>Ga0102594_1000145_pt1 | contig 109613 bp, 89 predicted proteins | sample AraplaCol_mLB_r2_2_FD_76863 | JGI IMG/M metagenome (GOLD analysis project Ga0102594, IMG submission 76863) | Arabidopsis root microbial communities from North Carolina, USA - plate scrape MF_Col_mLB_r2 (SPADES assembly) (version 2) | ecosystem: Host-associated > Plants > Roots > Endosphere... | reverse complement strand
GCCAGCCGTGCGAGAACACCACCGGACGGCCCGAACCCCAGTCCTTGTAGAAGATGCGCGTGCCGTCCTTGGTGGTCACGTAGTGACCCTGCTTCGACTGGCGGCCCGCGGCCGGTGCGGCTTCCGCAGCGGCCGGCGTCAGCGCTGCCATCGATGCCACGGTGGCAGCGGCTGCGCCCATCGTGCTGCCGACCAGCAGCTTGCGGCGCGACGCGTCGTGTTGTTCGGCCTGGGATTGGGGGGCGACGTTGGACATGAGATTTCCCTGCAAAACTTAATTTACGTTGTGTGATTAAGCCGCCAAGCGGTCCTTATTTTTGCCTCTTGCGCGAACCGTCGGTGTACGGATCAGGCTTTCCAAGCTTGGCGCCATCCGTGTACGGATCACGCGCGCCAATCTTTTCCCCTTGCATATAGGCATCTGCCTTGTCATCGACCAAGTGGGAACCCGCCGACGAACGTGCGCCGTCCGTGTAGGTATCGAACTTTGCTGACTTTGCGCCGTCTGTATACGGGTCCGCCTTCTCAACTCGCGCGCCCTGTGTATAGGGGTCCGGCTTCTTATTGTCTTGGGCTACTGCTTTTTGCATCGGCAAGGTCAACGCGCCAACGGCTAGAAAGCTGGGAAGCAGAAATTTTCGCAATGAGAGAAAGTTTGTCATAGCTACTATTGGACCCACTTTTAAAAAATGTGGGTTAATGCACCAACAAAATGCAATCGCGTCGCTTCCGAGGGGAGGATCCTGCGCCCGGATTGCGGGTCATCCAAGGATGATTACTTCGATTCAATCTTCTCGATGCCCGCCGCCACACCGGCGCCATAGTCCGGGTCGGCCTTGGTGCAGTGCTCGATGTGCTTGCGACCATCGCGCGCCCAGGGCCGGCGCCAGCCGGTCCTTGAAAAACTGCCCGCCAGGCCCGGCTGGCCGCGCTTAGTTCGATTGGTTCAGCTACGTGACAGGACAATTTTCCCTACGGCCTTGCTGCTTTCCAGCACCGCATGCGCACGTCGCAGGTTGTCAACCGTGATGTCGCCATAGTGCTCGCCAACCGTTGTCTTTAGCACCCCATTGTCGAGCAGCGCTGCCACGCGGCCCAGCAGCTTGTGCTGTTCGATCATGTCCGCCGCACGGTACATCGAACGCGTGAACATGAACTCCCAGTGCAACGATATCGACTTGCGCTTCAGCGGTATGGCGTCCAGCGTTGCAGGATCGTCGATCAGTGCCAACTGGCCTTGCGGCTTCAGCAGTTCCACGATCTGCGGGTAGTAGCTGTCCGTATGCGTCAGGCTGATGACGTGATCCACCAGATGGATGCCCACCGCCGTCAGTTGCGGCTGCAGCGGCTTGCCGTGGTCGATCACGAAGTGCGCACCCAGCTCCGTCACCCACTTTTGCGTCTCGGGTCGCGAAGCCGTGCCGATCACTGTCAGGCCGGTAAGCCTGCGCGCCAACTGGACAAGGATGGAACCTACACCGCCGCTGGCGCCGATCACCAGCAGGCTTTGTCCCTGGCCGCCGCCCTCCGGAATGCGCAAGCGATCGAAGAGCAATTCCCACGCCGTAATACTCGTCAACGGCAGGGCCGCTGCATCCGCCGCATTTAGCGACTTGGGTCGATAAGCGGCAATCCGTTCGTCCACCAGACCGTATTCCGCGTAGCTGCCTTGTCGGGTGATGTCGCCGGCGTACCAAACCTTGTCGCCTACCTTGAACAGTTCCGCTGCTGCGCCAATTGCTTCCACGGTTCCCACCGCATCCCAGCCCAACACGCGCGGGCCTCCCGGCTGCACCCCGAGACGCAGCTTGCTGTCTACCGGATTCACCGCAATCGCTTCGATCCTGACCAGCAGGTCACGCGCTTCCGGCTCCGGTCGTGGCAGGTCGGTCTCATACAGGGCACGCGGATCGTCGATCGGCAGCCCGGACTTGTCGTAAACAATCGCTTTCATTTTGCTTGAGTCCTCGATGGGAAAGTGCAGCGCGATCAAGCACCGCGCAGGAACTCGCGTACATGCGCCACGTACGTGGACGCGTACTGGAACAGGGCGCCATGGCCTGCGTTCGGGTAGATGATCAACGTGGCATTCGGCAAACCATCCGCAAGCACAAAGCTGTTGCTGGTTGGGATCATGGTGTCGTTGTCGCCGTTGGTGACCAGCACGGGATGCGGGATCGAGGCCAATTTTTGCGTGACGTTGCCCGGCCAGTTTGCCCACGCGATCATGGCCCCTAGCTGCGCCGGCGCAACGTCGGCATTGGCTGGCAGGTCAGCTTCGCCGGTGCGCGATGCCAGACGAGTCACGAAGGCTTCCGCAGCGTGCCTGCCCTCTGTCGTATCCGGGAAAAAAAGCCGCTTGAGCTTTTCGTGCATCGGCATCTCGCCATCCGTATAGATGGCGATCAGTTCCGGGCGATCCATGCCGGCGCCCTTCCCGCCCTCCGGCGCGCTACCGGAAAGTACCATGCGCGCCACGAGATCCGGCTTGGCGATGGCAATCTCCTGCGCCAGGAAGCCGCCTAGCGAGTAACCCAGGATGTGGAACTTCGACAGTTCAATGGCACGGACGAACTGAAGGACATGCTCCGCCATCGCTGTGATGGATGCGGGTACCGCACCGCTGGATCGACCTACACCGGCGTTCTCGAACAAAATGATTTCGCGGTCCGTGGACAGTGCGTCGACGATGGCCGGATCCCAGTTGTCGAGGGTGCCCGTGAAATGCTGAAGGCAAAGCAGCGGAAGCCCGCCGCTGGCGTTGCCAAAGCGGCGATACGCATAGCGCACGCCGCCCGCTTCGACATAATGGGTCGGGGCGTTCGAGGAAGTCATGTGTGTCATCGTTTCATCCTTCAAGCGGCGGAGGAATCGCCGTAGGCCGGCATGACAAGCACCGCGCGGAACCGCACATCGGCGCGCATCATGCGGTCATAGGCCACCTGGGCCTGCTCCAGGGGGAACGTTTCGATCATGGGCCGGATAGCCTGCAGATTGGCGAAAGCCAGCGTCTGTTCGTTATCGAATACCGTTCCGGTCAGCGCGCCTACCACGGCACGCCCGCCAAACACGAGGTCCGTGGCGGCCAGCGTGACGGGATCGCCAGGCACGGCCACGACAATCAACTGACCACGGGCCGCCAGTCCGGGCACGAGCGCGGACATGCCCGCGCCGGTCGGCGCCGACGCCAAGACCACCTTCGCGCCGCCCAGGCTGCGTAGTACCGACACGGCGTCCTCGCTTTCGGAATCGATATAGCGATGCGCGCCGAGTTGAGCCGCCAGTTCCGCCTTGTCCGCTCCACGCGCAATCACCACCGTGTGGAAACCCATCTTGCGCGCGAACTGCACCGCGAGGTGACCCAGGCCGCCAAGACCATGCACCGCCACCACATCGCCCGCCCGCACATTGGCGTTGCGCAGAGCATTGAATGTGGTCAGACCCGCGCACAGCAGCGGTGCCGCCTCAGCCGCATCGAGTTCATCCGGTACACGGACCAGGCCGCGCGCTTCTGCCAGCATGCTTTCGGCATAGCCGCCGTTGGTCGTCATGCCCGTGATCACGGGGTTCTGGCAATTCACGACGTCGCCCTGACGGCACGACGGGCAAGTACGGTCCTCGCCGGCCAGGAAGCCAACTCCCACACGCTGGCCCACCTGCCACCCCTCTGCGCCATCGCCCACGGCCTCGATGCGGCCCACCACTTCATGGCCGGGAGTCATCGGATGCTCGGGATTGGCGGGCGCCCGCGCTACTGTGGCACTGTCCGAATGACAGACGCCACAGGCTTCCACGCGAATTCGGACTTGTCCGATGCCGGGCTTCTCGATCGGTCGATCGATCATCGACAACTTGCCAGGCGCAACCACTACAGCAGCGCGATAGGTTTGCTTTGCGGTCATCGTTGCCATCTCATTCGAAGCGGAAGTCGGACAGGTCCACACCGACGATCAGCGGCTCCAGCATTGCGAGGTTCTCTGGCGTGCGCGGGTATATGCGCATACGGGTCGGCATGCGGATGCCCTGCACTTCGACGTAGTCGCTGAGATAGCGGGCGGCCGCGTTGCGGCCCTGTATGTCCACTTCGTAGTCGTGACGGCGCAGCAGCCCATCAGCGTCAAAGTAATAGGTCTGTTCCGCGCTATGCGTCGCCACCGATTCCGGAAAGGACACGCGCAGTCGCCGCCAGGACAGGCCATCGACCACCCACGGCTCAATCTCCGTTGCCACCACGCCAGGATGACGCAGCACGAACGGCGACGTCAGGTATGTCCACATCGTGTAGCCCGCGAAATACGCCAGTTGCGGATTCGACCACGGCGTTTCGAGTTCGAAGCCGGCGAAGGAAGCGCGAGGATGGTCGAGCGATTCAACCAGCGTGCCGTCCGGCTGTTGGATCTCCACGCGATCCGGGGTGAACACGGAGTGGTTGCTTGTCGGCGCGAACGGCTCGTGCGAGACCCGTTGCGCATGCAGGTCCACGGTCACGCGCGAATCCGTCAGCACACCTTGCCGCTGCTTCAGGTCCCACAGGATACCGGTGTGATGCAGGCGCGCCGACACGCGCTTGAAGCTCTGAAAGCGTTCGAGGCCACCCGCGGCATCGATGACGAAATTGATGAGATCAGACATGGTTTTACCTTTCTGGAGAACGAGACAATTCGATTCAAGGCTGCGCTCGAAGTGGCTGGAGCGGCGCCGGAAAAGCGCCGGATATCAACTGGAGCTGGCTACGCGTGGGATGCAACGAACGCGGCAATGTGCCGGGCGGCAGCCACGGGGTACTGGAGTTGCGGTCCGTGGCCGGTACGCGGGAACGTCACCACATGAAGTGTGGGCAACTGGTTGTTGAGGGCGTACCAGTTTTCCACCGGAAAAACGATGTCGTGATCGCCGCCAAGATGCAGTACCGGGATGCGAGTGGATTTGAGCGCTTCCAGCACCGCATCGGCCGGAAAGACGGGATTCTTCGGTCCGAGGCCAAGCTGCTCACCTGCCCACTGCCACGGTACCTCCGGACTCACGTCGATCTTGCGCGCCGCGATCCGCTCTGCCGACCGCGCCGCCGCCTCCCTGCTCTCGTCCGAGGTTGGCTCGAAGAAGAGGCTGACAAAGTCATCGAAGTTATTCTCGCGCCTGGCAAGCGCGTAAAAGAGCGCCTCGCCTGGCTTGACCAAACGGCCGGGCGGCGTCGTGCCGATCAGCACTGTGTGGCTGACGAGCTGCGGCGCCAGCGTCATCACGAGTTGCGCGGCGATGCCACCCACCGACCAGCCACCGATGATGACGCGGCCCAGGTCCAGTGCAGCAATGAGGTCCGTAGCGTCGCGCGCCAGTGCAGCGGGATCATACGTGGGGGTACCGGTGGACAGTCCCAGTCCGCTGTAGTCGAAAACCGTCACCTGGAAACCCTCGAGCGCCAGGCTGTCGAGGAAAAGCGGGTCCCAAGCGTCCATCGTGCCGCGAAATCGTACGCACAGGACGATGGGCTGGCCGCTCCCAATCGTGCGATAGGCAAGACGCCGGCCCGGCACGTCCACAAAGCGGGTTCTGGAGGTAAGGCTTGCCGAAATCTCGGCCATTGAAGCATTCATTCTGTCCAACCTTGCATGTAGGTCGATGCAATGTGAGGCACACCGGCCAAGCCCTCATGATTCCCGTTTGCCCACCAATCGGAAACGACATTTATCGTTAGGTTTTCGGACATGAAATCGCGATTCCGGCGTTGTACTCATCCGCTCCCAGCGCCAATTTGCTGGCGCTGCGTCGATGGGAAAGTTAGTCGCAAAGTCAGTCCTGATAAAGGGTGGACGCCTGAACAGTACGTCCGTGCAAGCTGAACAATCGGTCACAACCAACCCTGCACGGCGCGGATCTCCTCGCGTTTTCATGGTGATCGGCGCGGAACCTTAACAAGACGGTTATGCGACAATCGCCGCGACTGTGATGCCTGAAAACAGATCTTCGCCATCGCGGTTCGACATTCTTTCCAAACACGTGAACGAAGCATGTCCAGTGATGCCAAAAGACAGGACGCCACTTCAGTCGTCTACATCATCGACGACGAGGAAGCGACCCGCTCGTCGTTGACGAACCTCCTGCGGTCCGTGGGATTTAACGTCCGTAGCTTCGAAGGCACAGCCGCGTTCAAGGCTTCGGAGAAAACCTTCGGCCCGAGTTGCCTGCTGCTCGACGTCCGCCTGCGCGGGGAAAGCGGCCTGTTCTTCCAGCAGCAGGAAATGGCAAGCCAACAGATGCCGATCGTCTTCATGACGGGTTTTGCCGATGTCAGCATCTGCATCAAGGCGCTGAAAGCCGGGGCCACCGATTTTCTTCTCAAGCCATTGTCCGAGCAGGAAGTCATCGATGCCGTGACCGCCGCGCTGGCGCTGGACAAGAAGCGCCTGGAGGCCGATTACCTGCGCAACAATCTCAGCGATCTGTACGAATCCCTGACTTCGCGCGAGCGCGAGGTGCTGGCCTACGTAGTAGGCGGTGCAATGAACAAGCAGATTGCAGCTGGCATCGGCATCAGTGAAATTACCGTCAAGGTGCATCGGGGCACCGCCATGAAAAAGATGAAATCGAACTCGGTCGCCGATCTGGTTCGCAAGGCACAGATGCTTGGCATCGAGCCGATGTCGCGCTAGGACGAGCGTCCTTTCCATGACACAGACACTGCATCCGCGCGCGCTGGTAACAGTCGTGCTGGCTAATGCTATGGAGTTCTTCGAGTACTTCGCCTATGCCACGTTTGCCAGTTTCATCGGTGCGGCCTTCTTCCCGCACGGCGATTCCGGCATCGCATCGATCGCCGCGTTCGGCACGTTTGCGACGGGGTTTCTCATGCGTCCGGTTGGTGCCCTCGTACTGGGTGCGTACGCCGATCGGGTGGGGCGCAAGCCGGCGTTGTTGCTCACCGTCGCGTTGGTAGCCATCGGCACACTGGGCATCGCTGTCATGCCAGGGTATGGCGTCCTGGGCGTTGCCGCACCGCTTCTGCTGCTGGCTTGCAGAATGATCCAGGGTTTCGCCATTGGCGGCGAAATGGGTGCGGCAGGCGCCTACCTGATAGAACAGTGCGCGCCCGGGCGCCGAGGCTTTTACTGCGGCTGGCTTCTTGCAGGACAGGGACTCGCGTTGCTTGCCATCGGTGCCTGCGGATTCCTGCTCGATAGCCTGCTGACTGCCGCGCAACTCTCCACATGGGCATGGCGAATCCCTTTCCTGCTGGCAGTCAGCATGATTCCCGTGCAGGTGATGCTGCGCCGGCGTCTACTCGCCCATGACGTCCAACGCCCCATTGCGGCGGATGTCGATGCCGCAGCCCTGCAAGGTTGGAAAGTCCTTGCACTCGGGACGTTGCTGATCGCGGGCGGCACCGTGCCGACCTATGTGGCCAGTTTCACCGCTCCGTTCGAGATGGCGGGGACCACTCCAACGCTGCAGGAATCGTATCTCGTGACTATCGCCCTAGGTGCGATCACGTCAATTGCATCCATCGTTGGCGGTCTGCTCTCGGATCGTCACGGCTGTGCCGCCGTCGTCATCGGGGCGCGACTGCTTTCGATCGTGGCCGTGGTGCCCACCTATCTCGTCGCGGTCCATGGCATGGGCAATGGGTTCTTCGTGGCCGGGATTGTCGTCGTGACGGCGGCGAGTTGCCTGGCAGCCGCGCCGACCGTCGCACTACTGCTCTCCACGGTACGCACCACGTCGCGGGCCACATCGCTTTCGTTCATCTATGCCGTCGGCGTCGCGGTATTCGGCGGCACGGCGCCGGCGCTCGTTACCGCATGGAACCAGTGGGCGGGAAGCCGCATGGCCCCCGCCTGGTACATCTGCACTGCGGCCATTTGGGCAATCGTTGCGGCATGGGCGCTACAGCGGCACCGAGAAGAAAACGCGCCGGCGACTATCCGGAGAGCGCTTTCGCGCCGGGCAGAGTAAAGCAAAACGTCGCACCGACTCCCTCGACGGATTCGGCCCAGATACGTCCGCCATGCGCTTCGATGATGGACTTTGAGATAGATAGCCCCATCCCCATCCCATTCGCCTTGGACGTGACAAACGGCTGAAACAGCGTGTCGAGCCGCCAGGCATCTATCCCTTGCCCGGTGTCAACTACCTTGAACAGTAGGCTGGTGTCGCCGTCTGGTTCGACCAGCACGGACAATTTGCGTGCCCGGGCGTCTGATCGTGACTCGACAGCCTGAATGCCGTTCAAGAGAAGATTGCCCAGTACCTGCTGGAGTTGGACGCGATCCACGAACACGCGCAGCCCGGCGTCGACCGACGTCTCCAGCTCAATCTGCCGGGCAGCCGCTTCGGGCGAGATGAGGAAGATAGCGGAAGCCACCACCTCGGCCACTGACTGCAACCGTGCCTGCACGGGTGTGTGCGTCATGAATCCTCGCAGCTTGTGGCAGATATCGGTAGCATCCCGCGCCCAGCGGCCAGCATCGCGCACGGACGCAAGAGCCTCCGTCATCTCCGGCTCCTCACGGTTCAGCCATCGCGCTGCAGCTTCGATGGACGCACGAGTGGCAGACAGCGGCTGGCTGATCTCGTGGGTGATCGATGCAGCCAGTTGTCCCACCAGCGCGATACGTCCCACGCGCGCCATGTCTGCACGCATCGCCTGCAGGCGGTTGATGTGCTCTTGATACTCGGTGATATCGAACGCATAAAAATGCAGCCTGGCATACCGGGCCGGGTCTGCTGGTAGCGAACAGCGCCAGACGATGGGAATCGTCCGGCCCGTCAGCGACGTGAGGGTGCGCTCGCCCTGGCAACTCGTTTCGCCTTCAAAGATGGCCTTGAGTACCTTTGAATTGCTGGGCCGGTTCGCGGGGAGCAACGCGTTTGCCGCGGCGAAGAAAGCATCGCGGGATGCGGCATCGAACAAGCTCAATGCAGCGTCGTTGGCATCCACGAAGTGGTGATGGCGGTCGCGCAATTGCTGGATTGCCGCGGGGTTTTCGTCCAGATAGGCGTCCAGATCCTTCACCCCCTCGGCCTTGCGTGCATCGACCCACTCGCGGATACCTGACCAATCTTCCACAAGGATGGGAATCGGGGCGAATCTGAATGTCTCGTCCGCAAACTGGCTGCCGGATTCCATGCGCGCACAGCCGTGGAGGGCGGATGTCAAGCGAAGCCCTGAGGCCTCGGTATCGGGATGGCGCATGGAGAGAAATCTCTGGTGAGGGTCGTGCAGTTGCCATGGTAGCAATGTCGCACAGCGAATTCGCTGACGATTATACGAACGTATAACGCGGGGCGTCGGCGATCTCCGATTTCTTCCCATCGCCTTGCCTGGATTCACCATGCCTTTCCGTACAAACCCGATGTGCCATGGCGTATGCCGCGCGATACCTCCGTATAAGTGTTCCCGCACCCGGATTGCGCTAATGTCCGAGCAAACGCTCTCCTCCGAAGTGATTTCCCTATGTTGTGCCCGTTCTGACGCTGATGCCCGTGCCTGCCAAGATTGTTTGTGTCATCGATGACGAACCGTCCGTTCGCAGGTCCACCGGCGCGCTGATTCGCTCACTGGGCTGGGGAGCGGTCTTCTTCTCCTCCGCGGAAGATTTCATGGCTCATCCGGGCAACTCAGCCTATGACTGCATGATCTGCGATATCGCGTTGGATGCCATCTCGGGCATCGAACTGCTGCGCCGGCTTCGCGCCGCCGGCTCTCAAACCCCATGCATCTTCGTCACCGCCCATGCCACGGCCTATCGCCGTGACCAGGCCAGGCAACATGGCGCGGTCTGCATGCTCGAAAAGCCGGTAGACCCCGACGAACTGATCTGTTGGCTGTCCCGCGTACTGGGCGCAACCCCCTGATACCGGCGGTTTTCCATTCCGGGGCGACTATACGAACGTGTCGCTCATCATGCGCCAATCGCGACTGTCGCGCCGGCTCGGCCGCCCCTACACTCGGACACTCATCGAAGGGTGAACCCGAGGGAAAATCCATGGAACGCATGCTGCAAGCGATGGAAGTTTTTGCGCGGATCGTCGAATGTGAGAATTTTACGCGCGCGTCAAGCCTTCTGGGGATACCGAAGGCTTCCGCAAGCCTGCTGATCCAGCAGCTCGAAGTTCATCTGCAAGTCAAGCTGCTACACCGTACGACGCGCCAAGTTCGCCCGACGCCCGCAGGCATGACGTTCTACGAACATTGTCTCAAGATACTTGTCGACATCACCGACCTCAAATCCATGCTTGGCTCGGCTGCGAAGCAGGCGAGCGGCAGGTTGCGCGTGGAGTTGCCGGGGGACATCGCGCGCTATTTGATGCCACACATGGCCCAATTCCGTGTCGAGTATCCCGAGGTCAGCCTGCAGATCTCCACACCTCGGCATTCGTCGAACCTGATCCGGGATGGCATCGACTGCGCGGTCCGGTTGGGCGAGCCTGAGGATTCGTACCATTTCAGCCGTCAGGTAGGAAGTTACCAATTAATCACTGTGGCGAGCCGCCTCTACGTTTCACGACATGGATGCCCAGACACGGTGCAGAGTTTGTCAGCCCATCGCACGGCCCACGCATCGCAGCAAAGCGATGGCCGCGTTTGGGAGTTCGACTTCGCATTGGACGGCCGCAGCACCCGGCTCCCGCTACCCGAGTCGATCGCCTTCGACGACATGGACCTGGTACTTCAATATGGTTTGCAGCATGGAGGTGTCATCCAGGTTTGGGATACGGTGGCAGGCCCGTACCTCGCCAGCGGAAGGCTCAAGGAGGTGCTGGCGGATTGCCGACCACAGGCCCGCACCATCCACGCCGTTTATGCCTGCAGGACGCGCGAATCGATGGCGCTTCGTGTCTTCCTGGACTGGCTCTCTTCGGCGCTGGAAGGTACCGACACGACCAGCCGGCGTTTAAGGTCGGAAGAAAACGGGACCACCACGTCGCGCGCCGTCTGCACGGTGCCGTAACCGCGCCGCACCGTTGCGCTTCGCACCTGTTCGATGCCGGTCTTCGGCGCCGGGCATAGATGTCCCGCGCCATCTATAATTCGCTTTTTCGGACAACGGCACGGTGGCGCAGATGCATCGAATCGGCTATTTCTTGACGGACGGGTTTCAGGTCATGGCAATCGGGACACAATCCGTGTTCGAGTTCGCTAATGTCGTGGCCCGGGAGCGCGTCTACTCCGTGACCAACTATTCGATGAAGGGTGGCGATGTCCATGCGTCGCTCGGCGTCTCCGTCAAGACCGAACCCGTCCACCGCGCAATCGACGCCGATACCTGGATGATCAGTGGCATTGTCGATCCAACCCAGCGCGCCAGCACCTCTGCGGAACTGACATTCGTCCGCGCGGCATCGGAGGGCTCGCGCCGAACCGCTGGCCTCTGCACCGGTGCCTTCGTACTGGCGGACGCTGGCCTGCTCGACGGCAAGCGGGCGACGACCCATTGGGCATACGCCGATGCACTGCAGGCGCGCTGCCCCACCGCAAAGATCGAATCCGACCACATCTTCGTGGTAGATGGTCCCATCTGGACCTCGGCGGGCTTGACCGCTGCCATGGACCTTGCGCTGGGCCTCGTCGAGAAAGACCTGGGGAATGAGGTAGCCACGAAAGTGGCACGGGTCATGGTGATGAACCAGCGCCGTTCCGGCGGGCAGCCTCAACAATCCGAAATGCTTAAGCTTGCTCCCAAATCCGATCGCATCCAGACTGCACTCGAATACGCGCGGCAGAACCTGTCGCGGCCACTGCGCGTGGAAGAACTGGCCCACGCTGCCCATCTCAGCACACGCCAGTTTCAACGCATCTTCCAGTCCGAGACCGGGCAATCGCCCGCGAGAGCCGTGGAACAGCTCAGGGTTGAAGCGGCGAGAACCATGATCGAACGTGGACGCCACCCATTGGAGGTAATTGCACGCGAAACCGGCTTCCGTGATCGGAACCACCTGCGGGAAGTGTTCGTGCGCGCCTTCGGCGTCAGCCCGCAGGAATTGCGCCGGGAGGCCCGCACGCCCATCGCTGCTTGACGGCTCGGCGGCTCGCCTTTCGGGTACAAAGATCCGCCCCGTGGGCACCGATGCTATCGGACATCCAGATAGGTTCCAGCGAGTTTCCTTGGACGCTGTGTTGGACACATGGCTCTTTGCACGCTCGCATTACGGATTTATCTTTGGCTCTCCCCAAACCACAGTAGAGTCTATCGAGGCCGCGGGCTACGACCCGCATCGCGATAGCAGTACGTACCCTGTGGATCTGCAGGAAGCGGAATCGCGGCACTCTGCAGCGAAGCGATCCGCACCCGCCGGGCTATCCGGAAATCTCCTACGATAGTCAGCAGTTTTGACGTTTCCCCCTGCGACAGAGCTTTTTTTCGAATAGAACGGGGGCGCGTCGGGGCAATTAGCGCGCGCTACAACGATACACATTTCTTCCCTGCCCGGCTTCCTTACGAGAGCCGCGGCACGGCCTCGCATTAAAAAGTCACTCAACGAAACAGTGGAACGCCAGGCGATATTGTTATGCCAGGCCGAAAGCTCTGTTTGCCAACGGCGCCTCTGAAGCCGCCTTTTAGCCATTAGGCTAGTGACCGTTGCAATGAGCGACCGTGTCGCCCCATCCCAACAAGACTTCGCGCAAGCAATCCATCACAAACTTCACTTCTCGGATCTCAAAAATGACTCGCATGTCCACCATCGATATTGCCTCCGCTACTGGCCTTACCGCAGAGCTGTTCACCAATATCAAGCGTAGCGTTGGCAAAGTGCCGAATGCCTACGCGAGCATCGGATCGCAGTCTCCGGTCGTGCTCCAGTCTCTGCTGGCCACCAACGCGGCCCTGAAATCAAGTGGCGCGCTGTCGGCAAAGGAACTGGAAGCCATCAATATTGCTATCAGCGAGAACAGCGGCTGCGACTATTGCCTCGCTGCACATACCTTGACGGGCAAGATGGCAGGCTATACCCCGGAGCAGATCCGCGAATTGCGCGCCGGTGGCCTGAGCACCGACCAAAAAATCGACGCGCTTGTGAAATTCGTGCTGAAGCTGGTACGCACAGCGGGAACAGTGCCACAGAGCGTGCTGGACGGCGTGCGCGAGGCGGGATACAGCGATACGCAAGTCACCGAAGCCATCCTCGCTGTCACCGCCATTCTAACCACCAATCTTTTCAACCGTGTAAACGACACGATCCTGGATTTTCCTTCGGCCAAGTAACCAAATACTTGCAAGGTGCCTTGAAATGAAACTCCGCAACTTGCTTCTCGTTGCCAGCCGGCTTGACTACCTCGGAGTTCCGATGGTTCGCATCGGCGTAGCCATCGTCTTCCTATGGATCGGCGCGCTCAAGTTCGTGCCGTACGAAGCGGACAGCATTACGCCATTCGTCGCAAACAGTCCGTTCTTGTCATACTTCTATGCTCACCCGGAGGCCTACCGCGCTCACTTGACGCACGAAGGCCAACTCGACCTGGTACAGCGTACATGGCAGGCTGCCAACCACACGTATGCGTTCTCTACCGGGCTCGGCGTGGTGGAGATTGCCATTGGCCTGTTGGTGCTCTCGTACTTGTTCTCGCCCACACATGGCCTGGTTGGCGCCGTCCTGGCGTTCATGACGCCGATCGTCACCCTATCCTTCCTGATTACCACGCCGGAAGCATGGGTCGCCAATTTGGGGGATGGGCAGTACGGGTTCCCGTACCTGTCCGGGGCGGGTCGGCTGGTTCTGAAGGATGTGCTGATGCTATCGGGCGCTGTCGTCATGATTACCGATTCTGCTCGGCAAGTACTGAAGCGTTATGACCAACACGCGCGATAGCGCCAGCGTGTCATCCATTCACTCCTTACTGGAGAACCACGTGCTTCCTCTCTTCAAGAATCGACCTTTGAGCCTGCTTAGGGCCGCAACCCTTAGCGCGCTGTCGTTAAGCATGCATTCAGCGTCCGCCGCCACGGATGTAGCAGCAATAGAAGCCAATAAGATCGTAGCCATACGGCAGAATACTCAGATGCCCTGGAACGCCGTAGCGGTCGACGCTCGCGGCCGCTTTGTCGTCAGCGCACCGCTGTGGACAGGCAACACCGGTCCCGCAGTGGCAATCGTCCACGAAAACGGTTCGCTGACACCGTATCCCGATGCTGGATGGAATAGCTGGAAGGTTGGCGAGGATGCAACACGAGCATTCGTCAGCGTGAATGCTATCCACGCCGACGCAAACGGCGATTGGTGGATTGTCGATACGGGTTCGCCGGAGTTTGGTGGTACGCCTATCGCGGGCGGCGCGAAGATCGTACGCATCGACCCGCGCACCGATACTGTGGTGCGGGTGTATCCCTTTTCGAAGGACGTGCTTCGCGATCACACCTACCTCGACGACATCCGCATTAACGGGCATCACGCGTACATTACCGATGCGGGAGAGGGTTCGGTTCTCGTACTTAACCTGGACGACGGCAAGGTGCGACGCCGCTTCGACGGCATGTCATTCGCACGTGCGCGGACGCACGACACCATCGTCGTAAATGGCAAAGTGTTGACCGGCAGGGATAATCGTCCTCTGAAAGTCAATGCTGACCCACTCGAACTCAGCCCGGACGGCCGTACCTTCTACTTTGGCCCGTTGTCGGGTCCATTGTCGCAGATAGAAACACGCTACCTGGACGATGAAGCGCTCGACGATAACGCTCTGGCGCGGCGCGTCAGCACGTGGTTCGACATCCCTCCTGTAGGCGGCACTGCTATGGGCGCGGATGGCAGCCTGTACTTCACCCCGCTTGCCGACAATTCGCTAATGCGGCGCGCACCGGACGGCACGGTTTCCACGTTGGTACGGGACCAGCGCCTGCGCTGGGTTGACGCGCCGTATCTCGACGGCAAGGGAAACATCTACTTACCCGTACCCCAGATCGATGGCGCGCCCCCCTTCAATCACGGTCAGTCGACCATCCATTTTCCGGTGCAGGTTTTCAAACTTACCCTTCCTTCCGACTTGAAGTAGGACGGCGCATCCGGCGAAATAGCCCTGTTGAAGATGGGGCGGGGGCTTCACCCCTGTCCCAGGGGAGCTGACGGCGACAATCAAGGACGCGATGCGTCTCGTCGCGAACTACCTTTGTCAAATCGTCGGATGATAGTGCATCTAGGCCACGGATAGACCACCGTCGCTCGGATGCCCCGCGAACTCTCACCTTATTGGCATTCAGAGGTGTTATTAGGGTGTCGCAGCGAATGACCAGTTCGCCACCCATGAAATCACAGCGCCTACACGAGTTGGAAGGCCATTGCAGACAGTCCGCGAACCGAACAATGTCGGCGAGGGAATAACCAAGACAGCGGTTCAAGTGTCAAATGTGACGCCCTGTCGGCGTGCTACAGCGACAGGGCGAACTGCGAGAAGTCGGGACCTACACCAGGCCCGTGGTTGCAATCATCCCGGCCAACGTGATCGCGAAACCTGTCAGCATCCTGATCGGGTGCCGACGCCAATGGAAAGTCGCGGAATCTGCAATGTACATGATGCCCGCCTAGCGTGTGGGAACGTCGTCGGCAACATCATCACCCACCCCGTCCACGTCACCCTCCGCCTTGCCGAGATCAGCGCCTGTCACCGGATCGCTGCTCACGTCCGATTGGCCTCGCATCGCAAAGGCTTCCAGCGTCGATTGCTGATCTGCGGGCAGTGCTACGCTGGCCGAGCCGTCTCCGCCATCCACAGCGGGCGTCGGCTCCTCGACGAAGGAGAATGTGCTATCGGCGTTCCATGGGCCGCGAAGCACCTCGCCGCCTTGCGACATTTTGAAATACACGCAGGCAAACTGGGGATCCGCGGGCATCTTTCCCGGGGGGAAGTTCGGCGTGATCGAATACAACGCTTTCTCGAATGACTTTTGGTGCGACACTTCACGTGTCATCAGGAATCCCAGAGCTTCCTGCACACTTGGGTCATCAGTGACGTTGATCAGCCGTTCATAGATCAGTTTCGCGCGCGCCTCAGCAGCAATGTTCGACCGTAGGTCAGCAGTCGGCTCGCCGATTGTGTCGATATATGCAGCGGTCCACGGGACACCAGCCGAGTTCACCAAGGCGGGGCCACCGCCGTAGAGGATCTGGGTCACGTGGCTGTCGTTACCAGCCCCTTGCAGCGAACGATAGAGCTCGGCCTCCTGCTGCACGCCCTCCGCCAGTTCACCCTTGGCGCCCCGGTTCAGCATGGCGATCAGCGAACCGATGACTTCCAGATGGCTAAGCTCCTCTGTGGCGATGTCGAACAACATGTCCTTGCGACCTGGATCTTCTTCTGCCAACGCCTGAGTAAAGTACCGGCACGCGGCAGCCAGCTCTCCCTGTGGACCGCCAAACTGCTCCAGCAAGAGGTTGGCCACGCCCGGATCGGGACGTGAGACGCGCACGGTGTATTGCAACCGCTTGTTATGGACAAACATGACGAATCCTCCGAGTTTTAGCACTGTTGATGGCAATGCGCCATATCGCCATTCGCAACGGTTGTGCCACCTTCACGCCAAGTCCGGGCAAGAAATGGCCCGCGCGCACGCGGGCCAAAGGAGAGGAGACGATAAGAACGGCTAGCTGGAGCCGTCAGGTGGAATTCTGCATGGACCGTACCTGCGCATGGCTCACTGAATCCGCCAACGGCCGAACCCGTGGCGTGCCGCATACGCTATGCGGGCGGCTCGAAATTTGAAAGTCGCGCGTGGAGACGTTGTAGTTTCGCCGGAATCATCGATGTAGTTGCCTGTTTGCGCTTCGTTTCCCGCATCGCCACTTCGCATCGCCGTGTTCGGAGATATGCAGGCGCCTCGCTTGACCCGCACCGGCACACTTGTTGCGCACGCTTTGACGGCGAGCGACGGTAGGCTTGCTATGACTGAGGGGAACAGGAATGGACAAGCCAAGGGATGTCCCGGGCGTTGGCCGCTACGGCGGTCCGGCCGGCGGCTGGGGCGCACTGCAAGCTGTCGCGCGAGCCGTACGCGGACAGATGGGGGTCAGCCACAATGCCATCATGCTGATGCGCGTCAACCAGCCGGACGGCTTCGATTGCCCGGGATGCGCCTGGCCCGATCCGCGTGCCGCATCGTCTTTCGAGTTCTGCGAAAACGGCGCCAAGGCCGTGGCATGGGAGGCCACTTCGCACCGCACCACCCCGTCGTTCTTCGCGGCCAACACCGTATCTGATCTCTGGCACCGTAGTGACTACGATCTCGAGAATGAGGGGCGGCTGACGCACCCCATGGTCTACGACCGGCCGACGGACCGTTACATACCCATCGAATGGGATACCGCCATGGCCCGCATCGGCGACGCCTTACGCGCCCTTCCCAGCGCCGACGCGGCGGAATTCTATACGTCGGGCCGCGCGTCCAATGAAGCCGCCTTTCTGTACCAGCTCTTCGCGCGCGCGTTCGGCACAAACAATTTCCCCGACTGCTCGAACATGTGCCACGAGGCCACGAGCGTCGGGCTGCCCGAGTCGATCGGCGTGGGGAAAGGTACGGTCACACTGGAGGATTTCGACCACTGCGATGCGATCTTCTGCTTCGGCCACAATCCCGGCACGAATCATCCCCGAATGCTGTCGACCTTGCGCGCCGCGGCCCGCCGGGGTGCACAGATCGTCGTTGTGAACCCCCTGCGCGAACGGGGACTCGAACGTTTCACCTCTCCCCAGAACGCCGCTGAGATGTCGTTAGGCATGTCCACTTCCATCGCAACGATGTACGTGCAGCCCTGCGTTGGCGGCGATGCCGCCGTACTCAAGGGGATGATGAAGGCGTTGCTGGAGACGGATCGCGACGCGCGCGCCACGCTGCTGCCACCAGTCGTCGATCACGACTTTATCGCCCGCCACACGCTGGGATATGAAGGACTCGTCAATGATCTTGATGCCACGCCTTGGGAGGCCATTGAGGCCGCCGCAGGGTTGCCCCAACATCGTCTTATGGCGCTGGCACAGGCCTATGCGTCTTCCCGCGCCACCATCTTCTGTTACGGGATGGGGATCACGCAGCATCGGCAGGGCACCGCAAATGTACAGCAGCTCTGCAACCTGCTGCTAATGCGCGGGAACATTGGGCGCCAGGGGGCAGGCATTTGTCCGCTGCGCGGGCATTCGAACGTCCAGGGGGACCGCACTGTCGGCATCACCGAGATTCCTTCCGAGCCATTTCTGCAGCGGCTCGATGAGGTCTTCGGTATTCAGGCCCCTCGCAAGCGCGGTCACAATGCCGTCGAAACAATGCTGGCCATGCTTGCCGGCGAATCCCGTGCGCTGGTCTGCCTGGGCGGCAACCTGCCGGTAGCCATGCCCGATCCCGACAAGTGCTTCGCAGCCATGCGCAAGCTGGACCTGGCCGTGCATGTCGCCACCAAGCTGAACCGCTCTCATTTGCTTACCGCCCGCCAGACATTCCTGCTGCCGTGCCTGGGGCGAACGGAACTGGACGTACAGGCCGGCGGCCCTCAATCGATAACTGTGGAAGACTCGATGTCGATGGTCCACGCCTCGCGCGGCACGCTGCCGCCAGCATCACAAATGCTACGGTCTGAACCGTGGATCGTGGCGGCCATGGCCAAGGCGACCCTTAAGAACACCGGCATTGATTGGGACAGCTTGGTCGCAGACTATAGCCGCATCCGGGACGCGATCGCCAAGGTGTTGCCGGACTTCCACGACTACAACGCGAGGGTCGGCATTCCCCTCGGCTTCCGGTTGCCCAACGCGGCCGCACAGCGCGAGTGGAACACGGGTACCGGCCGCGCCAACTTCATCGCCATGACCGGGCTCGACGAGTCACCCACCCGGAACCACACCGGCGCGCCGATGCTGGCCACCATTCGAAGTCATGATCAATACAACACCACGCTCTATGGGTACGACGACCGATACCGCGGCATTACGGGCCGGCGCGACGTGGTCTTTGTCAATGCGGACGACCTGGCCGAGCGGGGTCTGTCGCACGGCGACAGGGTCGATATCGAAGCGGTGTCGGAAAATGTCGGCGTGCCAGGCACGCGAACACTGCGAAACGTCACTGCTGTGGCCCACGATATTGCACGCGGGTCGGTTGCCGCGTACTACCCCGAATCGAACCTGCTAGTGGCGCTGGAGCATTTTGACCCGCGCAGCGGCACGCCGTCGTATAAGTCGGTCCCCGTGTCCTTGCGCCCCTGTCATACAGCGACGCTACCCTGAGAGACGCCCATGGCCAAGATCCATCACCTGAACTGCATTTCGACTTGCCCCCTCGGCGGAAAACTGATGGACGGCTTCACGCCGTCCATTATCCGGCGCGGCGAACTGACGTTGCATTGTCTCTTGGTAGAACTGCCGGACTGTCTGGTGCTGGTCGATACGGGGTTGGGCCGCCTCGACGTTGCCAATCCGCGCTCGCGGCTAAGCCGGTTCTTTCTGAGCCTTGTCAGCCCCGATTTCCGGGACGAGATGACCGCCTACAGGCAGGTACAGAGCCTTGGCTACAACCCCCGGGATGTCCGTCACATCCTCCTCACCCACCTCGATTTCGACCATGCAGGGGGACTCGACGACTTCCCCTGGGCGACGGTTCACCTGATGGCCACAGAGCGGGACCACGCCATTGCACAGCGCACGTGGATGGACCGACAACGCTTTCGTCCGCAGCAGTGGTCTACCCGGGGTGCCTGGCAAACATATACTGCCACCGGCGGCGACACCTGGTTCGGCTTCGATCAGGTTCAGCCGCTGCGCGGCATCCTTCCTGGCATGGCCATGATTCCGCTACCCGGACATACGTTCGGCCACGCGGGCATCGCCGTAGAGGGCGACCACGGCCGCTGGCTACTGATGGCGGGCGACGCGTACTTCTATCGTGGAGAAATGGATCTGGAGCGGCCGCACTGCACGCCCGGCCTGCGCTTTTACCAATGGATGCTGGAAAAGGACCGTCACGCGCGGTTCGATTCCCAGCGGCGTCTGCGCGCGTTGGCACGCAATCATGCCGGCGCAGTGCATATCTGCTGCGGGCACGACCTTGTGGAGTTCGAAGCCATCGCCAATCGCCCCGCCGGTGCACCTGCAATGTCCGGCACACGGGCTTTCGCATAATGGCCGGCGCCGCAGCAATCGAGGCATGCTTCCAGAATGCCCGCAGGCGCGTGGCGGCAGCACTGCCGAACTCCGTGCGAGGCGGCGGATAATCCCGCCCAGGCAGCGGCTATGGAGGAAAGTCTCGTTTATCGTGGGCACCACATCATGGCGAAGACCATCGAGCATGTATATGGCAAATGGTGTTGGACGTACACCATTGATGGGCAAGCGACATACAGTGCCCCCGGCTCGTTTCATATCGGCCCACAGCAGGCCCTCGGAGCCGCGATCGTGATCGCAAAAGCGAGGATAGACCGGTCGATACAAAACGGTCAGTCTGAAGACAACCAGTCATTTTGAGCCCACCAATGCATGGCCAGCGACGCACCGCTGAAATCGTGTCAGGCTGGCATATAAAACTTGGGTGGAATTGTTGTTTCAGACTGCCGCCGCAGGCGGTCCCACTCCAGGGACCAACTGCTACTGCGCGGATTTTTCTATCCTTGGGTCGGGCGGACGGACTTGGCACACTAGATGCTCGGATTCGTTCGTCCTTAGGGCCAAACATGTTCCTCACCACTTCAGACCAGAGCAGATCAGCATGCAGACAACCAAACCTCCTCTGACGAATCATCGTTACGGCGGGCACAGCGCGGTAAGCGCCGACCACCGCAAACGGCAGTATGAGGAAGCCGGCGTGGCGCATGAGTCCATGTCGCCAACTCCACCATACGCGCCGAGCGGCGGTAACGAACCGGTCGGTGTCGCCCAGCACGGGATGTACGGTACATCACGAGCTCGGACCGTGCCCGGTCCGCCTTTAGCCGATCCTACCGGTCCGATCACCAGCCCTGCATCGCTGGGACAATTCAATGCCGGAATCACCGGCCAGCCCGATACAGGAAAACCACTGAGCGAAATTCAGCGAATCGAAGTCTTGAGCGAGCGACTGATGTCGCTCGTCAACCCACATACCGTGGACATCAGAAATCATGATGGTATGTGGGTGCTTAAAGGTCGCGTACGGGATGCGGAGACCAGAACGCGCATCGAAGGCATCGCGAAGGACTGCCTGGAGACGGATGCAGTGCGGAACGAATTGCAGGTGGACTGGGGACCATGAATGCTATCCCTGACGCGCATTCTGTCCGGAAACTCGAATGGCGTGACACATCGCCAACGCCAGACCAAATGCCAAATACACAGCAGTGAGCATCAAACCAGTCACCTTTCGCTCGAACCCTGGTGTGAGCCGCTCAGGCGTCAGCTTAAGGTCCACACCTGCGGCGACGCCCGCCACGAGGGGACCGGCAAGCATGGAATGACCGCCAGCGAGCCAACTCCGCGCTGATGAGGCAACACCCTCGAAACAGATGGCCCACAGGACCGACATGGCATGATGAATGACATAACCGGTGAACGTGTAGGCGAACGAGGAGCGCCCTTCCTGGAATGCGCGATCGGCCCACACCCAATGGCTGACGGCATTGATCGGTGCCAGGGCGCTGGCGCAGTCCTTTCGCCCAGCGGCCAGCAGAACGATACTGGAACATATGCTGGCGCAGGTACCCGAGATCAGCGCACGCCCGAGCAGTTTCGCCGGGGGCTCGGGCAACCGCATCGCGTATTTGTGCTGGGGGCGTCTGGCTTCATTGGCCGGCGGGTCGTGAGGCTGCTGGCGGCGCATGGGTGTCAAGTCGTGGCTGGTGTACGCCGTCCGGAAACGGCTTCTGCACTGCCTGTAAGCGAAGTCTATGCCATCGACTTTTCCGCGATGCTAAGCACCGAGACGTGGCTACCTTTTCTCGCGGGCATCGATACCGTTGTCAACCTCGTCGGTATCTTTGACGAGTCCGTGGGAAAAAACACATTTGTCAACGTACAGCATAAGGCAGCCGCTTCCCTGTTTCAGGCCTGCAGCCGCATAGGAATTCGGCGTGTCATTCAGCTTTCAGCGCTTGGCGCAGACGCCTCCGCTGACACGCCATTCCTGCTTACCAAGCATGCGGCTGACGAAGCCCTGCTGGCTTGCGACGTCCCGGAGGGACTCGTTTTGCAACCTTCGCTGGTGTACGGATCCGATGGTCGAAGCTCGGTGCTTTTCCGCGCGCTTGCCTCATTGCCGCTCATTGTATTGCCTTCGGGTGGACGCCAACTCGTTCAACCGATCCATGTCGACGATGTCGCTGCCGCAATCGTGACAGCGGTTCGAGACCTACCATTAACCGGGGGAGTTGGACCTGGCCGACGCGTTCCCCTCGTGGGGCCGGCACCGGTATCACTCGCGAGATACCTGGCCCTGCTCCGTATGGGCATGGGACGAGGCGGTCGCTTGATGGTCGTGTCGATTCCGCAGAGGGTTGCCATGCGTACGGCAGGGTGGCTTGGACGCAGGATCAACCTGCCGCTGAATGCCGATGCAATGCGGATGCTGGCGCGGGGCAACACCGCGTCTGCAGCGGCTATCACGGCATTGCTTGGCCATCCACCTCGACCGCCAGAGGAGTTTATCGCCGAGTCGGAGAGGCTTGTGCTGTGGATCGGCGCGCTTCTTACCTGGATGCCTTGGGTGCTCCGTGCGAGCGTCGCTTTCCTGTGGATCGCCACGGCGATAGTGTCCTTCGGTTGGTATCCGATCACAGACAGCCTTGCCTTATTGGGTCGCGCTGGCGTACCGGAGACCATGAGGCCGATCGCAGTGTATGGTGCAGCAACGCTGGATCTAATCATGGGAGTCTTGAGCGTGTCGCCGCGCCGTCCAACATGGTTGTGGCATGCGCAGGCTGCTCTCATCATTGGCTACATGCTCGTCATTACTGTGCGACTGCCGGAGTATTGGCTACATCCCTACGGACCTATCACAAAGAACGTGCCGATTCTGGCGCTGATCTGGCTTTTGGACCTTTTGGAGCGCCGACGCCCATGGACTACCTCACGCTGAAGTGGCTTCACGTCGTGTCCAGCGCCTTCCTGTTCGGTACTGGCGTGGGCAGCGCATTCTATCTAGTGGCCGCAGTCGCGACGCGCGACGTGCGGTCCGCCGCCACGACCGCCCGTATGGTCGTTATTGCCGATACATTGTTCACGGCGACCACAGCGATTCTTCAGCCGCTGTCCGGCTACTATCTCGCAAGTATGGCCGGTTTCGACTGGCATGCTGCCTGGTTGCGATGGTCCCTCTGTCTTTACGCCATCGCGATACTGTGCTGGCTGCCGGTCGTATGGATTCAGATTCGAATGCGCGACACGCTTCGCGAATTCAGACAGGGGGCAGATCGTTTCCCGCCTCGCTTTTGGGGCTTCTTCTGGGCATGGTTCGCCCTGGGTTTCCCGGCACTATTTGCGTTCATGGGCATTTTTTACCTGATGGTTGCTAAGCCGTCCTGATGGGCTCGGCTTCGCTTACACAGTCGAAATGCCACACACATTGCTTTCTGGCCAATCGCTACAGTCGTGATCTGGCTAACGACCGCTAGCGCGGCGCCGCATGTGCGACGCCCTAGCACAACGGATCAGCTCTTCCATATATGGCGCTGCCACGAACAAGATCAGTCCGATGATCAGGCTGCTCACGTAGCTGGACGGCAATGGATTTTCCTTTAATCGAAATGAAAAATCTGGGTCCACACAGCCCATTCCAAATAGAGCCAGGACTTGTGGCCAATATGCACTCGCTACTAGAGTCACTGCCGTGAGAGGCAAGACTTCGAGCAAGCTATGCATGTGTTGCTCCACCGGCCGGATCTCTCGTCGTGTTGACGCATAGGCCACATCAACCCAGGCGGTCACAGCATGGACGGCGATTGCAATGAGCATGATGGCAAATTGCAGCGCGTTGATTTCAAGGAACAGCGCAAGCAGCACTGGGACCCCGACCTCAATCATCATGAGACTATGCATGGCTGACTCGAAGATACCAGCATTGCGCTCGATGCCCGCCCGCCGATGGCACCACCAGTCCCCCAATCCGGCGAGTACCCACAGCGGAACGATCGCGTACATCAGCATGAGGCGGACGGCGTCTTGCATGCTACTTTCCCAACCGCGTCGATGCGGTGTATGTCTTGACGTTGGATAACAGCCATGCCACGCAGAAGATTCGGAGTTCTTCGGTCTTTCCCGTGGCAGCTAATGAATGCGCCCTCTTCAACGTTGAACCAGCAAGGGGTGGAGACGATGCTGCCATAGCGAGTGGTATCGACAAGCAAGCCACCGCAGGAATTCACACGCGCTCCGTTCCATTCATGACGGCGAATTCTGTCCGGACAGGACTAACGTTCTTTCGCCGACGACCACCCCGGGAGAGTATTTGCCACCTTTTCCTGCGCCCTCATTTCCGATAAGGACCTGAGCATGAATCTGAGAACCAGGCATGCCAATGCGGTATCGCCCCCGTCCCCTCGCACCTGCCGCATGCGTTCGATCTGCTCACGTATGCGACGTCGGGAAGTCAGTATCGCACGGGCTCGGTCATGGCATCTGGCCGCATGTAGAGACACAAGAGGCTCCGAGGTATCGCCACACCATAGCGCGTTCACATATGGGCTGGACCCCGAAAGTTGGCGTGGGGAAAAGTAGCAACGTGTGGAACAGAAGGTCGAAACGCATATTCTCTCTATGCCGGCCCTCGGCCTGGCACTCTGGCTACACACCAAGTGGCGACGCTAAGGCGGACGCGAATCAGTCGTCCGCCCGGTGCTACAAGGTCGCGTACGCGCCCCGGAGATACATTAACGCCGCTCTTCGCGCTGCTCACGTTCTTCGCGACGCTCTTGTTGCCCTCCCTGTTGGCCTTGTTGTCCGCTTTCTTGATTCTGCTGGCCACTTTGCTGGCCTTGCCCACCTTGTTGACCCTGCTGCCCGCCCTGCTGACCTTGCTGGCCGCCTTGCTGACCCGGCATACCGCTCTGCTGGTTCTGTTGACCGCTTTGTTGACCTTGTTGACCTTGTTGACCGTCTTGCTGGTTTCCTTGATTTTGCATAGTCATGATGAAATCTCCATTTGGTGTAGGGACCGCGCATGCCGCCGTACCTAGGCCCTGTAGTGCAAGGCCCATGCCTATAGGTCCGGATCGGTAACCTTCGTTAACGCTAAGAAGGGAAAACCCTCGGTTCATCCGTCGCTGCAAGAGGCCACGACAGCCGCACGCGAACGAGGTGCTACGTCCGCGCTTCAGCGAGTACGGCGAAACCGCCCCCCCAAAATACAAGGCCGTAACTAGCGGCCACCGCCTCCTGCGCCGGCACCTCCGCCGGCACCTCCGGCCCCTCCTCCCCCGGCACCACCTCCGCCGGATCCGCCTGTGGGTCCTGTGCCGCCTGGTCCGCCGCCGTGGGCCGTACCTGACGTACCGCTGTCCGTCGAGCCGCTGCCTATAGATCCGGCTCCGGAAGGGCCGCTCCCTGACGGGTATGCGGTGCGTCCACTACCGCTGCTTGGGCTTGTCCGACCCGCGCCCATCGTGCCGGAAGTGCCCGAATCGGACGAATTTCCTTTGCTGGTCCCGGTATGGCCTTGCCTGTGAGATTTACTCCCTGTGGAACCCGCCCCTGTCGCGGACGTCCCACTACCCGTGGAATTGGCAGCGCCGCCAATTCCGGAGCTGGTCTGCGCAGTAGCAATCCCTCCAAAGAGGAGGACTACGGCGGAGACACACAGCTTCTTTGAGATCAACATGATTCTCTCCAGATAACTTGCTTCCAAGAGGACAACGGCCGCCTCGCCATGCCGGCCGATCTTGCCCATTTAGCAAACCTGGGCCGACGACGCTAGACGTTCTCGGTCCAGTAACGCCGGAACTAGCGACGGTCCTCCTTTCGCTCTTCGCGCTCGCCACGTTTCTCCTCGCGTCGTTGCTCCTGCTGCTTCTCCTGGCGGTTCTCCTTCTTGTCCTCGCGTTGCCGTTGCGCTTGACCACGATTCTGCTGCGTTGTCATCCTGGACTCCTTGTCTGAAACGGGGCGACATGCCCCGCAAGGTACGCGCAGCAACGGCCATGCCATTCGCCCAACAACGGATTCGTCGCCGCGTTGGACCAAGACGGCGTTTAGGCTGCATGTCATTTCTGCGACGTTTCCCTACGCGTTTTTCACCGTGAAGTAATTCAAAGCGCCAATTGCCCTCTCGATATTTGCTTTTCGCCACGTCGGAAGGCATTCAACCCGGCCGCTTTATGGATAGCGAGTTCTCCATGGATTGGCACATCGATTGCGTTGACACAACGCCCTTGTCTGCAAGGCAGAGGCAAGCCATTCACGCCCCACCCCGAGAGCGACGACATGGACACACTGACGACCCTTCTAGACGCGAAAGGATGCCCGCTGGAACGACAGCGATTCAGTTGGAAAGAACTGGCGCCGCCGCCTATCAGCAAGCTTGATGACGATGCCTTTACGCGTGTACGCATCATCCTGATGAACGGTATCGAACTGGATGCCTTACGCCTAAAGCACATCCTCTCACGGATCAACGGTGAACTCCGGGTGCCATTGGCGGAAGTTCGTCGCGTGGAACAGCATCAGGCAACAATGATCGGCTGGCTGCTCGGGGCCGACCACTTTCCGCTGGAGACGACGATCGCGTACGAGCAGGTGGCCATCGAAGTGACCGCTGCTATAGCACAGACCGAACCCGATCCTTACCAGGCCCAGACATACCGCTTCGGGCTACTAGAGGATTTCGACCATCTGTACCGATACAGCGCGCTATTGGACCGTCTGGAAGGCAAAGACGCGAACAACATCACGCAGGGCTATACCGACATCGCACCGGGCCGGGCAACCTGGGTTGAACACCGTGCGCCGGTCGACGACGTACGATCGCCCTATGATCGAAAGCGGGCCCCGCTTATCACCAAGATCCACGCAGCCATGATTACTGCGTCGGAATACCAGACGCACGACTACTACATGAACGTCGGCCCGTTGTTCTCCGATGTGGTCGCGCGCCAGCTCTATGCGGAAATCGCCTCGGTCGAAGAACAGCACGTCACACAGTACGGGTCTCTCTCAGATCCAGGCGAGTCTTTGATCGAGAAGTGGGTCGTGCATGAGGCGACTGAGGCATACAACTATTACAGTTGCGTGGAGCACGAGACGAACCCCCGGATCAAGGCCATTTGGGAGCGATTCCTTGACTATGAACTAGGACATCTCTCCGTGGCCACCGCCATGCTCAAGCAGCACGAGGGACGCGACCCTGCGGAGATTCTGGCCGGCCAACTGCCAAAGCCCGTGGATTTTTCCAGCCAGCGTGAGTTCGTCCGACACGTGCTGGCTGGCGAGCGGGATCTCCGTGCGAACGGATCACGGTATGTCGGTATCTCGGAGGGGGAAAGCGCGGCGACCCATTCTTACCGTACTCACATCAATAGCGAGGGTTCGCCGTCGATGGCTGCTTCGGCAGGATACATATGGACGCCAGGCACAGAATTGGCCCGAACTATGCCGTCGGCATGAAGACCTTGGAGAGCCGTAATGGAAGATTCCACGAGAACTGGCATGAATCGCTCGGGTGCTCAGATGGCGCCTTTCTCATCAGCAGACATCAGTGCCTATGCTCAGAGCATCGGCTCGGACAGTCCTCCTGCCGACATGGCTGGAGAAGCAATTGGGGTGACAGCCGCTACCATACGTGCTACCGCCATCAGTGAGGCAACACGCATTGCATCGGTACCACTTCCGGGAACTGTGAAAAGCTTGCTTTCTACCACGATCGACAAGCTCAAAGGGGATCGTCCGGAAGTACTAATCGATAAGCTCGGCGAACGTCTCGCGTTCGAACGCGGCGGCACGCGGCTCTATGACGCGCTGCTTGCTAAGTGCCAGGCCGTAGACGGGACAATCGCAGCAGAACTGACTGTGACATTGGCGCGATACAGGGACGAGGAGGCCGCCCACGCGGTGCTGGTAAAAGAGGCACTGGAATCGCTAGGCGCCGATGCAACCGCCATGACGCCATGTGCAGACCTCGTTGGGGTGCAGGCCATGGGCTTGATGCAATCGGTCACCGACCCGCGCACAACTGTACTGCAATGCTTGAGTTCGGTGCTGATAGCGGAGCTAGCCGACAATGCCGGTTGGGAATTGCTGATTTCACTCGCCCATGCGCAAGGGCACGCCGAGCTGGCCAAGCGCTTCGAACCCGCGCTTTTCGAGGAGCAGCAGCACATGAATAGTGTGCGCAGTTGGATCCACAAATTGGTACTTCAGAAGGGAGGTTGACATGTCCGACCGTGAGCCGCCCGTCGAACGTAAACCCGGGCCCCCACAGGGACGGATACCCAAGATGATGAGCAGACCCTCGTTCATTGTCGCCCTCACCCTGATACTGGCTGCTGTATTCGTCGCGGGGTTCTTTGCATAATGTATTGTCCCTGCGGTATCCCCAGACCCGCGGCGCGCAACCGACACACGTTCCTTCAGACAGCGAGCAGATTTCTCTTAGGCTAGCCAATTTTCGCTTAGGCAATAGCCGCCCGCCCGGATACCGCGTAGAAAGGCATCTCTGCAACCGCTCTATTACATCGCATTGCCATGAAGATCATTGTCTATGGTCCCGCAAACCAGGAGTTTCGGCTACGTGTGCTTTATGCCGCGCCTGAAGCCAAGGCAACACTGGAATGCCGTAAATTCTGGACCCTTCAGGAAGCATTGCTTTGGGTGAGCGAGAATCATCCCATGGCGGAACTTTCCATCATGAACCTTGCATCCAATGCGTGGCACACTCTTCGAAACGGAGTGAGGTAAGGACACCGACAAGCACGGAAAGCCCCGTTCTCGAGACCCAGAAGTGGCGCTATGGATCCCGAGGCGCTATGGTGAAGACACCAGTCTCTTCTTAACCCGCTATCTGGAGGAACAGATGGAAAGTAGAGAGCATCAGCGCCAAAGCCCGAACAATACCAAGGCGGAGCAAGAGAAGCGTCGCGCGCAAGACAGTGAGGAGCGTCGCAAAAGCGCGCCACGGCAGATGACGCCAACGGAAAGCCATCGGCGCTTGCACCGGCGAGTCGCCATCGACTAACCGACACCTCAGTGGGAGGAATCCCGCCGCTGCTGCTGCCCAAAGCGCTCCAGCCAAGCCACCGTCCGACGTACGATATCTACGCGTTGCGACGGCTTGCCGGTCTCGAGGAAATGGTGCGAGGCGCCAGGATAGAGAACCATCTCCGCAGGCACATCGCACTGCGTCAGGATACGGACGAAGAAGTCCTCGGATTGCGACACCGGGCATCGCTGGTCGTCTTTGCCATGTAGCATCAATACAGGCGAATTAACCCTAGGGGCATAGCGTGCAGGTGAGTTCAAGATGTAGGACGGCCGAGTGTCGCCGTCACCGTCGGACGGTGTGCCATCGAGTTCGTATCTGTCCGCGTAGTAGCCGCTGTCCGATGTTCCGTAGTGGGTTTCAAGCGTTGTCAGCGGCGCAAGAATAACTGCCGCGTCGAATTTCCGTCCCTGGCTGATCGCCCAGGCGGTGGCATAGCCGCCATAGGACTTCCCAATGAGAGCGACCTTGCCATTGCAGACGCCCTCGTCTGCGAGTACGTCTGCCGCCGCCAGATGCTGTGCCAAATCCATATCGCCCCACCGGCAATGAAGCCGCGTCGCGAACGCACGCCCATAGCTGCTGGAGCCCACGGCGTTCAATGCAAGAATACTCCAGCCCTTCTCGACGAGGATGGGCCAGTATGGATGCGAGGTGTACGCCAGCAACGCGTAGCTCGAAGGACCGCCGTGAATGTCGATGAGCAGCGGACCAGGATCCGCGCCGCTTCGGGGTGTCACCACCCAGCCGTCGACCTCTTCACTGCCCCCGTCGCCGTCCGGCACGGTGAAGCGCCGTAGTGTAAACGCGGGAGCCTTCTCTTCGCGCCACCATGAATTCAGGTGCGTTAGTCGCCTTGGCTGGTCGCAACCGTCTTCGTGTACGAACAATTGGTTTGTCATGCACGGCGACTCTGCCTGGAACACTATCTGCCCGGTTTCTAGTAAGCGGAAGTCCGAGATATGCCAAGCCCCACCGACTACTTGGCGATACTCGCCGTCCTTGACGCTTAGATGGGCAATTTCCTGTAAGCCGCACCGAGCTAACAGAAACGTGATCCCGTTGCTGTCGTGGTCCCACGTAATGCTAGCGCCGTCAACGACCTCAATGTCCGAGCTACCGAGGCCCGACACAGCGCCGGATTCACAAGCATAGAGCCAAAGTCTGATTTGGGCGTCGCCGTCGTTTTCGCTGCCGTCGAATACGATGAACTTTCCATTTGGCGAAGGCCGCGGGGTCTGCGCCATAGCGACAGTGCTGGTCAGTTGCGTGGCAGTGCCTCCGGCCACCTCGATCCGCCACAAGTCAGTTCGCTGTGCGAGCGTCTCATCACGAGTGCGGGCGATAAACAGAGCCTTGCCATCCGAGCTCCACGCAAGGCTGCGAACCTCATATCGACCATACGTCAGTTGTCGGTACGTCTCGCTAGCTAGATCAATTAGGAATAGGTGTGATGTCTCACTGAGGGTATAGCCGAGGCCATCGAGCTTGTACGGCAAGCGCGACACGACTTCAACGTCCACCCCATCAGGCGACGCTTCGCCGCTCATGGAATCTGGTGTGTTGTCGACCGAAGCGATCACGGCCAAGGACGTTCCATCCGGCGACCATTGGAGGTCCAAGACGCCCATTGGAAAGTCGCACAGTTGGTGGGCTTCGCCACCATCGTAGGGGATCAGGTACACCTGGATGCCCCCATTCCGATTCGACAGAAAGGCGATGTTCCGCCCGTCCGGCGACCAACGGGGCGAATAGTCCTGCTTCTCCCCGGCTGTCAGCTTTCGCAGCCTGCCATGCTCGGCGGTATATAGCCAGATGGCAGAACGATACGTATCGTCTTCTGATGCAGCGGTTTCTATCGCGCAGGCTATCGTCGCATCGATCGGAGACGCATCGATATCGCGAATCCGCTCGTATTGCAGGAGATCGTCGGGAAGAAATGCATCCGCCATGGCTCTCTCCTCATTCCCGGCGCCGAGAGTGGGCCGAACAGGTTTCAAGTAAATGCGCTCTTCATTGCAACGCCCATGCCCGGCAGTCCATCTTCGGCGACCGGTGCGGTGAGGGATGCAAAACACTATGCACGCCGTGCCCGGCGGAGCGGAGATTTTCAATGCCTTCTGGGAAATGCAGTTCTCATCTTCAACGCCCAAGCTGCTATACCCCTGCGATGTTCTAGTAAACTCAAAAGGCCCGTGGGCTTCTGCTGACACCCGGAGGCAGAGCGCTACGCCCCAGTACAACACCGCGGCGGCTGACTGTATCGATGGAAACAAGTCTTCGGCTCTGGCAGTGCCCGCGTACGCTAGCGGCGCCGCTATGAAGGCATCACTTCGGGTACTTTACGTAGGCTTATGCTAGTGTTTCCGAACGTATGAGAATCACAATGGCGGCTCGCTCCTGTGTCGCCAACTCGTTTGCCAGCATGGCCGTGTCTTCTCGAATGAGTCATGAGGTTGCCAGTGTCTTATAAGCCGCTCTCGTTCAGGGAAAAACATGACGAAACGCAGCAACCCAGCGCAGGCGCGTCTGCAGCGCCCCGCAATCGTTGACACCCGCCGGCGAATCCGAGAACAGATCAAACTCATCCGCACGATTGCTCTAGAGGGCGGAGACACGGATTTGGCGACAAGAGTTCTGCGCTCCATGCTGCACAGCCTTGCGACCCTTCGCTGGAATGAGGACCTCATCGCGGCGCAGAACGAGACGCCAGACGGCCCTCCGCCGCGGTCAAGACATTCTTCGGAGAGCGGCTTGACGTTGCCGCAGGCGTCAAGCTCTGCTGCACGAGCGATTCATCCGGCGGCCCATGGGCGTTCCCAAGACACGCGGTGAAAACGCTGCGCGGCGGTTCCTCGCAGAATTCCGCGAATTCGCAAAAAGCCAGAGCCTTGTTGCGCGGGCGTTCGTGCGGCATGGCAGCCAGGGCGCCGATGTGGCGCCCCTTGAGGCTTCTGTCCCCAATTGACGCTCTGGCAGGTGGCCCCGGACTGCCCTGGTGATTTCAAGACGTACTCATGGTCCTTTCGACATCCCCTAGCCCCGTGCCGGTCTTCCTTAGTCGGCCACTTCCTCGCCAGTGCTCGATAGCGTTCACATGCGGGCCAAGCCGGTGAATACATCGACAGCGGTGCGGATATCCTCTGATGCGCTCTGCAATCGGCGCAGCGTGGTGATGTCCAAGCCTTCGCCGGATACTGACATCGAGTCAAGCCGGCATGCCGAAGTTGGCATCGTCCGCTAGTTGATCGGCTGAACTACGCCCGATTCCCGTCATTGGCTGCGTGGTATCTGGATGACCGGGAAGGGGGTCGGTAACAGTCCGCTGCGCCAAAGCGCCCCACCGACGACCCGTTCATGCCCGCGTGCCTGTTCGTTGATTGGGCGTTGCCGCGCATGACACGGCCGCCTCCGTTGGGACAGGAAGGCCATGCCGCCTGCCCGCACACACGACAACCAGCGTCGTCGCCAGCAACGTCAGCGACACCGGTGCGAACGCGTCGACGCCCAGCCGTTCGAGTAGCACGCCGCCGACGAGACCTCCGCCGGCGATGGCCATGTTCCAGGCCGTGACCAGCATGGACTGGGCGACATCGGCCGCGCCATCGCCCCCTTTCGCGGCCGTCTTGACCAACGCAGTCTGGAACAGCGTCGTCGCGCCGCCAAACGCCAGCCCCCAGATGCCAACGGCCGCGTAAACAATTGCAGGAATCTCGCCCGCCACACCCAGCGTCAGGACTGACAGGCCGAACAAGGCGGTGCTGGCGAGCATCAGCGCGCGCAGATGGCGGTCGATCAGCACGCCGACAATCCAGATTCCCAGTAAGGACGCGACGCCGAACACCAGCAGCACCAAGGCGGTCCGCTCAGTCATGCCTGCCCTTACCAGGAATGGCGCGATGTATATGTAGAGGATATTGTGTGCTAGCACGAAGGCCAGCACCGCGAACAGCAGCGGACGCACACCCGGCACAGTGAACACGTGCCCCGGCGACAGCTGCTTGCCCGCGGCCTGCCCGGCAAAATCCGGAACCTTGACCCGCACGCATATCATGAGCAGCAGCGCCAGCAGGCTCATGATGCCGAAGCACATCCGCCAGCCCATCAGGTTGCCAAGGAATGTGCCGGCCGGCACGCCAAAAGACAGTGCCAGCGGCGTGCCCACCATCGCCACCGCAATTGCGCGGCCCTGCTGATGCACAGGCACCATGCGCGCCGCATAGCCGGCAAGGAGCGCCCACAACAGGCCGGCCGACACGCCCGCCAGCAACCGCGCCACTATCGTCAAGGCATAGTTCGTGGACAGCGCGGTCACCGTATTGGCGACGACGAAACCAGCGATCGCAGCCAGCAGTAGCGGCCGCCGTCGGATTCCCTGCGTGGCGGCGGTCAGTGGAATCGCCGTCACCAGCGAGCCAATGGCGTAGATCGTGACGGTCTGGCCGACCCAGGCCTCGGAAACGGCCAGGCCCTGCGCGATCTGGGGCAGCAGTCCCGCTGGCAGCGCCTCCGTCAGGATTGTGATGAAGGCTGCCATGGCAAGCGCCAGCAACGACGCCAGAGGCAAACGATCCTGCGGAGTGAACGTCATGGTTTCGCCCCCGCCGGCCCATAGACCGCATCGCGCAGATCGGTAACGAATCGGCCGGACATGCCCTCGTACAGCGTGTTGGTGAAGGCGATCACGCTCAATCCCCGTGCCCGATCCACGAACCAGGAATGGCCGTAGGCACCTCCCCAGCGCCAGGCACCTTCCGATTCGGGCGATGCGGCAACCTGAGGGGCACGCAGGACCGAGAAGCCCAGCCCGAACCCGAAGCCCGGGGCATTGGGCAAATCCAGGCCACCGGTCTGGTCGCGTGACATCTCGTCAACCAGCTCGCTGGGCAGCAATGCGCCATCGCGCTTGCGCAGGGCCTCCAGCAGGCGCAGGAAATCCCCGGCTGTGCCTGCCATGCCCCCGCCTCCCGAAGCGAAAGCGTCCGCATCGAAGACGCGCGATGGGCTATACCTGATGCCAACCGTCCCCGGGAAGACCGGAACAGTTTCGCCCTCCGCCAGACGATGGGGCTGCAGTGCGTCGTTCACATAGGCGGTAGCCACGCGCTGGGCGTCGCGCGCGGTGAAAGCGGTATCTGTCATGCGCAGCGGACGGGTCACCAACTGCTGTACCACCTCGTCCAATGGCGCGCCGTGGACGCGCTCGATCAAGGCGCCGAGCACGTCAGTCGCCAGCGAGTAGCCCCAGGCCGTGCCCGGCCTGTACAACAGCGGAACACTGGCGATGCGTCGCAGGTTTTCTTCCAGACTGATGCCGGATGCGTCCATACCATCCGACACGCCGGCATGCGCATAGGGGCCATTCGCATCGGCTTCGAGGAAACGATAGCCCAGGCCGGACGTGTGGCTAAGCAGTTGCCGCGCCGTGATACGCGCGGGTTGGCCGTCGGGCAGTCGTGGCCTGAATTCGGGTAGCCAACGGTCGATACCTTCATCGAGATCGAGCCGCCCCTGTGCTACCAGCACCATGGCGGCAGTCGACACGATCGGCTTGCTCGCCGACGCCAGGCGAAAGACCGTATCCACGGCCATCGGCCGTCCGCCTTCACGATCTGCCAGGCCCGACGCCTGCTGGTGGATCAATTCGCCATGGGAGGCGATGACAACGACGGCGCCAACCAATCGCCGGTCGTCCAGCGCCTGCTGGACAACGGCCTGGACGCGGGTAGGCAGATGCGCGTGCGGAATACCCGTGCGCAATGCAGAGATGTGGGCAGACAAGACGGGTTCCTTTCCTCAATGTATCTGCCCGTCACGATAGAAGGCCCGTCATTAAAGAAAAAGTAGGCTACAGTTCCTCGGTCTGCGGAAATTACTGTCCGCAATTGAGATATCGAATGGATAGCCTGAGTAGCTTTACCGTCTTTGTGCAGGTGGCCGAGACGCGCAGCTTTGTCGCGGCCGGACGGCTGCTAGGCGTGTCGGCGACCGCCATTGGCAAGAGCGTGGCACGGCTGGAAGAAAGGCTCGGCGTGCGCCTGTTCCATCGCAGCACGCGCAGCATCACGCTGACGGCCGAGGGCGTCCTGTTTCTGGAACGAAGCCGGCGGATCCTGGCGGAGATCGAGGCGGCGGAGCAGGAACTGTCGCAGGCAACGGCAGCGCCACGGGGCCGGCTGCGGGTCAGCCTGCCGCTGGTCAGCTCGCTGATATTGCCGGTGCTTGGGGAGTTCATGCGCGAGTACCCGGATATCGAACTGGACCTCGATTTCACCGACCGGATGGTCGACGTGATCGACGAAGGCTTCGATGCCGTCGTCAGAACCGGCGCCCCCGCGGACTCTCGTCTTTCAGCCCGGCGTCTCGGCTCCTTCCAGATGATGCTGGTCGCCTCGCCAGATTACCTGGCCCGGCGTGGCACGCCGCAAGTGCCGGCCGATCTGCGCGGGCACGCCTGCCTGCATTTCCGGTATCCGAACACTGGCAAGCTGGAAGCATGGCCGTTACGCCTGCCCCGCGGCGACGCCGAGTTGTCGTTGCCGACCTCGATGGTCTGCAACAACATCGAGACGCGCGTCTGCTTCGCGCTGCAAGGGCTGGGTATTGCCTGCCTGCCGGATTTCTCGGTCAGGGGACCGCTGGCTGACGGCCGCTTGCGCCGCGTGCTGCCCGACCATGTCGATCGAACAGGCGTCTTCCACGTGCTATGGCCGGCCAGCCGGCACCCTTCTCCGAAGGTGCGCGCCCTGGTGGACTTCCTCTGTGCGCGGGTCTTTCCGGCCGATGCGGCAGCGTCACCCATAGCGTCATGAACGAGAGCCATCGGCGGCCGGCAAGCCCTGTCTAGGTCCGCGTTGTCCGGACGGTGCCCTGCCGGTGACCTCAAGCGCTCTGCTTCAGCAGCGCTGCCAGAAGTGTCAGTGCCTCCGTGAGATCTTCGAACGACGGGCCGCCGAGGCAAAGTCGAATGCCGCTCGCCTGGTCTGCCGGGTTCACCATCATGGATTCCGGAGGGGTCAGCCTGATACGCATCGCTGCAGCGACCGATACGAAACGATTTGCAGCGTCACGCTCCATCGGCAGCCAGGCATTGTAGGCGCCGGCATGCGAGACCAGTTCGCTCGCGCCGAGCAGAGTGATGGCCAGATTGGATCGACGCCGCGCCTCATGGCGCAGATCCCGCTGGATCGAGGCGATGACATCGGTGGCCAGCCATTCCCCAACCACTGCGCAGGAAAGCGGCGACGGAGCCATCGGCAGGTCCCGCAGCGCGTCTTCCGCTGCGCCTTCGAGTCCGGCCGGCAGCGCAAGCACGCCGATCTGCAAACCGGGGCCGAGTGATTTGGACAGCCCGTTCACATGAAATGCGATTTCTGGCGCCAGCGCCGCAAGCGGAGGCGAAGCCGGTGCTGCCGACGCATAGACGCCATCCTCGATGATCCACGCGCCCGCCCGGCGGCAAATATCAACGATGGTCTGCCTTCGCTCCGTGCCCATCGTTGCGGTGGTCGGGTTGTGCAGGGTCGGCGTGAGATAGACCGCCTTGCTGCAGGTCGATGCGGTGCGGTCGAGTGCGTCCGCCAGTGCCTCGGGCATCATCCCCTGCGCGTCGGTCTCGACGCCCTGCATCCGGTATCCCTTGCGCCGCGCCAGCGCGATCGCTCCAGGATAGGTGATCCGCTCGGTCAGAAGCAGCCCTTGCGAGCCGCAGGCAAGATCGAAGGCCAATGACAGCGCCTGGCGGGCCCCGCTCGTCAACACCAGGTGTGACGGGTCCACCATCAGGCCCAGCGTTTCGAGCCAGCGGGCCAGCACGCGCCGGTGCTCCATATGCCCAGCGGGTGGTGCATAGAGATTCAGATGGTCCGCATCGATCTTGCGCGCGATCCCAGTCAATGTTCGCGCCAGCAGGCGTGCATTGAGGATGGCCGGCGGCACATTGGACGAAAGATCGATCTGGCGGTCGTTGTGTGCCTGGTGGATCGCCACGAAGGTGCCCCGACCCTTGATGCTGCGCGTCAGGCCTCGCCGTTCAAGCGCGGCATAGGCTTTCGTCACCGTACCAAGGCCAATCCCCAGTTTCAATGCGAGATCGCGATGAGCCGGCAGACGGTCGCCTCCCGTCAGCCGCCCTTCGATGATGTCGTCGGCCAGGGCGAGGACCAGCCGCTCGGCGGTATTCGCCTCGATATCCGCAAGACGTGGAGACCAAGGGGATTGAAGGAGCATGTTCGCCGCCGAGATATTAGTGTCACGTGACACTTTTTATAGAAACAACAAGAGTAACATGCGTTATGGGATTGGATGATATCAATGCATTTTTGGAAACGCCCGAACGCGATGACGGGCGCAGGGAGAGTCAAACGTTCAGCCATGTAACAGTTGGGGCGCATGATCTTGGGCGGCCAGGTCGCTTCTATGACGCGGTGCTCGCGCCGCTCGGTCTCCAGCGTCGCGTCGTCATGTCCGATGGCGGGCCACAGGCGCTTTGCTGGGTAGCCTGCAAAACGCCGCTGCCGCGTTTCTATGTCTATATCCCCTACGATGGTGAGCCGGCGACCATCGGCAACGGCAGCATGGTCGCTTTTCTGGCCCCTTCGCAAGAATCCGTGAACACGGCTTACGCGGAAGGTCTTGAGCACGGCGGGACGGACGACGGCGCACCCGGGTTACGCCCCCATTACGGAGACGGCTACTTTGGCGCGTATCTGCGCGATCCCGACGGGAACAAGGTCCATATTGTTCATCGGGGCGACCTCCAGCCATAACGCTAGAGCCCTGCATCTCCGGAGTAACTCGAATGATCGCTAGTCAGATCGCACTCGTCTACGGCACGTATCTCATCGCTACCGCCAGTCCCGGGCCAAGCAACATGGCGATCATGCGAACGGCGATGCGTGACGGCCGTCTGCCGGCCCTGGTTATGGCGGCCGGCGTCATCACCGGCTCACTCTTCTGGGCGATCCTGGCCGCGACCGGCATTTCCGCCGTGCTAGCGGCCTATGCCGAGGCGCTTTTAGTCATCAAGATAGTTGGCGGTGTCTACCTGCTCTTTCTGGCGTTTCGCACCGGCAGGTCGGCGCTGAAGCCAAGCGCCGACTTCGCAAGGATGGACTCAGGACGCTCGACGTCTCGCTATGGGTGGCTCTACCGCCAGGGCATTCTCATACATATCGGAAATCCGAAGGCGGTTCTGGCCTGGATCGCGATCATGTCCCTTGGGCTTCCGGAGAACGCCCACGGCGGTACCTTGCCGGCGATCATCGGCGGTTGCGCGTGCCTCGGCGTCATCGTGTTCGGTGGTTATGCGGTCCTTTTCTCGACTGCTCCCATGATCGCGCTATATGCAAGACTCCGGCGCTGGATTGAAGGTGCGCTCTCTGCGGTGTTCGCAGTTGCGGGGTTCAGGCTGCTTGCCTGGCAACGTTGATGGCCCGGACTGTCGGCGCCGTCACGAACTGATCAGCATTGAAAGAACGATGTCATGACCTTTGCCGTCCATATGGTTGATGTCTTCGGCGCGGGGCAGCTTTCAGGCAATCCGCTGGCGGTCGTCATCGGCGCCGATGCTCTCGCATCGGCTGACATGCAGCGGTTGACGCGGTGGTTCAACTTCTCCGAGACCGCGTTTCTATTGCGGCCCACCCAGCCTGAAGCGGACTACCGGGTCAGGATCTTCACGCTGGACAGGGAGATGCCTTTTGCCGGGCACCCCACGCTTGGTAGCTGTCATGCGTGGCTCTCGACCGGCGGCGTACCGAAGAAAGAAGCGGAAATCGTCCAGGAATGCGGGGCCGGGTTGGTTGCGATCCGACGCGATCACGGGCGGCTTTCCTTCGCCGCTCCGCCACTGATCCGGTGCGGCGCACCGACACCGGATGAATTGGACGAGGCGCGGCGACTGTTGGGGATTGAAGCTGGCGATATCCTTGATGCAGCCTGGATCGATAACGGGCCCGGATGGTTAGGAATCAGACTGACATCGGCAGCGAAGGTGCTTTCGCTCACTCCGATCCGCAGTTGGCCCCACCGGATCGATGTCGGCGTGATTGGCTCTCATGCAAAAGGCGTCGATGCTGCCTTCGAGGTTCGCGCCTTCTTCAGCGACCATTTGGGCGCTATCGTCGAAGACCCAGTCACTGGAAGCCTCAATGCTTCGATGGCGCAATGGCTGTTCGCGGCAGGTGTGGTGGACGACGACTATGTCGCCACTCAGGGGACACGCCTTGGGCGCCACGGCCGCATTCACCTGACTCGCGACGAAGTCGGCCAAATCTGGGTCGGCGGCAAAACGCGTACGCATGTCGAAGGCCGGCTCCATGGCCTTTGAAAAAACGGCAGACGAAAAAGAGGTGACTTGATGCTCGGGGGCTGGCGACATTAAGCCTATCCAGATCGCCCCATACGCCAGACAACTTGCTCGCCAGCAGATTGACATTCAAAAACACACAAGGATCTCAGCATGTCCGCAGCCACGCACAACCGATTTTCTCCATCCGGAACCCCTGGCCGCGCATTGGCAATAGACACCTTAAAAATGATGGTGCGCTATAAAGCCTGGGCAAATGGACTGACATTTGAAAGCGTGATGGCCCTGCCGGCTGGTGAAGCCCTTCGGCAGAGACCAACGCGGTTCGGAAACATGGTGCATACATTGAATCATGTTTACGTGGTGGACGACATCTTCAGACACCATCTGCAAGGAAGGAAACACGCCTACACCTCCCGCAACACCGACCAAACGCCTGAAATTTGCGAGCTTTGGAAAGCGGTTCAAGAAATGGACCGCTGGTACGTCGATCTTGTCGACACCTGGTCAGACGAAGATCTCGCGAAAACTGTTCATTTCGAGTTTATTGGTGGTGGAGAAGGCATCATGACCTGCGAGCAGATTGTGCTGCATGTCGTCAATCACGCCACCTATCACCGCGGCTTTGTCGGCGACATGATGTATCAGGTTCCATTTTCGCCACCGTCAAACGATCTTCCTGTATTCATTAGGGACCACTATCGGGACGCTACGTGAGTGTGGATTCCACTGGCTACAGCGAACCAAAGCAGGCGATCATCGCCTTTCGTGTTTGAAAGGTTCGATGGTCCGAAAACTCCGGCGTGTGACGGTTCCCAGCCAGCACGCCGCCGTCACCGCATCCAGCCGCGCCCTGCAACAGGCCACTGACCGCTAATCTTGGGCGCCGCCGCGTACCTCGACGTCATCGTGCAAGCCGCGGCCCCGGCCGACGCTCGCGCGCTGAAAGCCGAGCATCGTAGGCAGTTGGCGGCCCGCGTCTCGCTGTTCCGGGCGCTGGGTTGGGGGATGGGAGGAAAAAAGGATGACGCTCCAGGTTCGGCTCGTGCCCCCGAACTCAGCGGATACTGATGGCTTCTGCCGAAGCCGGCCGCGCCATGCCTCGTCGAATGGACCGTTCACCGTGCTTGTGTCCCAGCCGCCCGGCGATGGCGACACTTGCACCTCGTGCTCTCCCCGCCGCGAAACGTCAGATTCTCAGAAGGCGTGCTGCGTTTCCACCCAGAATCAATCGCTTCTCCTTGTCGGACAAAGGGAGACCATCAAGAAACCGCACGGGCTGCTCGTAACCCATATCGAAGCAATAGTCACTGCCCAAAACCAGATGTTCCACGCCGATATTCCGTATAAGGTAGTCCAAAGTGGTCCCCGAATGGGAGACGGTGTCGTAGCTAAACCTGCGCAGGTATGTACTAGGCTGTTGTGCGAGTCGCTTTGTCTCTGGGCGGGCTGACCAGCCGGCATCGATGCGGCCGATCAGGATCGGCAGCGCACCGCCTGCGTGAGGCAAGGAGAAGTGCAAGGCCGGATATTGATCCATCACGCCACCAAGGATCAGGTGCGATGCAGCGATCGCCGTGTCAAATGGATTGCCCAGCAAATTGCTGAGATAGAAATCTGCAAGCCTTCCGCCGCCAACGGTTTGCTGGGGATGCAGAAAGATAGGAAGTCCAAGCTGTTCAATGCGCTTGAAAACCGGCGAAAACATCGGATCGTCAAGATCGCGGTTGTTGATGTTCGTGCCCATGTAAACGCCACGAACGCCGGGTAGCGAAGCGGCATATTCAAGCTCGTCAATCGCGTCGCTGGCGTTCAGCATAGGTAGCGTGGCCAACACCACGAACCTCGTTGGGTGGCGGCGGTGTACTTCGGATGCGTCATTGTTCCAGGCTCTCGCCAGCTTTGCGTTGAGCCTGCGATCAGCCCAGTACACCATAGGAACACTCAGGGAAATCGCTTGAATGTCGACACCAGAGTTGTCCATGTCTCGAAGCCGCTGGTCCACGTCGATGAACTTCGTGGGCAGAGGACCCAGCCCGCCGGCCGGCGTCTTGAAGGTGAAGGAATCCTCGGTACGGGAATACGATCCGCCAAATTCCCTCCCCTCGCCACCTAAAAGTCCCAGGAAAGTCTCAGAGTAGTAGTGAGCGTGGATATCGATCGACCGCATTTTTCCAGCGTCGGCGCTCACAGGTGGCGAGGGCACAGCGAACGCCGGAACGCCGGGCATCATGCCTGCGGCTATCGCTGCTGCCGATCCAAGCAAACTACGCCGTTTGGGTGATGCACAGCAAGGACAATCCATCGCTCTGTCTCCTTGAATGGTTTAGTTTATCGCTTGATTATTTATTGCGATTATAGAGCGCGAAAGCTCGCCCGGAAATGGGTCAATGGCTTCGGATTTACCCTACCGCCTCTCATATCCGTTCTGGGCGGTCATTGGCGGGGCGTCCTCAGCTCCGCGACCACTTTCGCGCAAGGCGCAAGGGTGGGCGCCGGAGCCGCAGTCTTGGCGGCAAGGCCTTGAGGACACGTACCTTCGCTGTGTCCACTTCGGCGGAGCGTCGCTGAAGAGGGCTTTGAGGCACATAGTTAGGGTAAACGCCACCCTTCTGGTACTTGGCTGCGTTGGTCTTCCGCACTACCATTTATCCAACGATCACTGATCGATCGATAATTTACAGGAGACAGCCATGGCGATCGCAAAGCTCGCACACTATTCAATCCGCACGACGGACCTCGAACGGTCGTGCGCATTCTACGAACGCATTCTCGGGTTCCGGCGTGGGTACCGGCCGCCGTTCGACTTCCCCGGCGCCTGGCTCTACATGGGCGACGACGAACGGGACTTCGGCACCGTGCACATCATCGGCATCGACCCGAGCAATCCGGCGGGCCTGACTGCCTATCTCGGCGACAAGGACCTCCCCGAGACGGGCACCGGGACCGTCGACCATATCGCCTTCCTCGCCACAGGCGTCACTACCATGTGGCAGACGCTACGCGCCGAGGGCATCGCCTGGCGCGACCGCACCGTCCCCAGCCTGGGCTTGCACCAGGTGTTTATCGAAGACCCGTCCGGCGTCACCATCGAACTCAACTATCCCGCCGAAGAAGTGGCAGGCCTGGCACTGCCGCAGCAATCGCAAGCCGAAGCAGGAGCCCCAGCATGACCTCCATCCAATCGTCCAGACGCAAGGCCATCATCATCGGCGGTTCCGTCGGCGGGCTATTTGCCGCCAACCTTTTGACACGGGCCGGCTGGGAAGTCGAGATTTTCGAGCGCACGCCCGAAGCGCTGACGGGCCGCGGCGCTGGCATTGTCACGCACCCCGAACTGTTCGAGGCGCTGGCCGCCGCCGGCGTGCCGGTCGACGACAGTATCGGCGTATCGGTCAATACCCGCGTGACGCTGGCCCGCGATGGCAGCGCGGTTTCGGATCGTGAACTACCCCAGACCCTGACCGGCTGGGGCAAGATGTACGAGGTACTGGGTAAGGCGTTTCCGGGTCTCTATCGCACCGGCGCGCATGTCACGGCGGTGGCATCGCACCCCGGCCATGCGGAAGTCACGCTGCAGGATGGCTCGATACACCGCGCCGACATGGTGATCGCCGCCGATGGCTTCCGGTCCACTGTCCGGGAACAACTGCTACCGACCGCGCATCTCGAGTACGCGGGCTATATCGCCTGGCGCGGGTTGGTAGACGAGAACGACCTGACACCGGCCACGCACGCCGCGATTTTCGACAAGTTCGCGTTCTGCCTGCCGCCGCATGAACAGATTCTCGGCTACCCGGTGGCTGGCGAGCGCAACAGCACGGCGCCCGGGCAGCGGCGCTTCAATTTCGTGTGGTACCGCGCGACTGGCGAGAAGGAGCTGGCCGACCTTCTGACGGATGCCACCGGCAAATGCTGGTCCGCCGGCATTCCTCCGGGCCTGATCCGTCCCGACGTCATCGCCGATATGGAAAGCGCGGCGACTGACCTGCTCGCGCCCCAGTTTGCCGAAGTGGTGAGGCGGACGGCACACCCGCTATTCCAGCCGATCTATGACCTCACCGTTTCGCAAATGGCGTTCGGTCGCGTGGCTTTGCTGGGTGACGCCGCCTTCGTGGCGCGGCCCCATTGCGGGATGGGCGTCACCAAGGCGGCCGGCGATGCGATGGCACTCGTGCGCGCGCTGTCGGACGCGCCGACCATCGAGGCCGGGCTCGAAGCCTACAGCGCCGAACGCGTGCAAGTGGGCCAGGCCATCGTCGAGCACGCCCGCCACCTTGGCGCCTACATGCAGGCCCAACTGAAGAGCGACGAAGACCGCGCCATGGCCGAACGCTACCGAACCCCGGAAGCGGTCATGCGCGAGACCGCCGTGTCGCGCCGGTTCTGACCGCCAAGGACAACAACACAAGGAGACAACCATGCCTCAAGCCGCCCCACAGACCGCGCCCCCCGTCGCGCCTTACAACACCCATGAAGACCCGGAGGCGATCGACGCCCCGCTGACTCCCCATCCGATGTTGGGCCGCGCCGATTTCGAGCGACTGCACCGCACCCGGCGGCGCTTCTCGTGGTCACTGACCGCCGCGATGCTGCTGGTGTACTTCGGCTTCATCCTGACGCTGGCCTTCCGTCCCGACCTGCTCGCCATGCGGCTGGTACCGGACCAGCCGATGAGCATCGGCATTCCCGTCGGCTTCGGCATGTTCGCGTTCACCTTCGCGCTCGTCGCCATTTACGTGTATCGCACCAACACGGTCTACGACCGGATAATCGCGGACATCCGCGACGGAGAGCCGTCATGAATCGCACGCACGCCTCTTTTGCCTTCTGCGCCGCACTGACGATTGCCACGCCTGCCCTGGCTGCCACGCCGCCGGTGGGCCAGGGCCTGAACGGCATCGCCATCGGCATGTTCGTCGTCTTCGTGGTGGCCACGCTGGCCATCACTCGCTGGGCGGCCCGTAGTAACAATAGCGTGGCCGACCACTATGCCGCCGGCGGCAAGATCACCGCCATGCAGAACGGCTGGGCGATCGCCGGCGACTACATGTCCGCCGCGTCGCTGCTGGGCATCTCGGCACTGGTGTTTACCAGCGGCTATGACGGCCTGATCTATTCCATCGGCTTTCTGGCCAGCTGGCCCATCATCCTTTTCCTGATTGCCGAGCCCTTACGCAATCTGGGGCGCTACACGCTGGCCGACGTGCTGTCGTATCGGCTGCGGCAACGGCCGATCCGCGCGTTCTCGGCGTCGAGTTCCATCGTGATCGTGCTGCTATACCTGGTCTCGCAGATGGTAGGCGCTGGCAAGCTCGTGGAACTGCTGTTCGGCTTCAACTACACGTCGGCTGTGGTGCTGGTTGGCGTGCTGATGGTCGTCTACGTGTTCTTCGGCGGCATGCTGGCCACCACCTGGATCCAGATCATCAAGGCGGTCATGCTGCTGGCCGGTTGCGCGTTCATGGCGTTCATGGTGATGAGCCGCTTTGGCTTCAGCCTGAACAGCCTGTTCGACCATGCCATCGCCGCCCACGGGAAGCAGGAGGCCATCATGCGCCCGGGCGGTCTAGTGTCCGATCCGGTCTCGGCGGTGTCGCTCGGTCTGGCGCTGATTTTCGGCACTGCGGGGCTGCCTCATATCCTGATGCGCTTCTTCACGGTCAGTAACGTCAAGGCTGCGCGCAAGAGCGTGCTGTATGCCACCGGCATCGTCGGCATGGGCTACGCAATGATCATCATCATCGGCTTCGGGACGATTGCACTGGTCGCCAAGGATCCGCTCTATCACACCGCGTCGGGCGCGGTGATTGGCGGCATCAACATGGTGGCCGTACACCTGGCCCACGCCGTGGGCGGCAGCGTCTTCCTGGGGTTCATCTGTGCGGTGGCGTTCTCGACGATCCTCGCCGTGGTGGCGGGCCTGACGCTGGCGGGCTCCTCCGCCATCTCGCACGACCTGTATGCCACGGTGATCTGCAAGGGCCGCGCGTCGGACAAGGACGAGATGCGCGTGTCGCGCATCACCACGCTGGTACTGGGCGTGCTGTCGATCCTGCTGGGCATCCTGTTCGAGAAGCAGACCATTGCTTTCATCGTGAGCCTGACATTCTCGATTGCTGCCAGTTCCAACTTCCCCGTGCTGCTGCTGTCGATCTATTGGCGCGGCCTGACTACGCGCGGGGCGGTCATGGGCGGCATGATGGGCCTGATTACCGCCGTGGTGCTGACGATCCTGAGCCCGACGGTATGGGTGCAGGTGCTTGGGCACGCGTCGGCCATCTATCCGTACGAGTATCCGGCACTGTTCTCGATGCTGGTGGCGTTTGCAGGCATCTACGTGTTCTCGGTGACCGATCGCTCGGCGCGCGGCCTGTGGGAACGCAGCGCCTACCAGAACCAGCGCGTGGACTGCGAACTCGGTATCACGGCCAGGTCCGGCCATTGACGCTTGGCTGCCGACCTGGCTTCGAGGCGGCAGCCAGCGAGCTGGGGCGTCGCCTTTTCTTGTTGATCGGGTGATTGGTAGAATCGGACCATTACCCGAACAGTAGGCCCGAGAGAGACAGCCATGGAACGAAGCGCCACCGAAGACACCGCAAAATCCACGCGGCGCCTGCTGCCTGAGGAGCGGGAGCAGCAGATTGTCGAGAAGGCCATCGAACACTTCACGCGGAATGGCTTCGGCGGCAGCACACGTGAGCTTGCCAAGCAGATCGGCGTCACACAGCCCCTGCTCTATCGGTATTTCGCCAGCAAGGACGCGCTGATCGAGCGTGTCTACAACGAGGTTTTCCAGTGGCGTCCGGACTGGGATCGCCAGATCACGGACCGCTCCCTGCCGTTGACCGAGCGCCTGTACGCCTTCTATCTGGACTATTCGTCGGTGATTCTGCGCGAGGAATGGATCCGATTATTTATCTTTGCTGGCCTGACCCACGAAGGCATCAATAACAAGTACCTCAGCAAGCTGCGCACCAAGGTATTCCTGCCGGTGTTGGCCGAAGTCCGGGAGGCCTTCGACATCCCCGCGCCGCGCACGACCGCTGAAACCGATGCCGAGATCGAGATGATCTGGAGCCTGCACGCGGCCATCTTCTATATCGGCGTGCGCAAATGGGTCTATGGGCTGAAGGTGCCGTCGGACATGGACGCCCTCATTAGGCAAAAGGTGGACATGTTCCTGCTCGGCGCCCCTGCCGCCATGACGAAGATGCGCGGCAACAAGGGATAGGCATCGCGTTCCGGTCCGGGGACCACAGTCAAGCCGCGGCCTTCGCATGCTAGACGCGCCCTTGGTCACGGCCGACGACCCGATCCATACGATCACGCCGTGCATTTTGGGAAGTCGTTCGCAGTATCCAACATCCGTGCTGCCCGACTTCTGCGAGCATCCATCCAGGGCGGTCTTCGCCCACGCCCACATATCAACATAAGGATGCCGCCAATGACCGATCTACTGTTTTCCCGCCTCAGAGTCGGGGACCTCGACCTGGCCCACCGTATCGCTATGGCTCCGCTTACGCGGTCGCGTGCAGGCCAGCCTGGCAACGTCCCGACGGCAATGAACGTCGAGTACTATCGGCAAAGGGCGTCCGCGGCGCTGATCGTCACCGAAGCAACACAAATTTCGCAGCAGGGGCAAGGCTATGCCTGGACACCGGGGATTTACACGCCGGAGCAAATAGATGGTTGGCGCCCGGTGGCCGAAGCCGTCCACGGCGCGGGCGGCCACATTTTCATGCAACTGTGGCACGTCGGACGCGTCTCACACCCTTCCTTCCAGCCGGGCGGCGCGCTGCCGGTCGCACCGAGCGCGTTGCCCGTACCTGGCAAGACCTATATCGTCGATCCCGCCGGTCACGGCGTCTGGGGAGATATTCCAGTTCCGCAGGAACTCACTACGGAAGGTATCCACGCAATCGTGGAAGACTATCGCCAGGCCGCCCGCAATGCCATGCAGGCAGGCATGGACGGTGTCGAAATCCACGCCGGCAACGGCTATTTGCTCGACCAATTCATCAATTCGCACAGCAACCACCGGACGGATGCCTACGGAGGCACGATAGAGAATCGCGCGCGTTTTCTTCTTGAAGTAGTTGCCGCAGTGACTGCCGAAATCGGTCCCAGCCGTGTCGGTGTGCGGTTGACGCCAATGGGCCGATTCATGGGAATGGGCGACGATACGCCGGAAGCAACCTTCGGCTATATCGCGGCCCGTTTGAATGACTGGCCGCTTGCATACCTGCATCTGGTCGAACCGGCCATGGTTGGCAACGTCCGCGACGAAGCAACCGACCCACGCTGGGCGTCCATGATGGCCGAGATGCGCGCCGCCTATCACGGAATACTGATGCTTGCCGGCGGCTATGATGGCGCCACGGCAGAAGCGGCCCTGGCAAGTGGGCGCGCAGACCTTATCGCGTTCGGCCGCCCATTCATCTCCAATCCGGATCTACCGAAGCGCATCGAGAAGGGCGCATCGCTCAACGCCTCGGACCCCGCCACCTTCTTCGGCGGAGATCATAAAGGGTATATCGATTACCCATCGATGGACCAATAGGCCCACCGGTGCTCACTTCCGCTCTGAACCGCGGCAAGCCCCGGCCCGGTGACGGGCTGCAGCGCCCCCTGCAGCCGGTTGTCGGGTTCGTCGGGCAGCTCCATCATCTGCAGCTAAAGTTCGCAGCGTCGTCTGTACTGCCGCTCCCCTGGTAGGTTGCCTTCCGAGGATACGGGCAAAGCGGTCGCGTGCGGGTAGCGGCGCCATTGGCCACCTTCGACGCGACGATGGTGTCCGGGGCTACACCCTTGTCGACCCAGTTGTCCAATGCCTTCAGTACGTCGTGTGCAGCATCGATTGTGGGCGGCGCGGTCCCGGCATTGCCAAAAACAGTCGCGCTGCTACCCCCACCGCAATGGCCCATACTCGGAACCAGGAACAGACGGAAAAAGCTATCCATTTCCTTTTGTGAGCCTTGCAAGGTCTGGACCGCGTTGTAGTACGCGATGGTGTCCTTCGGATTGACGACGGGGTCTGCCCAGCCTTGGTAGACGATGGCCTTGCCGCCTCGCGCCTTGAACGCACTGATATCCGGATTGCGTTGGTCTACGAGCTTGCCGACCTTCGCGTCGGCATAGGTCACATCCCGGTCGTAGTCAAAGGTCCACCAGTCCCACTGTGGGTTTTCGAACACCCAGAGCCGCCAGAAATCGGCACGTGTGGGCTCCGACACGCCCCAGTAGCTAGACCAGCCAGATTCGCTACCGACGGTCAGACCGGGATAGAGCTGCTCCCCGGTGCGCGGATTCTTGGGGCCGGCGTAAATCTTCTTGACCACGTCGATTTGCGGCTGAGTAAGGCAGTTCGGGCCGTCCGCACCGGTACACAGCAGGCTGTCGACATTGAACTGCGCGGGCGTGCATGCGCGCGGGTCCTCCATCGCGCCGTCCGAGACGCCATCCAGGCTGTCGCACGCAGCCACTGCCGCGCTTGTCACCATTGCCATCTTCGACGCCGGAAGAATCAGTGTCGTGTTATTGCCTGGCGTGCGATTGCTAAGGAACCGATGCATGAACTCCACATTCAGACGGATACGGTTGTTGCCAGGTGCGCCAGCAATGACGCCATCAAAGTCTTGAGGATACTGCTGGATTTCCGCGTAGCCCTGGTGGCCGCCGGTGGAGCAGCCATAGTAGTAAGCGCGAGACGGCGCCTTCGATTGCAACGCTGCAATCAGCGTCTTTCCAGGAGCCGTAATCGCATGAATTGAGCGCGTGCCCCAGTCTGCAATCTTTTCGGGGTGACCGACGCCCCAGAACATCTCGTTGGGGTCGGTCGACTGGTGCCCCGTGTCACCTCCGATGACGGCATAGCCTTGTCGCATTGCGTAGGCCATGTCACCGTAGCTGAGCGCCGGGCTGTAGCCACCATTGCCAGTGGTCACGAGCTTGCCGTTCCACGAACCATCGGTGGGTACCCATACTTCGAAATTGATAAGAGAGTCTGAGGTCGGATTCGCTTTCCCTTGAATCCTGCAGAACGCCGGCAGTCCAGAGAGAGCTGTGCTCGCGCCGGGAGGCGTAAAGCTGCTCGCGGGAACAGCCGTTGCATCCGTTACCGATGCGTTGTCCAACTTCACCTGGCTGAGCGACGTGGTGTCACACGAGAACACCGTATTCGTTGGTGGTGTGGTCGTAGCAGGTGGGGTTGTTGATGACGACGACGAATCGTCTCCACCACAAGCATGCATCCAACCAGTACACGCCAACGCTAGCGCCGGCCATGCCACGCCAATCCGGAACTTCCCGTCACGACTCATTTGTCTCCTCCATGTATTCGTTGCGTTTAGGCAAAGGCCAGTCATGCGCTGGCGAGAGGAGTGTAGGCGTCGCCAATTTCCGCGATAAATTGATTATTTGGATGTATCTATCGGTTTCGCAAAACTAACGCCACGGGTATCGCCCTGTTCGGGTATGCAGACAGACACCGATGCTTGCGGCAGCGTCGCACCCAGAGGTCTTCCCCATCTCGCGGCCCTGCATTGATCGGGCTCGGCAGATTGCGAGCCCGATGTCCCCCCCCAAAAAAAAAAGCGACATCTGGATATTCGTCGCATGAGGCCCCCGTCGTCGGTTTGGCGCCACACTCAACCTGACAGCATGAGAACGCCATCGCGGTGCCGTCTTCCGAAAAGACGGCAAGAGCCACGCATCAATGTTGTGCGGCCTGCGAATCAGTTCGTTAGCATGACGACATTGCTGACCCCGCGATACAACGCGCATACTGAATGGCCCCTCCTTATGCCCCGCCCTGCGCCGCAGCAATTCGCTGGCTTCGGCGCACCAAGGAGGAGCACGCAACACTGCATCTGCCATACATATCAATATCGGATGGATGCATGATCCACCGGAAATGGATTCGCGCGTCAAACCTTCATAGCCTTCAGTCACGCGCAACCAACTCCTGGAGGTAGCTGTGACCATGCACTTCAAAAAAGTCTGCAAATTGATGTACCCATTGGCAGTTTTTGGGCTGGCCTCCGTAACCGCGGCCCGGGCCGAGTACCCGGAAAGACCTGTGCGGATCATCGTCAACGCCGCTGCCGGAGGCGCCGCCGACTCAACGGCTCGGGTGGTGGCCAACGAACTTGCGAAGCGCCTGGGGCAACCGTTCGTTATCGAGAACCGGCCCGGCGCCGCAGGCGCGATCGGACTGGACGCGGTAGCCAAGGCGCCACCCGATGGCTACGTGCTGGGCAACAACAACTTGGCAACGTTCATTGTGGGTGCGCTGACAGCAAAAAATCTGCCGTACGACATCAATCGGGACTTTACGCCGATAGCCAAGCTGTTCACCCAACCCAATCTGATCGGCGTCACGCCAGCGCTTAAGGTCAATTCCATTGGTGAACTGATTCGCTACGCCAAAGCACATCCAAACGAGATCTCGTATGGATCCACCGGACAGGGCACATCCCTTCATGTCCTGACCGAAATGTTGCGCATGAACGCTGGCGTCGAAATGACCCACGTGCCCTACAAGAGCGCACCGGCTGCCGAAGCCGACCTTGCGGCGGGTCATATTCAATTGATGATCAGCAACTTCACATCGATGGAGCCGCAGATCAAGGCTGGCCGGATTCGAGCGCTGGCCATCACCAGCGCAACCAGATCGCCGCTACTGCCCAACGTGCCTACCGTTGCACAAGCGGGAGCGCCCTATCTCGAAATGGTGACCTGGGGCGGCATCGTCGGACCAAAGAACCTGCCCCCAGCCATCGTGACGCGGTTGAACTCCACCATCAATGAAATCCTCTCGGACCAAAACGTCAGAAGAGCATATGAGGGGATGGGATCAGTGGCCACGCCGGCTAGCACCGAAGAATTTGCGGCACTGATCAAGTCGGATACTTTGAAATGGGGAGAAGTCATCCGGCGAGGCAACATCAAAGCGGACTAACCCTGGCGCCGGCGGAGGCGCTTTTCGTTTACGACCAGCGCCTCTGTCCGCGGAATTCCTGGCCGGCTCCGCATACAGGAAAGGCGCCCTGCGTCGGCCCGCAGGGCGCCTTTCTCCGTCTAGTGCACGTTATGAACGCCGTGACGAGACCATCCCGCCCTGGCCGGACTGCTACCCGCCGGTGGCCGCCGTAACAATAATTTCCACAAGAATATCCGGATGCCCCAGTTCGCACTGCGCCGTGGCTCGCGTCGAGGCCGCGTTGGGCGCTGTCCACGCGTCCCACACCTCGTTCATCCCTTCGAAATCGCGGTCGAGGTTTTTCAGCCAGATCTGTGCCGTCAGCAACCGGCTCTTGTCTGTGCCGGCTTGCGCCAGGAACTTGTCGATCTTGGCCAAAGTCTGCCGGGTCTGGTCGCCGATGTCCCCGCTGCGGTCGTCGGCAGTCTGCCCGCCCACAAACACCATGCCGTTGTAAACCACGGCGCGGCTACGTCGCGTGTCTGTTGCGATACGTCGAATTTCAGTCATAGGATCCTCTTGGTTTCGGGCTTTGATAGTGTTGCAGCAAAGGCTTTCCGGTTCGGGCGCGTCAATTGCCGGCCTGTTGGCAGTCGGGCCCGCTATCCGGCCAACTCACCCAACGTCACGGGCTTGAGCGGCGGACGAATGCGGTAATAGCCGACCTCCTGCGCCGACACCCCACGGCCTTGTGCAATCAACTCGGTGACAGTCAAGCCGCAAAGACGGCCCTGGCACGGCCCCATGCCGCAGCGCCCGAACGCCTTGGTTTGGTTGGGCCCTTGACAGCCCACTTCGACATATTTCCGAATCTGTCCCGCCGACACTTCTTCGCATCGGCACACAATCACTGAATCGTCGATCGGCATGCGATGTGCGTCCTTGGGACGATATAGCGCATCAAGGAACGGGCGAATGCGCAGGTGCATCTGCAGTTCGCCGCGCACCTGTTGCTCACGCAGGCGCCGGTCAGCCACGTTGGGGCGCTGAAATTTCGACGCAATCGAGATCGCGGCCAGCCTGCCTTGTGCTGCGGACGCCTTGGCCCCCACAATTCCCCGACTGTCGCCCGCAATATAGATCTGCGAGTCGTCGATCTCACCGTATTCGTCGGTATCGGGAATCCAGCAAAGCTGGGCATCGCTCCAGTGATGCTTGGCGCGCAGCGACCAACTGATTTGCGTATTCGGCACAACACCCTGATGGAGCAGCACGAGAGACGCGTCGATACGGCGCGCTACGCCTTTATGCGTGAAGCACAGCGCTTCGGCCCGTTGCTCGCCCTTGACCGCAATGCCCTCGGCGCCTGCGTATACCCGGACGCCGTGACGGCGCAGTTGCCGAAGCATGCCGACGCCCTTCTGCAGATCCTTCCAACCCCGTAGCGCCTCCGGCAGATGGGGGGCCGCACGCAGATAGTCGGCCCGCGTGGTGGTATGCACAACGGCCTGGAGTTGCAACCCGGCCTGCAAGTACTGGACGGCCAGCAGATAAAGTAACGGACCGCAACCGGCCAGCACGGCCGGTTCACGTGGCAACGCACCCGCGCTTTTGATCAGGATCTGCGCCGCTCCGGCGCCCATGACGCCGGGCAAAGTCCAGCCCGGCACGGGAAACGGCCGCTCCATGGCGCCGCTGGCCAGCACGATAGCTCGGCCTTCTATCACGTGGCCGGAACCGTCTTGCAGATAACTGATCTTGCGGTCCCGGCCGACATTCCACACCGATGCACTCGGGATATGCCGCGCACCGCTCGCGGTGAAGGCTTTTGTCAGCGCCGCACCGGCCACATAGTCGTCGCCGAGGATCGTGCGCAACGTGGCGCTTGCCTTATCCACGTTCCGATAAATCTGCCCGCCTGCGGCCGGTTGCTCATCCAGCACGGCCACGCTGAGCCCCCAGTGCCGTGCTTCGATCGCGGCAGACAGACCGGCGGGTCCGGCGCCCACCACGACAAGGTCGAACAGTTCATTAGTCATCGGTTTCCCCTTCCTTCTGGAAAGCCACGGCAGACGCCCCTTCCTGACGCCTGACTGCCATGCCGTCGCGGACAGTCGTCATGCATGCCTGGCGGCTGGGCTTGCCGTCCACCTCGACAAGACATTCGAAGCACACACCCATCATGCAGTACGGTGCGCGCGGGGCCGATGTCACTGGCGTCGTGCGAAATGACGACACCCCGCTCAGCAACAGCGCCGCCGCAACGGTAACGCCAGCGGGCACGGTCAGCGTCTGGTCTTCGAACTGCAGGGTGACAGTGCTGGACGGCTGTGCCTCCGCGGGCACGAAGAGTGCCGCGTTCGCAGCCTCGATATCAGTGGGCATTGGCAAAGCTCCTGGTCGGATCAAGGTAGCGATCTCCGGCGAATTCTTCGATGTCCTCCGGGGCGGGGCCCAGGCCGGCAATCCATGGACCGACCACGTAGGCGTGCGTGCCAGCGAGCGTCACGCCGCTATGACTCGTTGCAACAAACGCACCCGGACAGGACGTCGATTCCTGGTAGATCGGATGTCCGTCCGGGGTCATCACGCGCAGTGCCCCCCACGCGCGAACCAGGCGCGCGTTTGCCAACAGTGGAAACGTGTCCACGGCACGCCGGGCAATCCATTCAATCGCGGACACGGTGGTCCCGTCGTCGAAGCCCACGTCCTCCACGGAATAGCCAAGCTGCACGGTTCCTTCGGTCGTCTGCCGCGCCTTGTTGGTCGGGAATGGCAGGAACGGCTTGAGTCGCTCGGTGATCAGAACCTGCCCACGATTTGGCTCAACCGGCGCGTGGAGCCCCACCTGTGGCGCCAGATGCTTGTTACCCAGTCCGGCTGCATGCACAACACGGTCAGCACTCCACGTACGGCCATCCGTTCCTGTAGCGACAAAGCCACCCTTCGTACGCCCGCTCACCGCGATCACGTCAACGCTGGAGACCACGTGCGCCCCCAAGTGCTTGAGCCCCGAATGCAACGCGTGCAGCAGCTTAAGCGGGTTGACATGGCCGTCCAGCGGACACCAGCTGCCGCCAGCCACCTTCGGTCCGATCGCCGGCAGATGCTGCTTGAGTTCGGCGTGGTCCATCATCTGATAAGGCACGCCGGGGCCTGTGTTCCTCAATCCTTCGAGCATCGTCTCTCGCGCGCGCATTTCCTTCTCGCTAAAGCCGATCCAGAATCCGCCCGGCTGTTGCAGGTCGACGTCGATACCCGTCAGCGCCAGCAGCTCTGCTGCGAGAGGCCTCCAATGATCGATGGCGCCCCGCGACCAGCGCGCATACCGCGGAAATCCATCACCCTTGCTCTGCACCCATACCAGTCCGAAATTTCCGCGGGACGCCCGATTGGCGATATCGCCCTGGTCCAGCAATGTGACCGGTGCTCCGGCCCTTGCGGCGCCGAAGGCGATGGCCGCACCGACCACACCGCCGCCGATAACAATGACTTCTTCCTTGCGCATGTTTTCCTTTCAGCCGCCCATCCGATGAGCCGATGCACCGGCATGCTGTTCCACGACCGACGGCGTCAACCATCAGTCGATACTGATATGGCTTGCTTTGATGACCGCGCCCCATTTGGACGCATCGGCATTGATGAGGTCGGCGAACTGACCGGGAGTGCCCGTGGCGACGGTGGCGCCCAGGCTCTCGTGCTGCTTGATGATCTTCGGGTCCGACAGAACCGCGTTGATCTCGGCGTTCAGCTTCTGGACGATCGGCGCCGGCATCCTGGCGGGACCGATGATGCCGCCCCACGTCACCATCTCCACCGCGGGAAAGCCGGCTTCAGCAATGGTCGGCACGCTCGGCAACAACGGCGAACGGGTGGGACCCGTGATCGCGAGCGCGCGAATGCGACCCGCGCGGACCTGCGGCTCCATCGACGTGAAGTTGCTGATCATCAACTGGATCTGACCTGCCGCCAGATCGGATTCCGCTGCAGGGGCGCTCTTGTAGGGAACGTGCGTGATCTTGATCCCCGCCTTGGCCCGAAACAGCTCCGTCACCACGTGCAGTGACGTGCCGGTCCCGGTAGACCCATAGAACAACTCGCCGGGGTGGGCTTTCGCATACGCCACAAGGTCGGCAACCGAGTTGACGCCAAGCGACGGCGTTACACCAAGGAGATTGGGCTGCGTCCATTGCTTGGCGATGGGCGTGAAGTCCTGGACAGGCTGGTACGGCAAACGCTTCGCTGCCAGCGCGGCAACAACGAACGTGGAGAGATTTGCACCGCCGATGGTGTACCCGTCGGGCTCCGCCTTGGCAATGGCGTCGAGTCCGATAACACCGGCGCCGCCCGGCTTGTTGTCCACGATGAAAGGCTGGCCCAGCCGCTGGCTGAGCGCCGTGGCAAGGATACGAGCTGTCACGTCCGCGGCACCGCCGGCGGCGGCATTGACGATAAAACGGACTGGCCGGCCGGGATATTCGCCTTGTGCAAAGGTGGCCGATGCGGCAACGGCCGCAATCAGCCCAATGGCGGTTCGACGTGCGTCAAGAAACGATAACTTCACAGCAGCTCCCCACGGAAAGTCATTGGGAAGATGTTACGAAGAACTTGCCGCGACACCTATGGCCGCGGCATGCGCGACCTATTCAGATTCGGTATGGGTTCTGGCTTTTGACGTCGCGCCCGCGATGTACCGGAGCAGTTCCCGGGCGGGCGCGCTGAGCCGGGTATCACTCATCGCGGTGGCATAGAAGGTGTAGCTCAGCGTCGGCTTCAGTGGGAGAACGACGCCGCCACGCTCCCGATGGAGCGCCCCGGTCAAGGGATCGACGATCGACACGCCCATACCGCGAAGTACCAATTCGCTCATCGAGTGAAAGAGCGTGGCCTCCACCGTGATGTCGAGTTCGATGCCGGCCGTGGCCAGCAAGGCTTCCAGGCGCTTCTGAAAGGTGCCAACCGGGCCGACAAAGGGCTTTCCGACGAGATCCTTCAATTCAACGGCGGATTGCCTGGACGACAGCCACTTCCGGGTACCGATGCACACGCAATCGGCGGTGAACTCGGCCACCGTCTCGAGATCGCCCAGAGACAGAATGTCAGCCGTGAAGCCGATGTCTGCCTGGCGATTGCGCACGGCGCGTGCGACTTCGACATACGAGGTGACGGTCAGGGATATATAGACGTCGGGATACTTGCCGCGCAGATACTCGATCGCCTCCGGCATGACGGAGTGTCCGATCGACGGTATCGTCGCGATGGACAGCCGCCCCATCTTTTGCTTACGCAACTGGTCCGAAAACCGCGTGATTTCCTCCAGTCCAAGGAACGATTGCTGGACCTTGGTCATAAGGGCCAGCGCTTCCTCGGTCGGCTTGACCGTGCGCCCGTGCTTCAGAAACAACGGAAAGCCGACGATTGACTGCAGTTCCGCCATGACTCTGCTCATGGACGGCTGGGACATGCCGAGCGCATCGGCGCCGGCGCTCATGCCGCCATGCACGATCGCGGATCGGAATGCCTCGATCATCTTGTGGGTAATGATTTTCTCGGCCATGGAGTCGCTTACGGTCTGGTCCTGGTGATCGTGGCGGTACGGACATGAAGTCTACCCGCTTCCAGTTTTGTTCGGAGGCAGGGTGCCCGTATACGGTTGCTCGCGGTTGTAAGATTGACCGATGACTTCCTGGTCAAAAAGCGTGAAAGTGCGCGAAGCCGGAATGCCATCGCGCCGGGCAATGCATTCGTTCCAGAACGAATCAGATAAGGAAAACACCGGGCAACGTGCAGCCGGAGCGCGTCAGTTCTTTTCTACCGTTGACTCAAACCGGGGTCAAAATTGTCACGCCGGATCGGCAAGAACACGGGCGGAAGCAAACAGACTCGCAACGCGCTCAGCAGAGCGCGTTCTGTCGAGGGCCCCCTATCGACCCTGCGCCTACTTCGGCGATCAGTTCGCGCAGGCGCTCGGCTGCAATGGGTTTGTGCAGCACGCACAAGCCGCTGGCGTGCAGGGCCCGGAGGCGATCGGGTGCCGTATCGCCGGTCACCAGCACCGCTGGTGCATTGGTACCCAGCGCCCGGCGAAACGCGGCCACCGCGTCGATGCCGGTCACTCCGTTGCCCAGTCGATAGTCGGCAAGGATCAGCCCGATTGGCGCCTGCGCATCAGTAGCCGCTGTCGCATGGACGGCGAGCACGTCGTCCACGGTGGCCCCGGCGTAGACCGGATGGCCCCACAGCGCGAGCAGTCCGCCCAGTGCCGAGCGAATGCCCGCGTCGTCATCGATCAGCACGATGCCCATTGCCTGGGTCTGGGCCTGCGCCTGCGCGTCGGCAGACATGGCGATGAGGTCGTCGTCCCCCGCCACCGCACCCGCCACCACGCCCGGCCGCTGCGTCGGCTTGGTCGCCAGCGGCACCGTCACGGCGAACATGGTGCCCCGGCCCGGAATGGAACGCAGTGCCACCCGATGGCCCAGCAGCGCGGCCAGCCGGCGCACGATCGCCAGTCCCAGCCCTAAGCCCTGTCCATCGGGACGGCGTGCATCGGGCAACTGGGTGAACTCGTCGAAAATGCGCGCCTGCTCCGATTCGGGAATACCCGGCCCCTGGTCGATGACCTGGATTTCCACCGCGCCCATCCGACGCCGGCAACCCACCAGCACCCGGGCACCCGGCGCATAGCGCAGCGCATTCGACAGAAGGTTGTCGATGATGCGATGCAGCAGCGCAGGATCCGTGTCGACCCAGACATCGGCGCCGCGCACCCGCAGTTGGTCGCCCTGCTCCCGTGCCAGCTGCGCGTACTCATCGCCCATTTCGACCAGCCAGGCGCCGAGCCACAGCGGCTGGCGACGCACCGGCATCAGCCCGGCGTCGAGCCGCGACGCGTCCAGCAGACCGTCGAGCATGGTGCCGATCTTGTCGAGCGTGCCGTCGAGCCGGCCAGCAATATGGGCAGCCTGCGCGGCCGGCACATCGGCGCGGCGCGCCAGGCCAGCAAGCGTGGCGGTCAACAGGCCAAGCGCGTAAACCGGTTGGCGCAGGTCGTGGCTTGCGGCGGCCAGAAAGCGTGTCTTCGCCAGATCGGCCTCGGCCGCGCGGTCGCGCTCGTGCTTGAGTTCGCCGATCAGGGCCAGGTTCTCGAAGCGCAACCGTACGCTCTCGCGTAGCGTGCGGTGTGTGTTGCGGCTGTAGTACAGGTTCACCGCCAGCAGGCACAGCGTGAACAGCAGGTAGATCCTGTAGATCGTGCCGTCGTGGACAAAGCAGTACAGCGCGAACGGCGCCAGCATGGCCACGATGGTGCCGATGGCCGTGGGCCGATGTGCCGATAGCGACGGCACGGCGCCCCCCGACATGCCGGCCAGAACGACGCAGGCAAACGCCACCAACGGCGGCTGCTCGGGCAACAGCCAGGAGGACCCCACCAGGCCCCACAGCAGTGCAGACAGCCACGACATCACCATAAAGCTGCGCGCCCAGCGGGCCGGCACGATCGGGCCCCGCTGGCCGAAGAAATGGATCGAATGCACGATCCGCAGCGCCGTCAGCACGTAGATCGCACCGATCCAGACCAGCAGGACAGCCATCGGCACGCTGTCGCGCAGGATCGCGATGACGGGCAGCGGGATGACGAAATTCGCCGCCAGCACCGCGTTCGACTGCCGGTACAGCAGGCGCACCAATTCGACGTCGGTCGGGTCGGCGCCCATGGCGCCAGGCGGTTCTTTTTGCGTCATCGGAGTGGCGGTTGGCTCGAAAAAGCGGGAGTAGGTGGCGTCGGCGCCTGATATTATCCGTTTGCCCGCGAACAGACAAAGCGCCTTTTTTCCGTGGCCTGCCAATGTCTGCTATGTCCGCGATCCTCCACGCCCCAAGCTCATGACCGCTTCGCCCTCGCCCACCCGCATTGCGCTCGCCGACGATCACGCCATCGTGCTCGAAGGATTGAAGCTGCTGCTGTCGGCGGTGGAAGGCGTGACGGTAGTGGGCACCGCCGTGGACGGCGCCGCGCTGCGTACGCTGCTGGCCGCGCAGCCGGTGGATCTGCTGGTGCTGGACCTGCATATGCCGGCACTGGACGTACGACAGTTCCTGGGCGATGCGCGGACCCGTTTTCCGGCGATGCGGGTGTTGGTGCTGACCGGCGATGGCGATGCGCAGGCGATGTCCGCCACCATGGAGGCGGGCGCGCATGGCTTTCTCATCAAGCGCAGCGATGTCAGCGAACTGCTGCCCGCCATCGAGGCGCTACGCCTGGGCCAGCCCTACATCGGCGCGGGAATCGGCCACGGCTCTCACGTTGGCCAGCGCCCGCGCACCCACGCCGCCGCGACGGCGCCAGACGCCGACGACGTACTGACCCGCCGCGAATGCCAGATCCTGGCGCTGATCGCGCGCGGCGCCACGGCCAGCGAGATCGCGGCCGAGCTGAGCATCAGCCCGCTCACCGTTCGCAAGCATCGCGAGAACCTGATGCGCAAGCTGTCGCTGCACAACACGGCGGAACTGGTGGCCCATGCCGTCCGGGTGGGATTGCGCACCGTATAGCCGCGATCCCCTCCCGCAACAGGGCTCCGCCCGCGCCGCCGCGCCAGTTTCCCCCCCGCCACCGCCCCGAAATACGACAGGTGCCGTATTTTCCCCGCCCGGCCTGCCCGGTATATTTCGCCCGCTCGCCTCGCAAGCCACGCGGCGAAGCACCACACAAACACACAATAAATATCGGACGCGCGGCGCCAGTCGTGCCTCCAAGGGTTGACGGGACATCCATGGCACAACTGCTCTTCTATCGGCAGCCGGAGATGCTGAACCGCTACCGCCATCGCCATCTGCGCATGCTGCCGGTAGACAACGCGTACGGCTTCGCACGGCACACCAACTCCACCGTACTGACGCTGGCCGAGTTCGGCATCGCCAGCCGCGTCTACCCGATCCTGTTTGCGGCCGATGCCACCGGCAAGCCCGTGCCGGTGGTGCTGCTTGGCGTGCGCAGCGACGAGAACCTGTTCGTCGACGCGGACGGACGCTGGGATGCCCCGTATGTGCCGGCCTTCGTGCGCCGGTATCCGTTCGTGCTGGCGGACGACGGCGGGCAATGGAACGTCTGCATCGACCGCGCCTATCCCGGCTTCGTCGACGACGCCGCCGGTGAGCTGGGCACGCCGCTGTTCGGCGACGACAACGAGCCGCTGCCGGCGCTGCGCGGCAGCATCGACTTCCTCGAAGCGTTCCAGCGTACGTTCGAACGTGCCGTGGCCTTCGCCGCCGAACTGGCCGCACACGACCTGCTGACCGAAGTGCACGCCGTGGCCGACGTGGGCGAGGCCGGCCGCTTCTCGCTGTCCGGCCTGCTGGCCGTCGACGAAGCGCGGCTCGCCGCCCTGCCCGCCGAGGTGCTGCAGCGCTGGCTCACGGACGGCACGATGAAGGCGGTCATGGCACATCGGCTCTCGCTAGACCTTCTGCCACAGCTCGCCCAACGGCTGCGGCTACGCCTGCCGGCGACGTCCGCCAGCAGCGATCCGGCAACAGAAGCCGTTGCCGCCCCCAACGCCGACGCAGACGCCGACGCCATCGAAGCCTGACTGCCTCGCTGACATGACATCTTGACGCGCCCCGGGCCAGCCCCGCGGGCGCGTGGTAGCTGGCCGGCCATCACCGGCACGCACGGGTTTTCAGTTCAACACAATCAACGGGTTGTCGCACCGTGCCATGCCGCGCGGGCGCCTGGGGAAATCGCCATGAAGAACCACGCCACGCGGCTGCGCCGCGAACGTCTTGTCGCGCGCAGACTTTCCATTGCCATCGCCACCTTGATCGGCACGGCTGGGGTGCTCGGCGAAGCGGCGGCACAGGTCGTTGCCTCGAACAAGACCGGCACGACGGTCACCCCGGGCGCCACCGTGACGCGCGTGGACACCACCAGCAGGGTCGGGACGACGGCATTCAACGACTTTTCCGCGTTCAACGTCAGTGACGGTCACACGGTCAACCTGAACCTGCCAGCCGGCACCAGCGCGCTGATCAACCTTATCGGCGGCGGCCGCAGCCGGATCGACGGCACCGTCAACGCGCTCAAGGACGGCCGGATCGGCGGCAACGTCTTCTTCGCCAACCCCGACGGCTTCCTGATCTCCAGCTCCGGGGTGATGAATGCCGGATCGCTGCACTTGTCGGCGCCGTCGCGGGGTTTCATGGACAGCTTCTTCCTCGGCAAGGACCAGCCGAATGGCGCGGCCGTCGACCTGCTGATGCAGGGTCGCCAGCCCATTGAGCCACACAGCCTGATCGAGGTCCGGGGCCGCCTGAACGCGGCCGACACCATCGATCTGCGCGGCGGAAGTATCGTCGTCGGCAGCACCGCCCAGTTGCGTGCCGGCGTGCCGCAGGCCGAGTTCGACCAGATGGTAAACACCGCCGGCATCACACAAGCCGGTCAGGTGGTGGCGGCACAGGGGCGCATCTTCCTGGCCGCCACCGGCGACGTCGACATCAGCGGTCGGCTTGACGCGGCGGCCACGCCCGACAACGGTGGGCAGATCGACGTCACCTCGGGCGGCCGGCTCGACGTGCACGACGGCGCCGTACTGAACACCCGCAGCGGGGCCGACACCGGCGACGCCATCAAGGACGGCAGCATCAAGCTGCTGGCGGCGTCCATAAATTCGGCCGGCACCGATCTGGTGTCGTCCGTGACATCCGAAGCTTCCGTCAACATCGCCGACGCCACGCTAACCAGCGGCGATATCTCGATCGACGCCCGTAGCGAGGCCATCTACAAGAAGAGCATCGCCTCGCTTGCCGATGTGCCCGTCGCAACCAGCGGTTCGCTCGGGCTGGCGGACCTGATCGGTGACGTCACGCTCGGCGCCATGCAGACGCGCAGCCGCGCCAGCATCAATATCGGTGCCGGCGCCAATATCCAGGCAAGCGGCACGCTGGCGATGAAGGCGGAATCCACCGCCGAGACCACTTTCAGCCAGATGTCGCTGTGGAACATGCTGGTGCCGTTCAGCGTCGATTTCCTGAAGGCCGACGTCGATTCGGCGGCCTCGGTAACGGTGCAGGCCGGTGCCGCCCTGCGCGCAAACACGCTGGTGGCGGAGGCCGTCAACAAAGCCACGCTCGACGTTTCGGTGACCTCGATCTCCACCGAGGACAACGTCGCCGCAGGCGTGGCGCTGACCGGTGCGCGCTCCAACGCCAGCGTGGATGTTGCTGCCGGCGCGGGCGTCAACGTCACCGGCGACGTGCGGCTGGCCGCCAGCAATACCAACAGCTTCAACACCTCAATGAGCCAGACCGCAAACGACGACGGTGTGGCCGGCGGCGCGGCGGCGATCTTCGACGGGCAGACGGCGGCCACGGTACGGCTCGGCACCGACCTGGTCGGCGCGCGCGACGTCACGCTCGCCGCGCAGGACGACACGCTGAAGAACCGCACCAATGCGTCGTCCACGGTGGGCGGCATCCACCTGCTGCAACGCGTCTATGGCATCGGCGCGCGCGGCGCCGAGATGGTGCAGAAATACCTGCTGAACAGCAAGAATGGCACGCCCAAGGCCGACGACCGCGCCGATTCCGATGGATCGCCGTTCAAGCTGTCCGGCGCGCTCTCGTACACCGACTTCTCCGGCGGCGCGACCGCCGAGGTGGCAAATGGCGTGCGCGTAGACGCCACCGGCAATGTCGTGGTGGCCGCCACCGTGCGCGATGCGCAGATCCACGCCATGAGCGCCAGCTCCGCCGATCAGGACACGTCCAGCGGCAACCAGAACAGCACCACCGAAGCCTCGGTCAGCGGCGCGGTGACGCTCGGCTTCTACCGTCACGAGGCCAATGCCCGCGTGGGCGACGGGGCAACCATCACGGCCGGTCAGTTCGGGCTGCTGTCGGACGTCTCGCTGCCCTACGCGTTCACCTGGGGCAAGTTCGACAACCTCGATGCGCTGATCGCCAAGGCCACGGCAACGCTGGGGCTCTCCGACCAGCTCACGGGCTACGCCAACGCCTCGACGAACGCACACGATGGCGACCTCGGCGTAGGAGGCGCGGTCAGCTACCTCGATTTCACCAACCGCAGCCGCGCCACAGTAGGCGATGGCGCGTCGGTCACCGTCAAACCGTCCGGCAACGGCACCTGGGGCGCGGACCTGGGCAACGGCACCCGCGCCGATTTCGACGCGGCCGTGCACGTCAAGGCGACGATGGAGACAGAGGGTGCTTTCTCGGCGGGCAACCTTGGCCTGACCGGCAACGGCAGCGGTGGCAGCGGCGATGCCGCATCGGTCGGCGGCGCCTACAACCAGGTCAACTTCGATAACGGCGTGGAGGCCCGCGTCGGTCGCGGCGCGGTGATCGGCGGGAACGTCGTGAACACCGATGGCACGGCCGGCGCGCGCGCCGACGTGGCCGTCACGGCGGACGCCACGGAGCGCCTGTTCGTGCTGACCCCCAGCGCGGGCCGGGGCGGCGGCTTCGGGCTGAACGGCACGTTCGCATACGTTAACACCGCCCATGCGACGACAGCCGTCATCGATGCCGGTGCGCAGGTAATGGCCAACAACGTGCGCGTGGCCGCCCAGGACGACACCGTGATCTGGTCCGTGTCCGGCGGCATCAACAAGTCAGAAAGCGCCAGCGTGGGGCTGGGCAATGCACTGATCGAAGTTGCCACCGACACCGAGGCCCGCATCGGCGGCGATCAGGCCGGCGCCGACGTGGTCACCCTCCTGGCATCGAACGTCGATGTCGGCGCACGCACCGACGGTCGCGTCGAAAGCATCGCCGTGGCGGGCGCCATCACCACGCAGGCGGCCCCGGAAAAGCCCAAGGAACCCAAGCCCAGGAAGGACCCCGCCGACGCGGGCTTCTTTGACAAGCTCGGCGGCAAGCTGTCCACACTGGGCACCGCGCTGAAATACACCCTCCTTGGCGACGCCCAGGCCCCGCAGACCGCGCCAAAGTTCGGGCTCGGCGTCTCGGGCTCCTCGGCAATCAACCTCGTGTCGATGAAGACCAGCGCCGGCGTCAGCAACGCGAACCTGACGCTGGACCAAGGCGACTTGTCGGTCACGGCGGTCAACAACACGGACATCGGCGCCTTCAGCGGCGCCGCGGCCCTGACACGGGCCAACGCGCAGAGCAGCCAGGGCAGCGCTGCCATTGCCGGCGCCCTGGCGCTCAACGACCTGGCCAACACCACCGAAGCCACGCTGCACAACGCGAGCGTTACCGATGCCACACGTGTCGACGTGATGGCGCTGTCGGGCGGCGAGCAGCTTTCCGTGGCGCTAGGCCTGGCCGTCAACGCCTCGGCCGACCAGAGCAAAGCGGCCTCGGCGGCCGGCTCGGTCTCGGTCAGCACCGTGCGCAATGCCGTGCGGGCCACTGTGGATGACAGCGCGATCACGGGCCAGTCCCACCGCACCGACGTCGATGTGCTGGCCTACGACCGCACCACGCTGGGCACCGGGGGCGGCGCCCTGCTTGGTGGTGGTCGTGGCGGCGTGGGCGCCGCCGTCACATACAGCGATATTGGCAATACGGCAACGGCCATCGTGGACAACACGGCAATCACCGGAGCCGGCGAGGTGCAGGTACAGGCGCTGACCGCGAGCCTGATCGGCGCGGGCGGCGCCATGGTCGCGGCCACCGGCTCGAGCAACAATGTCACGCTGGGCGGCGCGTTCGTCTTCAACGACATCGGCAACGACGTGCAGGCCAGCATCCGCAACGGCTCGCGTATCGACGCGGGCAACGTGGCGGTACGGGCCAGTGATACGGCCCGCATCGGCGGGCTGGACGCCGTGATCGACCAGCACGATGGCGCCGGCAGCGCCTCGGGCTACGACTACACTGGCGCCGGCGCAGGCAATACCGACACCGATGGCGCCAGCATCGTCGCCGTAGCAGGCAACGTCCAGGTAGGCGGCAACAACGTCGGGGCGTCGATGCTGTTCAACAAGATCGGCAACCGCTTCACGGCCGAGATCGACCAATCGACCGTCACGGCCGCCGCCGGCGTGGACGTCGCGGCGCACAGCGGCGCCACCATCTTCGGCTATGCGGCCGGCGTGGGCGTGGGCACCGGACAGTTCTCCGGCGGCGGCTCCGTGGTGATCAACGAAATCGGCAACACCGTCACCGCACGCATCGGCGGCGACAAGGCCACGATCGCCGCTAGCGCCTTGCAGGTGGCCGCCAGCGATGCTTCGCACATCAGCGCGGTGGCCGGCCAGATCAACGCCAGCCTGGGGACGGGCGCGGTGGGCGCGGCCGTCAGCGTCAACGAGATCGGCAATACGGTCGAGGCCAGCGTGACAGACGCCGCCCTGCACATCGTGGATGCGAACACGATCCGCGCCGACAACACGTCCCGGATCGACACGCTCGCTGCCTCGGCGGGCGGCGCACCCAGCTTCGCGGTCAATGGTTCCGCGGCCACGGCGACGATCTCCAACACCACGTCGGCACAGCTTCTCGATGCCAAGGTCGTGGGCGATGCCGGGCAGCTGTCCGTGCTTGCCACGGATAGCGCGCTGATCCGTTCGCTGTCCGGCTCGGCCGCCGGCAGCGGCAGTGCCGCATTTGGCGCCGCTGCCACGATCAACCAGATCGACAGCGTGACGTCGGCCGGCATTCACGGCGGCGACGTCGAGGCTGGCAACGTCACGGTGGCGGCCACTACCGATGCGACCCTCGACACGCTGGCTGCCAGCGGCGCCGGCAGCGGCTCGGTGGCCGTGGCCGGTTCGTTCGCCACCAGCCTACTCGGCGGCAGCACGTCGGCGGTGATCGACAACGGCGCCACGGTGCGCGCCTGGCAGAACGTGGGCGTGCTGGCCCGCCGTGACGACCGGGTGACGGTTGCTGCCGGTGGCGGGGGTATCGGCGTCGGTGTGACCGGCGTTGGCGCCGCCGCCGTCGTCAATGTGATGGACGCCGCCACGTACGCAGGTGTCGTCGGGAACGGCACACAGGTCAATGCGCTGGCGCTCGATCCGGCCGCGAAGCTGAACGTCCAGCGTGGCACGCTCGACGGCCTGGCCAATCTCGCGGACGGCACCGACCTGGGCCATTACGCACGCAGCGACCTGGCGGGCATGCGCGAAACGCTGTCGGTTTCCGGCGTGGCGGTCAACGCCACGGCCACGCATTCGGTAGAAAGCCTGGCGGCGACGGTGGGCGGTGGTACCTATGCCGGTGTGGGCGTGACCACGCAGGTCGATGTGATGGGCGGCCGCACTGTGGCCGAGGTGCGCGATGCCAGTGTCAACCTGCTGGACGGCGCCGGTCTGGCCCAGGGGCTGGACGTGCGCGCCGCCGACCACGCCTATGCGAACAGCTTTGTCGGCGCGCTGGGCGGCGGCGCAGTCGGCGTGGCCGCTGCGGCGGACACCCATGTGTTCGACGGCACCACACGCGCGCAGATCGTGGACAGCAACGTGCGGGCGCGCGGCACGGCCAGCATCGTCGCGCAGTCGAGCCAGAGCGCGGCGTCGGTCGCGGCCGGCGGCGCGGCCGGGCTCGCGGGCGTGGCTGGCACCGGTTCGCTAGCCAAGTTCACCAGTACAACCCAGGCCGCGCTCAGCGGCGGCACCACGGAGGCCGGCGCCGTCTCGGTCGACGCCGATCACCTCAGCCGCATGGCGCTGGGCGCCGGTGCCCTGTCGGGTGGCGGTGTGGCGGTGTCCGGCAGCTTTGGCGTGGGACTGGATCAGAGCCAGACCACTGCGACGATCGAAAGCGCCGCAATTCGCGCCACGCGCGGTGTATCGGTCACGGCGGACAGCCGCACCGAGATCGACAACTGGAGCGTCTCTGGCGCGGGCGGCGGCTTCGGCGCCGGGGCGGGCTCGGCCGCCGTCGTCCTGACGGAAGTCGCCACGCAGGCCTGGGTGGCCAACAGCCAGATCGCAGGCTCGACAATCGGCAACGACGTGACGCTGACCGGCACCATCGAGTCCGCCACCATCGACAACAACCGGCTGGTAGGCACTGATGCTGGCGGCCTGGCGCTGGGCGGCACGCTACAGGGCACGAACGGCGCGACGCTGTCCGATGCCACGGTCTGGACCGAAACCGACACGAAAGGCCGAAAGACCACGCTGGTCTCGGGTTCGTTGCGCGATGCCAGCGGCACTCTCGCCCCGTTTCAGGGCGAACTGCGCGACGGCGTGCTGTACGGCGCCGACGGTACGGTGATCGCCACGCTGGTTGGCGCGGCACCGCAGCAGGCCATCGCAGGCGCCGGTTCGCTCACGGTCAGCGCCACCGACCGCACGACCGTCGACAATGTTGCCGGCGGCGCCGGGCTGAGCGGCGGGGCTGGCGTCGGTGCCGCGGCGGTCGTCACACGCGTGGACAACACCGTCACCGCCTGGATCGACCGTAGCGATGTGAAGACCCAGGGCGACGTGACGCTCCAGGCGCGTGCGGAGCGCGACCTGTCGGCCCAGGCGGTATCGGCGGGCGTGGGCTTCACCGGCGCGGGCCTTGCCGGATCGGTGGCCGTCACGCTGGTTGGCCAGGGGCTGGGCGGCGACGCCGGGCAGCAGCTCGATCACAACGGCAACGGCACGCTGAGCAAGGTCGAAGCGCTCGGCCAGCAGGACAAGGTCGGCGCTAGCGGATTCGGCAATGCTCTGGACAACGACACCCGGGCGGCGCTCAACCAGCGCACCGAAGTCTCCGTGAAATCGGGCATCAACGCGGCTGGTCTGGACGCGCGCACGGCGGCGGTGATCTCGGGCTCTACCGTCGTGGCCGGCGGCGACGTGCGCCTGGATGCCAGCGAAAGCGACCGCAACGACATCCTGGTGGGCGCTGCCGCCGGCGGCTTCGCCGGCGTCGGCGCGGCAGTGGGTGTCATGCAGATCCGCCACAACGTCGATACGCTGGTCGACGGCGCTTCCACGCTGACGGCTGGTGGTGCCATCCGCCTTAACGCCGGCACCGGCGCGCTTGGCACGAACGCGCCGGCCGCCCAGGTGCTGGCGTACCAGGGTTCGGGGGGCGTGGCTGCAATCGGTGCGGCGGTGGCGACGGTCGACATCGCCAACCAGGTATCGGCACGGATCGCAGGCGGTGCCTCCGCGCAAGCCGGCGACGATGTGGCCGTGACGGCCGAAGACGCGACCGATGCCAACGCCGAAGCCCAGGGCTATCAGATTGGACTGGTGGCGGCAGGCGCCGCCGTAGCGACGGCCGACAAGGCCGGCCAGACCCTCGCCGCCATCGGGGATGACAGTGGCCAGCGCACCAACGTGGCCGCACTAGGCGACGTCACGCTCGGCGCGCAACGCATCGGCCGTGTCGGCAGCCTGGCGCGTGCCGGGTCTGGCGGCGCCGGCGCAGCCACGGGCTCCGGTGCCACGGCCACCGACGACGGCATCGTCAGCGCCAGCATCGCCAATGCCACGGTGCAGACCGGCGGCACGGCGAGCGTGGTGGCGGCGGCCGCACCGCAGGCACAGGCCCGTGCGGAAGGCTATAACGGCGCGGTATACGCAGCCATCGGCGCCTCGGTGGCCAAGGCGACCGCCGCCACCACCGCGAGCGCCACGATCATGGGCAGCAGCATCGCCGCCGGCGGCGTGGAAGTGCGCGCCGCCACGATGCGTACCGCGGGGAGTCAGAATGCCGACGCCTTCGCCCGCGCCACGGGCGGCGCCGGACTCGTGGGCGCCAATGCCACCGACGCTGATGCCCTGACGCAGACCGCAAGCCGCGCGACGATCGGCGGCAACACGGTCCTGCTGGTGAGCAACGCCACGCGTGTCAGTGCCAGTTCCGACACCGGCACGCACGCCAATGCCAACGGCATCACCGTGGGCGGCGTGCTGGCCGTCGGCGCCAACATCGCGCAGGCCGACACCGATACCGCCACCACGGCGACCATCGAAAACGGGGTGACCGGCCAGGCCGGCGCCACGCTGACCGTGCAGGCCATCGGTACCGACGAGACCACCGCGCAAGCCATGTCGGGCAGCGGCGGGCTCATCTCCGGCGCGGCGGCCGTGGCCGATACGCGGAACCAGTCGCGCACCACGGCAGCGCTGGGCGGCGGCACCGGCAGCCGGGCGCTGCTGGCAACCGGCACGGGCGCTGACGGCAAGATCGTCGTCGATGCCCTCCACACCGCGCGCTTCAATGGCGAGGTAGATTCGGTCAACGCCGCGCTGGTGGGCGCCAGCGGCGCCCTGACGCGCCATGACGTCGACGCCAGCGTGACTGCAGCCATCAGCGACGGCGCCAACCTCGTCAGCCATGGCATCGAAGCCACGGCGGCGAACCTCGTGCGCAAGCCATGGCTCGACGGCGGCGAATACAACGCCGAGGCGGGCTCGGGCGGCTTCCTGAACGGCTCGGCCGTGGTCAGCGACAGCGACATCGATACCGTCACCCGTACGATCGTCGGGCAGAACGCCTCGGTGCGCATCACTGGCGACCGCGACGACCCGGGCCGCACGCGCTTCACCGCTTACAGCGACGTCCAGGCGCGCGACAAGACCCGCCTGGACTCGGGCGGCGTGCTCGATATCGCCCGCGCCGAATCGCTGGTCCATGACCATTTCGACACGGCCGTCGTCGTCGCACAGGGCGCCAGCATCGACACCGTGGGCGACGCCAGCTTCGCAGCGCGCGTGGCCAGCGAGATCGAGACCAGCGCCAATGCCAAGACCTATGGACTGTCGAGCGCGGCGCAGGGCAATTCGGCCGCCACCGTCACCGGCACGCTGGCCGTCAATATTGCCAGCGGTGCGGCGATTCGCGCCGACGGCAACGTCAACCTGCTGGTGGGGTCCGATGCAGACGGCAATGCCAACGCCGTTCGCGCGGTGGCCCGCACCGACCTGTTCAACAAGTCGATCGTGCCGGTGCAGACCGACCCGAATGCCGACGCCGCGATCGACATCCACGGCCGCATCGACGTGGCCGATGGTGCCGCGGTGCGCAGCGTCAAGGACGTCAACCTCTATGCCGAGCGCGGCAACCTGCTGGCCGACGGCAAGGGCGTGGGCAAGGACCTGTGGCGCGAGGCGGCCGCCGCGGTGGGCAGCTTCTTCTCGAATCTGTTCGGCGGCGGCGACATCTCGCTGGACATCGAAGGCGGCTCCAGCAAGACCGATGTCGCGAACCGGGTGAACATCGCCGGCAACGTGCAGGCCGGCATCCAGAACAAGCAGATCCTGCGCGTGGAAGACAACGCCGATGGCTCGCTGAAGGTACTCGAACAGTCAGAAGGCATCACCTTCCGCGAGACCACAATGGACCTCGTGGCGAACCTGCAGGCGGAGATCGACGCCTACACGCGGGCGCGCCAGCAGTATGCGGCGGCCGGCGACGCGTTCGTGGCGCAGATCGACGCCGAGATTTCGCGCCTGCAGCAGGAACTGGCGGCGTTCGGCGGCGTCTCGTCCAAGACCGTCAAGGTGATCGCGGTGGACCCGGTCTACGCCAGCGGCGGCGACGTCAACGTCAAGGCCGACGTCCTGACCGTGGCGGCAACCGGCAAGGTCAACGCGCCCGGCGATGCGCTGATCAACATCGACTCGTCGAGCAACCGCTACCTTCAGGTCTCCAAGCTGGAGATCCCCGAGGACCAGGGCGGACATGTGACCTTCAACAATGCATCGGTCACCACGCTTGCCGACATCACCCAGCGCAACCTGGGCCAGGAAAACGCGGGTAGCGGCACGCTGGTTACCGGCACAGCCAGCGGCAAGCCGTCGATCAACGTGACGCAGCGCTACCAGGCGTTGAATACCGGCAACGCGAATGCCCAATCACCAGACCTGCTGATCACCGGCGACGTGCTGAACCTGGGCGGCAACATCACCATCGAGAGCAAGGAAGGCAGTGTGCTGGTCAAGAATGGCCAGCAAGGCAACGGGACGATGGCGGGCAGCCGCATCCTGGGCCAGACCGTCAGCATCACGGCGGGCCGCGACTTCGTGATGTCCCCGACGGACGGCTATTTCCACGTGGCGGGCGATCCGTCGGCGGCCTGGGACGCGGTGGCGCAGGCGCTCGAAGCAAAGTACCGCTCCTACTCCCTGCGCTATGGCACCGACCCCGCCAACTGGCCCAACCCGAGCGGCGCCATCGAGACCGCAAATCCGGGGACGATTCCGCTGGCCAGCGGCGTTGGCATCATTGCCGGCAACAACGTATTCCTGAATGCGCGCGTGCTCAATATCAACGGGCTGGTGCAGGCAGGCCTGCCGGACTGGTCGATCGTGCTGGACGCGGACCGCGCCGGCGGCACCAGCATCGCGGCACAGATCGCCAATGCGGCCGCCGACTACGCTCAGCAGCTGAAGGCCGGCGTCAAGCCTGGCGACATCAAGACCCGCTACGAGCTATCGGGCGTGCGGATGACCGGCACGGACAGCCTGATCCACGCAGTCTACGACGCGGTCTCGCAGGAAATCGTGCTGGACAACGTCCGCGTGCAAGGCGGCTACATGGAGCTGACCGGCCAGATCCTGAACACCGGCGGCGGCGAATTGCGCGTGATGGACGGCTATGGCCGCATCAACGTGCAGAACGACACCAACTACACGGTGCGCCTGAACACCCTCGACGTCGGCAGCAACATCGAGGGCACGATCAAAATCACTGACACGTCTGCAATGCTGTTCGACGGCCAGCCGCTTTCCTCGACAATCTACCGACGCATCGGCAACCAGATCACCCGGGAGACCGTGCGCGACGGCGCGGTGGTCTCCACGGCCGATCTGGGCGAAGGCCGCACCGCCGCCTACACGCCACTGTCCGGCCTGCGGTATGGCTGGACCTCAGGCCAGAAGCAGACGTTCCAGCGCGAGCTGACCAACTACACCACAAAGGGCTGCTACGGCCGCGGCGGCGACGGCTGCGCCGCCGACGACTCCAGCGACTCGTGGCGCACGGGCTGGTATGCGCTGGAAAGCGGCAAGCAGATCTATGACCGTACCGGCTTCGTCACCCGCGATCTTGCGCACGAGAACGATGCCTATCTCTACGAGTTCCAGACCCGGACGGTCAAGGGCGTCACGCATGTTTCGACCTACGACACCGGCAAGTATGGCTGCGGCATCTACTGGTGCGACAGCGAAATCTTCGTCTACCAGTACGAGAAGCAGGACTTTCACAAACACTCGGTCAAGGCCGACTACGCCATCGGCATCTCGTTCGTTGGCCATGACACCGGCAGCGTCAATGTGACGGGCAAGGGTAACGTCGTCATCGGCAGCACGGTCAACGCCGGCAACGGCACGGCCGCCATCACGTCCACTGCCGGCAGCGTCAATGCCGCGGACCGCACCGTCGTGGTGGGCCAGGACGTGAACCTGTCGGCCGCCACCGGCATTGGCAACAACGGCAATGCCATTTCGGTGGACGTGCGGGACGGCGGCCTGCTGAACGCGAGCACGGTCACGGGCGACGTGTCGGTGCGCGAGCGCAGCGGCGACATGCTGATCGGCCGCATCGGTACCGGGGCCGGCACCGTCACGCTCGACGCCGACGCCTCGATCCTGGCCGGCCGGGCGGCGGCTGGCGGGCAGTCCGACATTCGCGGTACCTCGCTGAACCTGATCGCGCGTGGCGGTACGCTGGGCACGGCGGCCCGGGCACTAGAGATCCAGACCGACGGCGTCAACGGAAAGCTCGATGCACAGGCCAATAACGACATCTTCCTGAGCCAGCGCAACGGCGACCTGCGGTTGAACCGCGTGGTGTCGCACGGGCGCGACGTCAGCATCGTGCTCGACAACGGCAGCTTCATCGACGCCAACGATAACAGCACGCGGGACACCCGCACGCTGGCGCAGCTCGAATCGCTGTGGACCGACATGCAGTTGCTGGGCGAAGGCGCCCAGGCCAGTGCCGACCAGGCGCTGCGCAGCCTGGTGGGCCTGCGCGACCGCGAGTACCAGACCTACTGGAACCTGCGCAACCTGCGCCAGGTGGTGGGACCGGACGGCAACCCGGTGCTGGTGGCTGATGCCTACGATCCCGCCACGGCCTCGCCCGAACTACAGGCGCTGCACGCCCGCTTCAGCCATCTGACCACTGCCGACGGCACGGCCAGCGACCTGACGCAGCATTACCAGGCTGGTTTTACCTACGCCGGCTACATCACCGCCGAGGACAAGGCGTCGGTGACCACGGGCGCCACGTGGACGGCCAATGAACTCAAGTACGGCATCAGCCGTGCGGTCTACAACAAGACCACCACCGATACCGAAACGCAGATCGAGCAGCCCAATATCGAGGCCCGCAATGTCTCGCTGGTAGCGCGCAATGGCGGCGTCGGCACGCTGAAGGGCGAAGTCCTGATCGACGCCTCCACGGCTGGCGCCACGCTCACGCAGGCGCAGCGCGAGGCGCTGGCCACGGCTGAGGCCGATGACGTGGCCGTGCTGGCCAATGGGCAGTTGCGCATCCTCCAGCGCGACGACGTCGACGTGGCCAGTACCGGTGCCATCTCGATCACGGCGGGCACGCACGTCTACCTCGGGTCCGAGACCGACCTCAATATCGACGCCGTCAAGGCCGGCGACACGATCCGCGTCAAGGGCGCGGGCGGTATCTACAGCGTGGCGACAGATCCGGCGCGTCCGAACCTCGAAGGCGGCAGCGTGGTATTGGAAGCCGCCGACGGCGGCGTGGGCACTGCCGCGAATCCGCTGACCACGCAGATTGCCGACGGCGGCACGCTGACCGCACGTGGCGCGCTCGGCGTACACGTCGCGCAGCTTGCCGGTGATCTGAACGTGGCGGAAATCTACTCGCCCGGCGTAGTGTCGCTGGCGGCCCGTGCGGGCAACATCGTCGATGTGCGGGGCCCGGACAGGCTGCAGGCCATCCAGGCGGGATCGCTGGTGTTGCAGGCGGCCGGATCGATTGGCAGCAGCGTCAACCCGCTCGCGCTGACGCTCCTCGCCGATAACAATGTGACGGCGACCGCGTCGCAAGGGATCTTCCTCGGTAGCGACCAGCGTGCGTTGGCACTGGGCGACATCGTCGCAGGCGGCGACGTCGGCATCGCAGCGGCGGGCGGCAACCTGACGCTGTACGGCACGGTCGTCGGCACCGAGGTAGCCCTGAGCAGCGCACGCGGCCTGGTCTTCGCGGCAAGCAGCAACGTCCGCGCGGCCGGCGGCCTGTTCCTGCAAGGCGAATCCGTGACGATGGCAGATGGCGCCGCTGCCGAGGCGGCCGGGCGTATCGACGCGGTTGCCAATGGCGACATGGCCCTCGGCCAGCTGACAGCCGCTGCCAGCGCGACGGATGCCATCCGCCTTACCGCTGGCGGCAACATCACCGACGCCAATGGTGACGGCATCAACCTGGCAACGCGCGCGCCGGGCGCCGGCATCGTGCTGGCGGCGGACGGCAGCATCGGTGCGGGCGACGCGCTGGAGATCGTCACGTCGTCACTCGATGCACGTAGCGGCCGCAACCTCTCCCTGGCCGCGCTGGGCAACCTGGACGCGATGTCCGTGACAGCCGCCGGCCATGCCGCGCTTGATATCGCCGGTTCGCTCGCGGGCGGCAGCCTGGTCAGTGGCTCCGCCGAACTGGTCGTCGCCGGCAACGCCGCGCTGCACCAGTTGACGGTCGCCCGTAACGCCGGGCTGCGTATCGGCGGCACGCTGACTGCCGCGAACCTGCAGGCAGGGGCGCTGTCCGCCGATATCGGCGGGGATGTGGCGATCGGCAAATTGGCAAGCAGCGGCCCCGCCCGCGTCACAAGCGGCGGAAATCTGCGAGTGGATGGCGCATCGGCCGGCGCCCTCGTCCTCCAGGCGGCCGATGCGCTGACGGCCACGCAGATCACGGCGGGCAGCGCGGAGCTTGCCGCCGGTGGCGACCTGAATGTCGGCACGCTGACTGCCACGAACCTGCAGGCAGGGGCGCTGTCCGCGGATATCGGCGGCGACGTGGTGATCGGCACGTTGGCAAGCAGCGGCGGCGCTCGCGTCACTAGCGGCGGAAATCTGGGAGTGAATGGTGCATCGGCCGACGCCCTTGTGCTGCAGGCGGCCGATACGTTGACGGCCACGCAGATCACGGCGGGCAGCGCGGAGCTTGCCGCCGGCGGCGACCTGAACGTTGGCAGGCTGTCCGCCACGACCGATGTGCTGGCCGCCGCCGGGCACGACCTGCACGCCAATGCGGTGCAGGCCAACACGATGACGTTGTCGGCAGGCAACGCGCTTCGCGTCGACGAGGCCCGCGCCCAACAACGTGCCGCGTTTGGCGGCCGCACCATCGTCGCCGACGTGCGCGCCACGAACCCCTCCACGCCGCTGACACTGGCAGCCACCGGTGCGAACGGCCTTGCCGCCACTGCGGTGGATACCGACAGCGGCGCGCTCGCCGAGCGGATCGACCTGACCATCGACAGCACCGCAGGCGCCAACTTCGGCAGGCTGTGGACGGCTGGCGGCCAGCTGGCCATGCACGGCGGCGCGCTCGATATTGCCAGGGGGCGTGTGCTGGACCAGTTCGTCTTTAGCAACGAGGCCATGCGCGTGCTGATGGACAACCGCAGCGTGCAGCCACGGCTATACGACGTGCAGCTTTACGCGCCGACTACCCGCTTCGCACTCAATATGAACGGCAACCTCGTGACGACCGATGCCTTCGTGGTGCTGCGGGAGCCAGCCTTCCGCACCCGTACGCCGGCCGGCGAGAACGTCAGCCTGCGCGACGCGGGTGCGGAAATGTCCGCGCGCGCCAATGCCGTGCCGCGTCCCGACCCGGACGGCAGCCCGCGTCCGGCGGCCGCTCAGCCGGCGCAACTGATCGCGATGACCGGCATCCCGGTTGGCCTTGGCGACCTGGCCCCGGCATCGTGGACCGCGCGCGCCGCGTCGCCCGGCACCCCGGCATCGGCATCCGGAAGCTGGACCATCGAGCGCATGCTGCTGGCGCCCTGCCAGCCCGATGACACCACATGCGTGGCCGAATGACGCGCACCTCCTCGTTCCGTATCTCTGACCTTTCAAGCATGCTCAACAGATTGCTGTCGCGTCGCGCCGCGCCGACCTTCACGCTGGCGCCGATGGCGCTGGCCGCGGCACTCGGTGCGCTGCCCGCGCGGCAGGCCGGCGCACAGGTGCCGCCCGTACCCGTACCACCGGCTGCCGACCCTGCCGTGATCCAGCGGCAGGCCATCGAGAACGAACAGCGCATTCGTCGACGCACCGAGCCCGATGTGCCGGCGCCAGACAAGCTGATCGAGCAGAAGCCCGCGCCTGACGTGTTGGGCCAGGACGCCGGGACGCGCTTCCAGGTCAGGCAGATTGCGTTCACGCCATCGGCCATCCTGCCCGAATCGCTGCTGCGCGGACTAGCCGCGCCATACGAGGGCCGCGAGGTGTCGCTGGCCGAACTGCGGGAACTGGTGGCCGCCATCAATGCGCAATACAGAACACGCAACATTGCCACGGCCATGGCGGTGATTCCGCCGCAGGAGGTCACCGCGGGCGTGGTCCACATTCGCCTGGTGGAGGGTCGCGTGGGCGCCGTGCGCATCGAAGGCAATGCGTCGACCGCCGACCACTATATCCGCTGGCGCGCGGGTCAGGCGCCCGGCACGCTGGTGGACCTGCCTACGCTGGAGGCCGACCTGGAGCGCTTCAACCGCACCAATGAGATGCAGTTGCGCGCCCAGCTGGAACCGGGACAGAACACCGGAGCCACCGACATCGTGCTGGTCGCCACCGAGCCCGAGCGACAGAGCGTGCGCGCGTATACGGACAACGGCGGCAGCCGCTACACCGGCGAAACGCGCTTTGGCGCTATCTACACCAACCGCAGCCTGCTCGGATGGCGCGATGAGCTCACGCTGAGTGGCGCGGCCGCCGAAGGCTATCGCGGGGGGTCCGTGAACTACAGCGTACCGGTTACGCCCTGGGGCACACGCCTGTCCTACGGCTATTTCCACGACGAGACCAAGATCAGGAATGGCCCGTTCGCGTCGCTGGGTATCGAGGGCACCTCGCGCACCAACCTGTTTGGCCTGCGCCAGCCGCTGCTGTTCGTGCACGCGGTGCAACTCGACCTGACCGTCGCGCACAAGCGGCAGGATTCGGATAGCCGCATCGATCCGATCGAGCTATCGCACAACCAGACCAACACTACCGCCGTGGGGGTCGACATGCGCGCCGGCACCGACGGCAACTTCACCTTCGCGCAATTGAGCTTTGCCACCGGCGAAGGCCGCAATGCCAGCACCGACTGGCAGAGTTTCCGGCTGGTGCGTGGCTATGCGCGCCACTGGCACGACCTCGGGGCGGCACTGTCGCTGCAGGTGGGCGGCAGCTTCCAATGGACCCGCGACCAGTTGCTGCCCAGCAGCGAACAGTTCTTCATCGGCGGCGACGGATCGGTGCGCGGCTACGACAGCGCCGCGCTGGGCGGCTACAACGGCTACACGCTGTCGGCCGAACTGCACCGCCGGCTGTACGGCAGCACCGCGCCGGACAGCCGCTCGTTAGGCCTCAGCGCATTCGTATTCGTCGATCATGGCGCGGTGAAGGCATACGCGCCGCCGGGCACGGACGGCGGCCTCACCAGCCTGACCAGCATCGGCCTTGGCTTCGACCTTAACTATGGAAAGTATCTGACGGCACGGCTGGCCTATGGATACGGCTTCAATGACCGCGCCGACCTGCAGCGGCACCAGCGCGTGCACTTCCAGGTGGTCGCGGGCTTCTGACGACGACCCCGTGCATGGCGACGCCTACGGCGTGACTGGTGAACCAGACCTGGAAGGGAGCTGACCAGTTCGCCCGTCGCGGTCGTTGACTTTGGCGCTGCTACAGCCTCAGTCGGGCTTCGCGTTTGCACAGACGAGTGGCGCAGGAAGCGTGGGGGCATTCCAGAACCGTCGTGAAGGCGAAGCGACACGACGAGTCGGCGGTCGATCGTTTGTAGGCGATGGCTTACGGCGCCGGAACCGTGAACTTGCGGACCAGGCTGTTATTGGTGTCCGCCACGAAGACATTCCCTTCCGCGTCAACCGCCACGCCGAAGGGCTGGTTGAGCAAGGCCGGAACCTTATAGGCCCAATCGTAGAAGGATCGAGAGAAGGACGACCGTGGCAGACAGGACGCTGGCGCGCCGGTGGGAAATGTTCGGGGACATGGAATTCCGGGATTAGGGCGGCACGGAGGCCACCATGCGCTGCCTCTGGTCGGCGCAGCCCGGGCGTGGCCGTTCCTGCTTGGGCGGTCATGCACAGGCGTTCCCGTGACGGGTTACGTCGAGTGGATTCTAAGAATCGGAAAGATCCCGGCAAATACGATGGATGCCGTATTTTTGGGCCGGCGGGCATCGAAGTGGCTCCGTAGCGCCTCGGCAAACCAGGCGCGAAAGCCTTGAAGATTTCGATTCCGGCCTGCACGGAAGCCGATGCCAACGTAGTCCACAAAGCGCCTCACGTCTTCGGGGCCGATGAGCACTCGAAAGCGGCCGGATTCGGCCCTTCCAAGATGGGGATCCAGCAATACGGCGCCTGTCGCGCGCGGTTGGTGCATCGCCGCGCCGGGCGATTTCCTCGGGCTTGCGTGCCCGGTCCGGCTTCAGACATTGTTAGCAGGTTGGCCTCGCAGCCGCTGCGCCGCCGCCACGGCTGCGGTGCGTGTTTCCACCCCCAGCTTTTCGTAGATGTGTTCCAGGTGCTTGTTGACGGTACGCGGGCTCATGCCCAGTATCTCTGCAACGTCGCGATTGGTCTTGCCCCGCGCCACCCAGGCCATGACCTCGGCCTCGCGTGCTGTGAGCACCGGCCCGGCGCCACCCGTGGCGTCGGCATCGCCCCCTTCGCCGGCCCATGTGGGCGCACCCAGTTCGACCACCATCCAGTCCGATGCACCCCCGGTCAGCCGGCGCAGCGACATGCCATCCAGCGTGATATGCGTGGTCAGCCTGAGCTGCCGCAGCGCGTCGTGCAGCGCCGACGGCAAGCCATTGCCCGGCACAGGTGCCGACCAACCCCGGTCGAGCCACACCTGCGTTGCGCTGGCGTTGCTCCACAACCAGCGGCCATCGAAGTCCGCAGCAAACATCGGTACCGTGCTGCCGAGCACGGCGTCGCGCGCGCTGCGCGCCAGCCGTGCCTTGCTGGCGTGGGACCGCACCCGCGCGACTACCTCTGCAATAGCCACGGGCTTGGTGACATAGTCGCAGGCCCCGACCTCGAACCCCCGCACGATATGCCCCGTATCGCCTAGCCCCGTCATGAAGATCACCGGCAGATCGGCGTGGCGGTCCATCAGCGCCTGGCAGGTGGCGAAGCCATCCATGCCGGGCATGTCGACGTCCAGCAACACGGCATCGGGGACGAAGAACGCCAGCGCATCGAGCGCGGCGTTGCCGCTCGATGCGGCATGCACCAGCATGGCCTCGTCGCCCAGCGCACGGGTCAGCATGCCGCGTGCGTCGGGGCTGTCGTCCACCACCAGCACACGCGTTTCCATGGCGCCAGCCAGACGACGGTTATCAGGATCGGGTTGCATGAAGCGCCTCCCCAAGTGAAGTGGTCAGGGCTGCAGCGTCGGTTCGCGCCAGGGTCAGCATCTGTCGTGCCCACTCGGCAACGGCGCCGCCGCCCTGCGCCAGTTCCGACAGATGCGCCTCGGCCGCGCGAAGACGGCCGGTCGCGCCCATCGCCAGCAGTTCGCGCAGCGTCTCATCATCGGGCTGTGCCGGCCGCGGGATCGATTGCACCGATTGCACCGATTGCGGCGTCGGCGCCGGTGCCAGCGCGCGGTGAACCATATCTATCAGCTCCGCCTCGCGTACGGGCTTGCTGACAAAGCCGAGGTAGCCGTGCAGCTGACGGGCCTCCTCGGTGTTTTCATGGGCGTTGGCGGATACGATGACCACCTGCGGCGCCGGCTGTTCCCGCCGAATCTCGCGACACAGATCCCAGCCCGATGCATCGGGCAGGTTTAGATCGAGCAGCACAAGCTGCGGGCGCCATGCACGCAGCACGGGCAGCACCTTCGCGCCCTCGCCCAACTCTTGCACCTCCAGGTCAAGCGGCGCCAGGAAGCCCCGCAGCACGGCGCGGTGCGCAGCCCGGTCGTCGACGATCAGCACGCGGGCACCTGCCGGCAATGGCTGCGCCGGCATTACCTTGCGTGGGGCAGGTGCCACTGCAACCACCGGCAGATAGAGTCGCACCAGGAATTCGCTGCCTTCTCCGGGCGCACTGCGCACGATGATGTCACCGCCCATCAGGTCCGCCAGCAGGCGCACGATGGCGAGCCCCAGTCCGATGCCTTCGCGGTCGTCGTGGGGCGTGACCCGCTCGAACGGATCGAAGATACGCGCCTGGTCTTCGGCAGGAATGCCGGGGCCAGTGTCGCTCACGCTGATGGTGGCCAGTTCGCGCCGGTGGCGCACGGTCAGCGTGACCGATCCATGATCGGTGAACTTGATCGCGTTACTGACCAGGTTGATGACGATCTGCCTCAATCGCTTGGAGTCTCCATGCACATGCAGTGGCAGCTGGCCCGTCACGCGATACTGGAATGCCAGCCCGCGCGCGGCAGCCAGCGGGCGGAACATGCGCACCAGGTCGTCGAACAGTGATTCCAGCGACACGGCCTCCTGCTCCAGCCGCAGCTTGCCGGCCTCGATGCGCGACAGCTCCAGCAGGCCGTCGACCAGGCTAGACAGGTGTTCGCCGGCACGCCCGATCGTGCGCACGTCCTCGCGGCACGGAACAGGCAGCGTTGGTATGCGCAACAGCAACTGCGAATATCCAAGGATCGAATTCAGCCCGGCGCGCATTTCGTGGCTCATGCCAGTGATAAAGCGGCTCTTGGCCACGTTGGCCTTTTCGGCCACATCCTTTGCGTGCTGCAGCAGCGCGTCGGTCTGCCGGTGCGCGTCGATTTCCTTTTGCAACAGCACGTTCTGGCGCTCCGATTCCTCCTGCGCCACTGTGCGGCTTTCATTGACCAGCACCAGCCACCACGCCGCCACGGCCGAGAACAGCGTCAGCCCCGCGCCGATCTTCAGGAACAGAGCGCCACCGGTCGGGCTGGCCGGGGCCAGCACACTCGACAGCTGTTCCTGCGTATAGAGCAGCCAAAGCAGCGTGCCAAATGCGAACACCATGCCGGCGAGCATCAGCACGAACTGCCCGATGCGGCGCGCTGCCACCGGCGGTGTGCCGGCCGGCAGCACGCGGGTGAGCGCGGTGGCAATCTGCTCCTGCGCGCTGGCCCCCGGCTTGCAACGGTCGCCACAGCGTGCGTCGAGCGTGCAGCACAGCGAGCAGATCGGCCCGCGGTACGCGGGGCAGCCGGCCATGTCCTCCCGCTCGAACGCATTGCGACAGATGGCGCAGCGGATCACCGCATGGCGGTCGCCAAAGTCCACCGGCGTGCGCGCCATGAAGAAACGGCTCCGCGTCGCCAGCGCGATCACCGGCGGCAATACCGTGGCCAGTGCCAGCGCTACGCCAATCGACGCAGGGCGCAGGACGTCGCCGAACACGCCCAGGTGCATCAGCAGCGACACCCCCGACGCCAGCGCCATGCTGCCGAAGCCGGCAGGATTGATGTCGAACAGGTAGGCACGCCGGAATTCGACATGGCGTGGCGACAGGCCCAGTGGCTTGCTGATGACCAGGTCACCGAATATCGCGCCCACCCACGCCACGGCCAGGTGTGCATAAAGGGCCAGCACCTGCTCCATCGCCTCGAACACGCCCATGGCCATCAGCATGACCGCAATCAGCACGTTGAACGCCAGCCAGACCACGCGCCCGGGATGGCTGTGCGTCAACCGCGCAAAAACGTTGGACCACGCAAGCGAACCGGCGTAGGCATTCGTGATGTTGATCTTGGTCTGCGATACCAGCACCAGCAGTCCGGTCAGCACTACAGGTGCCCATGCCGGCCACCTTTCACCGAGTCCACGTGCAAAGCCGGCCAGGTACATCTGTGTGGGCTCCAGCGCATGGGCAATCGGCAGTTCCGCCTGCAGCACGATGAATGCCAGAAAGGCACCGCCCGCCATCTTGGCGGCGCCCAGGACGATCCACCCCGGCCCGGCCGCTATCAGCGCCGTCCACCACCGAAAACGATTCTTGCGCGTCAGTGGCGGCATGAAACGCAGGAAGTCCACCTGTTCGGCAATCTGCCCGATTAGTGCCGCGGCCACGGTGGCCGCCGCGCCAAATGCGTGCCAGGAGAATCCGTCGCCATCGGCCAGGCGACCATTCAGCGAAAGGAACGCTGTGTAGTTCTGTGGCTCGCGCCAGAGGATCAACGCGTACGGCAGCACCAGCAACACCAGCCAGAGCGGCTGTGTCCATAGCTGGATGCGTGACAGCAGCGTGACGCCATGCGTGACCAGCGGGATCACGATGACCGACGACAGCAGGTAGCCGATCCATCGTGGCATGCCGAACAGCAGTTCGAACGCCTGCGCCATGATGGCCGCCTCGAGCGCAAAGAAGATGAAAGTGAAGCTGGCGTAGATCAGCGACGTGATGGTCGACCCAAGATAGCCGAACCCGGCGCCGCGTGCGAGCAGGTCCATGTCCAGGCCGTCGCGCGCCGCATGGTAGGAAATCGGCAGGCCGGTCAGGAAGATGACCAGGCTGACCACGCCAATGGCCCACATCGCATTGGTAAAGCCATAGCTCAGCGTGATTGCCGCCCCAATTGCTTCCAGCGCCAGGAAGGCCACTGCACCAAAAGCGGTATTGGCCACCCGGAAGGCGCTCCATTTGCGGAACGACCTTGGTGCATAGCGCAGGGCGTAATCCTCCAGCGTCTCGTCGGCGACCCAGCGGTTGTAATCGCGCCGGATCTTGCTGATGCGCTGCACGGGCTGGGTGGAACTCGACATATCGTGAATACGGGCAGGGTCGAACCGCCATGCGAACGCAAGAGGCGTGCCGTCCCTGTCGGAGGGCCACTGTGGCCACCCTGTACGTTGAATGACGTATTCCGCCCTGCGCATGTCCCCCGCATGATCCGCCCAACGCAGCATCCACCCCAACTTGCCTCCCAGGAGCGTTGAACATGCGTGACAAGAACCAGAACGGGTCGTCTCCGGCAGCCTCGGCCGAAGATCGTGCGGTATCGCTGAACCGCCGCCGGCTGATGCAGGGGCTGGCGGCCCTGCCCGCGCTGCCGCTGGCCGGAATGGCGGTCCAGGCACACGGCGCCAACCTGCCCACGTCGGCCATCAACACGACAAAGCTCGCGGTGACCGATACCGAAGTCACAGTCGGCCAGCTCCATTCGGCCACGGGCACCATGGCGATCTCGGAAACCGGTTCCATCCAGGCCGAACAACTGGCCATCGACCAGATCAACGCGGCCGGCGGCATCCTGGGCCGCAAGATCAAGATCATCAAGGAAGACGGCGCTTCTGACTGGCCCACGTTCGCCGAAAAATCGAAGAAGCTGCTCGTCAACGACCGTGTGGCGGCCGTGTTCGGCTGCTGGACGTCGGCCTCGCGAAAGGCTGTGCTGCCGGTCTTTGAGAAGGAGAACGGCCTGCTGTACTACCCTACCTTCTACGAAGGGCTGGAACAGTCGAAGAACGTGATCTACACCGGCCAGGAGGCCACGCAGCAGATCATCTGGGGCCTCGACTGGGCCGCCAAGCAGAAGAACGCGAAGAGCTTCTTCCTGATCGGGTCGGACTACATCTGGCCACGCACGTCGAACAAGATCGCGCGCAAGCACATTGAGAACTTTCAGAAGGCCAAGGTGGTGGGCGAGGAGTACTACCCGCTGGGCCACACCAACTTCAATTCGCTGATCAACAAGATCAAGGTGGCCAAGCCCGACTGCATCTACGCGATCGTGGTGGGCGGCTCGAACGTGGCCTTCTACAAGCAGCTCAAGGCAGCCGGCATCACGGCGGACAAGCAGTTCCTGCTGACGATCTCAGTGACCGAGGATGAAGTGCTGGGCATCGGCGGCGAAAACATCGCCGGCTTCTATGCCGCCATGAAGTACTTCCAGTCGCTGGACAACCCCAACAACAAGCAGTTCGTGGACGCCTTCAAGGCGAAGTTTGGGGCGAAATCCGTGATTGGCGATGTCACGCAGGCAGCCTACCTGGGCCCCTGGCTGTGGAAGGCCGCCGTCGAGAAAGCCGGCAGCTTCGACATCGACAAGGTGGTGGCGGCGTCGCCGGGCGTCGAGCTGAAGACCGCCCCCGAAGGCTATGTGAAGGTCGACCCGAACCACCATCTTTGGAGCAAGACCCGCGTCGGCCTGGCACAGCTGGATGGACAGTTCAAGGTGGTGGCCGAGTCGCCGCAGCTGATCCCGCCGAACCCGTTCCCCAAGGGCTACCAGTAAACATCAACGCCGGAGCACGGTCATGAGTCTCTCCGACATGCTGAACATCGGCCTGATGCAGGGCTTTGCCGGCCTGAGCCTGTTCTCGGTGCTGCTGCTGATGGCGCTAGGCCTGGCCATCATCTTCGGGCAGATGGGCGTCATCAACATGGCCCATGGCGAGTTCATGACCATTGGCGCCTATACGGTCTTCCTCGCCTCCACCACCGTCGAGCGCGTGGCGCCGGAGTGGATGGCCTGGTACTTCCCGCTGGCCATCTGTGCCGCCTTCGGCATCGCGTTCGTGGCGGGCTGGCTGGCCGAATGGGCGCTGATCCGGCATCTGTACAAGCGCCCGCTCGATACGCTGCTGGCCACCTGGGGCCTGTCGCTGGGCATGCAGCAGATGTTCCGCTCGACCCTCGGACCCAAGGAGGTCAGTCCCACGCTGCCCGACTGGCTGATGGGGTCGTGGGCGCCGGCGCCGGGACTCGACATCCCGATCAACGGCCTGTTCGTGATGGCGCTGACGCTGGGCGTGACCGGCCTGGTCTGGCTGGCGCTGTACCGGTCCCGCTGGGGGCTGCGGGTGCGCGCCACGACGGCCAACCGGGCCATGGCCAATGCCGCCGGCATCAACACGAAACACACCGACCGCCTGACGTTTGCCATCGGTTGCGGCATTGCCGGCGTGGCGGGCGCGGCTTTCACGACGATTGGATCGACCGGGCCGACGAGCGGTGCGCTGTATATCGTCGATTCGTTCCTCGTGGTGACGTTCGGCGGCGCGGCCAGCCTGGCCGGCACGGTGGCATCGGCCTTCGGTATCGCGCAGACGCAATCGATCACCGAGTTCTTCATGACGGGATCGATGGCGCGCGTGGTCACGCTGCTGCTGATCGTATCGATCCTGATGATTCGCCCGCAGGGCCTGTTCGCCCCGGCGGTACGACGTTGACGCACCAATCTGCTCACCGGAGTTCGATGATGTCACCCACGAAATCGCTGCCGCTGCGGCAACGGCTGCGCACCTTCAGCGGCGAATGGCTCGGCTACGCACTGTTGGCCCTGGTCCTGGTCGTGGCCATGCCGCTGGCGCTGGACATCTTCCGCCTGAACCTGGTCGGCAAGTACCTGAGCTATGCATTCGTGGCCGTGGGTCTGGTCATGCTATGGGGCTATGGCGGCGTGCTGAGCCTGGGCCAGGGCGTGTTTTTCGGCCTGGGCGGCTATGCCATGGCCATGTTCCTGAAGCTGGAGGCATCGGACGCCAAAAGCACGGCCATCCAGTCAACCCCCGGCATTCCCGACTTCATGGACTGGAACCAGCTCACGGCGCTGCCCTGGTGGTGGGAGCCGTTCCGGCATCTGCCATTCGCGTTGCTCGGCGTCATCGCGGTGCCCGTGCTGCTTGCCTTCGTGGTCGGTTTCGCCATGTTCCGTCGCCGTGTCGGCGGGGTGTACTTCGCCATCATCACGCAGGCCGTGGCGCTGATCCTGTCGGTGCTGATCATCGGCCAGCAGGGCTACACAGGGGGCGTCAACGGCATCACGGACCTCAAGACCATGCTCGGCTGGGATATCCGCACCGACAGCGCAAAGCTGGTCCTGTACTTCGCCAATGTCGCCCTGCTCTTCGCCATGATGCTGCTGTGCCGCTGGATCCAGCGCACCAAACTCGGCGTGCTGCTGCTGGCGATGCGCGACAAGGAAGACCGCGTACGGTTTTCGGGCTACGACGTCTCGATGTTCAAGGTCTTCGTGTTCTGCCTGGCCGCTGCGCTGTCGGCCGTCGGCGGCGCGATGTTCACGCTCCAGGTGGGCTTCATGTCACCGTCGTTCGTCGGCATCGTCCCCTCCATCGAAATGGTGATCTTCGCGGCGGTGGGCGGGCGCATGAGCCTGGTGGGCGCCGTGTGGGGAACGTTGCTCGTCAACGCCGGCAAGACCTATTTCTCTGAGAGCTTTCCGGACCTGTGGCTGTTCCTGATGGCTGCGCTGTTCATCGGCGTAGTGGTGGCCTTCCCCGATGGCCTGGCAGGTCTTTACCGCAAGTATGTCAGCCGCCGGCGCCGCGCCGGAGAACCGGCCGAGCCTGCCGAAGGCATGCCGGCCACCACCGTCTGACCGGAGCAACCATGAGCAATACCGACTTCATGCTGGCGGTGGAAGACCTTTCCGTATCGTTCGACGGCTTCAAGGCCATCGACAACCTCACGCTGTATGTCGACCGCGACGAGCTGCGCGTCATCATCGGCCCGAACGGCGCGGGCAAGACCACGCTGCTGGACCTGGTATGCGGCAAGACCCGTGCCACCAGCGGCAGCATCAAGTTCTCCAATCGGGAGATGACCGGGCTGTCGGAATACGCGATCGTGCGGGCCGGCGTGGGACGCAAGTTCCAGACGCCCTCGATCTACGAGAACCTGAGCGTGTTCCAGAACCTGGCCGTGTCCTTCCCTCGTGGACGCGGCGTGTTTGGTGCCCTGGCGTTCCGCACTACCGACGACGTGCGCCAGCGGGTGACTGACGTGGCGGCCGAAATCGGCCTGGAGGACGCGCTGGAGCGCGAGGCCGCGCAGCTTTCGCACGGGCAGAAGCAATGGTTGGAGATCGGCATGCTGCTGATGCAGGCGCCGCAGTTGCTGATGCTGGACGAGCCGATTGCCGGCATGAGTGTTCGCGAACGCGAACTGACCGCCGACCTGCTGAAGCGCATCAGCAAGGGACGCGCGGTGATCGTGATCGAGCACGACATGGATTTCGTGCAGCAGATCGCGGACAAGGTCACTGTCATGCACCAGGGCAGGATCCTGGCCGAAGGGTCGATGGCGCAGGTGCAGAACGACCCGCGCGTCATTGACGTCTATCTGGGCCACTAGGCCCGCACGCCACCGGACAAGGAGGAGTTCCGCATGCTGACCGTCGATAACGTGGTGGTGAACTATGGCCAGAGCGAGGCGCTGCACGGCGTGTCGTTCGCAGCCGCGCAGGGCGAGACCGTCGCCATCATGGGCCGCAACGGCATGGGCAAGACGACGCTGTTCAAGGCCATGATCGGCATGCTCCCGCTGCGCGCCGGTCAGGTCTGCGTGAACGGTCACGACGTCTCGCGCGACGAGAGCTACCGGCGCGTGCGCGCCGGCATTGGCTATGTGCCGCAGGGACGCATGATCTTCTCGCACCTGACCGTCGAGGAGAACATCATGACCGGCATGGAACAGGGCAACACCCGGCGCATCCCCGACGAGATCTTCGCCATGTTTCCCGTGCTGTTCGACATGCGCCGCCGCAAGGGCGGCAATCTGTCCGGCGGGCAGCAGCAGCAACTGGCCATTGCCCGCGCACTGGTTTCCAACCCGAAGGTGCTGCTGCTGGACGAGCCCACCGAAGGCATCCAGCCGTCGATCATCAAGGACATCGCGCGTGCGCTCAACGAGATCCGACGCACCCGCCACATCACCATCGTCTTTTCCGAACAGGTGCTGAGTTTTGCGCTGGACGTAGCAGACCGCCTGTTCGTCATCGAGGGTGGGCGCTTTGTCCATGAGACGCAGCGGCACGGCACCGATGTGGCGCACATCCGCGAATACCTGTCCGTCTAGCCGCACCCATTTGTCCACCCGTCCATCCATCCCTGCACGCACCCAGGAGGCAAGCGCATGACCGATACCCTGATCAAGGTCGATCTGGCCCAATCACCGTACGAGAATCCCCACGTCCACAACCGCTGGCACCCCGATATCCCGATGGCCTGCTGGGTCAAGCCGGGCGACGACTTCATCCTGGAAACCTACGACTGGACCGGCGGCTTCATCAAGAACAACGACTCCGCCGACGATGTGCGCGACATCGACCTGTCCATCGTCCACTTCCTGTCCGGCCCGGTTGGGGTCGAAGGTGCGGAACCGGGCGACCTGCTCGTGGTGGACCTGCTCGACATCGGTGCCAAGGCCGACAGCCAGTGGGGCTTCAACGGCTTCTTCTCGAAGCAGAATGGTGGAGGTTTCCTGACCGACCATTTCCCGCAGGCCCAGAAGTCGATCTGGGACTTCCACGGCATGTTCACTTCGTCGCGCCACATTCCCGGCGTGAACTTCGCCGGGCTGATCCATCCGGGCCTGATCGGCTGCCTGCCCGATCCGGCCATGCTGGAAACGTGGAACCAGCGCGAGGCCGAGCTGCTTGCGACCGACCCGAACCGCGTGCCCGCGCTGGCCAATCCGCCTTTCGCGGCCACCGCGCACATGGGCAAGCTCCAGGGCGATGCCCGCGATCAGGCAGCGGCCACCGGCGCACGCACCGTGCCGCCGCGCGAGCACGGCGGCAATTGCGACATCAAGGACCTGTCTCGTGGCGCCAAGGTCTACTTTCCGGTCTATGTGGACGGCGCCGGCCTGTCCGTTGGCGACCTTCACTTCTCGCAGGGCGATGGCGAAATCACGTTCTGTGGCGCGATCGAGATGGCCGGGTGGGTCCACATGCGCGTCACGCTGATCAAGGACGGCATGGCAAAGTACGGCGTCCGCAATCCGATCTTCAAACCCAGCCCCATCACGCCGAACTACAACGACTACCTGATTTTTGAGGGCATCTCGGTCGACGAATCGGGCAAGCAGCATTACCTTGACGTGAATGTTGCCTATCGCCAGGCCTGCCTCAACGCAATCGAATACCTGACAAAGTTCGGCTATTCGCGCGCCCAGGCCTATTCGCTGCTGGGCACCGCGCCCGTCCAGGGCCATATCAGCGGCGTGGTGGATGTTCCCAACGCCTGTGCCACGCTGTGGCTGCCGACCCAGATCTTCGACTTCGATATCCGTCCCAGCGCGAGCGGGCCGACCCGAATGATCCAGGGGGGCGTGGACCTGCCGCTTTCACCGGACCTGATCTAGGCCACGCGCCGCCGGAGCCACCATGCCCACCTACGACTATCGCTGCCACGACTGTGGCACGTTCACCGTGATCCGACCGATGATGCGGCGCGACGATCCGGCGGCCTGTCCCGGATGCGGCACGGCCGCCAGCCGGGCGCTGGTGGCGGCTCCGGCGCTGGGCAGCCTCAGCGCGGCCGCCCGCGCCGCGCATGCCACCAACGAGCGCAGCGCGGCGGCGCCGAAGGAAAGCCGTTCACACGGTGCGGGTTGCGGTTGCTGCGGGCCGGTCAAGCTGGCCAGCCCGCCCAACGCCATCAAGCAGCCGGGAGGCCGGCCCTGGATGATCAGTCACTGACGGCAAGCCATCACGGCCTGGCCGCGCGACCGGGCATGCCGGCCTCCCCGTCCACTGCAAGGATAGGAAGCGGCCCGCCCTTTCACCGGCACAGCGGCGGTTGGGCGGACCAGCTCGCATAGGGGATGGGGCCAGCTTTCCAGCCCCGCGCCACTCGCCTGTACGCACGAGGCCACGAGCGGTATCGGCCATCATCAAGCGCAAGACCAGCGCAGCGGGCGGCAGCGCTTCGTCGGACAAGCTGCAGGGCAGGCTCTGGCGTCCCACCTGTCGGGCGTCAACCTGTGCCTGCCGATCGCTAGATCAGCTCTCGGTAAAGCACCGATAGCGCTTCGCTGCCCGCAGCGCCGTCACGCCACATACGCGCGGCAAAAGCGTCTTCGAACTCCTCGCTGCCCTCCTCGAATATTTCATAGACGCTGTCGTGTGACAGCCCGTCTTCGAGCACCTTTAGCGCCGCGGCGACTGCCTGCTGAGCGCGCTGCGGAAGCCGTGGCTGGAGCGATTTCAAGGCCGCGATTTCGGCGTGTACCTGTTCGTCCGTTTTCCTGGCCATATCGATCTCCTTGAGTCGCCTTCGTCTATTTCAGGGCGGGCATCAACCCATGGCTTGTGCCGCTTCTATCGACACAGACTACCACTGTACGGGGTCACCCGACGCGCCAACGCGGCGTTGGGGAGCGGTGGCTAAGCGCGCCCGGAAGTATCCGTCTGTGTGGGAGGAGCGCGAGACGTTCAGCGCCAATGACTTTCCCGCCTGAGCCGCCCGCGGGAATCGCGTGGCGATTCTTCGCCGATCGGCCTGCCAGATGTGACAGCCGTTGTTTTCTTTTGACGGGAAATCAGCCGCACGCATGGCCTCCGCAACTTTTCGCTGATACACTCCGCCCCCGTCGAAAACCAATTTTACGGAGTTTGCCAACATGGCCATCAAGAAAGTCGCAGCAACTGCAGTGAAACGCGTAACCAAGAAAGCTGTTGCAACGCCCGCGAAGAAGGCAAGCGTCATCACTCGCGAAGTGAAGGCTGCCGAAAAGCAACTGGCGAAGTTCCGCGCAGATCTGGCCAAGCAAGTTGCGGCTGGCAAGAAGGCCATCGTCCAGGCTGTCGCCGATCTGAAGAAGCTGAAGGAATCGGCACGCGCCGCGCTCGCAGCAGAAAAGGCCGCCGCCAAGGAAAAGCTTGCTGCCGCCAAGGAAAAGGCTGCTGCTGCCAAGGCAAAAGCGAAGGCCAAGCCCGCAGTGAAGGGTTCTCCTGCAAAGAAGGCCGCCAAGCCGCAAGCTGTAAAGACAGTGAAGGCGGTCAAGACGGCAAAGGCCGCCAAGCCGGCTAAGGCCGTGAAGGTTGTGAAGGCGTCCAAGCCGGCCGCACAAAAGCCCGCGGCGAAACCGGTTGCGAAGGTCCGTCGTGCCAAGGCTGCCAGCGTGAAGCCGTCGGCAGTGGCCGCACCGGCACAAGTTGCTACTCCTGCATCGGCCTAAGCGCGCGATGCCCTGCGCATTGCGCAGGACAAAAGACTGAGGCCTAGCGCCTCCCGCATTGAGATGCGAATCTGACCGAAACAGCCCGATCGGCTTAAGTTGATCGGGCTGTTTTCTTTTGCAATGCCGATCGCTATGCGATCGAAGTGAAAGGACAAAAATCGCGCGACGCGGTCATCGCCGGCAAACCCACGGCGCCCGGCCGGGGCCCGTGGATTGCCCGCCCAAACATGGGAAGACGTACCTTTCACTAGGCGGCTAATTGCATTTTTAGGTCTCCGGTTTGGGCGGCGGTCTGGATCACGCATGACAAGACGGATCACATGCGCGTAAAGGCAGCCATGCGCTGACCCGGCACGGGTACGCCCTTGTGTCAGACAATATCCGGTGCCGAAGCAAGCCCCGCCGCTCTAAGCTAGTCGCAAAGCAAGAACAGAGGCCGGGAGGTGGTATGTCCTTCATTCGCATCAGGCGTAGCACTGCCTGGGTCGCCGTCGTCGTCTGCCTGCTGACGGCGTTGGGCGCCGTCATTGCCTATAACTTCGTTGCCAGCGAGAAACGCATCGAGCACCGGCTCACTCGCGAGTATTCCATCGACGACCCCCGCTTTGCGCGCGAGCTCGGCGTACTCCTGGGCCCCCCTATTCTCGAAGGCAATCGTTACCGCGTTCTCCTTAACGGCGACGAAATCTTCCCGTCGATGCTGGCTGCCATTCGCGGCGCCAAAGAGACCATTAACTTCGAGTCGTATATCTATTGGTCTGGCGCGATCGGCGAGGAATTTGCCCGCGCCCTGTCCGAACGGGCCGAACAAGGCGTGGCCGTCAAGGTCCTGCTCGACTGGGTAGGCAGCTCCAAAATCGACCCGGCTATCCTGGACCAGATGAAGCGGGCCGGGGTCCAGGTCGAGCGATACCACCCCATCCACTGGTATACGATCGGCAAGCTCAACAATCGTACCCATCGCAAGCTCCTGATCGTAGACGGCACGGTGGGTTTCACCGGCGGGGTCGGTATTGCGCCGGAGTGGACCGGGCACGCCCAGGATCCGCAGCACTGGCGCGACACGCATTTCCGCGTCGAGGGACCGGTCGTCGGGCAAATGCAGTCCGTCTTCCTGGATAACTGGATCAAGGTGACCGGGGACGTGCCGCATGGGGAACGCTATTTCCCGGCCCTGGCCCCGGTCGGTGACGGTCGCGCCCAGATGTTCAGCAGTTCTCCGACGGGCGGCAGTGAAAGCATGGCGCTCATGTATCTGCTCGCCATCACAGCGGCAAGCCACACCATCGACCTGTCGGCGGCGTATTTCGTACCCGATGAGCTGACCCACAAGGCCTTGCTCGCCGCCCTGAAACGTGGCGTCCGACTGAGAATCATCGTCCCCGGCGCGCACATCGATGCCGAGACGTCCCGGTCGGCGTCCCGCAATATGTGGGGCCCACTTCTGGCTGCCGGCGCGACCATCGCCGAATACGGGCCCACCATGTATCACTGCAAGGTGCTCATCGTGGATGGGTTGCTAGTGTCCGTCGGCTCGACAAACTTCGACAATCGCTCGTTCCGCCTCAATGACGAAGCGACCCTCAATATCCTGGACCGGGAGTTTGCCGCCCAGCAGACCAGGATTTTTGAAGACGATCTTGCCCGGTCGCGTCCGGTCTCGTTCGAAGCGTGGAAAAACCGCCCGTGGCGCGAGAAGCTGTCAGACCGCCTGACCGCGTTGCTCAGTTCCCAGCTATGACGTCGATTCTGGACGGCGGCCCGAGTGGATGCCTCGTCCGGACGTGCGACCAGAACGTCGCGCCGCGAGCGGAGGCGATGCCATGCTCATGCGATCTCCCTACCGATGCCTTCCCCTGCCGCCAGCCGATGGCGCTTCACCAAGCGTGTGAGCCGGGCGGCAAGTTCAGGCATACTCGTGGCCGTCCGACCACGTGAAGGTCACGCCATGTCAAACGTAGGGCGGTTCGTCCGCAGTGCCACGCTCAACGGCTACATCGAGCTGGTGGAGTCGCTCGGCAGCGATCCCGCGGCCCTGCTGCGCGCGGCCGGCCTGTCGGCGCGGTTACTTAAGAATCCCGAGACCCTCATTCCGAGCAGCGCCCTGCGTGAATTGCTGGAAGCTACCGTCGCCGCCACCGGCAGGGAAGACTTTGCGTTGCAGATGGCCGCGCGCCGCACGTTCTCCAACCTGGGGCCGATCAGCCTGGTGTTGAAGGAAGCGCCCTCACCGCGGCAGGGGCTCGATACGCTTTGCCGGTACCTGAAGCTCTTGAGCACGTCGCTCGTCACGCATGTGGAAGATGTCGGCCAGACAGTGATCATTCGTGAGGATCTGCTGCCAAGTCCCGGTTACGCGACCCGGCAGGCCATGGAGTTGGCCGTGGGCATGATGTTTCGCATCCTGCGCGAGCTGATCGGCCCGCAGTGGCGCCCGCTGCAGGTCTGCTTTACCCATCGCCCTCCCGCCAGCCTGACTGCTCACCAGACATTCTTTGGCCGCAAGCCGATGTTCAATCAGCCGTTCAATGGCTTGGTGTGCGCAAGCGCCGATCTGCAGAGGCCCCGCACGCCGGACCATTCAGGGGCGACGCAACTCGCGCGCGACTACCTCGAAACCGCCCTGAGGAACCGTCGCGAAGGTACGCGCGAATCGTGCCGGGAGCTCATCATGGCGCTGCTGCCCGGCGGGCGTTGCACCGCACAGCAGGTCGCGCGCCATCTGCGCGTGGATCGTCGCACGCTGCATCGGTATCTGAGCGCCGATGGCCAGACGTTCTCAGGGCTGCTCGACGAGGTCCGTTCCGAACTGGTGATCCGACATCTGGCAGAGAGCGACCAGCCGATCGGCGAGATCGCCAGCCTGCTGGGCTTTTCGAACCAGAGTAGCTTCAGCCATTGGTTTCGCGCGGAGTTTGGCTGCAGCGTCACGCAATGGCGGCGGCGGCAGCCCCCGGGCACAGGATCGCCCACCGCCACGGCCGGCCGCCGCCGGCCCGCGCCCGCCCTCAGTCGGCCGTAAGGACAACCTTCCCCATATGCTCGCTGCGTGCGAGATAGGCGTACGCGTCTGCGATGGCGTCCAGGGGAAACGTCCGGTCGATGGGCAGGCGGAGGCCGCCAGCGCGGAAATGCGACAGCAGATCCCGCGCGCACGCCTGGATGCAGGCAAGGCGTTCGGACTCCGTGCGTGTGCGAAACGTCGCACCCATCAGTTTGAGTCGATTGAGCCACAGCCGGTTGATATCGGTTCGCCCGAACTGGCCACCGCCCAGCCGCGCAAGGTTCACCAGCCGTCCCTTCACGGCAAGGCAACTGACGTTCTCTTCGAAAACCTTGCCGCCGATGGTGTCAATGATGACATCCACACCCCGGCCGTCCGTAGCCGCCATGATGGCCTCGTGCTGGACTTCGCGCGACGCATCGATACCCACGTCGGCGCCGAAGGCCGCCAGGCGCTCCAGCTTGTGCGCGGACCGCGAAGAGACGATGACGCACCCCGCACCTAACGCTTTCGCTGTCATCGTTGCCGCCATGCCGACGCCGCCCGACGCACCGTTGATGAACACGGTCTCGCCCGGTTTCAGTTCCCCGTTACTCACCAGCGCATCGTGGGCCGTGATGAACACGTTGGGAAACGCCGCCGCTTCGACCCATGACACGTCGTCGGGCACCGGCATCAGCGCGAACGGGGATGCCACCACGTACTGGGCATGGCAACCCCGGCCATGTCCCATCACCCTGTCGCCTGTTCGCCACCCCTCGACCTTGTCGCCAACTTCCGCCACTTCGCCGGCAAACTCGACGCCGGCGGTCATCGGGTCGCCCGTCCGATGCTCACGCAGATACTTGATCTCGCCCAGATTGATGCCCGAGGCGCGAACGCGAATCAGCACCTCCTGGCCGCCCGGGGTGGGCACGTCGATGTCCTGGATGACCAGCAGGCCACCCTCGGCACCCGGCCATACACGTGCTGCTCTCATTTTTCGTGCTCCTGCATCATTGCGCTGTGAAATGCATGGCGCGTAGCAACTTGCCCTGGCGCTCATAGGACGCGCGAACATCCGCGGCCAGTTCGTCCGGGGTGGCTGCCGTGCCGACCTCCATGCCAAGCTCCTGGATCCTGCGTCGCAGCTCGGGCGACTGCAGGGCGGCGTGTGTTGCGTCGCGCATCTTCGCGGCGATGGCCGGTGGCACGCCCGGCGCTGACCATAGCCCCATCCAGCCCACCTCATTCAGTTCGGGATAGCCAAGTTCAGCGAAGGTCGGCACATTGGGGAGCGCCGAAATTCGATTCGGAAAGGCGACCGCATAGGCGCGCAGCTTTCCCGACTGGATGAACGGCAATGATGTGGCGGGACCATCGAACATCAGCGGCACCTGCCCGCCCATGACGTCCTGCAGCGCAGGGGGCGATCCCTTGTAGCTCACGGCACCGGTCTCAAGCCCTGCCAGTTGGTTGAACTGGACGCCAATCGTCTGGCCACGCAGGCCGATGCCAAAGTTCGCATAGTCCAGTTTTCCCGGATTGGCCTTGATATGGCGGACCAGCTCCGCAAGGTTCGTGGCCGGCAGCGCCGGATTGCCGACCAGTATCAGTCCCTGCCGTGTCAGCTGCGCGATGGGCACGATGTCGCGAAACGGGTCATAGGACACCTTGATGGCCAGCGGCACTTCCGATGCAATCCCCTTCTGGATCAGCAGGAAGGTGTAACCGTCGCGCGGTGCCGACAGCATGGACTGGACCGCGATGGTGCCGGCCGCGCCCGACTTGTAGTCGACAATCACCGGTTGCCCGAGAGGGCGTTGCAAGGCGTGCGCGAGCAGGCGCGCGATGATGTCTGCGGTGCCTCCGGGCGGCGCGCCCACCAGAATCCGCACCGGCTTCGTGGGCCAGTCGGCGGCATGGACGGCGGGGGCGGTTGCGCCGGTAATGGCGGCGGTGGCAAACAGCGCCGCACCGAGCGCGGCCGCCCGCCTGAGCGCACGGCGCGCAGGGATGATTCGGTGTTGCATGACAGTCTCCTTGTCATCGGCTTCGTCTTCTGGCTGCGTCCGGCCATTACGGCCGGTCATGGCATCCGGTCACTGCGTTTTGTGCAGGAAGCCCTGGCTCCCCCCATTTCGATTCGGCGCGAAGCCATTGGCGCGCAGGGATTCCTCGACGGAATCGTGGAACACACCGATCTGGCAGATCTCGCGCGCCTGCCTGGCTGTCGCGATCTCGCGGCCCATCTCCCGCGCAATGCGAACCAGCTGCTCGATCTGGCTGACAGTGCTCTGCTTGGCCGTGCGCCGGGGGTTCCAGAGCACGTCCTCGGTGCCACAGCGCACGTGCAGCCCCATCGCAATGCCCATCACGTTGACCGGCAGCACGTTTCGCACGTTGCTCTCCACCGTGACCACCGCGCCATCCGGCACGGCGCGCATGAAGTTGGCCAGGCTATAGATGCTGGGAGTGTCCATGCCGCCGCCAATCGCTACCCAGTTCAGGACGAGCGGGCCCTTGTAGAAGCCCCGGCGCATCAGGCGCTCGACCGACTCGAAACTGTTGACGTTGTAGCACTGGAACTGGCTCTGAATGCCGGCCGCCGTCAGACGCCGCACATGCTCCTCCACCCAGCCTGGATTGGCAGGGACGATAAGGTTCTTGTACGCATTGAACAGCGTCATGTCCTCGCGCGAGGTGCCGCGGAAGTCGGCATCCTCGGCATGGTCGGTGACGTTCATCTGCGCCGTGTTGACGGTCACCGTGACTTGATCTGGCTTGGGATCCAGGTCCGCAAGCATATGGCGGGTATCATCGGACAGCCATTTGGCGGCCTGCCCTTCATCTTCGGGAGCGAACGAGATGGAGCCTCCCACCTGGATGATCATTTCCGGCACCGCCTCACGTACGCCGGCGATCAGTTCGTTGAATTTGGACAGCCGCTTGCTACCCTTGCCGTCAAGCTCACGCACGTGCAAATGCAGCACCGTCGCGCCGGCCCGATAGCAATCCACGGCCTTTTGGATCTGTTCGTCCATGGTGAGCGGGATGTCTTCGGGAAAGTCCGATGGCAGCCAGCCCGGCGCGTAAGGTGCGGCGGTAATGATCAGGGGCGGCTGGTTTTCAGGAAAAAGGTGACCGTCGAGAAAATGCATGTCGATGCTCCAGGTAATGGCATCCAGGACGCCAAGGCGCGACAGGGCACCCAGGCGCGCCGTCGGTTCAATAGGGGATGTCGCCCACGATGCCAGCGCGTTCCATCTTGCGCGGCGCAGGCCAGTAGTCGTTCAGCGCATAGTGCTGCGTGCACCGGTTGTCCCAGACAGCGACATCGCCTTCTTGCCAGGACCAACGCACCTGGTACTCGGGAATGGTCGCGCGGCTGATCAGGTAGTTGAGCAGCAAGGCCGCGCCGGGTGCCTTGTCAATGCCGTGACGCACATTGGCCGGCGTGCTGTAGTTCGTGAAATGCGTCGTGAAGCCCGCTCCGACGAACAGGATCTTCTCGCCCGTTTCGGGATGGGTGCGCACCACCGGATGTTCGACAGAAGGATGTTCCGCGACCAGCTTGGCCCGCGCCTCCGCCGTCATGACGGCACCGAAGCTGTGCTCGATGCTCGCCCTGGCACGCAGGCCGATGATCTTCTGCCGGATGTCTTCGGACAGTTCCTCGTAGGCTTTCACCATGTTGACCCAGATGGTGTCGCCGCCAATCTCCGGGCATTCGATGCAGCGTAGTACCGCGCCCATGGCCGGATTGGGACGCCACAAGCCGTCGCAGTGATAGTTGTTCTCGTAGCTGTGCGGGTTGTCGCTCCGGTAGATGCGTACAAGACCCGGATGCTCCGGGTCGCTACCGGCTACCGGGTGGTCTTCCAGTTGGCCGAAGCGGCCGGCGAACGCTACATGCTCGGCGCGGCTGATCGCCTGGCGGCGAAAGAAAAGCACCTTGTGCGCGAGGAGCGCGCGCTTGATCGCCGCAAAAAGCGCCGGATCGCGCGACGCATCGCCCAGATGTACCTCAGATATCTCGGCGCCGATAGCCGGGGTGATTTGCCTGATCTTCATTGTCATGTCTCCTGCGCAGTCCGATGAATCCTCGGGTGGGCTCACCGTGTTCTGTGCATCCAGTATCTGCAGCGCCGGGCGAACCGACTTGCTTAACTGGGACAACCATTTGCTAATTTGGGACAGGCAGGATGCTCCCGGGCCGTGGCGCCGAAGACCGATCGGCGGTGGGGCGGCCCGGCGGCACGGCTGGACGGGACGGCTGGCCCTCAGCCGCCGGACTGAAGATCCTCGAAGATCTGCTCGGCAAGAAAGTCACACGGGGGACGCCTGGATTTCGAACTCCGGGCCAGAATCAGTTCCAGAGGCGGCAAGTCCGGCAATCCATGCGACCGTCCGAGCAGGGTGAGATGCGGGGGAATGGCGCACTTCGCGAGCGCGGTAATCGCCAGACCCGCGTCTACCATGCTCAGCAGCCCCAGCAAGCTCGGGCTTTCATACGACGTCCGGTGTGGAATCCTGGCGCGGTCAAGGCTGCGGATGGTGTTCTCCCGGGCGACGCTTCCCGGCATGAAGACGGCAATCGGCAACGGCCGGTCCTCCCAGATCTTCGGCCCGTTCGCCTTGGCCGCCCAGGCCATCGGCTCATGTCGCAAGAAATCGCCAGAGAGCCCCTTGACCCGTGTGCCGCAAGCCAGGTCAACCGTTCCGTCCTTGACCAGTGGGCCCAGGGCACTGCTGGGCAACCCCATGACCTGGATTTCTACTTTCGGGTAGGACGCCGAGAATTTCTTGAGCACCGAGGGCAGCAGGGAGGAAGCATAGTCATCGGGGACGCCAATGACGACCTTGCCTGTCACCTCCGGGCGCACTACCGCCGCCCAGGCTTCGTCGCGCAGCGACAACATCCGCCTGGCGAATCCCAGCAGCACCTCGCCCTCATGCGTCAACGCGACACTGCGTGCCCGCCTCACGAAAAGCTGTCGGCCCAGGGACTCCTCGAGCGCCTTGATCTGCATGCTGACAGCCGACTGCGACCGGTTGACCGCCTCCGCAGCACGGCTCATGTTGCCGGTCTCTGCAATGGCGACGACCGTCGCGAGGACATCATGATCGAGCGACTTCATAGGTATCAGAAAAACTGAAAGTAACGATCAATATTATGCGTTTTTATTGTCGGTATGCCCATGCGATATTGCTGACACGGACACACGGACAGGAAGTCGCGAACCCGCGCTTCCATCCTCCGTGTCCGACGCTTCCACCCAACATCACGCGCCCCCGCATGGATACCCCTGGCACACGCGTCCCCGTGCTCGATCACCCGCTGCGCGCCTCACTGGCCGCAGAGTTGCACGCCCGTCCTTTCCTGCGCCTGACCGGCAGCGCGTCGGTCACGCACTACGCCATCTACACCGAGAGCGATCCCGCAGTGCATGAGCGCCTGCTGCGCGCGCTGTGCGCCGAGACTGGCATGGCGTCGCCGCCGCCGGGCGCACGGCACTACGCCGCGCAGTCGGCGTTCGGGTGGCATCTGAAGTGGGAGCGGCACACCGAATTCTCTACGTTCACGTTCGTTGCACCGCGCAGCAACCGGGCGTACTTTGACGATCTCGCCATCCGGGGCGTGCCGCCGCAGTGGCTCGAGATGCTTGGGGGCATGCGTTTTCATGCGTTGCGCATGGAGTTGCTGGCGGCCGGCGCAGGCGAAGCCGTCTGCGCGCATCTTCGCGATTGGCTGGCTGGCCCGACGCTCGTCGGCAGCCACGTATTGGACGGCGGCAAGGTCTTCAGCGATTGGAGTATTGGTGCGGATGGACATATGCGCATCCTTGCCATCGACGATGATTTCCGGGAAGAACAAGGTGGCAGGCTCCTGCAACGACTCTACGAAATCGAGACCTATCGGATGATGGCGCTGCTCGCGCTGCCGGTTGCACGGAGCATGGGAGGTGACCTGGACGAGATCCATGCCGCGCTCCAGACCCTCATGCGCAGCATGAACACGCGTCGCGCAGGAGAAAACGACGCAGAACTGCTGGTGCAATTGACGGATCTGGCCGCCCGGGTGGAGTCCCTCGCGGAGCACGGCGGACGTTTCAGCGCCTCGTGGGCTTATGAACGCCTCGTGCTGGCGCGCATTCAAGAACTGCGGGAGCGACGCATCGAGGGGATGCCGATGATTTCGGAATTCATGGAGCGGCGCTTCGCGCCAGCGATGGAGACGTGCAAGAGTGTCTGGATGCGGCATGAGCAGCTTGCCGCGCGCATCGCTCGCGCGGTCGATCTGCTGCGCACCCGGGTCAATTTGACGCAGGAGCGCGACGTCACCCGATTGCTGGCCGGGCTGGACCAGACCTCCCGCAATCAGCTGAATCTCCAGCACGCGGTCGAGGGCCTGTCCGTGGCAGCCATCTCGTACTACGTTCTGTCGCTCGCGGCGGCCGGGTTCAAGGCGCTGCACGTCATGAACCTGCCCATTGACCCCGAACTGGCCGAAGGGCTGCTGATCGCGCCGGTGGTCATGGCTGTCTTCTTCATTACCAAACGCAGTCGGGCTCGGCATGCCCACGGCACAAACCGCGTCGTCGCCGCCCAGCCTGTGGTCACTCAACCGGCGCCCACCCAGGTGCTCTAATACCCTCCACCGCCTCGTCTCGCCAGAAATGATGCCTACATCCCACTCGGTCGCCCCGTTCACCAGCGCGCTCCCTTTCCCGTTGCGCCCACAGACATCCGGCTTCCGCCCAAGCCTGCCGGAATCCCCGCATAGGTCACCGTCTTCGAGGACGCAACGGACGCCGACCGAGGTGCTGGCCGACAACGCCAATGATCGACCCGATATCTCGTCCATTGCCGTTCTGGGCTACAACTGATCGCAAGCAGACCTGGGCAAGCAGCGGTGGGGTGAGGCGCAGCCTATGCTGCCGCCTTCCACCACCCGCCAGCCTTTACTCCTGATCGGTCTGCAGAAAGAATTCGACGCGCTCGTCGCCGGCGCCGGCTGCCTCACCGAATGTCAGCCATCCATGGCGCCGCAGCGGCACCTCGTCACGGCGCAGGATAAAGGGCGCCTCACCGTCCACGCAGACATGGGTGCCGTTGGAGCTTCTGTCGACCAGCACATAACGCCCCGCGCGCGGTTCGACAATTGCCTGAAAGCGCGACGCGCGGCGATCCGTCACGACGATGGTCATGCTGCCGTCCCGACCGACGGTGACGGGGGCTGACTCGGCGGTCATTTCGACCAACGTGTCGCGATAGCGCAGCGTGAGAAAGCCGGATGCGAAGATGTTCTGGCCGGAATCGACGACCAGCGTGAGGTCCGTTCCCTCCCGCCATATCGCCTCGAACAGTTCCACGGGCTGATCCCGTCCGCGCACCCGGATGGGATAAAGACTGCGTGTGCGCGGTTGCACACTGGCCGACAGTTGCCTCACCGTCTCCTTGCTGGTGATGATCTGCCCACGCGACGCCAGGGAGGTGAGTCGGGCAGCCAGGTTGACGGTATCGCCGAATACGTCTCCCGATCCCTCACGCAGAACCGGCCCATGGTGCAGCCCGATATGGACCGACATGCCAACGCCGGACACGGGTGCCAGCTCCGCCACGGCCAGCTGCATATCTATGGCCGCGAGCAGTGCCTTGTCTGCCGATGGAAACATGGCCATCAGTTCGTCGCCGATGGTCTTGACGACCTGCCCCTGCCAGGCGCCTGCGCAGGCCGTCATCACAGCAATACAGCGGCCGATCGCGGTCAGGGCCGCCGCGTCGCCAGCGAGTTCGTACAGCCGCGTACTCCCGCTGACGTCCGCAAACATCACCGCCCCAAGCGAGACATCGCCCTGCGCTTGTCGATCCATGCCAGCCTGGTCCATACCGGATCTCGTCCTGATCCGCATCGCTCGACATCCGTGCCGAGCCATTCGATGCGCGCTGCAAGGAGCCCGCACCCACCCGTGCGATCTCGTACGAGAATTCTGGCACCCCGAACCTGCCAGCTCAACCCAAAAACGGTCCGCCCTGCCTTGCTCCCCGCGCAGATCTTGCATCTAATGATGGCAGCAAGGCAATGTCCTGCTCGATCTGTAGCTTGCCTGACGACGCACGCCTGACACAGCCCCCTGGCAACATGCCACGATCCCCAGCCCCCGAGATGGCCGCCCCGACAGCGGATGCCCTGCGTACACGGTTCGTGGCGCTGTGGTCCCGCGCCGGCGGCAAACAGGCCGAAATGGTCTACGCGGCGCTGTTTGAACGCTATGCCGATCCGGCTCGTCACTATCACACGCTGCAACATGTCCGCCGGTGCCTGCGCGATTTCGACTGGGCGCGCAGCGCCATTGCAGACCGTGACGCCGTGGCGGTGGAACTGGCCCTGTGGTGCCACGACGTGGTCTATACCCCAGGCGGCACCGACAACGAAGCACGCAGCGCAGCATGGCTTCGGCAATGGTCGGGCGTTGCAAGTCGGGCCAGCGCGGGGGCTGCGGCTGAAAAAGGCGCCGGGAACGGCATGGCGGAGATCGAGCGCGTCGGGCGCTTGATCCTTGACACGTCACATACCCACACGCCATCCGACGCGGCAGGCTGCTTTGTCGTCGACATTGATCTGGCGGTGCTGGGTTATCCGCGCAGGTGGTTCTGCGGGGATGCGGTGAATCTGCGCGCGGAGCGTCCCGACCTCGACGCCATGGCCTACGATCGCGGCGAACGCGCGTTTCTCAGTACACTGCTGGCCCGCCCGCGCATCTATCTTACCGAGCCGTTTTACGGGCGTTACGAGGCCCGCGCCCGCCGCAACCTGTCGTGGCGACTGGAACAGGCGTCACCGCCGGGCTTGTGGACGCCACTCAGAGGAACTCTGCCTTGATATCGATGCTCGATCGCTGCCCCACGCTCTCATAGTTCCGCGCAAGCCAGACTTCGGCCTGCGCCCGACCCTGGTCGCGCAACAGGCACAGGAACGACCAATCGCCGTTGTATTTGCTCGAGACATGCAGCGCGGCCATGGTCTCGTCGGAGCGGATGGAGTGGATCAGCATCTCCTTCATGTCCTCCCCTTCCACACGGCCCTGCTGGATCAGCGCAGTCACAAACGCGATCGCGCGCATTTCGCGCATCAGCGACGAATTGAAGCTGACCTCATTGAGCCGATTGAGGATGTCGGCAGCCGTGGTCGGCACACCGCGGCGAATGATTGGATTGATGTGGACGATCACCACGTCGCGCGTCTGGCACTCATAGATCAGCGGGAAGATCGCCGGGTTACCCACATAGCCACCATCCCAATAGAACTCACCGTCGATTGTCACGGCCTGGAATAGCGTCGGCAGACAGGCGGAAGCGAGTACGGCCTCCACACACACATCGGCCCCGGAGAAGAGGCGAATCCTGCCGGTCTCGACGTTCGTCGCGCACAAAAACAGGCGAATCGGACACGCCTGGCGCAACCCTTCGAAATCCACCTGCTGCTCCAGTACATCGCGCAGCGGGTTCATGTTGTAAGGGTTGAACTGGTAGGGGGACAACACGCGGAGCGCCATGTCAGCCATGGCATACAGCGGCGAATAGTTCAACCCGAAGCTATGGCTGTTCTTCAGCCACGGAATCCATCGCAGCGGACTATACCGCTGCGCCGACTCGGCGATGGCCTGCCAGAATGTATGCAACCCCTCACGTGCGGCCGCCGCGCCACCGCGCCGCAAGCCGTTGGCCAGCACGACCGCGTTCATGGCTCCCGCGCTCGTGGCGCTCACGCCCTCGATGGCGAGTCGGCCATCTTCCAGCAGGCGATCGATGACGCCCCACGTGAAGGCGCCGTGCATACCACCGCCCTGCAACGCCAGGGCCACCGGCTTTCCGTTCTTGCCGTCCATTGCTGCCCTCCCGCTCAGGCGGCGTGCCACCTTCGGTATTCGGCTGCGCCGCCGCCCGGTGTTTTACGTCCAGCGTTTTGGATGCCGTACCGTACTGGAGCTGGTAGCACCGGCCATTGCGCCCGATGGCCGCTATCCTGAAAGTGTAGTGAAGAAGTACCGCCTGCTGGCGCGCATCGTGCCCATTTGACCGGCGCGACAACGCCCCAGCGCATATTGCACCGCAACACCGCGACCAGTATCATGCGCGATTCAAATTTTTTGCGCACACTGGTGGCTGCGGGAGGCATGCTAGTCTCGACAGTCCGGCCGCCGGTCTGTATACCCTCCAAGATGGGTCCGCAGGCCCAACGCCAGTGTCATGGCCGGCAATTGTCGGCCATCTGCCCAGGAGCACGTATTGACTCATCCGGATCGCGACCTTGAACCCTCCAGCCTGACCCCGGCCGGTGCGAAGCCCTCCCGCCGCCGGCCCACGGGCAAGAACCAGGCCGCGGGCCCGCTGTCGGACAAAGCGTCCATCGCCCGGCAGGACGCAGAGCGTCAGGGCCAGATGCGCGCTCTGATCGCGCTCGGCCGTGAACGCGGGTACCTCACGCATGCGGACATCAACGACCATCTGCCGGACAATGTGACGCCGGCGGCGATGGACACCATCGTCAGCACGTTCAGCGACATGGGCGTGGCGGTGTACGAACAGGCACCGGATGCCGAGACGCTCCTGTTGAACGATGCCGCCACGACGACATCCGACGACCAGGCGGATGAAGAAGCGGAAGCGACACTTTCGACCGTCGACTCGGAATTCGGTCGCACCACGGATCCCGTTCGGCTATATATGCGCGAAATGGGCGGCAGCGAATTGCTGACCCGCGCCGGCGAAATCGCCGTCGCCAAACGCATCGAGAGCGGCCTGCAGGACATGATCCAGGCCATCGCTGCGTGCCCGTCGGTCGTCTCAATGATCCTGGCCGATGTGGACCGCATCATCGCCGGTGAACTGCGCATCGACGAACTGGTCGACGGCATCAGCGAACCCACGGAAGGCGACGCCGCAGACGAGGGCGACATGGCGGACGACGCCGCGGCCGTCGCCGACGATGCGGACACCGACGCCTCGGACGACGCCGATGAGTCGTCGGACGATGAAGACGATGACGCTGGTGGCGGGGATTCTGAAAAAGCGAACGCCGCCCGCCTCGAACAGCTTACGGCAGACAGCCTGGCCATTTTTGCACGCGTCCGTGCCCTGTTCGAACAGCTTCCCGAGGGCCCGGTCACCGGCCAGGCCCGCACCGCCGCCATCGCGCGCGTGCGCGAGGACATCCAGCGCGAACTCGCGCCGATCCGCTTCACGGCCAAAACGATCGACAGCCTGTGTGCCAGCGTGCAGAACCAGGTGGCCGAGGTGCGGACCATCGAGCGCAGCATTCTGGATATTGCCGTCGAACGCTGCGGAATGCCGCGCGAGGCCTTTATCAAGTCCTTTCCGGGCAGCGAGACCGACCTGGAATGGACGCACCGCACTGCGGCGACGTCGCAACAGTTTGGCCCGGCGCTCGAACGGCATCTCCCCGCGATTCAGGCCGGCCAGCAGAAGTTGATCGACATCGAAGCCAAGGTCGCGCTACCGCTGCAGCAACTCAAGCAGATCAACCGCCAGATGAGCGCCGCAGAACTGAAAATGCGGCAGGCCAAGCGGGAAATGATCGAAGCTAACCTGCGACTCGTCATTTCCATCGCCAAGAAATACGTGAATCGGGGAATGATGTTCCTGGACCTGATTCAGGAGGGCAACATCGGCCTGATGAAGGCGGTGGACAAGTTCGAGTACCGGCGCGGCTGGAAATTCTCCACGTACGCCACCTGGTGGGTCCGTCAGGCCGTGACGCGGGCACTCGCGGACCAGGCGCGTACGATTCGTGTGCCGGTCCACATGATTGAATCCATCAACAAACTCAACCGCATCTCTCGGGAGATCCTGCAGCAGACCGGCAAGGAACCGGACCCGGCGGTCCTCGCGGAGCGTATGGAGCTGTCCGAGGAAAAGGTACGCGGGATGCTCAAGATTGCGCGGCAGCCCATTTCGCTCGAGACCCCGGTGGGTGAAGAGGGGGACACGACGCTCGGCGACATGATCGAGGATGATGCGGTGAGTTCGCCGGCTGACGCCGCCATCATGGCCGGGCTGCGGGCACAGATCGACTCGGCCCTCGATGAACTGTCGCCGCGCGAGGCCAAGGTCCTGCGGATGCGGTTTGGCCTCGACACGAGCATGGAGCACACGCTGGAAGAAGTCGGCAAGCAATTCGACGTGACCCGCGAGCGCATCCGTCAGATTGAAGCCAAGGCAATGCGCAAACTGAAGCATCCCAGCCGGGCTGACAAGCTCAGGGCATTTCTCGACCGTTGAGCGAGGGCGGAGGTGCATCTACGCTGTCCGGGGCCGCAGGCACCGGACTTCCCGCACCAGCGTCCAGGAACAGGGCCCGAATTTCGGGCCCGCATTTTTGGTACCATCCTGCCGCAAAGCAAGCACGCATACTTGGGGCACGCGGCACTATGGGCAAGAAGAACAATTGGGCTGTGAGATTTCTGACGATTCCGGCTGTAGCAGCCTGCTTGCTGTCGGCAGCCTGCACGACAACGGCGCCGTCCCATACCGGTCCCTATTCCGGCCGCCAGCTATCAACGTACGATATGTCGACGGAATATGCGACCGAGTACTCGCCGGACGGGTTCACGTTGCTGGTCTACCACCGATATCAGCAATTCACGATGCTACGCAGCAGCGCGGCAGCCGAATGCAAAGCGGCGGCTGGAAATGTGGCCACGAGTGTCGCCGATCGTTGGAACAGGAAGCTCGCGCCGATGGACGACAGTCGCGTCGAACTGAACACCAATCGGAACTGGCTGGGCAAGATCACCGCATGTTCGGCGAAGGTGCCGGTCGTCTGGGAACGCTGAGCCGGACGAAAACCGGCTCAGGTGTTGCCCTCATCGACGCAGATTGCGGGCGCGGCGTCGGCCGCCTTCAGGACCGCGGGTCCGACAGTAACGAGAGAATGCGGGGATCATGCTCGACGCGCTGCGCTTCAACGATCCGCGCCTTCGTCACGTCCGGGTGAGCCGGGTTGAATAGATAGTTCGACGCGTAGGGCACCAGGACGCTTGGCACCTTCAGGAGCAGACTGGATCGGACGGAAAGCCATTCGGTCCCGGCGTTTTTCGACCAACCCGCGTCTTCCTTCCAGTTTTGCGGCAGGTCCGGGATGTTCGCCACCGCGACTGCGTCATCAATCTCGATTTTCAGGAGTTGATAGTTCGTGGGAAGGTCCTCTATACGCGACACTTCGTGGTGAACCAACACCTCGAGGAACGCCAATGCCGGATGCTCTGCCAGGTACACGACCGGCTGACCCGGAAAATGCCAGCGCCCACCCGCCCGCAATCCGCCAATACCGTTGAGATCGGCATAGTTGCTGATTCGCCAAAGGACCATCAGGCAAAGTACCCCTCGTCGATCTGCACCAATTGCTCCTCGACGAGATGGGCGCCCTGCTCCGTTCCGGCCAACGACAATGGCGCAACGCCGCCGAGCCGCTGCTGTTTGGACCGCAGCCAACGCAGACCGCGCTCCATATCGCCAAAGGTGTTGGCTGCCTGAGCCAGAATCCGGGCGAGCCGAATGGCTTTGTCCGATTCTTCCACGGTCAGGGATTGGCCTTTTTCGCGGCGATGACTGAGAGTCCTGCGGGGAATGATGAACGTGATCTCTTCCCACGAAAGCCCGGCCTCCAGCAGACGCTCCAGGATGTCAACCGGAAGTCGATCGTTGGCCAAGGTGGCAAGATCCGCCCCGGTCCGCACTTTTGTGCTCAAAAAAACACTCAATCGATCGAGATAACGCTCGTAAGGCGCTTGGGCACCGGTGGGGCGAAAGGCAATGGTCTGCATGGCAAGCTCCGGCATTTGCCTTCATCATAGCGGCAAATTGCCAAACAGACAATTGCTCCCCAGGATTCACCCCCCAAACGGTCCTACGCCATCGCAGGCCAAGGGGCGTTTAGTCCGGCGATACAAGTTCTGAAACGGCTTTCGCGTTTCGGACGCCCCAAAGCAAAACCCCCAAGCTTTTGGGGCTTGGGGGTTCTGGGTATAAGAGCCTGGCGATGACCTACTTTCACACGGGTAGTCCGCACTATCATCGGCGCAAAGTCGTTTCACGGTCCTGTTCGGGATGGGAAGGGGTGGTTCCAACTTGCTATGGTCACCAGGCATGACGGGTTGCCGCGCTGACATGCATCAGCGCAGCGAATCGGGGTGTAGTAAAGAGGTTGTGTTGTATGCCATGTGGCACACGCGGACTCACGTCCCACCAGGTCAAACACACTGGTTATAGGATCAAGCCTTACGGGCAATTAGTACTGGTTAGCTTAACGCATTACTGCGCTTCCACACCCAGCCTATCAACGTCCTGGTCTCGAACGACCCTTCAAGGAGGTCAAGCCTCCAGGGAATCCTCATCTTCAGGCGAGTTTCCCGCTTAGATGCTTTCAGCGGTTATCTCTTCCGTACATAGCTACCCTGCGATGCCTCTGGCGAGACAACAGGTACACCAGCGGTACGTCCACTCCGGTCCTCTCGTACTAGGAGCAGCCCCCGTCAAGATTCCAACGCCCACGGCAGATAGGGACCAAACTGTCTCACGACGTTTTAAACCCAGCTCACGTACCTCTTTAAATGGCGAACAGCCATACCCTTGGGACCGGCTACAGCCCCAGGATGAGATGAGCCGACATCGAGGTGCCAAACACCGCCGTCGATATGAACTCTTGGGCGGTATCAGCCTGTTATCCCCAGAGTACCTTTTATCCGTTGAGCGATGGCCCTTCCATTCAGAACCACCGGATCACTATGTCCTGCTTTCGCACCTGCTCGACTTGTCGGTCTCGCAGTTAAGCACGCTTTTGCCATTGCACTTTAGGTACGATGTCCGACCGTACCAAGCGTACCTTCGAACTCCTCCGTTACACTTTGGGAGGAGACCGCCCCAGTCAAACTGCCTACCATGCACTGTCCCCGACCCGGATTCACGGGCCAAGGTTAGAACCTCAAACAAACCAGGGTGGTATTTCAAGGACGGCTCCACGTGAACTAGCGTCCACGCTTCAAAGCCTCCCACCTATCCTACACAGATCGGTTCAAAGTCCAATGCAAAGCTACAGTAAAGGTTCATGGGGTCTTTCCGTCTAGCCGCGGGTAGATTGCATCATCACAAACACTTCAACTTCGCTGAGTCTCGGGAGGAGACAGTGTGGCCATCGT
>Ga0102594_1000143_pt1 | contig 110744 bp, 88 predicted proteins | sample AraplaCol_mLB_r2_2_FD_76863 | JGI IMG/M metagenome (GOLD analysis project Ga0102594, IMG submission 76863) | Arabidopsis root microbial communities from North Carolina, USA - plate scrape MF_Col_mLB_r2 (SPADES assembly) (version 2) | ecosystem: Host-associated > Plants > Roots > Endosphere... | reverse complement strand
ACGAGCTTCATCACATCTGCAACGCTCTGCGCCATGCCTATCTCCTGGAAATTCGAGGCTGTGTCTGAGAAAGCCATTGTTGGTGCGACCTCCGGACCTGCCGATCTGGCCGCCCCAAAAGGGACGAAGGATGTTAGCAGAAAGCGTGCCAACGCCTGACCCCATGGAGCCGCCAATCGCACAGACTTCCCGAAAAACGTGCATCTGCCTGCAACACCGCACCGTCGCGGGGGATACGGATTGCATGCAATCCGTTCTCCAACCCCGCCGCTGGCTGGCGTGCGTGGTAAAGATCCAGCGCCCCGTCACCCATGAAACACCAATCTGGTGCACGATTCAAGGCATCGCACCGTTTAAGTGCTTAAGCACCCTGCCAGCACCAAAACGGCACCAAAACGAGGCATATGGCCTGCAGCCATTTTTCGGGCCGCTCGCAACGGCCGGGCGCTAGAATAGCGCCGTTTCCGGCTGCTTCCCAGTGAAGATTCGGCTTTGTTGCCATCGCACCGGGAAGCCACCGATTTGTCCGCCTTTCTTATTGACGCCGTCACCCAGAATGACTACCCGAGACACGCTCCTCCAGACCGCCCACGCCCGCCAGCAGCAAGGTCAGCTTGCCTACTACGGCGCCCTCACCCCGCAGGAAACGTATGCCCTGCTGCAGGCCGATCCGAAGGCCGTGCTGGTGGACGTGCGCACGCAGGCGGAACTGGACTGGGTGGGTGGCGTGGCCGTGCCCGACGAGCAGTTCGCGCATGTGGAATGGTCGACGTATCCGGGCGGCACGCAGAATCCGAACTTCGTGGCGGAACTGAAGGCGCGCGTGCCGCAGGATGCCCCGGTGCTGTTCCTGTGCCGCAGCGCCGCCCGCTCGAAGCACGCCGCGCGCGTGGCCACCGAGGCCGGCTACACGCTGGCCATGGATGTGCTGGAAGGTTTTGAAGGTGCGCGCGACGACGAGCACCATCGCAAGACCGTGGAAGGCTGGTGCTTCCGCGGCCTGCCGTGGCACGGCGCCTGAAGATTTCCTGAGGGTCTTGCGCCCCTCCCTGCCTGCGGCGGAGGGGCCATGCAGCGCGGCTACTGCTCCACGATCTCGAAGCCCATCTCGCGCACGCCGTCGAGCAGCATTCCGTAGGCCGGCGGCACCAGTTCGAGCGGCCCCTTCACGCCCAGGTCGATATGGCGCCGCGCAAAGCGGTCGCCACGGCTGACGTCTCCCACAGACGGCAGGCTGAATACGCGGATGCCCGGGAAGGCGGCTTCCACCCGCTCCATCAGCGGCGTCAACGTCGACTCCGGCGCCTCGAATACATAGAACGCACGCGAGTGCTCGGCATCGAGGTGGAACAGGTGGGTGTAGTCGTGATCGAGCACCCACTCCACCATCGGCCACGCCATGACCGGAAAGCCCGGCATGAAGTGATGGTCGCCCACCGAGAAGCCAGGAATCCGGTTGTAGCTGTTCGGGATGATGCGCGCGCCCACCGGGAATTCGCCCATCTTGAAGCGGTGCTGGTTCTCGGCCGTGCTGAGGTCCGCCTTGACCGGATCGTCGCCGGCCGTCTCCGCGATGCGCAGCGCGATCTGCTCGCGCGCCTGCGGATGCAGCGCCAGTTCCACGCCCAGTGCCGCGGCCGCGCATTGGCGCGTATGGTCGTCCGGCGTGGCGCCGATGCCGCCGGTGCAGAACACGATGTCCGGCCCGGCGAACGTGCGGCGCAGCGTGGCGGTGATGCGCTCGCGCGTGTCGCCAACATACTCGGCCCAGTCCAGCGCCAGCCCGCGCGCGGCCAGCAATTCGATGACCTTGCGCATGTGCTTGTCTTCGCGCCGGCCGGACAGGATCTCGTCGCCGATGACAATCAAACCGAAACCCATGGTGCCTCTCGTAGGTGGATGCTCAGGATGGCCCGATCTGGCGCACGTCCGACGGCGCCAGGTCGATCACGTCGGGCTGTGACGGCGGCGCGGCGGCCGCGCGTTCGGCGCGCAGGTCGGTTAGCGCCCGCAGGCAGAAATGGCCGAACCATAGCGCCGAGAAAATGAAGATCAGCACGTACAGCCACAGCGTGCCGGCCAGCACGACCGGAAACAGGAAGATGATGACAGCCGACCACACCCACAGCAAGGTGGGCGCCGAACCCAGCAGGCCCACGGCCACGCCGATCAGCAGCAGCGGCATGCGATGGCGCTTCATCAGCGTGCGGCGCTCCTCGGCGGTGGCATGCTCTGACAGCGCGTCGTAGGTCATGACGCGATACGTGAGCCACCCCCACAGCACCGGCGGAATCAGGGCGAAGAACGGCGGAATCAGCCAGAGCGGCATGGTCACCAGCACCAGCAGCAGGAACACCACGGTGTTGCCCAGCGCCTGGAACACGCTGCCGGCGATGCTGCCGCCGCGCGCCTTCTGCAGGTTGGGATAGCTGCGTTCCAGGTGCTTCACCACGGCGGGCACCGAGAACAGGCTGATGAAGATCAGCATCGAGGCGATCACCAGCGGAATGGCCAGCGTCAGCACGAACAGCGGCGCCACCACGGAGCGCAGCGACTGCAGGCCGAGCCAGTCGAGCATCGCGTAGATCCAGCTCGTGAAGACCGACCCTTCCAGCAGCGTGCGCGCGGTGCCCATGATGGGTTCCCAGCCCCACCAGATCAGGCCACCCCACAGCACCGTAGCCAGGACGAACGGGACCACGGTCAGCATCAGCATGCGCGGATGCAGCTGGCTGACCAGGGCCCTGCCAAATGAGCGGAGGATGTCGTTCATGCAGCGAAAGTTGCGGTTAAGCGTTCAGGAAAGCCACCAGAGCCTAGCATAGCCGGCGGCGCATCCTTCACCCCAGGCGCAGCAGCCGCTTGATGCCCAGCCACTGCTGGGACAGGAAACCCGCACCGTAGTTGCGGCCGCGCCCGGCGGGCGGCGGCATCTGGTCGCGAATGCCGGTGGGATGGTAGGCGTCGATGAAGACGGCGGTGCGGAACAGCATGTCCCACCACGGGAAAATCACGCCGTAGTTGCAGCCGCCCAGCCGCGCCGGCTTGCCGTCCCGGCCCAGGCGTTCGTGGCCTAGGCCCACGGCGTGGTGAGTGCGATGAAAGCGCGGCGACACCAGCAGCCGCTCGCCCAGCCAGCCGAAATGCAGCCTCAGGTTGGCATGCTGCAGGCTCTGCAGCAGCTGCGACAGCGCCACCAGCAGCACGTATTGCGACGGCTCCACGCCCACGCCCAGCGCCACGGCGGCAAAGACGAAGTCGCGCAGCATGTCGTCGAGCAGATGGTTGCGGTTGTCGCTCCACAGCGTCATCTGCCGCTGGCTGTGATGCACGGCGTGCAGGCTCCACCACCAGCGGTAGGTATGCGACAGCCGGTGATACCAGTAGTCGAGCAGGTCGAACAGCAGCAGGTAGACGAAGAAGCTGACCAGCGGAATCGACGTCACCGCCGGCCACCAGTCTTCCACGTTCACCCGCTGCCAGCCCAGCAGCCGCAGATGGCCCTCGATGCTGTCCATCAGCGGAGCCAGCAGGAAGAACATCGCCAGCCGGAACAGCCCCAGCCGGTGGATCACCGTATAGAACATGTCGGTGCGAACGGCCTTGCGGTCGGTCACCGCCTCCACCGGACGCAGCTTCTCCAGCGGCCCGAGGATCAGGACCATCACCGCGATCTGCACCACGCCCACCAGCAGCCATTCGGTGCCCGTGAACGCGTCTTCCGCGTACCCGCCAAACCCGAGGTGGTAGACCACGGGCAGGATGACGTCCTGGAAGACCGTGGCCTCGATCTGCCCGACCCAGAGGTTGATCCAGTTAGTGAATGCGTCCCACATCATGCGCCCCAGATCACGGCTTCGTCCCTTGTTGCGAGATCCAGTTCCGGTATAGCGGATGCTCGCGCAGCGTGGCAAAGCAGAAACCCTTCTGCTCCAGCCCGCTGATCAGCGGCTCCAGCACGGCGGGCGCCCACGCATCCTTGCGCGACCAGATGCCCAGATGGGCCATTGTGATATCGCCGTCGCGCAGGTCGCGCAGGGCCTTGTCGAGCAGGGCCTGGTTCGGGAATTTCTCGGACGACAGTTCATCGCCCAGGAAGCCGGCCGGCGCCCAGCCCACGTGCCTGAAACCGCACTGCTCGGCCCACGCCAGCGTCTGCGGCGCGGTGCGGCCGCCCGGCGCGCGCCACAGCGGCACCATCGGCTGGCCCGTCATGGACTGCAAGGCTTGCGCGCTGCGGCGCAGTTCGGCGCAGAACGACGGCTGATCCATGGCGATGTCGCGGCCGGCGTGCGCGCCGAACTGCGGACGCATCGTGACCTTGCCGTCCTTCACGCCGCGCAGATAGACGTGGTCGAAGGTATGCGTGCCGAACGCGTGGCCGTCGGCGGCCAGCGCCTTCCAGTACGGCGCCCAGGCGGCGTCCAGCGAGCTGTCCTTGTTGATGGTGGGCTCGTTGGCCAGGAAGAAGGTGGCGCGGATATGGTGGCGGCGCAGCGTGCGGGCGATCAGCTCGGCCTGGCTCATGCTGCCGGTGTCGAACGTCAGGTAGAGCGTGCCGGCGCGGCAGGCGCCCGGCGGCTTCTGACCAGCCTGCTCGGCCCCTGCCGCCGAGGCGGCGCCGGCGAGACAAGCCATCGAAGCCAGTGCCAGCGCGGCGATGCGGGAAGTCAGCCTGCCCATCATGACCTCAATACAGCGGCGCCCGGGTCTTGAAATAGATACCGTGCGGCGACTTGCCCACGCGGATCGTCTTCACAAGCTTGCGGCTGGCCACGTCGATCAACCCCACCGAGCGCGCCCAGCGGAACGTCACCCAGAGCGTCTTGCCGTCGGCCGTCAGCTCCATGTCGTCCGGGCCGGGCAGCAGGCCCGTGATGTCGCCCACCTTCGACAGCGTCTGCTGGTCGATGATGCTGATCGAGCCTTGCACGCGGTTGGTCAGGAACAGGTGACGCTTGTCGCCCACGGCGCGGAAGTTGTGCGCGCCCTTGCCGGTCTGGATCTGCTTGACCACGGTACGCGTGCGCCAGTCGATCACGGCCACGTAGTCTGCGCCGGTCATGCCCACCAGCAGGTATTTCTGGTCCGGCGTAACCCAGATGCCCGCCGGCGCGGAGCCGGCTTCCATCACCCACATCACGTTGAGCGTGGTCAGGTCGATGGCGGCGATCTGGTTGGAATCCTGCAGCGTGATGAAGGCGATCTTGCTGTCGGCCGTGAACGCGATGTGGCTCGGCGTCTTGGCCAGCGGGAACTGCTTGGCCATCTTGAGCTGATGGCCATCCCAGCGGTACACATCCACGCGGTCGAGCCGGTTGCCGGTAGCCAGGAACCACTTCTGGTCGGGCGAGAAGCCCACCTGGTACGGATCGTCGATATTGGGCACGCGCTGCTGCACCTTGCCCGTGACCGGATCCAGGAAGACCAAGTCGTTGCCGACGGCATTGGCCACGATCAGCGACTTGTCGTCGGGCGTGGCAATCAGATGGTGCGGCTCCTTGCCGATCGGGAAGGTTTCGATAACCTTCTGCGTGTCCTTGTCAATTAAAGTGACGCTCGCATCACCGGAATTGAGGATGGTGACCACCTCAGCCTGAACCGGCCCGGAGACCGTCCCCAAAACCAGGGCGCCGACCGATACCACCCCAGCCACAACACGACGCAACGCGAGCATAAGACCGCCATTTCTACACGAATCGCGCATTCTAACGTTTCGACCCGCCGCTGCGATGACGAACACCGCAGAATCTTAAGCGTTACTTACATTTCGATACATGTGAGCGACGCCTACCCTACCCGGCGGGCCTGCGCTTACCGCTGCATCGACTCCCAGACCTTCTGCAGCCGCTTGACCGACATCGGCTGCGGCGTGCGCAACTCCTGGGCGAACAGTGCCACGCGCAACTCTTCCAGCATCCAGCGGAACTCGTCGAGCCGCGCGTCGGCGGCCCCGCGGCCCTGGCTGCGCAACTGCTTCTCGGCGCGCTGCCATTGCTGCACCAGCGGAGACATTTCCTGGATGCGCTGGCTATCGCGGGCCGGATCGCCCTTGAGCTTGTCCACCCGCATCGCCATGCCCTTCAGGTAGCGCGGAAAGTGCACCAGCTGGTTATAAGGCGTGTCGATCACAAACGACTTGGTCATCAGCCGGGCCAGCTGGCCTTCCAGGTCCTGGTAGGCCGATCCGAACGGCTTGGCCTGCAGCAGCTTGCGCGGCAGCGACGCGTAGTCGGCCAGGATGCTGCCGACCAGCCGCGCAATTTCCTGCGCCAGCAGCGACAGCCGCGCCCGGCCCTCTTCCTTGCGCGCGTTGAACTCGGCCTCGTTGCGCGGCAGCGGCGCCTGCAGGCAGGCCCGTTCCAGCGCCATCAGCACGATCTGGTTGCGCAGTTCCTCCTGCGTGCCCAGCGTCATGTACTGCATGGCCATCTGCTGCAGGTTCGGAATGTTCTTCTCGATGAACTTCACCTGCTCGCGCAGTTGCAGCGCGAACAGCCGCCGCAGGCCGGCATGGTGCACGCGCGCGGCCTCCTGCGGATCGTCGAACACCTCCACGTCGCAGTGATCGCCGCGATCCACCAGTGCCGGATAGCCGAACAGCGTCTGGCTGCCCTTGCGGATCTCCAGCAGCTCGGGCAGCTCGCCAAACGACCACGACGTCAGGTTCTCGTACTGGCCCGCCTCGGCAGCCGGCACATCGCGCGCCGCGATGTTCTGGAACGACTGCTGCGCCTGCCCGCCCAGCTCGGCGCGTAGCTGGGCCAGGTTGCGGCCCATGTCGAGCTGGCGACCGTTCTCGTCGATCACCTTGAAGTTCATCGAATGGTGGGCCGGCAGCGTTTCGAGCTTGAAGTCCGCGCGCCGGATCATCGTGCCGGTCTGGGCGCGGATATCGGCAATCAGCACGTCGATCAGGTCGCCCTCGCCAAACGGCTGGCGCTCGACGAAGCCGGCCGCGTAGTCGGGCAGCGGCACGCAGTGGCGGCGCAGCTTCTGCGGCAGCGACTTCAGCAGCAGGTGCACCTTTTCCTTGATCATCCCCGGCACCAGCCAGTCGGCGCGTTCGGGCCTGACCTGGTTCAGCGCGTACAGCGGCACGGTCAGCGTCACGCCGTCGCGGTGGCTGCCCGGCTCGAAGTGGTACGACAAACCCATGTCCACACCGGCCACCGGCAGCAGCTTCGGGAACAGGTCGGTGGTAATGCCGGCCGCCTCGTGCCGCATCAGTTCGTCGCGGTTCAGGTACAGCAGCTTGCGGTCCTTCGCAGACTCGGCCTGGTACCACGCCTCGAACGCCACCTGGTTGTGGATGTCGGCCGGAATCGCCTTGTCATAGAAGGCGTAGATCAGCACGTCGTCCACCAGCACGTCCTGCCGGCGCGACTTGTGTTCCAGGTTCTCGATCTCGCGCACCAGCCGCTGGTTGTGGGCGAAGAACGGCAGGCGCGTGTCGAATTCGCCCTCCACCAGCGCGCTGCGGATGAAGATCTCGCGCGCCTCGGCCGGGTTCATCGGCCCGAAATGCACGCGCCGGTGCTGGTAGACCGGCAGCCCGTAGAGCGTGCCGCGCTCCAGCGCCAGCACCTGCCCGGCCTTCTTTTCCCAGTGCGGCTCGCTCCAGCTCACCTTGAGCAGGTGGCCACCCACCTGCTCCAGCCACTCGGGCTCGATCCGGGCCAGCGTGCGGGCGTAGAGCCGGCTGGTTTCCACGAGTTCGGCGCCGATGATCCAGCGCCCGACCTTGCGCGCGATCAGCGAGCCCGGCCACAGGTGGAACTTGATGCCGCGCGCGCCCAGATATTCGCGGCCCTTGCCGTCGGCCTCGTCGAGCTTCAGGCCCACATTGCCCAGCAGGCCCGTCAGCAGTGCCTTGTGCACCTGCTCGAAGGTCGGCTCGGACTCGTTCAGGCGCCAGCCCTGCTCGCTCACCGTGGTGTGCAGCTGCGAATGCACGTCGCGCCACTCGCGCAGCCGCACGTGCGACAGGAAGTGGCTGCGGCACTGCTCCTGCAGCTGCCGGTTGGTTTTCTTGTGCGCGATGGCGTCCTCGAACCACTTCCACAGCTTCACCCAGCCCAGGAACTCGGATTTCTCGTCCATGAACTTGCGGTGTGCCTGGTCGGCCGCTTCCTGGGCCTCCTGCGGGCGGTCGCGCGGGTCCTGCACCGACAGCGCGCTGGCGATGATCAGCACTTCCCGCAGGCAGTGCTGGTCCCGGGCGGCCAGGATCATGCGCGCCACGCGCGGGTCTAGCGGCAGCTTTGCCACCTGGCGGCCCATGCCGGTCAGCTGGTTCGCCTCGTCCAGGGCGCCCAGTTCCTGCAGCAGCTGGTAGCCATCGGCCACGGCCCGGCCCAGCGGCGGTTCCAGGAACGGGAAGGCCTCGATATCGGTCAGCCGCAGCGCCTTCATGCGCAGGATTACCGCCGCCAGCGACGAGCGCAGGATCTCGGGATCGGTGAAGCGCGGCCGGCCCAGGAAATCGCTTTCCTCGTAGAGCCGGATGCAGACGCCGTCGGCCACCCGGCCGCAGCGGCCGGCGCGCTGGTTGGCCGCCGCCTGCGAGATCGACTCGATCTGCAACTGCTCGACCTTGTTGCGGTACGAATACCGCTTGACCCGTGCCAGGCCGGTATCCACCACGTAGCGAATGCCCGGCACCGTCAGCGACGTTTCGGCCACGTTGGTGGCCAGCACGATGCGGCGAGCGTTGGAAGGCCGGAACACGCGCTCCTGCTCCTGCACGGACAACCGGGCAAACAGCGGCAGGATCTCGGTGTGCGGCGGATGGTGCTTGCGCAGCGCCTCGGCCGCCTCGCGGATCTCGCGCTCGCCGGGCAGGAACACCAGCACGTCGCCAGGCCCCAGGCGGCACAGCTCGTCCACGGCGTCGACGACGCCGTCGTACAGGTCGCGCTCGCGCGCCTTTGCCGAGCGCGGCTGGCTGGCCTGCGCCGCCTGGCCCTGCTGGGGCTGGTCTTCCTGGATGGGCCGGTAGCGAATTTCCACCGGATACAGCCGGCCGCTGACCTCGATCACCGGCGCGGGCTTGCCGTCACGCGCGAAATGCTCGGCAAACCGCTTCGCGTCGATCGTCGCCGACGTGATGACGACCTTCAGGTCGGGCCGCTTCGGCAGAATCTGGCGCAGGTAGCCGATCAGGAAGTCGATATTGAGGCTGCGTTCGTGCGCCTCGTCGATGATCAGGGTGTCGTATGCGCGCAGCAGCGGGTCGTGCTGGGTTTCGGCCAGCAGGATGCCGTCCGTCATCAGCTTGACCGACGCCCCCGCCGACATCGCGTCGTTGAAGCGCACCTGGTAGCCCACGTGCTCGCCCACCGGCGTGCCGAGTTCCTGCGCGATGCGCTTGGCCGTGGACGTGGCCGCGATGCGCCGCGGCTGCGTGTGGCCGATCAGGCCGCCGCCGGGCTTGCCCTCGCGCGCCGGGCCGCGCCCGATCGACAGCGCAATCTTGGGCAACTGCGTGGTCTTGCCCGAGCCGGTCTCGCCCGAGACGATCACCACCTGGTTGGCCTGCAGCGCGCGGGCGATCTCGTCGCGTCGCGCCGAAACGGGCAGCGCTTCCGGGAACGTGATGTCGGGCAGCGGATTGGCCAGCCGCACCGGTTGCGGCGGGCGCGGCGGACGCGGGTCGCCTTCCGGACGCGGCGGACGCTGGCTACCTTCAGGCCGTGGCGGACGTTGCCCACCTTCGGGCCGAGCCGGACGCTGCCCCCCTTCCGGCCGTGGCGGACGCTGGCCACCTTCGGGGCGCGGCGGGCGTGGCGGGCGCGGGGATTTTTGCGGCCGCGCGCCGTCACCCGGCTGGCGCGGTGCGGGGCTCTGGCTGGCCTTGGAGGAGGTTGCCTCGGCGGGCTTGGCCGGGGCGGTCTTGGCGGGGCGTTGTGCTGACATTGGCCGGGATTATAATCCGCCGCATGAACGCCAGAACCGACTCCCCGCAGCAGGACCCCGATCCTGCCGCCGCGCCCGCCGCCCCGACCCAGATGCCCGTCCCGATGAACGATGCCGAACCCGCCACGCCGATCCCCTCGGCCACGGCCGGCGCCGATCTCGTCGATGCCGGCGGGCCAGACCAGCAACAGTTCGTCGACTGGCTGCGCGCCGTCGCGCCGTACATCCATACGTTCCGCGGCAAGACCTTCGTGATTGCCTTCAGCGGCGAGCTGGTCAAGGCCGGCGTGCTCAATGCGCTGGTCAACGACGTGGCCCTGCTGCACGCGATGGGCATGAACGTGGTGCTGGTGTTCGGCTCCCGGCCCCAGGTGGAAGAGCAACTCGCGCTGCGCAATGTGCAGTCGCAGTTCGCCGAGGGCCTGCGCATTACCGACAACGCCGCGCTCGAGTGCGCCAAGGAAGCCGCCGGCGAACTGCGCCTCGACATCGAGGCCGCGTTCAGCCAGGGCCTGCCGAATACGCCGATGGCGGGCGCCCAGCTGTCGGTGGTGTCCGGCAACTTCATCACGGCGCGCCCGGTGGGCATCGTCAACGGCGTGGATTTCCAGCACACGGGGCTGGTGCGCAAGATCGACGGCGAGTCGATGCGCATGTCGCTCTCGCACGGCAAGATCGTGCTGCTGTCTCCGCTGGGCTTTTCGCCCACGGGCCAGGCCTTCAACCTGTCGATGGAAGACGTGGCCAGCGCCACGGCCAGCGCGCTCAAGGCCGACAAGCTCGTGTTCATCACCGAGGTGCCCGGCGTGCCAGACCCGGTGGGCAAGCTGATGAAGGAAATGTCGCTGCGCACCGCCGTGGAGCGGCTGCAGAACAACCACCTGCCGCCGGACGTGGCCTATTACCTGGAGCACCTGGTCAAGGCGCTCAAGGGCGGCGTGCCGCGCGCGCACCTGATTCCGTTCGACCTGGACGGCTCGGTGCTGCTCGAGCTGTTCCTGCACGATGGCGTGGGCACGATGGTGTCCGATACCGATCTGGAAAGCCTGCGCGAAGCCACGCTCGACGACGTGGGCGGCATCTTGCAGCTGATTGCGCCGCTGGAGGCCGACGGCACGCTGGTGCCGCGTGGCCGCCACCTGATCGAGCGCGATATCGACAAGTTCTCGGTGATCGAGCACGACAACGTGTTGTTCGGCTGCGCCGCGCTCTATGAATTCCCGCGCGAGAACATGGGCGAGATGGCCTGCCTGACCGTGTCGTCCGAGGCCCAGGGCACCGGCGACGGCGAGCGGCTGCTCAAGCGCATCGAGCGCCGCGCGCGCTCGCTGGGCCTGGACCGCCTGTTCGTGCTCACCACCCGCACCGAGCACTGGTTCCTGAAGCGCGGCTTCGTGCACGCCACCGTGGACGACCTGCCGGAAGACAAGCGCAAGCTCTACAACTGGCAGCGCAAGTCGATGGTGCTGATGAAAAAGCTGTAGTCCACCCAAAAACACCAGACGCCGCAGGGGCATGGCGTGCTTGCGCCGCCCGCCCCGGCCAGCTTGGCTACAATAGCGGCCACACGAAAGAAGGAGTCCCTCATGGCCCGCATGGTCCATTGCGTCAAGCTCAACAAGGAAGCCGAAGGTCTCGACTTCCCGCCGCTGCCCGGCGAACTCGGCAAGAAGCTCTGGCAGAGCGTATCGAAGGAGGCCTGGGCCGGCTGGCTCAAGCACCAGACGATGCTGATCAACGAGAACCGCCTGAACATGGCCGACGTGCGCGCGCGCCAGTACCTGCTCAAGCAGACCGAGAAGTATTTCTTCGGCGAAGGCGCCGACCAGGCCGCCGGCTACGTGCCGCCGCCGTCGGCGTAAGCTGCCCTGGCGCCGGCATTCTTCCCGGCGCGCTGCTCCCCCTCGCCCCGCGTTCCGCGCGGGCCGTCCGCGATATCCGGATGGCCTGCGCAGGCGCGGGGCGAAGTTCGTCTGCCCGCATGGATGCGCCGCGCGCGGCGCGCGCCAATCCATTCCCAGCCTCCCGCCCCGCCCCCTAACCTGCGCTGACGCCGGGCGCACCGCGCCTGCGTTCACAACCATGCGGAGGCAGGGATCATGGCAATACTCTTCGATATCAAGGTGGAAAGCGGCGCGTCGCAGTGGTACGGCGTGATCGCCATTTCGAACATCCGCCACAGCACCGGCACGGCCGTCACGGCCAGCCACTTCCTCGGCCTGAAGTTCCACGCGCCGGTAGCCGTCCAGCCGACCGACTTCAACGTCCAGTTCGCCACCTGGGTGGCCACCGTCGCCGAGACCGAAAACAGCCGGATCGACAGCAACACGTGGGACGTCGAGGCCAAGGTCAACTTCGAGACGGCGCACACGTTCGTGGCGCAGGACACGATCAAGATCGGCATCAATGGCGACCTGACCGGGAAAAGGCTGAAGCCTACCTGTCGACGTTCGCGCTCGCCGCCGATGCCTTGCCCAATACCGACGGCACGGTCCGCATCCAGACTTCTTCCGCCCCGGACCCCGAACTCTATTCGGCAGCGCAGACCATCACCTTCACGCAGGGCGCCCAGTCGCACGTTGAAACCGTGTCGCCGGGCACCACCACGCCGGTGTCGCTGCCGGCCGGCACGTACCAGGTGGTGGCGGACGAACTGTCCAACGACACCTACACCGTCGTGGCCGAAGCCCAGGTGCACCCGGCCACCGTCACGGTGTCGCCGGGCAATACGGTGGCGCTGCTGGTGAACTACAAGACGCCCACCTACTATTCGCGCCTCACCGTGGCCATCGGCGAGATCCCGGGGCTGGCCGACGAGCAGCTCGACGTGAGCGTGGTGGCCCGCAACACCGGCGAAACGGTCACCGAATTCGGGCTGCCGTCGCCCGGCGTGATGCCGCTCGGTGGCCTGCCGCGCGCCGGCATGGTCGATATCGGCGTGGCGCCCGTGGCGCTGAACAACGTGCGCTACGCGTTCCCGACCAAATCCCGCAACCTGGGCGGCACGGTCGAGAAGGTGCTGTTCGCGGCCAGCGAAGTGCAGACCACGGCGGTGGATACCACCGGCTTCGTCTCGCTGCCGATCATCGTCACATCCGATGTGTCGGTCAGCACCACGCTCGACCTGCAACTGGTGTCCGCGGACATGACCTACCGGCAGGCGCTGCCCGTGCAACAGGGCACCCACACCTACCAGCTGGCGGTGCCGGTGGAGGCCCAAACCTATGGCGTCGAGCTGTCCGACTTCATCGTCGACGGCGTGGTGCACAACGTGGAGGCCGTCGACGAACTGCGCGTGGCGCCCAGCGGGGCCACGCGGCTGCTGATCGACGTGGCGCAAGGCGCCGACCTGAAGGTGCGGGGCTTCCCCGAATTCCTCAGCTTCGGCGGCTGCGCCGACCTCACGCCCGGCAACGCGGCCGATTTTGTCGCGGCGCGGGCGTCGTCGGTGTTCAAGTACGCGGGCTTCGACGGCGCGGGCGACGCCAACGTCTACCTGGATTCCGACAATCAGACCACGGCCACGGTGCTGCTGGCGCGCGACGTGGAACGGCAGATCGGCGGCGGGCATCAGGTGCTGCCGGTGCTGGTGTCGTACACCTGCAACCTGTCCCTGGGCGACACCCCGACCCAGCTGGCGAACAAGCAGGGGCTGGCGCACAGCCTGGCCAACCTGATCCTGTCGCTGAACCTGGCCAAGGCCCACACCGACGCCGACCATCCCGTGCCGGCCGGCTACGTGATCAACCCCGACTTCCTGGGCGCCTGCCAGCAGGGCGGCTTCGCGCCCGAATACGCGATGCCGGTACGCGAGCCCCTGCGCATGGCGCTGGACCACTGGAACGTGCAGGCCACCATTCCCGATTCGATCGAAGAGAACATCCGGGGCTACGTGGCGGCGGTGAACTGGCTGATCCGCACCGTGGCGCCGGCCGTCACCTTCGGCTGGCAGGTCAACCTGTGGGGCGTGGGCGCGTCGGAGTGGATCTACGCGTCGGGGGACGAGCCGATGGACAACGCCCGCAAGACGGCCGCCTATGTGCGGGCGATGCGCGTGCACGAAGGCCCGTACGCGCCCGACTTCCTGGCCGTGGACCGCTACGAGGCCGACGACTTCACGATCCGCAGCTACGCCAACGGCTACTGCTACTGGACGCACGAGTGGGACCGCTTCTACGACTTCTGCGCCGAGCTGAGCCGCGACCTCAAGTTTCCGATCATGCCGTGGCAGATTCCGGCCAGCCATGCACCGCTGGTGTCAGACCCGGTCAACGACAACTTCGACACGCAGAACTGGGGCACGGGCGGCACCTATATTTTTGGCGATCCGGCCATCGGGGCGGACTATCACAACATCAACCCGAAGATCATCGCCCTGCCGTTCCCCACGGCGTTCCACTGGGCGATGGGCCGCAACGCCGAGGCCATGTTCACGCGCTCGGAGCCGTTCGACGTCAGCGTGCCGGCCTACGGCGACTTCCCGTACCGTGGCATCTTCACGATGCTGCTGGGCGGCGGCGCCACCACCGGCATCATCTCCACCGTCGGTGACGACACCTCGTTCGTGCGCGACAAGCTCAACGAGTACATGAACAGCCCGATTCCGTTCACCGGCGAGACCGGCAGCACCGCGCGGGCGGCCACCGTGCTGCGCCGGCCGCGCCGCCGTCGCCAGGGCCAGTGCGAGACCCGGCGCCGTCGCTAGCAAGCGCGACAACGCCAGCGATAACGCCAGCAATAACGCCAGCAATAACGCCAGCGATAACCGGCGCGCGGCGCACCAGCCGCAGTTGAAAGGGTGCCCCGGCACCCTTTTTTGCCTTGCGCGGCCCCAAAACCCGCGTTCAGCCGCTCGCACACGCCCCGCCCCCAACTTGATCCACATCATCCTTCGGCAACTTCCAGCCGATTTGCCGCGTCACTGGCAACGTGCCGCGCGTGCCCAGGGAACCCACGCGCGGCGCCGGTCTCCGTCCCGGTCTATGCCGAAAGAACTAGTTCGGCCGACCTAGCCGAATCGCCATTCGCTTCCTCGCCCGGCGAATAGGCCGCGTGGCGTACCCGGCCTACTCTGGCAGCACTCCTCCAAGTGACTCCGGAATATGGCCATGGCTTCCGACACCCGCGCTGCCTCACCCTCGCCTGACATCGTTCCCGCCGGCGGCTGGACCACGCTCTGGTCCAGCACATTCGCCTTCACCATCTGCTTCGCCGTATGGATGATGTTTGCCGTGCTTGGCATCCCGCTCAAGAACGAACTCGGCCTCAACGACACGGAATTCGGCCTGCTGGCGGCCACGCCGGTGCTGAGCGGCTCGCTGGTGCGCGTGCCGCTCGGTATCTGGACGGATCGCTACGGCGGCCGCGTGGTGTTCTTCGTGCTGATGCTGCTGACGGTGATCCCGATCTGGCTCATCTCGTACGTGCACACGTTCTGGCAACTGCTGGTGCTGGGGCTGTTCGTGGGCCTGGCCGGCGGGTCGTTCTCGGTGGGCACGCCCTATGTGGCACGCTGGTTCCCGCGCTCGCGCCAGGGCCTGGCCATGGGCATCTTCGGCGCCGGCAACTCGGGCGCTGCGCTGACCAAGTTCGTGGCGCCGGTGCTGATCCTGGCGGCCGGCACCTGGGAAATCGTGCCCAAGGTCTACTCGGTGGCGATGCTGGTCACGGCCCTCGTGTTCTGGGCGTTCTCGCGCAGCAACCCGGCGCACCGCGTGACGTCCGCCACGAGCTTCCGGGCCCAGATGGCCATGCTGCGCGACCCGCGCGTGTGGCGGTACTCGCAGTACTACTCGGTGGTGTTCGGCGGCTACGTGGGCCTTGCGCTGTGGATGACCAAGTACTACATCGGCGAATACGGCTTCGACATCAAGACGGCCGCGTTCCTGGCCGCCTGCTTCTCGCTGCCCGGCGGCGTGCTGCGCGCCATCGGCGGCTGGATCTCGGACCGCTACGGCGCCCATCGCACCACCTGGTGGGTGATGTGGATCAGCTGGGTGGCCTTCTTCCTGCTCAGCTACCCCAAGACCGACTTCGTGATCCACACGGTCAGCGGCCCGCAGAGCTTCCATATCGCGCTGACCCCGACCATCTTCACGATCCTGATGTTCGTGGTGGGCATCGCCTTCGCCATCGGCAAGGCATCGGTCTTCAAGTTCATCTCGAACGACTTCACGCACAACATCGGCGCCGTCTCCGGCGTGGTGGGCCTGGCTGGCGGCCTGGGCGGCTTCATCCTGCCGATCATGTTCGGCGCGCTGGCCGACCTCACCGGCATCCGCAGCAGCTGCTTCATGCTGATGTACGGCACGGTCTGCGTGAGCCTGGTCTGGATGCACTACAGCCACCGCGCGGAAGCGCGCACGGCGCATGCCGAGCCCGATGCCAACGCCACCACCGCCCTCGGCAAGGCCACACAGACCGCCTGACCCCGCGATCCCATCGATTTCCACGGATTCCCCACAGCTTTCCACTTCCTCGCACATCATGACCAGTACCGTACTGACCCGCTGGGAGCCCGAGAACGCGGCGTTCTGGCGCGACAAGGGCGAACGCATCGCCTACCGCAACCTCTGGATCTCGATTCCCGCGCTGATGCTGGCCTTCGTGATCTGGATGCTCTGGAGCGTGGTGGCCGTCAACCTCGACCGCGCCGGCTTCCAGTTCACCAAGAACCAGCTGTTCTGGCTGACCGCCCTGCCCGCGCTGTCCGGGGCCACGCTGCGCATCTTCTATTCGTTCCTGGTGCCCGTGTTCGGCGGCCGCCGCTTCACGGCGATCTCCACCGCGCTGCTGCTGATTCCGGCCCTGGGCATGGGCGTGGCGCTGCGCGACCCGGCCACGAGCTATCCCACGCTGCTGGTGCTGGCGCTGCTGTGCGGCCTGGGCGGCGCCAACTTCAGTTCGTCGATGGCCAATATCAGCTTCTTCTTCCCCAAGGCGAAGAAGGGCCTGGCCACCGGCCTCAATGCCGGCATCGGCAACCTCGGCGTGTCGGTGGTGCAGTTCGTCACGCCACTGGTGGTGTCGCTGGCCGTATTCGGCGCGCTCGGCGGCGAGCCGCAGACCTATCAGGCGAATGGCACCACGCAGAGTCTCTGGCTGCAGAACGCGGGCTTCATCTGGGTGCCGTTCATCGTGGTGTCGGCGCTGGCCGCGTGGTTCGGCATGAACGACATCGCCGATGCGCGCGCCTCCTTCGCCGAACAGGCCGTGATTTTCCAGCGCAAGCACAACTGGCTGATGTGCTGGCTCTATATCGGCACCTTCGGTTCGTTCATCGGCTTCTCGGCCGGCCTGGCGCTGCTGACCAAGTCGCAGTTTCCCGGCATCAACCCCACCGCCTATGCCTTTCTGGGGCCGCTCGTCGGCGCGCTGACCCGCCCCGTGGGCGGCTGGATCTCCGACAAGCTCGGCGGCGCGCGTGTCACGCTGTGGACCTTCCTCGGCATGATCGGCGCGGTCTTCGCCGTGCTGGCCGCACTGCCCCATGACGGTCAGGGCGGCAACTTTCAGGCCTTCCTGGCCGCGTTCATCGTGCTGTTCGCGCTGACCGGCGTTGGCAACGGCTCGACGTTCCGGATGATCCCCGTGATCTTTCTCACCGAGCGCCAGCGCGATGCCGCCGGCCGGGGCGACGCCGCGCAGAAGCAGGCGTTGCAGGACGCCGGCAAGGAGTCGGCCGCCGTGCTGGGCTTCTCCGGCGCGATCGGCGCCTATGGCGGCTTCTTCATTCCCAAGAGCTTTGGCACGTCGCTGGAAATGACCGGCTCGCCCGATGCCGCGCTCTACTGCTTCATCGCCTTCTACCTGAGCTGCGTGCTGGTGACCTGGTGGTACTACGCACGCCGCAACGCCCCCATGCCCTGCTGAAGCTGGCGGCCCAACAAAAAGCAAGCGGAGAACATAAGAAATGTCTCATTTTCTGGATCGACTGAAGTTTCTGTCCCGCGTGAAGTCTACCTACGCGGACGGGCACGGCGCCGTGGTGAGCGAAGACCGTACCTGGGAAAACGGCTATCGCAGCCGCTGGCAGCACGACAGGATCGTACGCTCCACGCACGGCGTGAACTGCACCGGCTCCTGCTCGTGGAAGGTCTACGTCAAGAACGGCCTGATCACCTGGGAAACCCAGCAGACCGACTACCCGCGCACCCGTCCCGACCTGCCCAACCACGAGCCCCGTGGCTGCCCGCGCGGCGCCTCGTACAGCTGGTACGTCTACTCGGCGCAGCGTGTGAAGTACCCGATGATCCGGGGCCGGCTGATGGAGATGTGGCGCGAGGCGCGCAAGACCATGGACCCGATCGCGGCATGGGCCTCGATCAGCCAGGACCCCGAGAAGGCCCGGCACTACAAGAGCGTGCGCGGCCAGGGCGGATTCGTGCGCGCGGACTGGAACACCGCAACGGAAATCATCGCCGCCGCCAACGCCTACACCGTCAAGCAGTACGGCCCCGACCGCGTGATCGGATTTTCGCCAATTCCAGCCATGTCGATGGTTTCGTACGCCGCCGGCGCGCGCTACCTGAGCCTGATCGGCGGCGCGTGCCTGTCGTTCTACGACTGGTACTGCGACCTGCCCCCGGCCAGCCCGCAGATCTGGGGCGAGCAGACCGACGTGCCGGAATCGGCCGACTGGTACAACAGCACCTACCTGATGGTCTGGGGCTCGAACGTGCCGCAGACCCGCACGCCCGACGCGCACTTCTACACCGAGGTGCGCTACAAGGGCACCAAGACCGTGGCCGTATCGTCGGATTTCGGCGAAATGGTCAAGTTTGGCGATATCTGGCTGGCCCCGAAGCAAGGCACCGACGCCGCGCTGGCCATGGCCATGGGTCATGTGGTGCTCAAGGAGTTCCACGCCACGGGCAAGTCGGCCTACTTCCGCGACTACGTGAAGCAGTACACGGACATGCCGATGCTGGTGCTGCTGCGCGACCAGGACGGCACGCTGGTGCCCGACCACTTCCTGCGCGCGTCGCACCTGGCCGGCAACCTGGACCAGGCCAATCACCCGGAATGGAAGACGCTGCTGGTGGACGACGCCACCGGCGAGATCGTGGCGCCGAATGGCTCGATCGGCTTCCGCTGGGGCGAGGCCGCGCATGACAACGGCGCGAAGGTGGGCCGCTGGAACCTGGAGATGAAGGATGGCGGCAGCGGGCGGGCGATCGATCCGCGCCTGTCGCTGGTGGGCCAGCATGACGACGTGGCCGAGGTGGGCTTCCCCTACTTCGGCGGCGAGCACGAGGCGCTGCTCAAGCGCCGTGTGCCGGTGCGCCGGCTGACGCTGGCCGATGGCACGGTGGCCCACGTGGCCACGGTCTACGACCTGCAGATGGCCAACTACGGCGTGGACCAGGGGCTGGGCGGCCCGAACGTGGCCACGTCGTACGACGATGACGTGCCCTACACCCCGGCCTGGCAGGAAAAGCACACGTCCGTGCCGCGCAAGCTGGTGATCCAGGTGGCGCGCGAGTTCGCCGACAACGCCGACCGCACCCAGGGCAAGAGCATGGTGATCGTGGGCGCGGCGCTGAACCACTGGTATCACAACGACATGATCTACCGGGGCATCATCAACCTGCTGATGATGTGCGGCTGCGTGGGCAAGAGCGGCGGCGGCTGGGCCCACTATGTCGGCCAGGAGAAGCTGCGTCCGCAGTTCGGCTGGGCGCCGCTCGCGTTCGGCCTGGACTGGTCGCGCCCGCCGCGCCAGATGAACGGCACCTCGTTCTTCTACAACCACACGAGCCAGTGGCGTCACGAGAAGCTCGGCGTCGACGAGATCCTGGCCCCCACCGCGGACCGCAAACGCTACGACAACCTCTCGCTGCTGGACCTCAACGCCAAGTCCGAACGCATGGGCTGGCTGCCCTCGGCGCCGCAGCTCGGACGCAACCCGCTCGACGTGGTGGCCGACGCGCGCGCGGCCGGCAAGGACCCGGTGGCCCATACCGTCGCACAACTGAAGTCGGGCGCCCTGCAGTTTGCCTGCGACGACCCGGACAACCCGGCCAACTTCCCGCGCAACATGTTCGTGTGGCGCTCCAACATCCTCGGCAGCTCGGGCAAAGGCCACGAGTACTTCCTCAAGTACCTGCTCGGCACCCAGAACGCCGTGTTCGGCGACGAGAACGACGCCATCAAGCCCAGCGAGGTGAACGTACGGCCCGCCGCCGAAGGCAAGCTCGACCTGCTGACCGTGCTGGACTTCCGCATGAGCACCACCTGCCTGTACGGCGACATCGTGCTGCCCACGGCCACGTGGTACGAGAAGGACGACCTGAACACGTCGGACATGCACCCGTTCATCCACCCGCTGTCCGAAGCGGTGCAGCCGCTCTGGGAGAGCAAGACCGACTGGGAAATCTACAAGGCGATTGCGAAAAAATTCACCGAGATTGCCGGCCCGTACCTGGGCACGCGCGAGGACCTGGTCTGCACGCCGCTGCTGCACGACACCCCGGGCGAGCTGGGCCAGCCGTTCGAGCCGAAGGACTGGAAGCACGGCGAGTGCGACCTCATCCCGGGCAAGACCGCGCCGTCGATGACCGTGGTGGAGCGCAACTACGCCGACATCTACAAGAAGTTCACGTCGATCGGGCCGCTGCTGGACAAGCTTGGCAATGGCGGCAAGGGCATCAACTGGGATACCAGGCACGAGGTGCACGAGATCGGGCACCTGAGCAAGGTCGTGACCGAGCCGGGCGTCAGCCAGGGCCGCCCGCGCCTGGAGACGGCCATCGACGCCGCCGAGATGATCCTGACCTTCGCGCCGGAGACCAACGGCCACGTGGCCGTCAAGGCGTGGGACGCGCTCTCGAAAATCACCGGCCGCGACCACACCCACCTGGCCACCGGGCGCGAGCACGACAAGATCCGCTTCCGCGACGTGCAGGCCCAGCCGCGCAAGATCATTTCCGCGCCCACCTGGTCTGGCCTGGAATCCGAGGAAGTCAGCTACAACGCCGGCTACACCAACGTGCACGAACTGATTCCATGGCGCACCCTGACCGGCCGCCAGCAGTTCTACCAGGATCACCGCTGGATGCTGGACTTTGGCGAAGGCGCCTGCGTGTACAAGCCGGCCATCGACACCAAGACCGTGAGCCCGATGCTGGGCCGCAAGCCGAATGGCAATCCGGAGCTGGTGCTGAACTGGATCACGCCGCACCAGAAGTGGGGCATCCACTCCACGTACTCGGACAACCTGCGCATGCTCACGCTGTCGCGCGGCGGCCCGCACGTGTGGATCTCGGAAGTCGAGGCCAAGGCCAACGGCATTCGCGACAACGACTGGGTGGAAGTCTTCAACGTCAACGGCACGCTCACCGCCCGCGTGGTGGTGTCGCAGCGCGTGCCGCAGGGCATGTGCCTGATGTACCACGCCCAGGAAAAGATCGTGAACGTGCCGGGCGCCGAAACGAGCGGCATGCGCGGCGGCATCCACAACTCCGTCACGCGCGCGGTGACCAAGCCCACGCACATGATCGGCGGCTACGCGCAACTGGCCTACGGCTTCAACTACTACGGCACCGTCGGCAGCAACCGCGACGAGTTCGTGATCCTTCGCAAGATGAATAAGGTGGACTGGCTGGAAGGTCCACGCAAGGCAGAACCCTCCCCCCAAGACAAGGCAGACAAGACTGAAGGAGCATGGCAATGAAGATCCGCGCGCAAGTGGCCATGGTGCTCAACCTCGACAAGTGCATCGGCTGCCATACCTGCTCCGTGACCTGCAAGAACGTCTGGACCAGCCGCGAGGGCGTGGAATACGCCTGGTTCAACAACGTCGAGACCAAGCCCGGCATCGGCTTTCCGAAGGAATGGGAAAACCAGGACAAGTGGAACGGCGGCTGGCAGCGCAATGCCGATGGCAGCCTGACCCCGCGCCAGGGCGGCCGCGGCAAGATCCTGTCGAACATGTTCGCCAACCCGAACCTGCCGCAGATCGACGAGTACTACGAGCCGTTCACCTACGACTACGAACACCTGCAGAAGGCGCCGCTGGTGGAGACGCCGCCCACGGCGCGCCCGGTCTCGGCCATCACCGGCAAGAAGATGGACAAGATCCACTGGGGGCCGAACTGGGAAGACGACCTGGGCGGCGAGTTCGACTCGCGCAGCCGCGACAAGCTGTTCGACGAGATCCAGAAGGACATGTACTCGACCTTCGAGAACACCTTCATGATGTACCTGCCGCGCCTGTGCGAGCACTGCCTGAACCCGACCTGCGTGGCTTCGTGCCCGTCCGGCTCGGTCTACAAGCGCGAGGAAGACGGCATCGTGCTGGTGGACCAGGACAAGTGCCGCGGCTGGCGCATGTGCATCTCCGGCTGCCCGTACAAGAAAATCTACTTCAACTGGCAGAGCGGCAAGGCCGAGAAGTGCGTGTTCTGCTATCCACGCATCGAAGCCGGCCAGCCCACCGTGTGCTCGGAAACCTGTGTCGGGCGCATCCGCTACCTCGGCGTGATGCTCTATGACGCGGACCGCATCGAACAGGCCGCCTCGGTGGCCGACGAGCGCGACCTGTACCAGTCGCAGCTCGACATCTTCCTCGACCCCAACGATCCGGCCGTGCAGGCCGAGGCGCTACGCCAGGGCATTGCGCAGAGCTGGATCGATGCCGCGCGCAAGTCGCCGGTCTACAAGATGGCCGTCGAATGGAAGGTGGCATTCCCGCTGCATCCGGAATACCGCACGCTGCCGATGGTCTGGTACATCCCGCCGCTCTCGCCAATCCAGTCGGCCGCCGAGGCCGGCTTCATGGGCATGAACGGCGTGATTCCGGACGTGAAGAGCCTGCGCATTCCCGTCAAGTACCTGGCCAACCTGCTGACCGCCGGCGATGTCATGCCGGTGCTCGGCGCGCTGGAACGCATGCTGGCCATGCGCGCCTACAAGCGCGGCCAGTCCGTGGATGGCATCGAGGATCTGGCCGTGCTCGAACAGGTGGGCCTCACGCCGGCCCAGGTCGAGGACATGTACCAGACCATGGCCATTGCCAACTACGAGGACCGCTTCGTGGTGCCCTCCTCCCACAAGGAAATGTCCGAAGACAGCTTCGACGAGAAAGGCAGCTGCGGCTTCAGCTTCGGCAACGGCTGCTCGGGCGGCACCTCCGACGGCACGCTGTTCGGCAAGAAGAAGCCGCAACCGGAAATTGCCTACGCCGATCTGCCGCGCCCGCGCAAGGCGCTGGCCACCTGAGCGAACTGGAGTTCCCCATGACGATTCATCGCGTTTTGAGCGCCCTGCTCACCTACCCCGAACAAGCCCTGGTCGACGGCCTGGGCGACATCGACTGGACGCTGGCCGAATGGCCGCAGGCGCGCGACATGCTGGCGCCGCTGACCGACGTAATGCGGCGCGAGCCGCTGATCCGGATGCAGGAAAACTATGTGGCGACGTTCGACCGCAATCCGGCCCATTCGCTGCACCTGTTCGAACACGTGCACGGCGAAAGCCGCGACCGTGGCCAGGCGATGGTGGACCTGCTGGAGGAATACCGGCGCGACGGCTTCGAACTGACCACCGGCGAGCTACCGGACTACGTGCCGCTGTTCCTGGAGTACCTCGGCGCGCTGGTCATGGATGGCGAAGACGCGCGGGCCGAGCAGTTGCTCGGCGAAGCGATCCACGTGCTGGCCGCCATCGGCAACCGCCTGGCACGCAGCGAAAGCCCGTACGCCACGGTTTTCCAGGTCTTGCGCACGCTTACCGACACCCAGCCGCAGCACCAGGAAGCCCCGCCCGTGCGAGACATGGACGAAGCGCTGGAAATGTTCGGCCCGGGCGCGGACGGCGTGGAGCCGCTGCTGGCCCGCCGGCCCGCCATCGACACGGTGCGGTTCTACCCGCGCGACGCGGCAAAGGCGGCGCGCGAGACGACCGCGCCGATCCCTTCCTGACCCCGGCACAAGGACCCTTCATCATGACCCTTGTTCATCAATTCCTGTTCGGGATCTACCCGTACATTGCCGCCGCCATCTTCCTGTTCGGCAGCCTGGCCCGTTTCGAGCGCGAGCAGTACACGTGGAAGTCCGACAGCTCGCAAGTGCTGTATCGCGGCAACCTGCGCATGGGCAACATCCTGTTTCACGTCGGCATCCTTGGCCTGTTCTTCGGGCATCTGGCGGGCCTGCTCACGCCCGTGGTGGTCTGGGACACACTCGGCGTATCGCACTCGCTGAAGCAGGCGGTAGCCATGACGGCCGGTGGCGTGATGGGCACGATGTGCCTGGCCGGCCTGCTGATCCTGCTGCACCGCCGCCTGACCAATGCGCGCGTGTCGGCCGTCACCCGTACGGGTGACAAGGTACTGCTGCTGTGGCTGCTGGTGACGCTGCTGCTTGGACTTTCCACGATCTTCGCATCGGCCAGCCATATGGACGGCCACATGATGGTGCAGTTGATGACCTGGGCGCAGCACATCGTGACGCTGCGGGCCGACGCCGCCAGCTACGTTGCCGACGCGCCGCTGGTATTCAAGGCGCACCTGTTCATGGGCATCTCGCTGTTCGCCATCTTCCCGTTCACGCGGCTGGTGCACGTCTGGAGCGGCTTCGCCTCGGTCACCTATCTCGGCCGCGCGTGGCAGTTGGTGCGTAGCCGCTAGGAACACGCCCATGCATGAAATCGAACGGCTGCTAAAGGGGTTCGAGCGCTTCCAGCGGCACTATTTCGAGGATGCGCCAGCGCTGTTCGATGCCTTGCGCACCGGGCAGCATCCCCAGACGCTGCTGATCGGCTGCAGCGATTCACGTGTGGACCCGGGGTTGCTGCTCGGCAGCCATCCCGGCGAAATGTTCACGGTCCGCAACGTGGCCAACCTGGTGCCGCCCTGCCACGAAACCGAGAGCGGACGGCTGCACGGTGTTTCCGCCGCGATCCAGTTCGCCGTGGAAAACCTGCGCGTCGCGCGAATCATTGTCATGGGTCATAGCGGCTGCGGCGGAATTCGTGCACTGTTGGCGCGGCCCGAGCCCGACGACGCGGCACCGGGGCCGCCAGCCGATCACGCTGGCCGCCAGGATTTCATCGGTCCGTGGGTGCGCATTGCGATGCCAGCCCGCCGGATGGTGGAACAAACCATGCCCGACGCCGCGCCCGAGCACCGCCAGCAAGCCTGCGAACAGGCGGCGCTGCTGGTGTCGCTGCGCAATCTCCAGACGTTTCCTTTCGTGCGCGAAGCATGCGAACGGGGCGAACTGACCTTGCATGGCTGGTATTTCGATCTTGCCGCCGGCGCGCTGCATGCCTATTCGGAGCGCGCCGACAGCTTTTTGCCGCTGGTCTGTCCGCTGCCCCAATGACTTCCGCATCCAACTCTGCATCCGCCTCCGCATCCGACTCTGCAACCCCCGCCGCACCCGTCTGCGCGCGTCGTGGAACAAACACTCTCCGGGATGGCTTCATGAACGAACACTGGCTCACCATCGCAGGGCGACGCCTGCTACCGCTCGTCCAGGGCGGCATGGGCATCGGCATTTCCGCGCATCGCCTGGCGGGCACCGTCGCCGCCAACAACGGGATGGGCACGATTGCCAGCATCGATCTGCGCCATCACCATCCGGACCTGATGGCCCAGACGCGCGGCACGCGCGACAAGGCCCAGATCGAGGCCGTCAATCGTGTGGCACTCGACCGCGAAATCCAGGCGGCGCGCCGGCTGTCCGCAGGCCGCGGACTGATCGCGGTCAACGTGATGAAGGCCGTCGGCTCGCATGCGCAGCTGGTGCGCCAGGCCTGCGAAAGCGGTGCCGATGCCATCGTCATGGGCGCCGGGCTGCCGCTGGACCTGCCCGAACTGGCCGCCGATCACCCCAAGGTGGCGCTGATTCCGATCCTGTCCGAATCCCGGGGCATTGGCCTGGTATTGCGACGGTGGATGAAGAAAGGACGGCTGCCCGATGCCATCGTGATCGAGCACCCCGCGCACGCGGGCGGCCATCTTGGGGCGGCCACGATCGAGGATCTTGGGCATGAGCGCTTCTCGTTCACGCGCGTGCTCAATGAATGCCGCGAGCTGTTCCAGACGCTGGGCCTGGCCTGGGAAAGCATTCCACTGATCGTGGCCGGCGGCATCAACAGCCACGAGAAAGTCAGGCACTGGCTCGGCGAAGGCGCCGCCGCGGTGCAGCTTGGCACGGCGTTCGCCGTCACCGAGGAATGCGACGCCCATCCGGCATTCAAGCAGGTGCTCGCCACGTCCACGCCCGAGACGCTGCGCGAATTCACCAGCGTGGCGGGGCTGCCAGCCCGCGCGGTGTTGACGCCCTGGCTGTCGCGCTACCTCTCCAGCGAAAGCCGCCTGCAACGGCGCGCCAAGCCGCGTGACTGCCTGGAAGGGTTCGATTGCCTCCAGTCGTGCGGCCTGCGCGACGGCATTTCAAAGATCGGACAGTTCTGTATCGACCTCAAGCTGGCCCAGGCCGTGCGCGGCGATGTGGAACGCGGCCTGTTCTTCCGCGGCAAGGGCAAGCTGCCATTCGGCGAGGCCATCCGGCCCGTTGCCGAACTCATGCACTACCTGCTGACCGGCGAAAAGCCCGCCGCGCTCGCTGCCGCACAGCCGCGAATGGCCGCTACCGCCTGACGCGGATCATCACTCGCGGGGCACTCATCACTCGCCGGGCACGCGGGGCGGTAAGCCGCCCCGCTTTTTCATGACCAACAGGCAGCGCAACGCAGTCAGCAACTGATATCCAAGCCAGAAGTTCGCCAGCGCAAACAGCACGCCCGCCACGCGCGCCAGCCACGTTGGTTCGAGCGGCAACATCAGCAATGTCAAATACGCGCCGAGCAGCAGCCGGCTTTGCTGCCGCTGCCGGACGGGCGAAACAATCGCCTGCATCACCGGCACGCGTGCACGCGGCGGCAACATGCGGCGCAGGTGCAACCACACCAGGAACGGCACGATCTTCCCGAGCATCGCCGTCACGGGCAACACGCCGCCGCCCACCAGCGCCAGCACCCCGATCCACCATGCCCACGGCAGGCCAGCTGGCTGGAACCACTGCACGACCGTCAGCGCGGCGGCGAGCATCATGCTCGAAACGGCCACCGGCCAGAGCAGCCAATGCGGATCATGTCGGCGGCGCGCCCGCAGCACGCCAGCCAGCATGTACCCGCCAAGCACGAGCACAAAGACGAGCCACGGCAGCAAGGCCAGGCCCGCCGCCAATCCGCCGGGGGCGACAACGCCGACAAGGCTGAACAATCCCAGCAACAGCCAGTGTGCGAGCGGCAGCCAGCGCTGCAGCGACGCTGGGAGCGGCTGCGCCTGCCAGAACATCGGCACCACCGTGGTCGAAACGCCGGTCACAAGCGCGGCCAGCCAGCCGCCCAGGCCCCAGGCCACATGCAGCGGCAGCACGGTATCGATGGCCACCCGCCACAGGCCGCCGAGGGTGCCCGCCAGCGCCACGCCAGCGGCCACCGTCAGCCATAACGGCGCACCGATCCAGGCCAGCGTTCGCGTAGTGGCATCGACGCGTGTCACGCGGCGCCCCGCGGCCAGCAGCATCACGGCCACGATCAGCGGTAATCCGCCAGCAACAACGGCCCAGCGAAACGCGTCGCTGCCAGCGCCGAAAAAGCCCCCGGCAAGTGCACCGGCCGCCACAGCGCCGAACAGGGCCACGAACGGCGCTACCAGCTTGACCCGCGGCACCGGCACACGGGCCACCACCGGCATCATCTGGAACAACGCCCCAAGCATGACCGGCAGCAGCATGGCCAGCGCCACGGCGTGAACCGCCGCCAGTGCCAGCGGCGCAAATCGGTCCGGCAGGCCATCGGCCGGACCGCATGCCAGCAGCAGACCCGCCGTGCCGCCGAGCCACGGCGCGGGCATCAGGCAGCCGAAGACCACGGCCGGCCGTGGCGCCTGTGCATAGTCGAGATTTGCCGCTTTCACCGTCGCTCCTTGCGGCCATCCGCCGCGCCGGCATCAAAGCCGCACATTCTCCGCCTCCCGGCGGGTCCGCTTCAAGCGGTGGTGTGACAAGGCCCCGTCCGAAGGTGATCTTTTTGCATGTCTTTGATCTGGCGCATAAGTAGGACTGGCGGGCAGGCGGACAATCTGCAGCGAGGTTGTGCCCGCCCCCTTGTGCCGCACCCGTTGTGCCGCCCCATTTGTGCCGCACCCAATAGGCCAGCCCTGACCCATGCAAGGCCCCGACACCGACCCCCATCGTTCCTCCAGCCCCTCTCGCTTCCAGCAGGACACCCCCGACGCGCAGCCGCCGCTTCCGGACACCGGCCATGTGCCCGAGACCGTCCGGCTCACGCCGCTGCGGTACCGGCTCTCCACGCGCATCATCCTGCTGTCGCTGGCATCGCTATTCGCGGTGTTGACGATGATCGCGGGCACGCTGTATCTGTCGTGGAAGCTTGAAGGCGCGGGCGCCGCCATCAATGACGCCGGCAGCCTGCGGATGCGGGCGAACCGCGTCGCCATCGAACTGTCGCTGGCCCAATCCGGCAAACCCGGCACGCTGGCCGAGCACGTTGCCACGCTGGACCACACCCTCGCCCAGCTCCGCAAGGGCAACCCGGCCCGCCCGCTGTTCGTGCCCGATGAGCCGGCCATCCACGCGCAGCTCGATGCCGTGCTGGTCGACTGGTCGCAGCGGCTCCGGCCGATGGCGCTGTCCGGCGATACCACCCGATACATCGAGGCCCTGCCCGGCTTTGTCGACCGTGCCGACCGCCTGGTTGGCCAGATCGAAAAGAACAGCGCGCGCAAGACCGACATGCTGCGCCTGTCTCAGGCCGGCCTGGCCGTCATGGCCTGCGTAGGCACCATCGCCGTCATCTACCTGCTCTATCTGTGGATCATCCTGCCCGTGCTGCAGTTGCAAGACGGGCTGCGCCGAATGGCCGCCCGCGAATTCTCGCTGCGGCTGCCGGTGGGCACCCGCGACGAGTTCGGCACGCTCAACGCAGGCTTCAACCAGATGGCGGCCGAACTGCAGGATCTCTATCACGACCTCGCGGCGCGCGTGTCCAGCAAGACCGCCGAACTCGCGCATCAGAACCGCGACCTCGAAGCGCTCTATGACATGGCGGCGTTCCTGAACCAGGCTGGCGATGCCGAAATCCTGGCGCAAGGCTTCCTGGAACGGGTGATGGGGCAGTTCCACGCCGATGGCGGCACCGTGCGCATGTTCGACGCCGACCAGCGCAAGCTGCATCGCCTGGCGTCGGCGGGGTTGTCCGGCACGCTGGCCGACAACCTTCACTGCGCGGATATCGATGCCTGCCACTGCGGACACGCCACACGCGCCGGCATCGTCACCATCGCGGACCTGCGCAGCGCCATGCGGAAGGACGGCGCGCCCTCCCGGCCCGCGATGCTGTCGCCCTGCCGTAGCGAAGGCTTTCTCTCGATGGCCGCCTTCCGCCTGGACACGCAACGCGGACCCGTGGGCACCTTCACACTGCACTTCCGCGTGCCGCGCGAGCTTCCGCCATCGGATCGCCAACTGCTGGAAACCATGGCGCAGCACCTGGCCACGGCACTCGAACACGTGCGGCTGTCGGCCAGCGCCCGCCAACTGGCCGTGGTGGAGGAACGCAACCTCGTGGCGCAGGGGCTGCACGACAGCATCGCGCAAGGCCTGAACTTCCTCAACCTGCAGGTGCAGTTGCTCGAAGACGCCGTGGCACATCAAGCCGACGCCGATGTGGCGGAAATCATCCCGCTGCTGCGGCATGGCGTGGAAGAGAGCTACCAGGACGTTCGCGAGCTGCTGCACAACTTCCGGTCGCGGCTGACCACCGGCGACTTGCGCCCGGCCGTGGAAGAAACGGTGGCGCGTTTCCGGCGCCAGTGCCGCACCGAGGCCACGCTGACGATCCATGACCAGGGCTTGCCCCTACAGCCCGAACACCAGCTCCAGGTGCTGTTCATCCTGCAGGAAGCGCTGTCCAACGTGCGCAAGCACGCGATGGCCGAGCACGTCAGCATCGCCATCCGGCACGACCGCACGTTCCGGCTGGTGATCGACGACGACGGCGATGGCTTCGATGCGAGCCGGCTCGGCGAGCGCGATGCCAGCCACATCGGGCTGCACATCATGCATGAGCGCGCGGCGCGGCTGGGCGCGCACCTGGCCATCGATGCGCGGCCGGGCCTGGGCACCCGCATCGAACTGACGCTGCCGCGCGGCGACGCACTGCCGGAGGCGCCGCCAGCGGAGACGCCCGCCGCGCCCGCGCCCCAGCGGCAAGAGGAGCACGCAACATGACCATCCGTATCCTGCTGATCGACGACCATACGCTGTTTCGGTCGGGCATTCGCGCCCTGCTGCAGCGGCAGGCCGATTTCGAGATCGTCGACGAAGCCGCCGATGGCGTGGAAGGCATCAAGCGGGCCAAGCAGCACCGGCCCGACGTGATTCTGCTGGACCTGAACATGCCGGGGCTGTCGGGCCTGGAAGCGCTGCAACTGCTGGTGGAGGATTTGCCCGACAGCGCGGTGGTCATGCTGACCGTGTCGGAGGAAGCGGAGGAACTGGCCACCGCGCTACGCAGTGGCGCGCGCGGCTATCTGCTCAAGAACATCGAGACCGAAGCCCTGACCAGCGCCATCCGGCGCGCGGCGGCCGGAGAGCCCGTCATCTCGGAAGCGATGACGGCAAAGCTGGTGCAGCAGTTTCGCGCGCCCAGCCTGCCGGCCAGCGCGGTGCTGCCGGCACGCGGCCAGGACGGCTCGGCGCTGACTGCGCGCGAACGCGACATCGTGCAGGGGCTGGTGCGCGGCGAGAGCAACAAGGAAATCGCCCGCGACCTCGGCGTGGCCGAAAGCACGGTCAAGATCCACGTCCAGAACATCCTCAAGAAACTCAAGCTGGCCAGCCGCGTGCAGGTGGCCGTCTACGCGGTCGAGCACGGACTTGCCGGCTGACCGCGACGCGCGGGTTCGGGTTTCGGGCGATCAGTAGTCGGTGCGCTGCACGCCCTGCTCGGTGCCGAGCAGCAGCACATTGGCGCCGCGCAGCGCAAACAGGCCAACCGTCACCACGCCCGGCAACTGGTTGATGCGCGCCTCGAGCCCCTTCGGATCGTCGATCTTCAAACCCGCCACGTCGAGGATCACATTGCCGTTGTCGGTCTTGAAGATGCCGCCTTCCTTGGTCATGCGCAGACGGGGCTGACCGCCCAGCGCCGCCAACTGGCGCGCGACGGCCGCACGTGCCATTGGAATCACCTCCACCGGCAGCGGGAAGGCACCCATCACCGGCACCAGCTTGCTGCCGTCGGCGATACAGACAAAACGGTCGGCCACCGAGGCCACGATCTTCTCGCGCGTCAGCGCGCCGCCGCCGCCCTTGATCATTGCGCCCGACGCGTCGATTTCGTCGGCGCCGTCCACGTAGACGGGAATGCTGTCGACCTCGTTGAGATCCAGAACGGTGAAGCCATGCTGCTGCAGGCGGCGCGTGGAGGCCTCCGAGCTGGACACCGCACCGGCAAAACGCTCCTTGAACGCCGCCACGGCGTCGATGAAGAGATTCGCGGTGGAGCCCGTGCCGACCCCGAGAACGGCCCCCTCGGGCACTTCCTGCTTCACATAGTCGGCGGCGGCTTGCGCGACCTGCGCCTTGAGTTCATCCTGAGTCATGACAACAGCCTGCGTAGGGGAAAACGCGTAGTGTAGCGGATCGGGGGCCAGCGCCGCCCCGCGCGTTCCGGCCGAGCTGCCGGTTGCCGCATCACGCCACGCCGTTACAATGGCCCATTCGCGGCCCTCGTGGCGCCAGCATCCTCCAGACTCCAGACGGAACCCAGATCATGAACGCGCTCGAACAACTGAAGCAGTTCACCACGGTGGTGGCCGATACCGGCGACTTCCAGCTGATGAAGCAGTACACCCCGCAGGACGCGACCACCAACCCGTCGCTGATCCTCAAGGCCGTACAGAAGCCCGAATATCGGCCCCTGCTGGAACAGGCCACGCGCGACCATCATGGCGCCGCCGGCGTGGAAGCGGTGATGGACCAACTGCTGATTGCCTTCGGCTGCGAGATCCTGGCCATCGTGCCGGGCCGCGTATCGACCGAGGTGGACGCACGCCTGTCGTTCGACACGCAGGCCACCGTCAACAAGGCGCGGCACCTCATCGACCTGTACGAGCAACGCGGCGTGGCGCGCGAGCGCGTGCTGATCAAGATTGCATCGACGTGGGAAGGCATCAAGGCGGCGGAGATCCTGCAGCGCGACGGCATCCGCTGCAACATGACGCTGCTGTTCTCGCTGGTGCAGGCCGTAGCCTGTGCCGAAGCGGGCGCGCAGCTGATTTCGCCGTTCGTCGGCCGCATCCTCGACTGGTACAAGAAGCAGGCCGGCGACAAGTGGGACGCCGACGCCAACGCCGGCGACAACGATCCCGGCGTGCGCTCGGTACGCCAGATCTACGACTACTACAAGAAATTTGGCTATCCGACCGAAGTCATGGGCGCCAGCTTCCGCGGCACGGGCCAGATCCTGGCGCTGGCGGGCTCCGACCTGCTGACCATCAGCCCGGACCTGCTGGAGCAACTGGCGGCCAGCAACGCAACGGTGGAACGCAAGCTGTCGGTCGAGCAGGCGCAGGCCGGCAACATCGCACGCATTGCCGCCGATGAAGCGGCGTTCCGCTGGCAATTGAACGAAGACGCGATGGGCACCGAGAAGCTGTCGGAAGGCATCCGCCTGTTTGCCGCGGACGCGGTAAAGCTGGAGAAGCTGGTGGCCGAACTGGCCGGCTGAGCGAGACAGCCTGTCTCCCTTCCGCCCAACAAGGAGGAAGGGAGCGTGTTTCAGATGTCAGTTGCCAGATATCAGGAAGATGGCTGCCAAAGCATCGGCAGGCACTCCCCCGCCGCTGCCGGCAAGACCAGATCCGCCGTGGCATCCAGCGCGGAAGGCTGGGGATTGACGACGATGACGCGCGCGCCGTGCTCCTTCGCCAGACCCGGCAGCGACGCCGCCGGATAGACGAGTCCCGAGGTTCCGACGACCACGCACAGGTCGCAGGTCTGCGCCGCGTGGTCGGCGCGAAAGCGCGCCACGCGCGGCAGATCCTCGCCAAACCACACCACGCCGGGACGCATCATCGCGCCGCACAGCGCGCAATGCGGCGGATCGCCGGGCACCGGCGGCACCGTGTCGCAGCGGCCGCAGCCATCGAGCCACCTGTTGGCAAACAGGTTGCCGTGCAGCTCTACCACGTGCTCGCTGCCGGCCTGCTGGTGCAAGCCGTCGATGTTCTGGGTGATCAGCGTGACCGATTTCTGCTTCGCCAACGCCGCCAGCGCGTAGTGCGCGGGATTCGGCCTGGCCGCCGACACCAGCTCGCGCCGGTGCTGGTACCACTGCCACACCAATGCCGGCTGGCGCCGGTACGCTTCCTCGGTGGCCAACTCCTCGGGATCGAAGCGCGCCCACAGGCCCGTCAATGCATCGCGGAACGTCGGCACGCCCGATTCCGCCGAAATCCCCGCACCGGTCAGCACGAAGATGTTCTGCGCGGCGCCAATCCAGCTGCGGGCTTGCTCAAGCAAGGCAGCATCGACGATCATGCTCAGCCCCGGCGCTGCCGTACCGCCTCGTACAGGCACACGCCGCTGGCCACGGATACGTTGAGGCTTTCCACGCCGCCGGCCATCGGAATCGACACGAGGTCGTCGCACGTCTCGCGCGTGAGGCGGCGCATGCCTTCGCCTTCCGCACCCATCACGATCGCCGTCGGGCCCTTCAGGTCCACATCGTAGAGCGCCTTGTCGGTGCCATCGGCGGTGCCGACGACCCACACGCCGCGCTCCTGCAGCTCGCGCAGCGTGCGAGCGAGGTTGGTTACGGTGATATAGGGAACGGTTTCTGCGGCGCCGCTGGCCACCTTGGCCACCGTCGTGTTCAGACCGACGCTGCGGTCCTTCGGCGCGATCACGGCATGCGCTCCGGCGCCGTCGGCCACGCGCAGGCACGCGCCGAGGTTGTGGGGGTCCGTGACGCCATCGAGCACCAGCAACAGCGGCGTACCTTCGATGCCGTCCAGCAATTCGTCCAGGTTGAGGGCGAGCGAGATGTCGTCGGCACGCGCCACCACACCCTGGTGACGGTCGGTACCAGCCATGCCGCGCAGCCGGTCGGCATCCACCGGATGCAGCGTCACGCCAAAACTTTCCGCGAGGCGGATGAAGTCCTGCATGCGCCGGTCCTTGCGGTTGGCTTCGATATAGATGTCGGAGACGCTCTGCGCGTTCTGGCGCAGGCGAGCGTTGACGGCGTGAAAGCCGATCAGGAGTTTGTGTTTGGCCATGGCGGGCATTGTACCCGCCATGGCCTCACTGGCACGCCAGAAACGCGCGCTTAACGCTTGCGCGGGGTGCGGCTGGTCTTGCCCGCCGCCGTCTTGGCCGCGCGCTTGGGCGCGGCAGACTTCTTCGCCGTCTTCAGGTGCATTGGCTTCGGCTTGGCTGCCCGCTTGGCGGGCTTGCCGGCCGGCGCCTTGCGGGCCGGATGCGACGCATGGCCCACATGGGTATCGCGCGGCTTCATCGGGGTGATGACGGCCTCGAACACCGGCTGCTCTTCGATCACGCGGTCAAGCGTTTCGTCGAACGATTCCTCGGGCTTGGACGTTCCGCCAAGCAACGCCGCCAGCTGCCGGCCCTTCTTGCGCGCCGGCACGGCATGGGCCGCCGGCACGCGCGGCTGTTCCGGCACCCCGGCACGCGCGCGCAGTGTCTTGGCCGACGGTTCCTGCACCAGACGGAAGTCGATCTTGCGCGCGTCCAGGTCCACGCGCGACACCTGCACGCGCACGCGGTCGGTCAGCCGGTAACGGATGCCCGTGCGCTCGCCACGCAGTTCGTTGCGCGCTTCGTCGTACTGGAAGTAGTCGCTGCCCAGTTCGGTGACATGCACCAGCCCTTCGACGTAAAGCTCGTCGAGCTGCACGAAGATGCCGAACGAGGTGACCGCGCTGATCGTGCCCGCGAAGTCGCTGCCCAGCTTGTCGCGCATGAAGTAGCACTTGAGCCATGCCTCGACGTCGCGCGAAGCTTCGTCGGCGCGGCGTTCGTTGGCCGAGCAGTGCAGGCCCAGTTCATCCCAGATGCCTTCGTTGCGCTTGGCACGCGCCGCCGCGTTCTCGGCACGCTTCTCCGCGTCGGCGGCCTGCATGCGGCGTGCCTTCGGCGAGATCTGCGTATTGAGCTCGGTGCCCGGGCCAAAGGCCGGCTTGTACTTGGTATGCGCCAGGATCGCCTTGATCGAACGGTGCACCAGTAGGTCGGGGTAGCGGCGGATCGGGCTCGTGAAGTGCGCGTAGGCCTCGTACGCCAGGCCGAAGTGACCGATGTTGTCGGGGCTGTAGACGGCCTGCTGCATCGAGCGCAGCAGCATCGTCTGCAGCATCGGCGCATCGGGGCGCGACTTGATCTTGTCCATCACCTCGGCGTAGTCCGACGCCTGCGGCTTGTCGCCGCCGCCCAGAGACAGGCCAGCCGTCTTCAGGAATTCGCGCAGGTTCTTGAGCTTTTCCTCGCTCGGGCCGGCGTGAATGCGATACAGCGCCGGATGCTTGAAGCGTTCGAGGAAGTCGGCCGCGCAGACGTTGGCCGTGAGCATGCATTCCTCGATCAGGCGGTGCGCATCGTTGCGCGTGCGCGGCAGGATCTGCTCGATCTTGCCCTGCGCATTGCAGACGATGTAGGTCTCGGTGGTGTCGAAGTCGATCGCCCCACGCTCGCGGCGCGCCTTCAGCAGAACCTGGAACAGCTCGTACAGGTTCTGCAGGTGCGGCACGAGCTCGGCGCGCTTGTGCGCCTCCGGGCCCTTCGTGTTCGACAGGACCGACCAGACCTCGTTGTACGTGAGCCGCGCGGCCGAGTGCATGACGGCCGGATAGAACTGGTAGCCCTTGAGTTCGCCCTTGGCCGTGATCACGGCGTCGCAGACCATGCACAGGCGGTCCACATGCGGATTGAGCGAGCACAGCCCGTTCGACAGCTTCTCGGGCAGCATCGGAATCACGCGGCGCGGGAAATACACCGACGTGGCGCGGTCCAGCGCGTCGCCATCGAGCGGCGTGCCGGGCCGCACGTAGTGCGACACGTCCGCAATGGCCACGATCAGGCGCCAGCCCTTGGCGCGGCCGATCTTGACCGGCTCGCAGTAGACGGCGTCATCGAAGTCGCGCGCGTCCTCGCCGTCGATCGTCACCAGCGGAATGTCGCGCAGGTCGATACGGTGGTCGAGGTCGGCCTGGCGGACTTCGTCCGGCAAGGCCTGGGCTTCCTTGGCGGCCGCGGCCGAGAACTCGTGCGGCACGCCGTACTTGCGCACGGCGATCTCGATCTCCATGCCCGGATCGTCGATGTCGCCCAGCACTTCCACCACGCGGCCCACGGGCTGCACGTAGCGGTCTGGCCATTCCACCAGTTCCACGCTGACCACCTGCCCCACGCGCGCCTTGCCTTGTGCCTTGGGCGGAATCAGGATGTCCTGGCCGATGCGCTTGTCCTCGGGCGCCACCACGAGCACGCCATTCTCGGACAGCAGCCGGCCGATCACGAAGCGGTTGGCCCGCTCCACGATCTCGACGATCTGCCCTTCCGGACGCCCGCGGCGGTCGTAGCCCACCACGCGCACTTGCGCACGGTCGTTGTGCATCGCCTTCTGCAGTTCGCGTTCCGGCAGGAAAATGTCGTCCTCGCCATCGTCGCGAATCAGGAAGCCGAAGCCGTCGCGGTGACCTTGCACCCGCCCGACGACGAAATTGGGTTGATGGGCCAGCTCGTAGCGGCCCTTGCGGTTCAGTTCGATCTGGCCGTCGCGTTCCATGGCGGCGAGCCGTTTCTGAAAGCCGTCATGCTCCTTGCGCGTGACGGCGAGGGCCTTGGCGATATCGCCGGCCGACAGGGGCGACCCCGAAGTTCTCAGTACGCCGAGGATTTCTTCCCGGCTAGGGATCGGATAGTTGTTCTGATTCAATTTTTCTCGAAACTATTTGACAAACGTTTGACGGTCGCTATAATGGCCGCTTCGGTTGTTTCGACACCTGCCCAGGTGGCGGAATTGGTAGACGCACTAGGTTCAGGTCCTAGCGGTGGCAACACTGTGGAGGTTCGAGTCCTCTCCTGGGCACCAAGATTCAGCAAGGAACCCGCAACATACGTTGCGGGTTTTTTGTTTTTGCGCTGCTGAATCCTTCAAATCTTTCCCTCTTTCGCTGTTGTACGATCTACCGGCCATAAAGCCGTGGATGAGTGTATCAGTTTCAGTGCCGATTCCGGCATTATCTCGCCAACTTCGCAACATCCATCGCGAAAAATAGAGTGATCGACGCGCTCAACTCGCCAGATGCCACCGGTTGACGTTTTGGCGATCTGTAACTACCATGGTTTCACATTGAAGATTTCAGCATGAGCACCAGCAGCCGGTTTGCCGTCGCCGTCCATATCCTCACCCTGCTTGCGCAGGCCGAGGGGCCGGTGCCGTCGTCGATGATCGCGGGCAGCGTGGGCACCAACCCCGCGCTGATCCGCCGCATGATCGGCACGCTGACCGAGGCAGGCTTCGTCACCACCACCATGGGCAGCACCGGTGGTGCAACGCTGGCCCGGCCGGCGTCGGACATCACGCTACTGGACGTGTTCCGCGCCACCGAGACGACGGCGCTGATCACGCTGCACCAAAGCGCGCCGAATCCGGCATGCATGGTGGGCCGCGAAATCACCGGGGCCCTCCAGACCGTCGCGAATCGCGCGCAGGCCGCCATGGATGCGTCGCTTGCTGAAATCACGATTGCCGGCATGCTCGGCGAAGTCGAACATGCCGCCCGGCGCCGCAAGCGCTGATTTTTTTACCTCAATGTGTAACCGCACTGGTTTCAGATAACCCTTGAAAGGAAGTCATCATGAAGTTCGCCATCATTGGTGCCACGGGCAACGTGGGTAGCCGCCTGACCGACGAAGCGCTGCGCCGTGGCCACACGGTCACCGCCCTGGCCCGCAAGGCTTCGCAACTGCCGGCGCGCAGCGGCCTGACCACGCAGGATGTCGACGTCGCCAATGCGGAGGCACTGGCCAACGCGCTGCGCGGCAACGACGTGGTCATCAGCACCGTCCGGTTCTTGCAGGCCAGCGCGGCGCAAATCACCGGCGCTGTGAAGGCTGCGGGCGTGAAGCGGCTACTGGTGGTCGGTGGCGCGGGCAGCCTGCTGGTAGCGCCCGACGTGCAACTGGTGGACACGCCCAACTTCCCTGACGCCTACAAGGCCGAGGCCTCGGCGGGCCGCGACTTCCTGAACGCCTTGCGCGGGGAATCGGATCTGGACTGGACCTTCCTCTCGCCGTCGGCGTTGTTCACGCCGGGCGAGCGGACCGGCAAGTTCCGGCTTGGGAATGACACGCTGCTCACTGCCGCCGACGGCAAGAGCTGGATCTCGATGGAAGACTATGCCATCGCCATGCTCGACGAAATCGAGCAGCCCACGCACGTGCGGGCACGCTTCACGGTCGGATATTGAGACGAGGCCCGAGGCGGAATCGTCGCCGCCTCAGGTGCGCCCTCCTCCCGCGAGTGCGGGAGCGGGGCATTTACCGGCCAGCCGTCAGGCCGCCGAATCGTCGTCCAGCAGGCTGGCGCGCTTGCCGCGCTTGAGCCAGGCGGCCAGGTTGTGCGGACGCAGCGTGTCGTACTCTTCGAACGGCTGGTGAATCCACGGGTTCGACGGCAGGAACGTCACGTGATAGTCGGGCTCCACCTTCGAGCACGCCTTGTACCAGAGCACGGCCGAGCGCACGTCGGTCACGGCCGGATAGCGCTCCTGCAGATGGCGGCCCACGCGTTCGAGCGTCACGCCCGAATCCACGAGGTCATCCACCAGCAGAATCTTGCCCTCCAGATTGCCGCGCGTCATCGTGATGTACTGCGCGATATCGAGGTCCCCCTGTTGCGTGCCGGCGGCTTCGCGGTACGAGCTGGTGGCCAGGATGGCCAGCGGCACGTCAAAAATGCGCGACATCTGGTCGCCCACGCGCAGGCCACCACGGGCCAGGCACAGGATCTGGTCGAACTTCCAGCCCGACTCGTGCACGTTCAGCGCCAGGCGCGCGATCAGTCGGTGATATTCATCCCACGAGACCCACAGGTTCTCGTCGTCGTTGGTTGGCAGGTTCATGGCGTCTTTTCTTCTAACGGCCGTAACGTTTGGCCGGTGGATAAAGCATCGGCCCGCATGTCGCGGGCCGAATGGCTTTTGTGAGGCCGCGGCGCTCATGGCGCCACGGTCATACTCACGGATATCGCAGCGGAATCAGGCGACCTGGTACGGATGACGCAGCAGGATCGTCTCGTCGCGGTCCGGGCCGGTCGAGATCATGTCGATCGGAATCCCAACCACTTCCTCGATCCGCTTCAGGTACACGCGGGCCTGTTCCGGCAGCGCGTCCCAGTTCTTCACGCCGAACGTCGATTCATTCCAGCCCGGGTATTCCTCGTAGATCGGCTTGCAGTTCGCCACGGCGTCGGAGCCGCGCGGCAGGATGTCTACCTGCTTGCCGTCGAGCTCGTAGCCCACGCACAGGTTGATCGTCTCCAGACCGTCGAGCACGTCCAGCTTGGTCATGCACAGGCCCGACACGCCGTTGATCTGCACCGAACGCTTCAGCGCGGCGGCGTCGAGCCAGCCGGTGCGGCGCGGACGGCCGGTCACCGAACCGAACTCCTTGCCAACATTGGCCAGGCGCACGCCCACGGCGTCTTGACGAGTCGGGTTGTCGTTGTCGTACAGCTCGCTCGGGAACGGACCCGAACCCACGCGCGTGCAATAGGCCTTGGTGATACCGAGGATGTAGTTCAGGCGGCCCGGGCCCACGCCGGCGCCTGCTGCGGCGGCACCCGCCACGCAGTTGCTCGACGTCACGTACGGATACGTGCCATGGTCCACGTCCAGCAGCGTGCCCTGCGCACCTTCGAACATCAGGTTGCCGCCCGCGGCGTTCACGGCGTACAGCTCGGCCGACACGTCCGCCACCATCGGCTTCAGGCGCGGCGCGTAGGCCAGCATCTCGTCCAGGATCTGCTGGTAGTCCACGGCTTCGGCGCCCAGGTACTGGGTCAGCATGAAATTGTGGAATTCCACGTTCTCGCGCAGGCGCTCGGCGAAGTGCTGCGGGTCGAACAGGTCCTGCACGCGCAGCGCGCGGCGGGCTACCTTGTCTTCATAGGCCGGGCCGATGCCGCGGCCCGTGGTGCCGATCTTGGCGGCGCCACGGCGGGCTTCACGGGCCTTGTCGATAGCAACGTGGTACGGCAGGATCAGCGTGGCGGCCTCGGAGATGCGCAGGCGGCTCTGCACCTGCAGACCAGCGCTTTCAAGCTCTTCGATTTCACGGAACAGTGCCTCGGGCGACAGCACCACACCGTTGCCGATATAGCAGACGGTGCTTTCGCGCATGATTCCCGATGGAATCAGTCGCAGGATGGTCTTCTTGCCGCCGATGATGAGCGTATGGCCAGCGTTGTGGCCGCCCTGGAACCGCACCACGCCTTTTGCATGATCGGTAAGCCAATCGACGATTTTCCCTTTGCCTTCGTCACCCCACTGGGTTCCGATCACGACGACATTGCGTCCCTGGCCTACTGCGGATGCGGACATGTTGAATTGGTCAGAAGGTTAAAAACGTATTCTACTCTCGTTGCCGGACGGTTCCCGGTTTTCACGGCACCACCAGACAGACGTTTGCCGTCCTTTCCGGGCGATCACAGGCCGCCACGGGCAGCAAACGTCATTTGAGAGCAGCAGGAAGGCGCCGGCACAAAGCGGCCGGCGCAGGAAATCAGCGCTTTAGCGCGGTACTACGACCCAGGCATCGCCCTGACGCTGGAGTTGCCGGTCGCAGTTGAACTCGTCGAGTTCATGCGTATGACCCGGCAGCGACTGGATCACGATCTCGCCCGTCGCACGCAGCGAGGCGATGGTGGCGCGCAGCGCGGGATCGGCATCCCACGGTGCAAAGATGGCCAGCGCGCGGACTTCCACCGGCGACAATGCCGCCACCTCGCGCAGATCGAGCGAGAAGCCGGTGGCCGGACGCGCCCGGCCAAACGCCTCGCCCACCTTGTCGTAGCGGCCGCCACGGGCCACGTAGTTCGGCAGACCCGCAACATAGGCCGTGAACATCACGCCGCTGTGATAGTGGTAACCGCGCAAATCGGCGAGGTCGATGTTCACGCTGGCGCCGCGCACCTGGGTGGCCAACGCCGCAAGTTCATCGAGCGCCCGGCCAATCGCCGCACTGGCCGGCAACGTGGCGCGCGCCCGTTCGATCACTTCGACGCCACCATAAAGCGTAGGCAGGGCCAGCAGCGCGTCGCGCTCGGTATCGGGCAGGCCCTTGGTCAGTTCCCGCAGCGCGGGCACATCCTTGGTTTCCAGCGCGGCAAACATCGCGTCCTCGATCTGGCGCACCGACGGCAGCGCCGCCAGCAAGGCCTCGAGAATGCCCGCGTGGCACAGGTCCAGGCGTACATCTGTCAGGCCAGCGGCCTGCAGCGCGGCCAGCATCAGTTCCTGGATCTCCACGTCCGCTTCCAGGCCGGCGTGGCCATAGATCTCGGCGCCAATCTGGATTGGCTCGCGCGTGGCGTGGAAACCTGCCGGTCGCGCGTGCAGCACGTTGCCGGCGTAGCACAGGCGCGTCACGCCGGGCCGGTTCAGCAGGTGGGCATCGATACGGGCCACCTGCGGCGTGATATCGGCACGCAGGCCCATCGTGCGGCCAGACAACTGGTCCACCAGCTTCAGGGTACGCAGGTCGAGGTCATGACCGGTACCGGTCAGCAGCGACTCCAGGTACTCGAGCATGGGAGGCATGACAAGCTCGTAGCCATAGGTGCGGAACAGATCCAGCATACGGCGGCGCAGTTCTTCAATCTTGCGCGCTTCCGACGGCAGGACGTCGGCAATGTTTTCGGGCAGGAGCCAGCGGTTGGACATGGGGGTCTCTTCTATCAAAAACAGGGCTGGAAGGTGCGGCCCCTCCAGCCGGACAAAACCCCGGACGGACCGGGGTTCTGTCGAATATTGCGTCTGCGGGTGCCCGGTGTGACCTGGGCGCCCGGTGCGCGGTGCGCGCGCTACTTTTTGCCGCCTGCCGGCGCCGGTGCAGCGTTGCCACCGGCCGAGCGCATGTAGCGGAAGAAGTCGGAGTTCGGCTCCAGCACCATCACGTTGCCCTTGTCGCGGAACGTGTTGCGATAGGCTTCCATGCTGCGCCAGAACTGCGCGAAGTTCGGATCCTTGCCGAATGCGTCGGCATAGATCTGCGACGCCTTGGCATCGCCCTCGCCCTTCACCACCTGTGCGTCGCGATAGGCCTCGGCCAGCACCACTTCGCGCTGACGGTCGGCGTCAGCCCGGATTTTCTCACCTTCGGCGGCGCCCGTCGAACGCAGTTCGTTGGCCACGCGCTTGCGCTCGGCCTCCATGCGACGATAAACCGACTCGCTGATGGCGGGCAGCAGGTCGACACGCTTCAGGCGCACATCGAGGATCTCGACGCCCACGGACTGCGCGTACTCGGCCATGCCGGAGCGGATGTTCTGCATGACCTTGTCACGCTCGCCAGCCACCACATCGCTCACCGTGCGCTTGCCGAACTCCTCGCGCGCCACGGCGTCGATACGCTGGGTCATGCGGTCCTGCGCGCCACGCACGTTGCCACCGAACGCCACGAAGAACTTGCGCGGATCGGTGATGCGCCACTTGACGAACCAGTCCACGACCATCGATTTCTTCTCGGCGGTCAGGAAACGCTCGCTGGCGGCCACGTCGATGGTCTGCAGCCGGCGATCCATGAAGACCACGTTTTGCAGCGGGGGCGGCAGCTTGAAGTGCAGGCCCGGCTCGCGCACCACCTGCTTGATCTCGCCGAACGCGAACACCACCGCATACTGGCGCTGGTCCACCACGAACAGCATCGACGACACGACGGCCAGCAGGATAAACAGGCCAATGGCAAAGGAAATCAGTCGGTTCATGACGGGTCTCCTTAGCGAACGTCGCGGTCGCGGTTACGCAGCGACTCACGCGAACGAATGTCCGGCGTGGTCGTATCCGGTGCCGCCGGCGCATTGGTGCCCGGCGTCGCCGCGGCCGTGCCGGCCGACGACTGCACTTGCGACATCAGCTTGTCCAGCGGCAGGTACAGCAGGTTGTTGCCGGACTTCGCGTCCACAAGGATCTTGTTCGAATTGCTGTAGATCTGCTGCATGGTCTCCAGATAGATACGGTCGCGCGTCACCTGCGGTGCCTTCGCGTATTCCGTCTGCACCGAGCGGAAGCGCGCTGCATCGCCTTCGGACTGCGCCACCACGCGTGCGCGATACGCTTCCGATTCTTCCTTCAGGCGCGCCGCGGTACCGCGGGCGCGCGGCAGGATGTCGTTGGCATACGCCTGGCCTTCACTGATCGCACGTTCGCGATCCTGGCTGGCCTTGTTCACGTCATCGAACGCGGCCTGTACCTGCTCGGGCGGCTGCACGCTCTGCACGTTGACGGAGATCACGCGGATGCCGGTCTTGTAGGCCGACAGGATCGACTGGATCGACTTGGCCAGCCCTTGCGCGATCTGTTCGCGGTTCTCGTAGAGCACCGCGTCCATCTTGTTGCGGCCCACGATTTCGCGCACCGAGGTCTCGGCGGCCTGCGTCACCAGTTCTTCATCGCCACCACGATCGGTCTTGTTGTAGAACAGGAATTCGCTCGCGTCCTGGATGTCGTACTGCACCGTGAAGCGGACGTCGATGATGTTCTCGTCCTGCGTCAGCATCGACGAGTCCTTCAGGTTGCTGTCCTTGATCGACGTGGCACGGCCCACTTCCACCGAGCGCACGGCCGACAGGTTCACCACCTCGGCCGACTGGATCGGCCACGGCGCACGCCAGTTGATGCCGGGGCCGGTGCTGTACTTGAACTTGCCGAACTGCAGGATCACGGCGGTCTGCCCTTCCTGCACCATGAAGAAACCGCTGGCGAGCCAGATGCCGACCACGGCGGCCACGATCACGCCGATGCCGACGTTCGAGCCCTTGCCCGACGGGCGCGAGCCGAAGCCGTTGCCCTGTCCGCCCCCGCCATTGTCCTTGCGACCCAGCAGGCCGTTCAGGCGCCGGTTGAAATCGCGCCAGAGTTCGTCGAGGTCGGGCGGACCATCCTGGGGCCGCTGGTTCTGCTGGCGGCCCTTGTCCTTGTCTTCATCGTCATCGCCGTTGCGGCCCCAACGTGGGTCATTCAGCGAGAAGATCGCGCGCAGGCGCGGCCAACGGGCAAACCGCGCAGCGCGGCTGCCTGGCACGAAGTGCGAATCAGGATTCCGGGGGAACAGGGGCATGAAGAGCACGGGTCCGGGAAAGTTTGGAACAGGGGGATTCTAGCAGCCATCTTGATCACTTTTGCTCAAAATCCCCCAAACGGGCCGCCATTCGCGGCGAACAACGATCAGTTCGGGTGATCCTGACCCCGTTAAGGGCCGTTTTCGGCCCCGTCATCGAGGTCATCGGGCTCCCAGTCGCCGTCGCCGGCCGGCGCCATGCCGTCCAGGCGCGGGTCGTACGGCGCGGGCTCGGCAGGCCGCGAGGCCAGCCACTGGGCCACTTCGACAATGGATTCGCGCAGCGCATCCAGACCCATGCCCTCTCGCGCAGACAGGAACACGCGTGTTGGCACACCGTCTTCATTCCGTTCGATGCGCGGACCCTGCTCGAGCAATTCTGGCGCCGCGTCGATCTTGTTCATGACCACGATCTGCGGAATGTCCGAAGCGTCGATTTCGGACAGCACGCGGTTCACCTGTTCGATCTGCTCGTGGCGCACCGGACTCGAGGCATCCACCACGTGCAGCAGCAGGTCGGCGTGCACCGTTTCGTCGAGCGTGGCCCGGAACGCGGCCACCAGCTGCGTCGGCAGGTCGCGAATGAAGCCGACCGTGTCGGACAGAACCACGTTGCCGAACCCGTCGAGGAACAGCCGCCGCGACGTGGTATCCAGCGTGGCGAAAAGCTGGTCCGCGGCGTATGCGCGCGCCTTGGTCAAGGCATTGAACAGCGTGGACTTGCCGGCGTTGGTATAGCCGACCAGCGAAATGCTCAGCGTATCGTTGCGCGCGCGGGCGCGGCGCTGCGTATGGTGCTGGCGCTGCAGGCGCGCCAGATCGGTCTTGAGCCGCTTGGCGCGCTCGTCCAGCATCCGGCGATCCAGCTCGAGCTGACGCTCGCCCGGGCCGCCGCGCATGCCGATACCGCCCTTCTGGCGCTCCAGGTGGCTCCACGCGCGAACCAGCCTCGACGCCTGGTATTGCACCTGCGCGAGTTCCACTTGCACCTTGCCCACATGGCTCTGCGCGCGCTGTCCGAAGATATCGAGAATCAGACCGGTACGGTCGATCACGTGACGCTGCAGGAATCGTTCGAGATTCCGTTGCTGCGCCGGGCTCAAGGCGTGGTTGAAAACGACGATATCGGCGTCGAGGGCGTCAGCCGCCTCCTTGAGCTCTTCCGCCTTGCCCGAACCGATGAACAGCGCCGGGTCGGGCCGTGAGCGCTTGCCGGTCAGCGTATGCACCGGCACCGAGCCGGCCGTAGAGGTCAGCAGCGCCAGTTCGGAAAGGCTTTCCTGGAAATCATGCTTGCCGAAATCCACGCCAACCAGGATGGCGCGTGACGGTTCGGTCTGTGAAGTAGCTCTGGGTTGCAAGCGGGAGGACGCGTAGCGCCGGATAAATGGTTGGAAATCGGTGGATGCGGGATTGTCAAGACAATGGCCGGCCGCGCTGCGGCATCCTGCCACACCCGGGTGGTACCGGGCTCAGGAACGGACAAGGAATTGATCGGGAGGCGGCTGCCGGGTGCGCAGCCCGACTGGATTCAATCGGACTGCCGGACAGCGGAGGCGGGAATCTGCGGTGCGCCGGCCGCATGGCGATGCGGCCGCACACAGTCGAGGCAGAATCAGCCCTCGGAAGAATCATCCACACGGAAGTTGACCGCGCGCGCCGGCACGACGGTCGAAATCGCATGCTTGTACACCATCTGCGTCACGGTGTTACGCAGCAGGACGACATACTGGTCGAACGACTCGATATTGCCTTGCAGCTTGATGCCATTGACGAGATAGATGGAAACCGGCACGTGCTCTTTGCGCAGCGCGTTCAGGAACGGGTCTTGTAGCAATTGCCCTTTGTTGCTCATGGCACACTCCAAAATTATAGGTTTAGTGATGGATCATGGGGACGAAAGCCCCCGGTTCAAGTCAGTTGGCGCAAAAACGCGCCAGAAAAAAGATCAAAACGGTACCAGGCTGGCATCAACGCGCAGGGCTCCCCCTGCTACCGTGAATTTAGCCGCAGTTCCAAACGAACGCAAACGAAACTTCGGACGAGGAACGGCACCTTTTGGGCTCAATCCTTCGATTCGGCGTACGGGTTTTTGTTCGTACGAAATTCGATGCGCAACGGCGTGCCCTTGAGCTTGAACGCCGTGCGGAACCGGTTCTCCAGGTAGCGCTTGTAGGCGTCGGTGATGTTCTGCAGACCGTTGCCGTGGATGACCACGATGGGCGGATTGGACCCACCCTGGTGGGCATAGCGAAGCTTGGGACGCGACACCCCGGCGCGCTTCGGCTGCTGGAACTCCACCGCTTCCTGCAGCACGCGCGTCAGTTGCGGCGTCGGCAGCTTCACCATGGCGGCGGCGTAGGCATCGTCCACCGAGCGCAGCAATGCGCCAATGCCGGTGCGCTCCTTGGCGGACACGAAATGGTAGTTGGCAAAGCTCAGAAACTGCAGCTTGCGCTCGAGATCGTGCTTCACGCGGTCGCGCTGGTGGCCGTCCAGGCCATCCCACTTGTTCACGCCCACCACCAGGGCACGGCCAGATTCCACGATGAACCCGGCGATATGGGCGTCCTGCTCGGAAATGTCCTGCTGGGCATCGAGCAGCAGCACCACCACGTTGGCGTCGGCGATCGATTGCAGCGTCTTGACCACCGAGAATTTCTCGATCGCCTCGAAGACCTTGCCCCGCTTGCGCAGGCCAGCGGTATCGATCAGCGTGTAAGGCTTGCCGCCACGCTCGAATTCCACGTAGATGGCGTCGCGCGTGGTGCCCGGCATGTCGAACGCGATCACGCGCTCTTCGCCGATCAGCGTGTTGACCAGCGTCGACTTGCCCACGTTCGGGCGCCCCACGATGGCGATCTTGGTGCCGCGCCGGTTGGCATCGTCCTGTTCGGCCAGTTCCGGGCGTTCCTGCACGGCCAGTTCCAGCGCCTCGTCGACGAGTTCGCTGACACCGTCGCCGTGGGTGGACGAGATCGCATACGGATCTCCCATGCCGAGCTCATAAAAATCCGCCGCCACCGAGGTGTACTTCATGCCCTCGGCCTTGTTCACCGCCAGCATGATGCGGCGGCCGGTCTTGCGCAGGTAGTCGGCGATCACGCGGTCCTGCGGCGCGAGCCCGAGCCGGCCATCCACGAGGAAGATCACCACATCGGCTTCCACCACGGCCTGGCGCGTCTGCTTGGCCATTTCGGCAACGATGCCGTCCTTGGCCACCGGCTCGAAGCCGCCGGTATCGATCACGATGAATGGGCGTTCGCCAATACGGCCCTCGCCGTAGTGGCGGTCCCGTGTCAGACCCGGCAGGTCGGCGACGAGTGCGTCGCGCGAGCGGGTCATGCGATTGAATAGCGTCGACTTGCCCACATTGGGACGGCCGACGAGTGCGATAACTGGTTTCATTCGATAAACGGAAACAGGGGGGCGGCACTCGCCGTCCCCCAGCTATTCCGGAGTCATGTTGATCCGACAACCTCCGCGCCCCTGGGGCACGGCTGGCCGCTTTTCCTGTCCGGCGGATAACGGGACCTGGCCCCCTTATCCGCGATTGCTGGCACGACCAGGGATCATGCTACCGGATTGGCGCCACCCATGCGACAGGGGCATGGATGGGCTGCGTGCGTTGGCGCGCCAATGGCGCGCGCAGCATTCGTTGGCCGCCAACACGTTGGGGCGCGGCGGCAGGCAATCAGTTCGGCACGAAACCGAACACGTCGCCGTCGCGGGTCTGCACCACCAGCGTCTGACCCGCCATCACCGGCGCAGCGCTGATGGCGCTGCCGTCCGTCTTCATGCGCGCCAGGATTTGCCCATCCTCACGCGAGAGAAAGTGGACAAAACCTTCGTAATCGCCCACCACCACCGAACGGCCCACCGCCACCGGGGCGCCCAGGCTGCGATAGCGCAGGTCGGTATTCTTCCAGCGCTCGTTGCCGTTCTGACGATCGAACGCGAACACGGCCGAGGTTTCGTCGCTGGCGAACAGCGACGTGTCATCCTGCGCCAGTCCCATCGGCGCCGAGAAGTCCTTGCCCCATTGCGGCTGGCCGTTGGCCAGTTCCAGGCAGGCCACCCGGCCCTGGAACGTCGTGGCGCACACCTGGCGACCCAGCACGGCCGGCACGCCGGTCACGTCGTTCAGGCGCTCGATCTCCGACACACCCTTCGGGTAAGACACCGTGCTTTCCCAGCGCAGCACCCCATTGCCCGGCGCCAGGACGCCGATCTTGCCGCCCGGGAAGCCGGTGACGATGCCGTCGCCGGCATAGACCATCCCCATCGCGGCACGCAGGTTCAGCGGCGTCTGCGAGCGCTGGTAGATCCAGCGGCGGTCGCCGGTGCTTGCATCGAGACCGATCAGGCGCGTATCGGTGGTACGAACCACGACCAGGCCATTGCCAACCAGCGGAGCCGACAGCACCTCGCCATTGACCTGCTTCTTCCAGATCTGCTTGCCGCTCTTGTCGAACGCGTAGATCGCGCCCTTCTCTCCCGCCACGGCAGTCGTATCACCGTCGGAGCCAGGGCCCGAGGTCAGGTCGAGATCGGTCTTGGCCTTCCACTGCGTCTGGCCGTTCGTGGCGTTGATCGCCATGACCGACCCGCTCTTGCCCGACACGAACACCGTATCGCCGACGGCAACCGGTGCCATCACGTACGGGCCGCTCTTGCCCACGTCAGCCTTCCAGGACTGCTTGACCGACAGCGTTGCCGAGATCGGCTTGAGCTCGGTGGGCGGATGCTTGTTTTCCTTGCTGAACAGCGAGCAGCCCGCCAGCAGGCCCAGGCAGGTGCCGGCCACGAGCGTGCGGGTTGCGGCTGTGCGAAGCAATGACGTCATAGGATGCGATCCTGAATGTTCTGAAAGGGTCCGCCGTTCGCTCAGGCGGTGCCCAGCGCGTCGAGCTTGAACTGGATGATCTGGCGCATGCCCGCTTCACCGGGGGCAAGCTTTTCCAGTGCGTGACGGTAGGCCGTGCGCGCGTCTTCACGCTTGTCCTGCGCGGCCAGCAGGTCGCCGCGACGATCGGCGAACAACGCTTCGTACTGCGCCGGGGCGTCCTTCAACAGGGCCAGGCCCTGGTCGTACGCCTTCTCGTCGAGCAGCACGCCCGCCAGGCGCACGCGCGCCAGCGGTGCGTAGTCGTCGCCGCCATGATCGATGGCCCACTGCAGCTGTGCCTTGGCACCGGCCAGATCACCCGCTTCATACAGCACCTTGGCGGCGGTCAGCGCGCTCATCGGGCCATACGCGGTGCGTCCGAACTTGTCCTCGAGATCGGTCGCGGCACGCTTCACGCGGTCGGCATCGCGCGCCTCGGCGGCCTTCGTCACCTGCTCGTAGAGTTGCGCGGCGTCGGCAGCCTGCTTGCGCTGCCAGTAGTTCCAGCCCGACCAGCCGGCAAACGCGAGCAAGGCGACAATTACCGCCCACGTCACCGCGTTGCCGTATTGTTTCCACCAGGCCTTGAGGCTCTCAAGCTGTTCCTGTTCTTCTAGATCGTAAGCCATGTCGAGGCAGTTACCCGCGTTGATTGAAATTGACGCGGCCGCATCCCCGTGGACAGCGGCCGCGTATCACGTATTTGACGAAGTGCTTACTGCTCGTCGTCCTCGTCGTCCGACTCCAGCGCGTCGACCATCGCGTCGATGATGTGATCGACCACGTTCTCGGCCGGCACGGTCGTCTGCTGACCGCCTTCGGCCGCGTCGCCGCCACGCAGATGCTTGACCTGGGCTGTGCCGGCTGCGATTTCATCGTCGCCAATGATAACGGCAAAGGAAGCGCCGCTTCCGTCGGCACGCTTCATCTGCGACTTGAAGCTGCCGCTCTTGCCATCCGGCGTGGCATGCAGCACCACGTCCAGCCCGGCATCGCGCAGCCGTTCCGCGATGATCATCGCCTGCTCGCCGGCCACCTGGCCCTGGTGCACCATGTACACGTCGCAGCCCGGCGCATCCGGCGTCAGCTTTTCCTCGCGCAGCAGTTCGATGATCCGCTCGATGCCCATCGCCCAGCCGCAGGCCGGCGCCGACTTGCCGCCCATCTGCTCGATCAGCGGATCGTAGCGGCCACCGCCGGCGATCGTGCCCTGCGCGCCCAGCTTGTCGGTGATCCACTCGAACACCGTCAGGTTGTAATAGTCGAGGCCGCGCACCAGGCGCGGGTTGATCTTGAAGGGGATGTTGTTCGCCTTCAGGATCCGCTGGACGCCTTCGAAGTGGGCCAGCGATTCCTCGCCCAGGAAGTCGATCAGCTTCGGCGCATTGGCCGCCATCTCCTGCAGCGCCGGATTCTTCGTGTCCAGCACGCGCAGCGGATTGGTGTACAGGCGGCGCTTGCCGTCCTCGTCGAGGATGTCCTTGAAGCCTTCCAGGTACTTGATCAGTTCCTCGCGGTGCGCGGCGCGCTCGTGCGCCTGGCCCAGCGAATTCAGCTCCAGGCGAACGCCGACCAGGCCCAGGTCATCCCACAGGCGCTGGCACATCAGGATGATTTCCGCATCCACATCCGGGCCGGCAAAGCCCAGCGCCTCGGCGCCAAGCTGGTGGAACTGACGGTACCGGCCGCGCTGCGGACGCTCGTGACGGAACATCGGACCGGTGTACCACAGCCGCTTCGGGCCGTCGTACAGCAGGTTGTGCTCGATCGTGGCGCGCACCGCCGCGGCCGTACCTTCCGGGCGCAGCGTCAGGTTCTCGCCGTTCAGCGCATCGGTGAAGGAATACATTTCCTTCTCGACGATATCGGTCACCTCGCCGATACCGCGCACGAACAACTGGGTATGCTCGACGATTGGCGTGCGGATCTGCTGGTAGCCGTAGGCACGCAGCATGCTGCGCGCGGCGGAGTCGAACATTTCCCACAGCGGGGCGTCGGCGGGCAGCATGTCGTTCATGCCCTTTACGCCCTGCAGTGCCTTGGCGGCCTTCGTCTTGTCTTCGCTCATGTCTTCTTCGTGATTCCGGTGCTGCCGCGCTCCGCGCTTCAGGCCACCGCTTCCTGGGTTGCCTTCTTTGCGGCCGGGCCGTAGTGCGTGCGCACGTATTCGTCCACGATCGCCTGGAATTCCTGGGCGATATTGTCGCCACGCAGCGTCTTCACCTTGACGCCGTCGACGAACACCGGCGCCGCCGGCGATTCGCCCGAACCGGGCAGCGAAATGCCGATGTTGGCATGCTTGCTCTCGCCGGGGCCATTCACGATGCAGCCCATCACGGCCACATCCATTTCCTCGACACCCGGATACTCGTGCTTCCACACGGGCATCTGCTCACGCAGATAACCCTGGATGCTGGCCGCCAGTTCCTGGAACGTCGTGCTGGTCGTGCGGCCGCACCCCGGGCATGCAATCACCATCGGCGTGAAATTGCGCAGGCCCATCGTCTGCAGGATTTCCTGGCCGACGTAGACTTCCTTCTCGCGCGCCGCGCCCGGCTCGGGCGTCAGCGAAATGCGGATCGTGTCGCCAATACCTTCCTGCAGCAGCACCGACAGCGCGGCCGTGGATGCCACGATGCCCTTGCTGCCCATGCCGGCCTCGGTCAGGCCCAGGTGCAGCGCGTAATCGCAACGGCGCGACAGCTCGCGGTACACCGCGATCAGTTCCTGCACCTGCGACACCTTGCACGACAGGATGATCTGGTTACCCGCCAGCCCGATTTCCTCGGCCTTCTGCGCCGATTCGATCGCCGACGTGATCAGCGCCTCCACCATCACGCTCTGCGCGGGCCAGGGCTCGGCGCGGCGGGCATTCTCGTCCATGACCCGTGCCAGCAGATCCTGGTCCAGGCTGCCCCAGTTCACCCCGATACGCACCGGCTTGTTGTAGCGGCACGCCATCTCGATCATCTCGGCGAACTGCTTGTCGCGCTTGGCGCCCTTGCCGACGTTGCCGGGGTTGATACGGTATTTCGACAGCGCCTGCGCGCACTCGGGGTAGTCGTGCAGCAGCGTGTGGCCGTTGTAGTGGAAGTCGCCGACCAGCGGCACGTTCACACCCATGCGGTCGAGTTGCTCGCGGATCGCCGGCACCGCAGCCGCGGCCTCGGGCGTGTTCACCGTGATACGCACGATTTCCGACCCGGCACGCGCCAGATCCTTGATCTGGATGGCCGTGCCGATCGCGTCGACGGTGTCCGTGTTCGTCATCGACTGCACGCGCACCGGCGCGCCGCCGCCAATCGTCACGATATTGTCGCCCCACACGATATTGGCCTGGCGCGACACGCGTCGCGGCAGCGGCCCGGGGATTACCGGCTGGGAAGCATTCTGATGCATTGCATTACCACCTTCAAATGGCATGGCTGATTGCGCTGTCCGACCGACTTACTGCAGGGTCAGGCGCGCCACGTTGTTTCGGTCCGCAGACTTGAAATTCACGGGCGCGCCATTGTGCGCCAGCGATTCCACGCCCTTCACGTTACCGAGAATGACCTTGTAAGGACCTCCGGCGCCGCTGCCGGATACGGTGTCGCCGGCCTTGCCGGTGCCGCCGAGGATGACCTTGCCGGTGCGGTCGCGCACTTCGTACCAGGTGTCGGCAGCGAAGCGGATCTGCACCGAACCGTCAGCTGTCGGTGCAGCCGCGGTCGTCGCGGGCGTCGCGGCAGGCGCTGCCGGCGTGACCTGAGCGGTCGGCGCCTGGGGCTTGGCCTGTGCCGGGGTATCCTGCGGCAGGCCGACGGCGCCGCCGGTCGCCAGCGGCATGCCCGTCGACGTCGTCGGTACGGCCGGCTGCACGGCAGCCTTGGGAGCCTCCGCCGGCGTCGTGTCGGCCGACGGCGCCGGCGAATCATTGCCAACCATCACCGGCGGCAGGGCGGCAGACACGGTGCCGTCGCCGTTGCTCTGCGCGACGCCTTCCTCGGCGGGCTTGTCCGCCGACTTTTCCGGCACCGGAGCTTCTGCCGCGGCCTTCTGGCGCGCCTCGAACCACGCCTTGGCGTGGTCATAGCCAAAATAACCGCCCACGCCCACCAGGGCCAAAACGCAGACCAGCCAGATCCAGCGGCCGCCGGCACCCTTGCTGCCAAAGCGGTTGCGGTCGTCGAACGCCTGGTTGAGGGCACCCTCATGGCGCCGCGTGATGCCCGTCACCGGGGTGGCCTGCGCGCGCGCATGGTATTGACCCAGCAGCGCATCGATATCGATCTGCAGCGTACGCGCGTAGGCACGCATCACGCCTTTGGCGAAGGTCACATCCGTCAGGCTCGACACATCGCCGGCCTCGATGGCCACCAGCTTGCCCGGCGCCACCTTCAGGCGCGCGCTGACATCTTCCAGCGACAGGCGTTGTGTCTCGCGACCCTCTTTCAGTTGCGCCCCGATCTCGCGGGCCACTGCCTCGCGGTCGGAGTCTGTCGCGCCGGTGCCAATGCTCGCGGTGGCCTGGCTATCGGCGCGCTCTTGTTCACTCATCCCAAGCTCCTCTTTCGTATGCGGTCAGCTCGCGCGAATCGGGGAAACGGCTACGCAGTTCCGAGACCAATGCGCCTTGCGCCTGCGCGTCGCCCTGGCGATGCGCAATGCGCGCACCCAGCCAGAGGGATTGCGCGCTGACGAACTGGCTGCCGTTGATGCGGCCCGCATACTGCCGGGCCTGCCCCATGTCCCCACGCTTGAAATACAGTTGCGCGAGATTCATGAGCACTGACGGATCGTTGCGGTCATATCCGTAGGCCGTTTGCAGATTTTTTTCAGCCGCAGCCAGGTTGCCGTTGCGCAAGTCGCAGTTGCCAAGGTTCGTCAGCGGCTTGACGGGACCATTGGGCGACGGCACCTGCACCGCGCGCTCCAGCATGGCCTTAGCATCGGCATAGCGATTCGTCTGGCAAAGCAGCGAACCATAGTTATTGAGCACGTCCGGGTCGTTCGGACGCATGTTCAGCGCCGTCCGGAAACTGTCTTCCGCCTGTGCGTTCTGGTTCATGCCCATGTAGATCAGGGCGCGCACGTGATACGCGTCGACGTTCGACCGGTCGATGCTGATGGCCTGCTCCACCTCGGTGAGCGCCACGGGATACTGGCGGGCTTCCAGATACTGGGTCGCCAGGCGCAGGCGCAGCGCCGATCGCTTGTCCGCGGCCGCCGGTGTCGGTTCAGGAGAGGACCTGTTCACCTGCGGCGGCGCCGAAGACGACGAACAGGCGGAAAGCATCAACAGCCCCGACAGGGCAGCGACAAGCAGACGGGTCATGCAGGACGGACCTCCCGAGCGGCGCCGGCATCCACCGGAACCAGTGGCGTGATCTTGCCGAACTTGCCGCGCTCGGCCAGACGGGTGCGATCCATGACCTCGCCGGCCAACTGGCCACAGGCGGCATCGATATCGTCGCCCCGGGTCTTGCGGATCGTCGTGACGATGCCCGCATCCATCAGCACCTGGGCGAAGCGGCGGATCTGCTCGTTGTTCGAGCGCTTCAGCCCCGATTCCGGGAACGGGTTGAACGGGATCAGGTTGAACTTGCATGGCACGTCGGCCACCAGCTTCAACAGTTCCCGGGCATGCTCGACCGTGTCGTTGACACCATCGAGCATGCAATATTCGAAAGTAATGAAATCGCGCGGCGCGAATTCCAGATAACGGCGGCATGCCGCCATCAGTTCGGCCAGCGGGTATTTACGGTTCAGCGGCACCAGCACATCGCGCAGCGCATCGTTCGACGCGTGCAGAGACACTGCCAGGGCGACAGGCAAATCCTTCGACAGCCGGTCCATCATCGGCACCACGCCAGAAGTGGACAGCGTGACGCGGCGGCGCGAGAGGCCGTACGCGTTGTCGTCGAGCATCAGCCGCATGGCCGGCACCACGGCGTCGTAGTTCAGCAGCGGCTCGCCCATGCCCATCATCACCACGTTGGAGATGACGCGGTCGTCCTTGGGGCCACGGCCCAGCTGCGTGCGCATCGCGAATTCGGCCATCCACAGCTGGCCGATGATCTCGCCCGTGCTGAGATTGCGCGAAAAGCCCTGCTTGCCGGTGGAACAGAACCGGCAATTGACGGCGCACCCCGCCTGCGAGGACACGCACAGCGTACCGCGCGTGTCCTCGGGGATGTACACCGTCTCCACCGCGTTGCCGGCGCCCACGTCGATCAGCCACTTGCGCGTGCCATCGGTGGACAGGTTGTCGGTGATGATGGCAGGCGCCCGGATCTCGGCACGCGTCGCGAGCTTTTCGCGTAGCGACTTGGCGAGATCCGACATGGTATCGAAGCGGCTGGCGCCAAACTGGTGGATCCAGCGTTGCAACTGCCGCGCACGGAACGGCTTCTCGCCGAGCTCCCCGCAATAGGCGGTGAGCGCGTCCGCGTCGAGATCGAGCAGGTTGACGAGATTGTTCATGACGGCAGTTTCCAGCTTGCTACAGGTTTCAGTCGTGATGTCAGAAGACAATCAGCGGCTGTAAACGTTCATGCCCGGGAAGAAGAAAGCCACTTCCGCGGCAGCCGTTTCAGCGGCGTCCGAGCCGTGCACGGCGTTGGCGTCGATGCTGTCGGCGAAATCGGCGCGGATCGTGCCCTTCTCGGCCTTCTTCGGGTCGGTTGCGCCCATCAGGTCGCGGTTCTTGGCGATGGCGCCTTCACCTTCCAGAGCCTGGATCATGACCGGGCCCGAAACCATGAAGTCCACCAGGTCCTTGAAGAACGGGCGGGCCTTGTGGACGGCGTAGAACTGCTCGGCTTCGCCGCGCGACAGGTGAACCATCTTGGCAGCTACGACCTTCAGGCCAGCGGCCTCGAAACGGGCATAGATCTGGCCGATAACGTTCTTGGCCACGGCATCCGGCTTGATAATCGACAGGGTGCGTTCGATCGCCATGAAAAACTCCGAAAAATGAAGGGGTTACAAATGGATTAAACGTGCAATTCTAGCACGACGGCATGGCGGATTCGAGCATCGGCCAGGATGACGCGCAAGACGCATGCCGCAACCGGGTGCAACCCGATTTATATGCACCATAAGGCACATTACAATCGTGAAATGTCGGAACAGTTGCCGGGAACTTGCGTCAAAATGTCTGCGCTTTCGTAGAACAATGATGGCGAGGGACATTGTCAAGACAAGGCCCTTGCAAATCGGCGGGCGCGATGCCACATTGGCGCTGTGTCGCCGGGTTAGCCCGGCGTCTCACTGAATATCTGATGACAGGAGTCATGATGAATAACAAGCTGAATACCTACGGATTCGGCAACAGTGCGGGCGTCACCGATGTGGCCGTCCGCAACCGGGTCCTCCGCAATACCTACTGGCTGCTTGCGATCTCGATGATCCCGACCGTGCTCGGCGCGTGGATCGGGGTGGCAGCCGGTTTCGCCGGCCTGGTGGCGGGTAGCCCTGGCCTCTCCGCCCTGCTGTTCCTGGCGGTGGCCTTCGGTTTCATGTTCGCCATCGAGAAGACCAAGAACAGCAGCATGGGCGTGGTCCTGTTGCTGGCCTTCACGTTCTTCATGGGCCTGATGCTGGCACGCATTCTGAGCCTGACGCTGTCGTACTCGAACGGGCCCGCGCTCATCATGTACGCCTTCGGCGGCACGGCCGCGGTCTTCGGCGTCATGGCGACGATCGCCACCGTCAGCAAGCGCGATTTCTCGGGCCTGGCCAAGTTTCTGTTCGTCGGCGTGATCCTGCTGATTCTGGCCAGCATCGCCAACATCTGGCTGCAACTGCCGGCGCTGATGATCACGCTGTCGGTCATCGCCATCGCGATCTTCTCGATCTTCATTCTGATCGACGTGCAGCGCGTGGTGAACGGCGGCGAGACCAACTACATCACGGCCACGCTGGCGATCTACCTGGACGTATACAACGTCTTCGTGAACCTGCTGGCTCTGCTCGGCATCTTCGGTGGCAGCCGCGACTGACGCGCGCCCGGCATGAAAAAGCCGACCTTCGGGTCGGCTTTTTTTTTGCGCATTTTCCCGGCGGCTACGCTTGCTCGCGCGCCGGCCGGCGTTCAGTCCCGATCGAATACGGCGATCGATTCCACGTGCGAGGTGTGCGGGAACATGTTGATCACGCCCGCGCCTGACAGGCGATAGCCGGCTTCGTGCACCAGCAGGCCGGCGTCGCGGGCCAGCGTTGCCGGGCTGCACGACACATAGACGATGCGCTTGGGCAGCACATCGCTGCCCGCCTGGTGCAGTTCGCCCAGCGCCTTGCAGACGGCCAGCGCGCCTTCGCGCGGCGGGTCTACCAGCCAGCGGTCGAAACGGCCCAGCGCGGCGATGTCCTCGGCCGTCACCTCGAACAGGTTGCGGCAGGCAAACGTCGTCTTGTCGGCCAGGTTGTTGTAGCCGGCATTTGCCAGCGCGCGCGTGGTCAGCGCCTCGCTGCCCTCGATACCCATCACCGAAGTACCCTGCGTGGCCAGCGGCAGCGTGAAGTTGCCGATGCCACAGAACAGGTCCAGCAGGCGATCGGTTGGCTGCGCGTCGAGCAGGCGCAGGGCACGCCCGATCAGCACGCGGTTGATCTGGTGATTGACCTGCGTGAAGTCGGTGGGCTTGAACGGCATGCGGATACCGAATTCCGGCAGCGTGTACGCCAGCTCGACGTCGACCGGGTAAAACGGATGCACGGTGTCCGGGCCCTTGGGCTGCAGCCAGAACTGCACGCCGTGCTGGTCGGCGAACGCACGCAGCAGATCCTTGTCGGCGTCGGTCAGCGGCTCGAGGATGCGCAGCACCAGCGCCGTCACCTCGGCACCCACGGCCAGCTCGATCTGGGGCATGCGGTCGCGGATAGACAAACCGGTGACCAGTTCGCGCAGCGGCACCAGCATCGCCGAAACATGCGGCGGCAGGATCTCGCAACGCGTCATGTCCGCCACATAGCTGCTCTTGCGCTCGTGGAAGCCCACCAGCACCCCACCCTTCTTGGCCACATAGCGGACGGTCAGGCGCGCGCGATAGCGATAACCCCAATCCGGGCCGGCGATCGGACGAAACACCACATCCGCCTTCACCTTCGACAGGTGCCACAAGTTGTCTTCCAGCACCCGCTGCTTGATGGCCAGCTGGGCGCGCGCGTCGAGGTGCTGCATAGAGCAACCGCCGCAGACGCCAAAGTGCTGGCAACCCGGCTCCACGCGCATGACGGACGGCTGCTTCACCTCCACCAGGTGCGCCTGCTCGTAGCTCGGCTTGCGGCGATAGCTCTTGTAGGCAACGGTCTCGCCGGGCAGCGCGCCCTCGACGAAAATGACCTTGCCCGGTGTACCATCCTCGTTCTCCAAACGGCCCACGCCGCGCGCCTCCATGTCGAGGCTATGGATGGTAACAACGGGATCCGCGGGCACGGATGCGACGGGCGCGACACCCGGCTGGCCCGCTTGTTCGGGCTGGGAGGAGACGACGGCTTGAGACACCGGAGGGACCTGACGTATTGTTTTGCGAAAGCGCGATTGTAGTCCAGTCATCGCGCTGTCACGCAGGAAGGCGCCAAGAAAGAGGTAGCGATGGAACTGGTATCGTGGAATATCCAGTGGGGCCGCGGCGTCGACGGCAAGGTCGACATGGCCCGAATTGTCGACACCATCCGTGGCATGACCAATCCCGACGTGATCTGCCTGCAGGAAATCACGCGCGGTTTTTCCGAGATGGCGGGTCAGCCCCAGCGCGACCAGGTGGCGGAACTGAGCGCGCTGCTGCCTGGCTATCGGGTCATCTTTGCCCCGGGCGTCGACCGCACCCATGGCGATGGCACGCCGCGCCAGTTCGGCAACGCGATCGCCACGCGGCTGCCTGTGCGCGAGGTGTTCCGCCACGCCCTACCCTGGCCCTCCGACCCGGAAGTGGCATCGATGCCGCGCGTGGCACTGGAGATCACCGTGGAAGCCGGCGGCAAGCCGCTGCGCATTATCTCCACGCACCTGGAGTTCTACTCGAAGCTGCAGCGCGCCGCGCAAGCCGACGCGCTGCGCCAATGGCATGCCGAGGCGTGTCAGCACGCCCGCCGGCCAGGCAAGTCGGAAAAGAAACCGGGACCGTTCACGCCGCAACCGCGCCCGAGCGCGGCCATTCTTTGCGGCGACTTCAACAGCAAACCCGACGACGTGGCGTATCGACGCGTGCTGGAGCCCTACGCCGATACCACCGTGAACTGGAAAGACGCCTGGTGCCACATGCATCCGGGCCAGGCCCACGCACCAACTTGCGCGCTCTACGACAAGGAACAGTGGCCGGAGCCACCGTTCGCCTGCGATTTCATGTTCGTGACCGAGGATTTGCTGGGCGACGTCACGCGTTGCGAGGTCAACGGCACGACCGATGCGTCAGACCATCAGCCGCTGCACCTGAGCCTGCGACGCTAGACCGCGCGCCACGCGCGAATCAGCCTTCGTCTTCGGCCTCGGGCGCCATCGGCGCCAGCTTGAACGCGCGCAGATACGTCATCCACTGCTCGCCTGGCAGTTCGGCCAGCGTCTCCTGCACCAGCGACACTTCCAGGTCGAACTCGCGCGGCGTCAATCCGCCGCGCATCAGCTGGAAACGGCAGTACATCAGGTAGGTGTTGACGACGTCGGTCTCGCAGTAGTCGCGGATCTCGTTGAGCCGGCCTTCCTGGAACGCCTGCCAGACCATGCTGCCGTCCATGCCCATCTTGCCCGGAAAGCCGCACAGCTTGGCGAGGTCATCCAGCGGGGCGCTGGCCCGCGGCTGGTACATCGCCAGCAGATCCATCAGATCCAGGTGCCGCATGTGGTAGCGGCTGATGTAGTTGTTCCACTTGAAGTCGCGGCTGTCGTCGTCGCGCCCCTCGCCCATCTCCCAGTACCGCGGGGCCGCCACGCCATGCACCAGCCCTCGGTAATGCAGCACGGGCAGGTCGAAGCCGCCGCCATTCCACGAGACCAACTGCGGACTGTAGCGCGCAATCAGCTCGTAGAACTTCTGAATCAGCGTGGCCTCGCCATCCTCCGGGGTGCCCAGCGATCCGACGTGGAAAACGGCCGAACCATCGCGTTGGGTGCGGCGCAGCACGCACGAAATGGCGGCCACGCGCTGCAGATAGTGCGGCAGGAAGTCGGAGCCGGTCTTCTCCCGGCGGGCGGAAAATGCATGCTCGGCGACTTCGGCGTCGCTCATCGATGCGGGATGGTCATGCAAACGGCGCAGGCCGTCGACATCGGGAATTGTCTCGATGTCGAATACCAGCACAGGGGTCATAGAACGGCGTCCTTGCGTACACCTTGCGAAGCGAAATGCCGCTTGAGCTTGACCAGCGCTTCCTGCTGGATCTGGCGCACGCGTTCGCGTGTCAGACCCATTTCCTCTGCCAGCTCCTCGAGCGTGGCCGGCTCGATATGGTTGAGCCCGAAGCGGCGCTCCACCACATAGCGATGCTTCTCCGACAGGCGTGCCAGCCAGAGTTTCATCAGGCCTTCCAGCTCGCGGTGAGCCACTTCCTGATCGGGCGCGGCATTGTGCTCGTCAGAGAGGAAGTCGAGCAGGCTCGATCCGGGATCCAGATCGAACGGCGTATCTAGCGAGGTGGTGTGTTCATTGAGTGCCAGCACGTCCTGCACCTCGTCCGGCGTCTTGCCGAGCAGGTGGGCGATGTCCTCGAGGCTGGCGTCGCGGCCATCGGTGCCACCTTTCTCAAGATGACGCTTGGCGCGCAGGACCTGGTTCAGCTCGCGAATCACGTGTACGGGCAACCGCACGGTGCGGGCCTGGTTCATGATTGCGCGCTCGATGCTCTGGCGGATCCACCAGGTGGCATAGGTGGAGAAACGGAAACCGCGCGTCGGGTCGAACTTCTCGATCGCATGCATGAGCCCGAGGTTGCCTTCCTCGATCAGGTCGAGCAGCGGCACGCCACGGTTCAGATAGCCCTTGGCGATGCTCACCACGAGACGCAGGTTGCGCTCGATCATCACCTGCCGGGCGGAGAAATCGCCGCCCTTGGCCAGCGTGGAGAAATGCAGTTCCTCCGGCGCCGACAGCAGCGGCTTTATGCTGATGCGATTGAGATAGTGCTGGACCGTATCGGCGGCCAGTTCCGTGTGCAGCACGGTACGAAAGTCGTCGGGTTCGGCAGCCGCCTCCCGGGTGCCTTCTTCCTCTTCGTCGTCGCTGTCTTCGTCTTCGTCGTCACGGTCGGACTGATCGGCGTCGTCGCCATTCGCCTCCGCAGTGCGACGGCTGGCGCGCGACACGGGCGCGATGGGCTCGTCGGCCACCGGCACCATGTCGGCTGCAGGATCGACGTCGACCATTGCGGTTTCGACGTCGCCGTCAGGTTGACCGCCCACGTCAGCTTTCGCTTCCGGCTGCTTGGGACGACGGGTCCTGCTGACAACTCCGGATGAGACAGTTTTCTGACGTGGCATGAAACCTCACTGTGGCGGTAGATACCGCATCGGATCGACCGGTTTTCCGTTCTTGCGGACCTCGAAATGCAGCTTGACCCTGTCAGTATCACTGTTACCCATTTCGGCAATCTTCTGACCCTTGCGGACCGTGGACTGCTCTGCCACCAGTACCTTGTCGTTGTGACCGTAGGCGGTGAGATATGTGTCGTTGTGTTTGATGATGACAAGATTCCCGTAGCCGCGCAAGGGGCCTACGTGAATCACCCTACCCTCGTCCGCAGCCAGCACGGCGTCACCTTTTTTACCGGCAATATCGATGCCTTTATTGGCCTTGTCGTCAAATTTACCGATCAGTTGGCCGGTTGCCGGCCAGGCCAGCCGGATGTCGCCGGCCGGGGCCGATGCGCCCGCCGCAGCGGCCGCTGCAGGGGCGGTGGCCGACGGTGTCGTGGCAGCCGGCGCGGAGGCCGCGGCGGGGGCCGACGAAGCACTCATCGGCGTGCCCACCGGACGCGCCGCATCAATCGGCTGCGACTGCACCGTACCGGGCGCCACCGGCACCGTAGCCACGCCCGGTGCGGTATTCACGTCGGCGCTCGGCGGCACCACGCGCAGCAGCTGGCCTACTTCGATCTGGTTCGCGTTGGCCATGTTGTTCCAGGCGGCCACGTCGCGGTACGACTGCCCGTTCTCCAGGGCGATGCGATAAAGGGTATCGCCGCGCTTGACCCGATAGTATCCGGGCGGTGCCGGCTCCAGCGGGGCGGCCGTCTGGCCGGTGGCGACGCCGGAGGTGCGATCCACCACCGGTGCAGGCATCGGGGAATTTGCGCAGGCAGCCAGGATGGCTGCGCCGGCAACAATGCTCAGGCGTTGTCCGACTCGTGTGAAGTTCTTCTGATTCACGATGTTGTGCATAGTTCGACTCAGATGGTGCCCGATTTTAAGGGCACAAAGAAAACGGCTTCAAGCGCGGTTCGGTGAAATCGATGCCGATTGAGGCGCTCGATCAGCAATAGTTGCTGCGTCACCGTCTGACCCGGGGCGCCGTTGCCGGACGCCACCACCGGTGCGATCAGACGCCCGCCGATGGCCAGTTGTTCCAGCAGGGCCTGCGGCACTTCCATGCCGGCGGCCGCGAGGATGATCGACGAGAACGGCGCGGCCTGCGGCAGGCCCAGCATGCCGTCGCCATAGTGCAGACGGATGTTGGGCACGCGCAGCGGACGCAGATTGGCCTTGGCTTGTTCGTGTAGCGGACGGATTCGCTCGATGGAGAACACGTCCTGCGCGCAGAGGCTCAGCACGGCGGCCTGGTAGCCGCATCCGGTGCCAATTTCCAGCACGCGCGCCAGCGGCTGGTCGGGCGCCATGCCCTCGCGCAGCAGCTCGATCATGCGCGCCACCACCGATGGCTTCGAAATGGTTTGCTGGTGCCCGATCGGCAGCGCCGCGTCCTCATAGGCCTGCGACGCGAGCCCCGGCTCCATGAACAGGTGGCGCGGCACCGTGGCGATGGCGCCCAGCACGCGCTCGTCGCGAATTCCGCCGGCGCGCAGGCGCGCGGCCAGCGCAAGACGGGCCCGATCCGATGCCATGCCTCCGCCGCCGGCTACCGCCGCCGAGGCACGGGCCTCCACGGCGCTGCCGGGCGCAGGCGGCGCAGCGGGCGGTGCGGCAGGCTTGCGCGGCTTGACCGTGGCGGGCGCCGGCGCGGCAGCGGCACGCTTGCCCACCGCGGGCATGCCGGCGGTACGCGCAGGAGCGGGCTTGCGTTCGACCACCGCATCGAGCGGCAGCGGAAAGCGGGGGCGGCGCGGCGTGGAGCTCATCGGGAGTACGGCGCAGAAACCGGGGACGAGATGAAAACGGTGCGTTCGCGCACGAAACGGGCGCGACGATCGCGCAACAACGGTTGTGGCAAGGCCGGCGATGACACGCTTACCCCAGCCACTGTTCGATCTGTTGAAGCTGGCCGCGGTGTGTCAGGTCCAGCTGCAGCGGGGTCAGCGAGACATAGCCATTGGCCGTGGCGTGGAAATCGGTACCCTCGCTGGCATCGCGGGCGTCACCGGCGGGGCCGATCCAGTAGATGGGGTCGCCGCGCGGATTCACCTGCTGGATGACGGGCTGCGACGGATGCCGCTTGCCCAGCCGCGTGGCACGGTGTCCGCGGATGTGCTCGTACGGCAGGTTCGGGATGTTCACGTTGAGCAGGAACGGTTCGGTCGGCGGCCGGGCAATCACGCGCTCCACTACCTCGCGCGCCACGCGCGCGGCGGCATCGAGATGTTCCCAGCCGTGATGCACCTGCGAGAACGCGATCGACGGAATACCGAACAGGTAGCCCTCGATGGCGGCGGCCACGGTGCCCGAGTACAGCACGTCCTCGCCCATGTTCTGGCCCTGGTTGATGCCCGACACCACCAGGTCCGGCCGGTCTTCGAGCAGGCCGGTCAGCGCCACGTGCACGCAGTCCGTCGGCGTGCCATTGATGAAACGAAACCCCTTCTGCACCCCCTCGCGCGCCTCGTACACCGAGAGCGGACGCTGGAGCGTCAGCGAATTCGACGCGCCACTGTGGTTCTGTTCCGGGGCGATCACGGTCACGCGCGCCAGGGGCGCGAGCGCTGCGTGCAGGACGGCAAGCCCTGGCGCAAGGTAACCGTCATCGTTGGCAAGAAGGATATGCATGGCCGCGATTGTACCTGAGCGAGGGGCCGTCGGAGGCACCACGCATGCACCGGATGGGGGACAAAGACGGCCGGACATGCGTCGCCCGAATAGGCGACATGCAACGATTTGTTCCAGCAGAACGATCGTGCTTTTCTTGCGCTACACTTGCCCGACATTGTCCGCGGCAGCCCCGTAACGTGGCCCCGGACGACACCGGCAACACGCCAACACACAAGGGAGACACGATGAAAGCCGTACTGTGCAAAGCCTGGGGTCCGCCTGACTCCCTGTCGCTGGAAACGCTGCCCGACCTGGTGCCGGGCGACGGCGAGGTCGTCATCGACGTCAAGGCCGCGGGCGTGAACTTCCCCGACGTGCTCATCATCCAGAACAAATACCAGGCCAAGCCCGAGCTGCCGTTCTCGCCCGGCTCGGAACTGGCCGGCGTGGTCAATGCCGTGGGCGCCGGTGTCACGCATGTGAAACCGGGTGACAAGGTCATTGCCTACCTGGGCAATGGCGCCTTTGCCACGCAGGCCAAGGCACCGGCCAAGGCCGTGGTGCCGATGCCGGCCGATATCGACTTCGACGTGGCCGCCGCCTTCACGCTGACCTACGGCACCTCGCACCACGCCGTGGTGGATCGTGGCGAGCTGAAGGCCGGCGAGACGATGCTGGTACTGGGCGCGGCCGGCGGCGTTGGCCTGGCGGCCATCGAGATCGGCAAGGCGATCGGCGCGCGCGTGATTGCCGCCGCGTCCACCGACGAAAAGCTCGCGGTGTGCCAGGCGCATGGCGCCGATGCCGTGATCAACTACAGCACCGAAGACCTCCGCGAGCGCATCAAGGCGCTGACCGACGGCAAGGGCCCCGACGTCATCTATGATCCGGTGGGCGGCGTCTATGCCGAGCCAGCCTTCCGCTCGATCGCCTGGCGCGGCCGCTACCTCGTGGTTGGCTTTGCCAACGGCGAGATCCCGAAGATTCCGCTGAACCTGGCGCTGCTCAAGGGCGCCTCGCTGGTGGGCGTGTTCTGGGGCGATTTCGCGCGCCGCGAACCGAAGGCCAACCAGGCCAACATGGCGCAGATGCTGGGCTGGATGAAGGAAGGCAAGATCCGCCCGCACATCTCGGCCCGCTATCCGCTGGACCAGGCCCCGCAGGCGCTCAAGGACATGGAAGCGCGCAAGGTGACGGGCAAGATCGTCATCACGCCGTAACGCATAACGCCACCCTCATTCGTTACCCTTACCGTTACCCTTGGCCGCTGCCGCCCCTTCCCGCCCGGGAGGGGCCAGCCCCCCGGCTTCCGCTTCAGAGCTTCTCCGTTTCCCCGCTCTTCGGCTGCCAGCGCATCAGCCGCTTCTCTCCCACCGTCACCATCCAGTCGAGCACCAGCGCAAACGCCGTCAGCACCACGATGCCGGCAAACACGGTGTTGATGTCGAACGTGCCTTCGGCCTGCAGGATCAGGTAGCCCACGCCACGCGCCGAGCCCAGGTACTCCCCCACCACCGCGCCCACGAACGCCAGGCCCACGGACGTATGCAGCGACGAGAACACCCAGCTCGTGGCGCTGGGCAGGTACACGTGGCGCAGCAGCTGCTGCCGGTTGGCCCCGAGCATGCGCGCGTTGGCCAGCACCACCGGGCTCACTTCCTTCACGCCCTGGTACACGTTGAAGAAGACGATGAAGAACACCAGCGTCACCGCCAGCGCCACCTTCGACCAGATGCCCAGCCCGAACCAGACCGCGAAGATCGGGGCCAGGATCACGCGCGGCATCGAGTTGGCGGCCTTGACGTATGGGTCCAGCACGGCCGAAGTGAACGGGCTCAGCGCCAGCCACAGGCCCACGCCCAGCCCGGCCACGGTACCGATGCCGAAGGCCAGCACGGTTTCCAGCAGCGTCACGCCCAGGTGAATGTAGATGTCGCGCTCGACGACAAACCAGTTCCACACGCGTTGCGCCACCATCAGCGGTTCGCCGAAAAAGAACGCCACCTGTTCGGAGCGCGTGGCAAGGTGCCAGGCGAGCAGGATCACCACCAGGAGCAGCAGCTGCCACACGCGCAGCATGCCTTTGGAATCAGCACGAAAAGCCATGATCTTCTTGAGTGTCCGGTCGTTGAATCAGGCCACCTTGCGCTGCTGCGCATAGCCCTTGAGCACTTCCTCGCGCAGCACGTCCCAGATGGCGGCGTGCAGCTCCACGAAGCGCGGATGATTGCGGATCTCGGCCACGTCGCGCGGGCGCGGCAGGTCGATCGCGAACTCGCCGATCGGATGCGTGCCCGGGCCCGCCGACAGCACCACCACGCGGTCGCTCATCGCAATCGCCTCGTCCAGGTCGTGCGTGATGAACAGCACGGCCTTGCGCTTGGCGGCCCAGAGGTCGAGCACCTCGTTCTCCATCAGCTGCCGCGTCTGGATATCCAGCGCCGAGAACGGCTCGTCCATCAGGATGATGTCGGGGTCCATCACCAGCGTCTGCGCCAGGCTCACGCGCTTGCGCATGCCGCCCGACAGCTGGTGCGGATAGCGGTCGCCAAACCCGCCCAGGCCTACCCTGCGCAGCCATTCCTCGCCCTGCGCCACGGCGTCGGCGCGCGGCACGCCGCGGAACTCCAGGCCGGCAATCACGTTGTCCAGCGCGCTGCGCCACGGCATCAGCGCCTCGGTCTGGAACATGTAGCCGGCGCGGGTGTTGATGCCCGCCAGCGGCTCGCCGAACACCCGCACGTTGCCGGTGGACGGCTCCAGCAGGCCGGCCGATACGTTCAGCAGCGTGGATTTGCCGCAGCCGGTGGGACCCACCACGGACAGGAATTCGCCGGGCTGGATGGACATCGTGACATCGCGCACGGCGGTATAGCGCTGCGAGCGGTCTTCGCGCGAGACGAAGGTGCAGGTCACGTTTTCGAGGGAAAGTGCAGGCGTGCTCATGACGGCATGACTCTGAGAAAGCGTTCGCCCGCCGGGCAGTGACGCGCGGCGGGCGAGGAAGGAACGAGGGGCGACGGCGCGGGGGCGACGGGAGGCGCTCCGGAGAACGGCAGCCTTACTTGTACTTGGCGTTGGCCTTCTGCACGAACGAATTCGTGAAGGTGCCTTCGAGCTTGATGGGCTTGCCCTTCAGTTCCGGATCGAACTGCTGCAGCGTGTTCAGCGCGGTCTTCGGGCCGTCGGCCGGCATCACGCCGTCCGGAGAAATGGCTTCCTTGACCTTGTCCCAGGCGGACAGATAGAGCGCGCGGTCGCCCAGCAGGTAGCTTTCCGGCACGGTCTTGACGATGTCCGACGGGCCGGCCTGCTGCAGCCACTTCAGCGCGCGCACCATTGCGTTGGTCAGCGCCTGCGTGGTATTCGGGTTCTGCTCGATGAACTTGGTCGACGCGTACAGGCAGCCCGACGGCATGTTGCCGCCGAACACCGACTGCGTTTCCTTGAGGGTGCGGGTATCCGACGCAATCTTCACCTCGTTCTTCTGCGTCAGCATCGAGATCACCGGATCCAGGTTGGCCATCGCGTCGATCTGGCCCGAACGCATCGCGGCCACCGCGCCGGCACTGGCGCCCACGCCGATGAACGACACGTCCGACGGCTTCAGGCCGGCCTTGGCCAGTACGAAGTTGGCCATCATGTTGGTCGACGAGCCCGGCGCGGTCACGCCGATCTTCTTGCCCTTCAGGTCGGCAATCGACTTGAAGTTCGGCATGGTCTTGTTCGAGACCACCAGCACGATCTGCGGCGCGCGGCCCTGCAGCACGAACTCCTGGTAGTGCTGGCCCTTGGCCTGCAGGTTGATGGTGTGCTCGTAGGCGCCCGACACCACGTCGGCGCTGCCGCCCACCACGGCCTGCAGCGCCTTGGCGCCGCCGGCAAAGTCGACGATCTCCACGTCCAGGCCTTCCTCCTTGAAGTAACCCAGGCGCTCGGCAATCGTCAGCGGCAGGTAGTAGAACAGGTTCTTGCCGCCCACGGCGATGGTCACCTTCTGCTTCTCGGGCTTGCCCTGCGCGAACGCGCTGCCGAACGTGAACCAGCCGGCCAGGAACAGTGCCAACGCAATCAGCAGCTGCTTCCAGAAAGGTTTGTTGTACATGTCGATCTCCTGCCTTTTTCTACTTCTGTTTGAATGACGGCACCACGCAAGACAGCCGGGCCGCCGCAAAGCGGCTCCCGGCGATGCTACCTGACGGCCTGGTGCCCCGCATCGGTACCACTACCTAATGTCGGCACAATGGCGGCGGTGGCCATGCTGCGCCGCCGCCCTTTCAAACAGCTTGCCCCGACGGCCGGCCGCGTTATTCCGCGTGGATGTTGGCGGACTTGATCACCTTGCCCCAGCGCTGCAGTTCGGCCTTCTGGTACTGGTCGAGCTGCTGCGGGTTCATGTACTTGGCTTCGGCGCCCAGTTCCTCGGCCTTCTTGCGGAACGCGTCGGTCTTCATGATCTTCTCGATCTCGGTGGTCAGCTTGTCGATCACCGGCTTCGGCGTGCCGGCCGGCGCGTACATGGCGAACCACGACGACACGTCGAGATCGGCGTAGCCGGCCTCGGGCGCCGACGGCACGTCCTTGAGGCTGTCCAGGCGCGTCTTGCTGGTCACCACCAGCGGCCGCAGCTTGCCCGCCGCGATATGGCCCATCAGCGGCGGTGGCGTGGTCATCGTCATGTCGACGTTGCCACCCAGCAGGTCGGTCATGGCCGGGCCGGTGCCCTTGTACGGCACGTGCGTGATCTGGATGCCGGCCATCTGGTTCAGCAGCTCGGTGGATACGTGCTGCAGCGAGCCGTTGCCCGACGAGGCGTAGTTGAGCTTGTTCGGATTGGCCTTGGCGTACGCCACCAGCTCCTTCAGCGACTTCACCGGCAGGCTCGGGCGCACCACCAGCACCTGAGGCGCCGACAGCAGGTTGGCCACGGGCGAGAAGTCCTTCACAGGGTCCCACGAGCTCTTGGTCAGCAGCGGCGTGATGACGTGGTAGCCCGAGTACTGCACCAGCAGCGTGTAGCCGTCCGGCTTGGCGCGCTGCACGTTTTGCGCGGCGATGGTGCCGTTGCCGCCCGGCTTGTTGTCGACCACCACCGACTGGCCCAGCGCCTTGGCCAGCGGCTCGGCGATCAGGCGCGCGGCGATGTCGGTGGTGCCGCCCGCGGCGGCCGATACCACGAGCATCACCGGACGGTTCGGGTAGGAGCCATCCTGGGCCTGCGCCGTGAAGGCGGTGGTCAGGCCGGCAACGGCCAGCAGCGCCGCGGCGCCAATGTGATTGCGTTTCATGCTTTGTCTCCGTATGTCTTATTGGGGGACTCGAAAATCCTTTGACTGGCGCGAACCGAACGCCTCATGCGTTGGCGAAGTACTCCGCCATCCAGGCCGGTGGCTGGTGAGTGCGCAGGCGCGGGCCGGCGCGCAGCAGCTGGCTGGGCACCTCGCGCTGCACGAGCGTCGACACCCCGCCCACCACCTCCAGCAGCGCGCCGAGGTCGACGCCGGTATCGACGCCCATCGCGGCAAACATATGCACCAGTTCCTCGGTGCTGACGTTGCCGCTGGCACCCGGGGCGTAGGGGCATCCGCCCAGCCCGCCGGCCGCCGCATCGAAACGCGTCACGCCGGTCTGCCAGGCCGCGATGGCATTGGCCAGGCCCATGCCGCGCGTGTTGTGCAGATGGATGGTCAGGCCGGTGTCCGGCAACGCCTGCTGGAACGTCCGGCACAGCGCCGCCACCTGGCTCGGGTAGGCCATGCCGGTGGTATCGCACAGCGTGATGCCAGCCGCGCCGGCCTGGGCAAAGGCTTGCGCCAGCGCCATCACGTCGGCTTCGCTCACATCGCCCTCGAACGGGCAGCCGAACACCGTGGATAGCGAGATGTTGACCGGCACGCCGGCCTGCCCTGCCGCGGCGATCATGGCCAGCAACTGGGCCTTGGACTGCTCGCGCGTCATGCGCAGGTTGGCGCGGTTGTGCGTCTCGCTGGTCGACATCACCAGGTTCACCTCATCGGGACGGCACGACAGCGCGCGCTCCAGCCCACGCAGGTTCGGCACCAGCACGGTGTAGCGCACGCCCGGCACGCGCTCCATCTGGTGCATCACGGCCTCGGCATCGGCCAGCGCGGGAATGGCGCGGGCCGACGTGAACGACGTGGCCTCGATGCGGGCGAAGCCGCAGTGCGCCAGCGCGTTCACGAACGCCACCTTCTGTTCGGTCGGGACGATGAACGATTCGATCTGCAACCCGTCGCGCGGCGCCACCTCGTTGATCTCGATCTTCGCCGGTCCGGCGAGAGGGTAGGTCTGGAGACTCATGCAATCACTCCTCGGGCGCGCAGGTCGGCAATGGCCGCCGCGTCGAAGCCGGCTTGCGCCAGCACGGTGTCGGTGTGTTCGCCCAGCGTGGGCGCGCGGTCATGGATGGCACCGGGGTTGCCGGACAGCTTCGGGATGATGCCCGGCACTTCCACCGCCAGCCCCTTGGCAGACGTCACCGTCTCGATTACTTCGCGGGCCCGGTAGTGCGGGTCCTCGGCGATGTCCTTGACCGTGTAGATCCGGCCGGACGGCACATCGGCGCCGCGCAGCACCTCCAGCGCCGACGCCACGGTCTGGGTGCGGGTCCAGGCGGCAATCGCCGCGTCGATTTCCTCCACCCGCTTCACGCGGCCGTCGTTGCGCGCGAGTTCGGGGTCTTCGCCCAGGTCGTTGCGGTCCATCGCCGCCATGAGCCGGCGGAAAATGGCATCGCCATTGGCGGCAATCAGCACGTAGTCGCCACAGCCGCACGGATAGGCGTTGGACGGCGCGATGCCCGGCAGCGCGCCGCCGGCCGGCTGGCGCACGGCGCCAAACGCCGAATATTCGGGCAGCAGGCTTTCGCTGAGGTTGAACAGCGATTCGTAGAGCGCCACGTCGATGACCTGCCCCTTGCCGCCGCGCGCATCGCGCTGGTAGAGCGCCAGCAGCACGCCCAGCGCGCCATGCAGGCCGGCGATGGTGTCGCCCAGAGACAGGCCGGCGCGCACCGGCGGACGGCCCGGTTCGCCGGTCAGGTAGCGCAGGCCGCTCATGGCCTCGGCCACCGCCGCAAAGCCTGGCTCGTCGCGCTTCGGCCCGGTCTGGCCGTAGCCCGACACGCGCAGCATGATCAGCTTCGGATTTGCCGCATGCAGCACATCCCAGCCCATGCCCCACTTTTCCATCGTGCCGGGGCGGAAGTTCTCGATCAGCACGTCGGCCTCGGCGGCCAGCTGGCGCACCAGGGCCTGCCCTTCGGGCTGACGCAGGTCGATGGCAATCGACGTCTTGTTGCGGGACTGGGCTTCCCACCAGACCGAGGTGTCGTCGTGCAGCATGCGCCATTTGCGCAGCGGATCGCCCTGGCCGGGCGGCTCTACCTTGACCACCTGCGCGCCAAAGTCGGCAAGGGTCTTGGCGGCAAAGGGGCCGGCAATCAGCTGGCCCAGTTCCAGGACCTTGATGCCGTTCAGAATCTGTTGCGCCATGTTGGAAACCTCTCCGTGAAACTGACCCGTATCGGGATTTGGCTTTGTTTCGACGGAGTGTGCCGCAGCGCCGGGTGACGCGGAATCGGCATTCCGGAAAGCGGGTTTTCTCCGAATGCGAAGGATTGGGGCTAACCCTGAGGTGGGGCGCGGGTCAACTTCCGGGCGCCGGATGCCGTTATCCGGGCACACTCCGCGCTCGCCACCCACCCTGAAGCGGCATTCCCGACGCCATGCGATTCCTCCGCCTTTGCCGCATTCTCTGCGCCGCCTGCGCGTGCTGGATTGCCACGCCAGCGCTGGCCCAGACCACCATCGTGCTGTACTCGGAAGCCGGCCAGCGCCCGCAGTCGTACGAGGAAAACGGCACGCCGCGCGGCGCCTACATCGACGCCCTCCAGCGGGTGCTGCGGCGCATGCCGCCCGAATTCAAGGTCGAGATCCGCTTTGCTTCCTGGGCGCGCACGGTGGAGGAAGCCCGCAATGGCCACAGCGCCGGCATTCTCGGCGTCTACTACCGGCCCCGGGAGCGGCCGTTCCTGAACCATTCCAAGCCGTTCTACAGCGAGGAGGTGGCCGTGCACTGCAACCGCGATGCCGTGGCCGGCCGCACCTTCCACAGCTACCCGGACGACTTCGTCGGCCTGAAATTCGGCAACCAGCGCGGCTACCTGGCACCCGGCCCCCGGTTCTTCCAGTTTGCCCGGGAAGGCAAGATCGCGATTGTGGAAGGCCACGAGTTCCACGACCTGGTCAAGAAAATGCTGGTTGGCGAAATCGACTGCGTCGTCAATCCGAGCGTGGTCCTGAACGAGGCCCTGGTCACGCTGGAAGCGCAAGGCCTGCCCGAGCGCATGCGTTTCAAGTCGCGGCGCGTGCTGAATATCCGGACGGAGACGGTGCACATCGGCTTCAGCAAGCCGTACGAGGCGTTGCATCCCGAGCTGGCCAGGTTCCGCGCGCTGTTCAACAAGGCGGCGGATGAATAGAATCTGCCACTGATTCCACCAGGATCACGCCCGTCATGCCACTGCTGCCACCGGTTCAATCGATCCGGAACCGGATGATCGTGCTGTTCATCGTTGTCACCACGACAACGCTGGGGGCATTCGGCGCGCACCGGCAGTGGCAGTTGCAGCAGGATCTGGAACAACGCTTCGAGCGGACCCGCGCCGAAATCCGGGAGAGCCTGGCGCAAAGCCTGGCGGAGCCGGCCTGGGCACTGAACGTGGGCATCCTGCGTTCGCGGCTGGAAGCGGCGCTGATTCACGCCGAGGTATCGGAAGCCTGCGTGTTCTCGCCCGACGGCCAGGAAACCTATGCCACGGCCGGCCAGCCCGGCAACCCTGGCGCGTCGCCCTGCACGCGGGCGGGCCCGCACGACGTGCTGGACCGGGTACCGATCTATCCCCCCGCCAATATCGACGCCGCCCGCCGCGAGGAACCGATCGGCACGGCCGTGGTGCGCTTCTCGCACGCGCCCATGCACAAGGCGCTGCGCAAGGCGATGATCCAGGGCGTAACCGAGGTGGCCGCCATCGACGTGGTGCTGGTGCTGCTGCTGACCTTCGGCCTGCGCATGGTGTTCCGGCCGCTGGAGCACCTGCAGCGCGCGCTGTTCCAGTTGGCATCGAGCCATGGCGACGAACTCGACGAGCTGTCGCGCCTGGGCCGCACCGAGTTCGACAGCGTCATCGAGGGCTTCAACCAGGTACTGCGCAAGCTCAAGCTGATCATCGCCGAGCGGACGGAGGCCGAGCTGACCGTGCGCGCGGCCATCCAGCGCAGTCACGAGGCGTTCGCCCAGATTCAGGCCACGCAGGGCCAGCTGGTGGAGAAGAACCTGCAACTGGAGGCCCTGTCGAAGACCGACCAGCTCACCGGCGTGTTCAACCGCCGGCACCTCGACGCGGTACTAATTCATGAACTGGAGCGCCATCGTCGCGAAGGCAGCGCGTTCTCGATCATCCTGATCGACGTGGACCGCTTCAAGGCCGTCAACGACAACCACGGCCACCAGATTGGCGACCGGGTGCTGGTGGAGATGGCCGAACGCATTCTCGACGCCACGCGCGAAGCTGACACCGTGGGCCGCTGGGGCGGCGAGGAATTCCTGATCATCGCCCCCGACATGGGGCCGGACGAGGCCGTGCGCTTTGCCGAGCAGCTGCGCCGCGCGGTGTCGGGCCGGGATTTCTCGGTAACCGGCGCCATGACGGCCAGTCTGGGCGTGGCCAGCGTACAGCCGGGCGACACCATCCACGGCATGATTTCGCGGGCCGACCACGCGCTTTACCGGGGCAAGAACAATGGGCGGGACCGGGTGGAGTTTGCCGAGGAGAGCGTGCCGGCAAACTAGCCCACCTGATCCCACCGGCGGCGCGCCCCCCCGGGCTTAGAACGGTGCGCGGTCGCCGCAGAGATGGGTGATCAGCAGCCTGGCCGAAACGGTCAGGCCAGCCGGGTCGCGCATGCCGATCAGCAGCGAGCGGCGTGCCCAGGCATCGTTGAGCGACACCAGAGACAGGCCCATCGACTTCACATGCGGCTCGGCGGCAATGCGCGGCAGCACGCCCACGCCCATGCCGGCCATGACCATGCGGCACATCGCGTCGAAGCTGCGCACCTGGATGCGCAGGCGGAACTGACGCTCGAGCCGGCTGCTTTCCTCAAGCAGCCGCGCGGCCAGCGAGGTCACCTGCGGCAGGCTCACGAAGTCGAATTCCAGCGCATCGGCATAATGCACAGCGCCGCGCTGGGCCAGCGGATGGTTGGGCGGCGTGATGATGACGAGTTCGTCCTGCCGGTACTCCACGGTCACCAGCCCCGTGCACGGCGTACGGTCGGCAAAGATGCCGACATCGGCCCGGTTTTCCATCAGCGCGGCAACGATGTCGCTGCTGTTGTGCTCTTCCAGTTCGATGCGGATGGTGGGATGCTGGCGCATGAACTGCGCCAGGTCGTCCGGCAGGAACTGGGTGATCGCCGAGGTGTTCGCGCACACGCGCACCTGGCCGCGCACGCCGGACGCATAGTCCGACATCACGCCAGCCATGCGCTCCACGTCCTGCAGGATCGTCAGCGCGTGGTGAAAGCAAGCCTGCCCTGCCTCGGTCAGCTGCACACCCGCCGCATGGCGGAAGAACAGCGGCGCGCCCACCGCGGTTTCCAGGTCGGAAATCCGCTTGCTGGCGGCCGCCACGGCCAGATGCGACTGGCGGGCGCCGGCCGAGATACTGCCTTGCCGGGCCACGGCTACGAACAGCCCCAGCGTGACGAGATCGAAGCGCGCCAGGTTCATGGTCAGAGCGTGCGCCGGTCCATCACGGCGCGGGCGATGGTGCCCGCGTCCACATATTCCAGTTCGCCACCCACCGGCACGCCGCGCGCCAGGCGCGACACCTTGAGCCCACGGGCCTTCAGCATCTCGCCGATGTAGTGCGCGGTGGCCTCGCCCTCGCTCGTGAAATTGGTGGCCACGATCACCTCGGAGGCCGGCCCGCCAGCCTCGGGGTCGGTGGCGCGCGCCAGCAGCCGGTCCAGGTGGATCTCTTTCGGGCCGATGCCGTCGAGCGGCGACAACCGCCCCATCAGCACGAAATACTGGCCGCGGTAGGTCAGCGTCTGTTCGATCATGACCTGGTCCGCCGGGGTTTCCACCACGCAAAGCAGCGAGGCGTCGCGCTCGGGGTCGCGGCACGTCTCGCAGATCTCCTGCTCGGTGAAGGTATTGCACCGCGCGCAGTGGCGAATGCCATCGGCGGCCCCGCGCAGCGCGTCGCCCAGCTTGCGCGCGCCATCGCGGTCGTGCTGCAGCAGGTGATACGCCATGCGCTGGGCCGACTTCGGCCCCACGCCGGGCAGTACCTTGAGCGCTTCGACCAGCGCCTGCAGCGAGGTGGGCGGCGCCGCCTTCATGACAGCCCCGCCAGTGTGGTTCGATCCATCAGGATGCCGGCCAGGATCAGAACGGCAGCTTGAAGCCCGGGGGCAGCGGCAGGCCCGAGGTCATCGAACCCATCTTTTCCTGCGTGGTGGCCTCGGCCTTGCGCACGGCGTCGTTGAACGCGGCGGCAACCAGGTCTTCGAGCAGGTCCTTGTCGTCGGCCAGCAGGCTCGGATCGATGGTCACGCGCTTCACGTCGTTCTTGCAGGTCATGAGCACCTTCACGAGACCGGCGCCCGACTGGCCTTCCACCTCGATCTGGGCCAGCTGGTCCTGCATCTTCTTCATGTTTTCCTGCATCTGCTGGGCTTGCTTCATCAGGCCGGCGAGTTGACCTTTCATCATGGCATTACTCCTTGGATATATGTGTTGGGACGGGCGGCGCGGCGTGATCTGGTTACACGCGGCCGCCTCTCGAATTCAGGCAGCGCGGGGCTGCACGGACCCGGGCACGATCTGCCCGCCGAACTCGCGCAGCAGCCCCTGCACGAAGGGGTCCTGGTCGATATTGGCTTCCGCTTCGCGCTGGCGTTCGGCACGCGCCGCGGCATCGACAGCCGCCGCCGTATGCGTGACGGCGCCGATTTCGCACTGCACGCGTACTTCGACGTTGAAGGTGTCATTGAGCGCGGCCTGCAGGCGCTCGGCGACAGTGGCTTCGCCCAGCGCCGCCACGGGCACGCGCAGGTGCAGCGTGCGGCCAACCACGCGATGCAGCTCGCTCTGGTGCGCCAGCTGCTGCGCCAGCCCCTTGAGCGGCAGCTTGGCCGCCAGCTCGGGCCAGTCGCCGGTGAAGACCGGGGGCGTGCCATCGTCCGCCGCGCTCGGCGCCACGGGTGGCACGGCGGGCGCCAGCGGCACGGCCGGCGCGGCTTCCGGCTCCGGCTTGCGGGCCGGTGCGGGCGGCTGCGCCGGTGCGGCGCGACGCCCGGCACGCGGCGTGCGCTCGAAACTTTCCGACTCGAAACCGTTGTCGAACCCGGCGAAGTTCGGGTCGAAACCCGGATCGCTGTCGTACGGGCCGATCACGGGCATGTCGGCAGGCATTTCTTCCCACGGCGGCACATCGCTGCCACCGGCCGCTTCCCAAGGCGGGACTTCGGCGGCAGGCTTGGCCGCCGGGGCCGGGCGCTCGCGCACCGGTTCCGGCGCAGCGGGCATCCGGGCGGCCGTCTCGGGCTGAGTTGGTGCCGGCGCGGGCGCCAAAGCTGGCACGGGAGCGGGTGCGGATGCGGGCGCGGCGGCAGTTGCCGGGCGTGCAGCCGCGGGGGGCCGCAGCGGCTGCGCGGCCGGGCGCTGGCTGGCCGCCGCAGCAGCAGCGGCGCCGGCATTCGGGGGCGCGCTGGCGCCCGCCGGACGCGCTGCGCCCTTGCCTGCCGAGGCCTGGCGCGCCGCTTCCAGCGCGGCACGCGCGGGCGACGTCGACGGACGGCTTGTCACGGCGGGTGTGGGCGCCATCGGTGCGGCAGGCGGGGCGGCAGGCGGTGCCATTTGTGCGACGGGCACAGCCACGGGTTCCGGCTTCGCAACGGCGACGGGTGCAGCGGTGGCAGCGGGCGCCGTTGCCGGCTCCGACCTGGCGCCCAGGTCAACCTTCGGTACGGATGGCGCCGTCGCTTCCGCCGCGACGGGCGAAACCGGGGCCACGGCCGCAGGCGCGGCTGCCATCGCACGGGGCGCCGGGGCGGCCGGCGTACCGGCCACGCGCGGGCGCGCCACAGGCTGGCCACCGCCACCCTGCCCGCCCGCTGGCGCGGACGGTGCGGCGGACGGACGGAACGCCAGCATCCGCAGCAGCGTCATCGTGAAGCCGGCATATTCGTCCGGCGCCAACGCCAGTTCATTGCGGCCCAGGTTGGCGATCTGATAGAACAGCTGGATTTCCTGCGCGTCGAACAGCCCGGCCAGCCGGCGTACTTCCTCGGCCTCGGGCCACTCGTCCTGCACCGACGCCGGCACGGCTTGCGCCAGCGCCACCTTGTGCAGCAGAGACCCAAGATCCTGTAGGGCTCCGGCGAACGACAGGCTGCGGTCCGCCATCGAATCGGCAATACCAAGCATCGCGGCGCCATCCTCGGCGGCGAGCGCATCGAGCAACTGCACCAGGTAGCTCTGGTCGATGGCACCGAGCATGCCGCGCACGGCTTCCTCGGATACCTGCCCGGCGCTATACGCGATGGCCTGGTCGGTCAGCGACAGCGCGTCGCGCATCGACCCATGAGCCGCCTGCGCCAGCAGGCGCAGCGCGCTGCCGTCGTGGCTGATGCCCTCTTGCGCGAGGATGTTGTCCAGGTGCGAGACGATGTGTCCCGGCGGCATCTGCTTCAGGTTGAACTGCAGGCAGCGCGACAGCACCGTGACCGGAATTTTCTGCGGATCGGTGGTGGCCAGGATGAACTTGACGTGCCCGGGCGGCTCTTCCAGCGTCTTCAGCATCGCGTTGAAGGCGTGGTTGGTCAGCATGTGCACTTCGTCGATCATGTAGACCTTGAAGCGGCCGACGGTTGGCGCGTACACCGCCTTGTCCAGCAGCTGCGCCATCTCGTCGACGCCACGGTTCGACGCCGCATCCATCTCGATGTAGTCGACGAACCGGCCGCTGTCGATCTCCTGGCAGGCCTTGCACTGGCCGCATGGCTGGGCCGTGATGTCGCCGCTGCCGTCAGCGCCGGTGCAATTGAGCGCCTTGGCCAGAATCCGGGAAAGCGTGGTCTTGCCGACGCCGCGCGTGCCCGTGAACAGGTAGGCGTGATGCAGCCGTTGCTGTTCCAGCGCATGCGTGAGCGCGCGCACCACGTGCTCCTGGCCGACCAGCGTGGTGAAATCCCGTGGGCGCCATTTGCGCGCTAGAACTTGATAACTCATGGCGGCGATTGTAGCAAAAGGCGGACCCGAGAATTCGGAACCGGGGCGACTATTCCCATCCGGCCCGCGCCCATGAAAAAGCCCCGCCGGCTGGCGGGGCTTTCCGTCGTCCAGCACCCCCGGCGGCCGGGAGTGCGGCGGTTGGCGGGCGGCGGGGGCGGGATACTCAGTGGATCACCATCAGCGTGAACGGATGCACATACGCCTGCAGCGTCACGAACAGCCCGACCAGGATGGCCAGCACGATCGAGTGGAAGAACACGTAGCGCAGGATTTCGCCCTCGTGGCCGTACCACTTGGTGGCCGTGGATGCCACCACGATCGACTGCGCATCGATCATCTTGCCCATCACGCCACCGGAGCTGTTGGCCGCGGCCATCAGCGTCGGCGACAGGCCCAGCTGCTCTGCCGTGGTCTTCTGCAGGCCGCCGAACAGCACGTTCGAGGCGGTATCCGAGCCGGTCAGCGCCACACCCAGCCAGCCCAGCATCGTGCCGAACAGCGGGTAGAACACGCCGGTCTGCGCAAACGCCAGGCCCAGCGTGGCGTCCAGGCCCGAGTAGCGGGTCAGGTAGCCGATGCCGAACATGGCGCAGATCGTCAGCAGCGAGAAGCGCACCAGCTTGATGGTTTCCCAGTATTCCTTGAACAGGCGCGGGATCGAGTAGCCCATCAGCAGGCCGCCCACGATCGCCGAGACCAGGATGCCGGTGCCGGCCATCGAGAGCACGTTGAAGTTGAAAACGGCGGCTTCGGCAATTTCCTTCGGCACCACGGGCGGGCCCTTGATGATGGCCTTGTCCAGGCCCGGAATCGCGTACTTCCACGCCCAGATGCCGTCCATCAGCTTCTTGAATTCGGGAATGCCCCAGACAAAGACGAACACGGTCAGGATCACCCACGGCATCCAGGCCTTGGCCACCGAGATGCCCACCGAGGCCGCCGAGGCCTTGGCATCGGCTTCGAGCGCTTCCGGATGGTCCACCTTGGAGTCGTCGTGGCGGCCCAGGATACGGGTGGAGGTCCAGATCTCCTTCGGATGCCATACCTTCAGGAACAGCGTCAGGCAGCCCATCGAGATCAGCGCCGAGATCACGTCCACCAGCCACGGGCCGTGGAAGTTCGACACTAGGAACTGCGGCACCGCGAAGCTGACGCCTGCCACCAGGATGGCCGGCCAGATCGCCAGCATGCCGCGGAAGCCCGCGAACGCCCAGATCAGCCAGAACGGCACCAGCACCGAGAAGAACGGCAGCTGACGGCCGATCATCGCCGACAGCTGTACCTGGTCGATACCGGTCACCGACGACAGGCCGATGATCGGGGCACCCAGCGCGCCGAACGCCACCGGAGCGGTATTGGCGATCAGGGCCAGGCCCGAGGCGGCCAGCGGCGAGAAGCCCAGGCCGATCAGGATGGCGCCGGTCACGGCCACAGGCGTGCCGAAGCCGGCCGCACCCTCGAAAAACGCCCCGAAGCTGAAGGCCACCAGCAGCAGTTGCAGGCGGCGATCCTCGGTCACGCCCGAGATCGAGTTCTGTAGCACCTTGAATGACCCATTCAGCGTGGTCAGCCGGTGCAGGAAGATGATGTTCAGGACGATCCAGCCAATCGGGAACAGGCCGGACACGATGCCAAGCCCCGCCGCCTTGCCGGCCATGGCCGCCGGCATGCCGAATACGAACGACGCGACAACCACGCCAACCACCAGCGCCAGTCCGGCCGCGAGGTGTGCCTGCATATGAAAGAACGCCAGCGCGGCTAGCAGCACGGCGACCGGAACCCCGGCAGCAATGGTCGAAAGCGCCATGCTGCCTAGCGGGTCATAGACTTGACTCCACACGATTGAATCCTCCTCTGGTGTTGATGCGGCGCCTGCCTCTGACGGGCCTGGACAGCCGGACGGCATTTGTCACCGCAAGCGACGCGTGCGCCGCCTGCGGGACAGAAAGGGGATTGTAAGGACGGGTTCCGGGCCACCGCCCAAAATCCGGTCATCGCCTCGATGAGCCAGATTCAGGGATCAGGGTTTATGCGGGGGAGCAGCCTGACGCACCTGTTCATCCTCGCGCGCAGCGTACTCCTTAAAACGAACGTTCGAAAGCCGTCAAGTGTGGTTCTGCGCTCCCGCGCCGGCCGAGCGGGCCGGCGGCAAGCGGAAGATGCGTCACGCGGCGTCAGCCGCACTCGCCGACGTAGCCGCAATTCGCGCACTTGGCGCACCCGTCCACCTTGTGCAGTGCGTGGGCGCCGCATTCGGGGCAGGTCTTGCCCGTGCCGATGCCGGTGACGGCCGTGGCGGCAGGCGCCGCGCCGGGCGCCACGGCCAGCGACATGGCCGCGTCGCCGCCATCGCGACGCGCGAGGCGCGCCGCCAGCGCCGTTGCCGGCACCTGGCCACCCTCGTCGTCGAGGAAGCCCCGCTTGATCAGGATGCGTTGCAGCGCGTAGCTGAGCGCCGCCACTTCGGAATCGTGAAACCGCGGCACCTCGGTGCCGTCCTGGCGCAGCAGCGAGCCGTAGCGCACCGTGCCCTTGTCCCACACCACGTTGCGCATATCCGCCAGCGCCTTGGCGATGGGGCCGCCGGAACGCGCCACCATCGACAGCAACCGCATCGTGGACGTAATCCACTGCTGACCCTCGGTGCGCTGGCCGGCCGGCATGAAGAACTCGATCGGCCGCTCGATCGTCACGGCCTGGCCACCCACCACACCGGACACCCGCATGAAATTCACGGTCAGGTAGACGGTCTTGTGCCCCTCGTACGTGAGGTACTCCACCTTCGACGTCACGCCTTCCAGGTCGCCCAGCGGCCGGCTGCCGAACGGCCGCGTCAGCGGATCGTCGTCGGCCTGCGCGGCGGGTGTGCCCGTCGCCGACACCGGCGGCGGCGCCTCGGCCGGCGCCACCGACAGCACCGCGCCCAGCACCTGGTTCGGCCGGTACGTGGCCAGCCCCTTCAGCCCGGCCTTCCACGCTTCCAGATACAGGTTGCGGAACGCCTCGTACGGATAGTCCTCGGGCACGTTCACGGTCTTGCTGATGCTCGTGTCGATATATGGCTGCACCGCTTCCAGCATGCGCATATGGTCGAGCGCGGACATCTGCAGCGCCGTGACGAAGCTGTCCGGCAGGCGCTCCATGTCGCCCCCCATATGCCGGTACAGCCGCCACGCGTGGTCCGCCACCTCGAAGGTGCGATAGCTGTTGTCGGGCATCCGCTTGCGGCGGTTGTACGTCCACGAGAACGCCGGCTCGATGCCATTCGACGCATTGTCGGCAAACGCCAGCGTGATGGTGCCCGTTGGCGCGATCGACAGCAGGTGCGAGTTGCGCAGCCCATGCTCGCGAATCGCCTCGCGCACCGGCTCTGGCAGGCGCGTCGTGAAGCCGCCGCGCAGATAGGCATCGGCCTCGAACAGCGGGAAGGCGCCCTTCTCGTCGGCCAGCTCCACCGACGCCAGGTACGCGTGGTCGCGCATCGACGCCGAGATCTGTCCCGCCAGCGCGCGCGCCTGGTCGGTGTCATAGCGCAGGCCCAGCATCACCAGCGCGCTGCCCAGGCCCAGGAAGCCCAGCCCGATGCGCCGCTTGGCCTGGGCTTCGGCACGCTGCTCGGGCAGCGGCCAGAACGTGACGTCGAGCACGTTGTCGAGCATCCGCGTCGACACACGCACCACCTCGGCAAACGCAGCAAAGTCGAAGCTGGCCTGCTCGGTAAACGGCTGGCGCACGAAATGCGTGAGATTGATCGATCCGAGGCAGCAGCAGCCATACGACGGCAGCGGCTGCTCGGCGCACGGGTTGGTGGCCTCGATGGTCTCGCAGTAGTAGAGGTTGTTGTCGGCGTTGATGCGCGACAGGAACAGGATGCCGGGCTCGGCGTGGTCATAGGTGGCCTGCATCACCTGGTCCCACAGGCGGCGCGCCGGCACGCGGCGGTACACCCACTGGCCATCGTCGCGCCGGTAGGCGCCGGCCTCGATCACGTCCATGCCCGGCTCGGCCTCGTGCACCAGTTCAACCTCGTCGTCGGCCTCCACGGCACGCATGAAGTCGTCGGTCACGCCGATCGAGATATTGAAGTTGGTCAGCTCGCCGCGATCCTTGGCGTGGATGAAGCTCTCGATGTCGGGATGGTCGCAGCGCAGCACGCCCATCTGCGCGCCGCGCCGCGCGCCAGCCGATTCCACCGTGGCGCACGACGCATCGAACACCTTCATGAACGACACCGGCCCCGACGCGCGCGAATGCGTGGCCCGCACCAGCGCGCCACCGGGACGGATCGACGAGAAGTCGTAGCCCACGCCGCCGCCCCGCCGCATGGTCTCGGCCGCCTGCGCCACGGCCGTGTAGATGCTGGGCTTGCCGTCACGCGTCTCTGACACCGAATCGCCCACCGGCTGCACGAAACAGTTGATGAGCGTGGCCTGGATACCCGTGCCGGCGGCGGAATTGATGCGCCCCGCCGGCACGAAGCCGTTTTCGAGCGCCCACAGGAAGCGCGCCTCCCAGGCTTCGCGCCGGCCCTCGGGTTCAACCTCGGCCAGCGCACGCGCCACGCGGCGTCGCACATCGTCAATGGTGCGTTCCTCGCCCTTGGCGTACTTTTCCTGGAGGACTTCGATGGAGATGTCTTGCGGCACGAGTGCGCCGCGGAGGATCTGGTCGTTTGCGTTCATGCCCCAACCTGTTCTAGAGAGGAAAACCTGGCTCAAATTCGCCGTTCGCCATGCTGCCAGCATGACCACGCCAGACCCCGGTGTCAGATCAAATCCCCGTCGAACAACCCTAGTAGAAATACGAAACTGGAAACGCCTGCCCGGGTTGGGTTACAATGCCGGTCGGACGGGCCTCCTCGCATGGCGGCGCGGTCAACCTGGTCAGGTCGGGAACGAAGCAGCCACAGCCGTTTTCCACCAGTGCCGAGGGTCAGGCTCGTCCCCCTTCTTCTCTTATTTCCTTGTCTGTCAACATCTTACGTCAGAACAAGGACTTACAGCAGCCAGCGTGTCCTTTCAGTGTGTCACTTGATCAAATCCAATGACAACTGAAACGATGCCCAAACGAGCACGACGCGTTTTTCTGCGCTCCGGTTCAAACAACTACCAGTGGAAGATTAAGGCACCACAAGAGCTTCAGCACCTCTATCCGAAGGGATGGGCGCACCGCTGCTCGCTCGGGACTTCCGATCTGCAACAGGCGAATCTTCTAGCATCAAAGCTTGAAGCCGAGTGGCAGGGGCGTTTTGCAACGGAGCTTGCTCGACTTAACCCGACGAAGGTGGAGGCCATCACGCCAGCAATGGCGCAATTCTTTGCTGAACAGGTGCGACACGGCGCGCTGTCCGACGATGCGCAGCTTCGTACCACCCCAGAAGATCAGGCATGGCTGCTTCACTGGATGCGCGAGATGGGGATGGACGGTGCTGACGTGGCACCCGCCCAGTTTGGCGGGATGCCTAACGCGCTCGCGGACATGCTGGAAGGCTTACATCACAAGCACCACACAGACGCAAAGAGGGCTTTTGCGCGAGGCCAGATCGACAAGGCAATCCCAGCATTGCAGCGAGTTGCCGCGCAGGCTGGCATTGCATTTGACGAAAGCACCCCCGGCTACAAGGAAGCCTTGCAAGAGGTGTCGAAAGCCATCAGGCAGACCACAGAAGCAGTGGTGCAGCGTGATCAGGGGGACATTGTAGATACGCCTGCCCCGTCAGACCTTAAGGCAATTGAAGCAGCCAAGAAGCCCCGTCGCTTGCGGACTGTGTTCGAACGCTGGAAGGCTTCAGCAGACCGTAAGCCCGATTCGATCCGAGCAATGGAGCGTGCTCTAGTGGCTTTCGAAACGCAGTCAGGCAATCCCGTCCTTGCCAACATCACCCGCGATATGGGCGATGCCTTCAAAGCGTGGCTGCTTCAACAAAACCTAGCCCCTAAGACGCAACACGACAGGATGACGGCGGTAAAGTCGCTGCTCAACTATGCCGCTCGTGACCTTGAATGGATCGGCAAGAATCCGTGGGCAGGGTTGGATATAAAGCACGACCCCAAGGGCAAGCGTGACCCGTGGACGCCAGAGCAAGTGAAGGCATTCCTCACCCTCCCCCTGTTCACCCGATACGAACTGCCAACACAGGAGCGTGCCGGTAAGGACGCGGCCTACTGGATTCCGCTGCTTGGTTTGTATACCGGGGCACGTGTCGGCGAACTCTGCCAGCTTCGTGTGGCAGACGTGATCATGCGCGACGGCGCGCCATTCCTCAGCATCAACGAGGAAGGTGAACGCTCCACCGTGAAGACGGTTGCTGGCGTACGTGACATTCCAGTACACAGCGAACTTGTTAGGCTTGGATTTCTTGAATACGCAGCAGACGTACGGAAGCGCGGAGAGGAACAACTATGGCCTGCGCTCAAGCTAGGCGAAGATAAACCGGGGCGGCCATTCTCAAACTGGTTTGGCACCTACCGCAAGAAATCCTCGGTGGGCGTACCCGACTTCCACAGCATCCGGCACACGGTACGCTCAAAGATGAATCGCGCAAAGATTCCTGTCGCCACTCAGGATCGGATCACCGGGCACGAGACTAACGGTAGTGTCGGCGTCACTGTGTACACACACATCGCAGAGGACGAACTACAAGAGGCCGTGGAAGCGATTCAGTACCCGGGATTGACCCTGCCCAGGGTCTACGCCGCATCGGAGTGATGCACAGAAGCCACCAGAGCCGCGAGGCTGCGTTTGCTGTGGTGCGCAACCACCTTCCACCGGGCCGGGGCTTTTGGCTTGGAAGCAGACCCAGACCAGCGTCTATATAACCAAAAGTAGTGAATTGTCGTTTTTCGATGACAAAACAGTAGTTGCATACCTATTGCAAATTTGCTAGGTATGTGGTAGAATGTTGTTTGTCGAGATGAGCGTTTCCCTGAGATGAAACCTCATGCATTGAACTTTACTTTATTGAACCCGCAACTGTCAACAAGGAACTCGAATGACGCTGCAATTTGCCAAAGGACTTCACACACATGACTCAAAGGTATCACCCACGTACTAAGCACTCCGTCACCTACTATCAGTCCGTTCTGTTCGGACTGCATGACGCCGTTGTTGCTGGTCAGACGCACCAGCAAATCGCTGACTCCCTGAACGCCAAAAGCCTGCTCTCGCCCTATGGCAAGCCTTGGACCGCCGTCGCTGTACGCAAGGCGCTCTGGAAACTGCGCAACAACCACAATGAGCCTAGCCTGCTCCACGCCGCGCTGATGAGGCTGGCGTTCTGGCAAATCATCCCACGCGAAAAGGCTCTGGTGCTGCTGTCACCCAGCCCCGTGCTCTAAGAATTCCTGGCTCTGGCATTCGCCAGCCCGCCAACAGCGGCCCACCCTGCCGCACACCAATCAATACCCGGCATCACCACCTACGCCCCTTGGCCCAAGCCAAGCCGGGTGCGTTCGTCCGTGCCGTTTCGTTAAGGAGTTTAAATTGCGTCCACACCCATTCAATTCACGCTATCCCGACGGTGCGCGTATCCCCGCTGTCGAACTCGCCAGCTACATCGAATCCAATCCGCTGGACACCACGTACAACGGACATCAAGTAATGACCCATCTTGAATTGATGCTCAAGAAGCGGGTCACGACATCCACGATGCTTACGGCTGCTCTGTTTGCCGACTACGCCGTAATCCCGGCAGGCCGGACATTCCGGTTCGTGAAGTTCGACCAATCCGCAGCAGCGGCATAAGGGGTAGGCCATGACTATCACGATTGAGAAACCGGCCCCGCTGGATCAGAACAAGTTCCACACCCGTGCAGAAGTCCGGGCATGGCATGCAAGCGTGGCGGCCTACTACGACGCCGTACGAGCCGAAGAGGCTCGCCAGCGCGAGGAACAGGAGAAGAAGGAAAACCCGCCTCCCCGCTACCTTGGTGACGAAGACTACGACCGCATCAAGCGCGCGGAATGGGACGCTGACATGGCCCGCCGCAAGCAGCGAGCCGACGAACGTGCCGCCAAGGAACAGGCCCGCGCAGACTATCTCGCCGGTACGCCCGAGGTAGCCGAAATCCTCGCCAGCGATCCATTTACGTACACCCAACTGGTAGCCCACTGGGCCGCGAAGGGTTACACGCTGCCAGACGACGGCATCCAGCACTTCACGCAAGGAAGCTATGCGGCGCGGATGAATGCACCCGCTGCCCCAGCATCACGCAAGAGTAAATAACCGCGCTTCACTTCGCGGTCCTTTGTTTGGCCAGCCTTCGGGCTGGTCTTTTTTTCGCCATTTCACAGGACACACATGACCCGCCATAACAACACGGTACGTGGCACCGCCAGACAAGGCCACAGGACGCCCCAAGGCGTCTACGTTGAAAGGGCCTACTGCTACCTCACGCCCGACCTCTGGGAACGCCTCTACGCCTTGTCAAAGGACTCTGGCGTATCTGCCTCCCAGTACATCGCACACCTCATCTCCACAGCCGATCACGGCACAGCCACTCAAGGACTCGTTAATGTCAGCACAAATTCACCAGCTTCACTCTGAAGCATCCGCAGTACCTTCCACTGCATCACACACACCGCCTGGACCCACCAAGGCAGAACAGAGGGTCATTACAAAGTTCCTAAAACTCTTCGTCAAGCGTGGCTTCTGCAAGATTACCGATGCCTCCGTCAAAGAGACTCGTTTATTCAATCGCCTCGATGGCAAACCGCAATCCATGTCCTACCTCCGAGAGAACTTCGAGGAATGGCTAGATGAGACCGGGCAGGAATGCGGATTCTGGTCCGAACGCTACTTCATTCGTCGCCTCAAGCACATCGTAGGGCGCGTGTTCAAGCCGGGCGCATCTGATTTCATCGAAGACCCTGTGACCGGCTACCGATATGCCAACACGTATCGACGGTACGAACCCACAACGGAGAGCGCCGAAGTCGCACGTTGCTTCCATGCCTTCTTTGAACGAATGTTCCCCAATGAACGTGAGCGACATATCGTGCTGCAATGGCTGGCGCATATCTTTCAGCGACCTTGGGAACGACCTAGCTGGCACATCATGCTACTTAGCGAACCCGGCACAGGGAAAGGCTTTCTGGTGCAGGGGATTCTTCGGCCATTGCTTCATCACACATGCATTGTCGCCAGCTACAGCCGAATTACTGGCAAGCACAGCACGGTGCTCACCGACAATCTTGTCACTTTGCTAGATGACTGTAAGTCGAGGAACGAAGCCACTCAGACTGAATTGAAGAGCCTCCTGTCGGAAGAGCGAACCCTTGTCGAACGCAAGTACGCCAGTGCTGAGATGGAAGACACCTACGCCAGAATGATCCTTGCCAGCAATGAAGAGATTCCGTTGTACCTCGAAGCGAGCGAGCGGCGCTGGTTCATTCCAGCAAACGTGGTGCATCTTGAGGATAGGCACAAAACTCAAGCCGAAATCATCCAGCCGCTAGCGGACTGGCTAAAGCAGCCCGAATCACTGTGCAAGGTCTACAACTGGTTTATGGGATACCCGCTGGACGGGTTCAACTACAAGGACGTGCCGGACAGCGATGGCTTGATTCGACTAGTCGAGAAGAGCAAGAGTCCTCACGCTGAGTTCCTTGAATGCTACGTGCAAGAAAACAAGGTATTCACGTATGCAGAACTGAAAGAAGCGTTAAAGGCTGACGGCTACACGCCGCCATCTGACGCCGCGCTCCAACATCGGCTTGACGACGTTGGCTACGAGAAGACGAAGACCCGACTGGATGCCAAAGCACGCCCTTGGCTGTGGCACCCGAAGGGCTGGGACGCCGACCAAATCAAAGCTGCCTACGCCGACAGCCAGTCCGATCCGAGCAACCCATATTGACCAGTTGTGGCCCACCACCGGCCCACCCTTGGCCCACCCTGTGGCCCACCCTCTCGATGCCCGCTATCCCTTATGTGGCAACGGTCTCAGGGAATTGGCCCATCTGTCCCACCCTACGGTGAACGCTTCTTTATATGAAGGCACTTGTGCCGACAGAGGCGTTAGCCGTCTTCGGAGATTCCATGAAATACGATTCAAGATTCGAACAGCGCATCGCGCCACAGCTAGAAGCCTTGGGCTTCGTCCGATGCAATGACCACTTCCGGCAGGATGGCGATGTCCGCCAGTTCCACGACAAGGAAGGTGCGCGTTTCAGCGCCAAGCCCGACTGGCACCACCCGAAGCTGGGTCTATACATTGAAACCAAGGCGGGCACCCTGAACAGCAAAACCACTGTTCGCACAGCCGCGAATGCGGAAGCCCACCGCCGCGACCACTGCCGCATCCAAGGCAAGGCTTTCAACGTGGGCGACATGTATGCAACGCAGTGGAGCCACAGCCGGAGCAAACAGGCCATTGTTCAGCGTGACCTCACGCCACAGAACTTTGTTGTCGTCTTCGACAAGGCACCGTCATGGGCTGAAGCATGGGACTGTTGGAATGCTGGGATTGTCTTCGTGCCGCTGGCAGACCTCCGCCAGTTCGTTGCAGCCCGTCAGCTTCAGAGGCTGGGCATTGGTGCCAGCTTCAGTCTTAGGTACAACGTGGAAGGTCAGGAGGTCTCGTTCGTAATCTGATCCACCCCCAGGTCAAACGTGTGCAGAAGGGCCGATTTGGTTTAGCAACTGCGCGTGTTCCTTGCTGAAAACGCGATTCCACCGCGCCAGATGGCCCAGCTACGGCGCAAAACGGCGTAAAACGTGGCTTTCACGCGCCTTCACATCACAAAAATACCACACATAACCTGCTGATTTTAAAGAGAAAATGACGATTTCTCTGCATTTCTGGGCCGTTTTGGGCATGTTCCAGCTACCCACAAGCCCGCGTCCCACCGTCAGATAGTGGCCCGAATGTGGCCTATGACATGCCTAGCTCAAAACTTGCACCTTGTGGCCCACCCGCTACAAACCCAAATCGCATAGCTCAAAAGGTAGTTGACATGATTTATGGTCTAGCTCACAATCCAATCACTATCTTTTGACCCAGAAACGAGCCATGTCCAACATCCTGTACACCCGAGTCTCCGACGTGTCGCAGTCCGTGGAGGCCCAGCGCCAGACCATGCAGCGTGACGGACTGAAGTTCGACAAGGAATTTGCGGATGAGGGTGTATCGGGTGCCGTGCTGGCGGCCAACCGCCCCGGCTTCGCTGCCCTGCTGTCGTATGTGCGTGAAGGCGATGTTGTCCACGTGTATGCCGTGGACAGACTGGGCCGGGACGCTATCGACGTACAGACCACTATTCGTGCGCTGCTGGACAAGGGCGTACAGGTGGATGTCCGTGGCCTTGGCCTCATCGGTAAGGGTGTAGGGGAGCTTATCGTTGCAGTGCTCGCACAGGTAGCGGAGATGGAACGCAACCGCATCCGTGAGCGGACAGCGGCTGGCCGCGACACCGCCAAGGCTGCATTGGCTGCTACGGGCAAGACCCATCGGGGCAAAGAATCACTGGGCCGTCCCGTTAAGGCCGATGCCAAGGCTGTAGCTGCATGGCGCAAGGACAATGCCGCCAGCATCGGCGCCACCGCCAAACACTTCGGCCTGTCAGAGTCCACCGTGAAACGGTACGTGCTGCTGTCCGCTGCTGCGTCCGTGCCCATGCAGAACTGGGCCAGCAAGTGAGACGGGCGATGGGCCGCATTACAGCCCCCCTAGCGCGTCTTTCGTGCGTGGGGGGGTAGGCCAGGCTAGGGCCGATGATCCTGGCCCGTCTGTTGAATATTTCAACTAGTTCCGCAGCCGATTTGCCGGGTGTCGCTTCGCGTTCAGTACCGCTCTCGCGCTCGCAGATATTACGGGCCAGGACCAAACCCTTTCCAGCAAATGCCACCTACCCCGTCTGAGCAAATAATCAGACCTCTCGATAGCTCACCTTTCTTCGCTTGAGTTTTTCTCTAACGTTGCCTGAACTTTACCGGCCGCATCCCTAAACGCACCCGCAACCAAACCGATATAGTGACCGCTGATCGTAGAAGGTCGCTCAGATCTTTTCTTATCAAGAAGTTGAGCCACATCAGCGAGCCATTGCGCCTCGCCGCCCAGGTCCCCACTGTTATTTTTATAACGCTCCTCAATCGTCGAAGCAACGGTGCGTCGTTGGCTTTGCGTGAGCTGCATAAAAACTTCCACGAATGACGAAGGCTCTATATACGGAAGCAGCGGCGTTTTGTAAAATTGACTATCTTCATGATTACATAAAACGAGCGACCGGAAGAATTTATCCGTATCGCTACGCAAGGCGTCCAACAGTATTTGAGCCTCCTGGGGATAGCTATCGACTAGTGCCGCTTCTGACTGTTCATAGAAGTAGGCAGTGACCTCTTTGAACTCACTAGAATCTACCGAAAAATAACCCAAGCCACCCCAAGCCGTCTGATCGGCAACGCGATATAGCGCCTCCCGACCGAAAGGCAGTTTGTTGATCGCTCTTAGGTGGTCCACATAAGCTTTGGCTTCGATTACAATTTCTGGCTTGGACTTCGAATATACGCCAATATCCGACAACCAAAGAAGTATTCCAATAACGTGGCGCACAACGCCCACGTCTTCGTACTCTCGCATCCTGAATCGTGCCGAGACGGTTGAAAGCTTTTGCTGAGCCTCCTCATCTGTAAGACTCAGCGAGTGCCAAAGGTCGACCCAGTCTGGACGATTCTCAGAAACAAAATACCGACTATTCGAAATCGCCTCTGAGATGGCTTCATTATTAATCAGGCCATTTACCAAAATTTCCCGCCACAGCTTTGCAGGGAGGAGCGTGTCCCACATGTCCGATACGGCATATTTTTTACCTAACGCGGCGTGGACATTCTGCGAATCATCGCTCTCCATTGAGCGAAAAACTGAATAAAAATCGTTTGCAAATGAAATATCATCCTCCTTCATCGAACCACTTTTTAGCTCGAATGAGTAAATAAGATAAATTTGCAATATCCTCGTCAGTACGTCATCTCGTCCGATAGCTATCTTGGGTAATGAAACCAAGAGGCGCTCTAAATCCAAAAGAGCCTGTCGCAAGTGTCGCAGATTATTATAACCAGACGCAAGGTAGAGACTCTGCATCATCTGCAAGTTATTCTCAAAAACCTTCCTTATCAAGTCAGACTCTATTAGATCAAAGAAAGTCTTCATTGCACCGGAAAGATCGGACTCAACCTCAAACGTCTTACCAATCAGTTTTTCCTTGATACGGCGGTATGCTGGATCATGATCCTCCAACCCCTCTTCACGAGACAGAATTTCTTCTTCGTTGGCAACGAGTATGACCTTATACCCATTTTGCTCAACGAAGTGGTTGATGTATCCCAACAAATCACAAACTGGTATTGTGCATCGTTCCAAATCATCAAATATGAGTACGAAATTCTCAGTATTTGTTAAATACTCAGGCAGTTTCACATCGGGAACATTGGACGCAACACTAACGTCATCTCGACCATCCCCGTCAAGATCCACCTTAATAGTAGTCTTCAGCAGCCCTTTGGCGAGTTTCCCTGCCAGCGCCATCCCCTTCGACGATAAAACTGGATGTAGTTGGCGAAAGAACTCATTTTCGATACCCTCAAATGAAGTGATTCCGTATAGGCTAATATACAGAGACTTACCACCATTCGATTCAAGCATCTTTATAAAACGCTTAACGAACCAAGTTTTGCCAGCCCCCCACTTTCCCCTCAGCAGCACGGCGTACTCTGGTGCGATAGCTAATGAGCAGTAGTACGTCAAAAATTGTTCGACATGTTCATTTTTGTTTTTCATTTGAACAGAAAACCTTATGTATCATCGACTACATCATGCCCACTTGACGTGCGATATTGACCTCGTGACTCCGCTGGCTAAGCGGCTTTTTTAACAAGCCGCGCTCAGCTACTCCATGTGACCAGAGAGCCAGGTTACGTTACACCGTTCTGGAAGGCCCTCGCCGCCTCATGCCCTCTGGGAAGCTCAAACCGCGATGAACCGCGACACAAATTGCCGCGCGCCGTCCAATTCTGGCGCCTCCTTCAGATCGTTCCCGTACTTCTCCAGCACCGCTGCAACCCACGCATTCTTTTCCTCACTTTCTTCTGCTACGAACGATTCGAGCTCACCGCCTCTCACTACATGTAGACCCAGGGCGTCCAGCGCGTCCAGAAGCCGCCGTGCAGCAGCGAGGCCGTCCCGGCCAAGAACACCAATTCCCCTCTCTTTTGCGAGAGCAGCACCTACCGACGTCTTGAGTAAGTTGCGAAGGTCCGTGATTGACTTCTTTGAAACATCGTCGGCGCCCTCATCCACGTCTCGCAGAACGGCATTTATCTTCTCTTTGAACGCCTTCGGCGTGGTTTTGCCAAGTTCGTCAATCGAAGCTTTGACAACGCGATAGTCTGCCTCAAACATTTCCTTGGCCCCGCCTAGCGCATCCACAATGGACCAAAGCTGCCCCGGCACCAACAGCACGTCAAAGTCAACGACCGCTGCCACCGGAACATCAAGGCTCTTTAGTGCCCTGACGAGCTTCGGAATACCGCCTTTCCCGCCTGATTGAGCAAACATGATGTCGCGGGCAAATGAATGCTCATCTTCATCCCTAAGCGCATCAGCTACAGCACCATAGAAACGACAGTCCCCTTCTGCCTCGCAGATGACGATCTTTTCATGGAACGCCCCATCAAGAATGTTTGAATACCTTAGTGCTGGATCGCCCCAAACTTCCCTGATGCTCTCAGGAGTCAGCTCAGACACGTGATTTTTGTCTTCGGTGCGTCGAAGACGAAGAACCCGCACAGGCCGATCCTTAGCCTCAAGGGCCCCCCTAAGAAAGTCCGCACTGTGTGTCGCAATGAAGACCTGCCCATCTGCGTGTTCCTCAGCGATTCGCTTCCCGAGCTGTCTGGCCTGCGGAGGATGTAGAAAAGCTTCCGGTTCGTCTACTAGCGATATCGCCTGATGGCCCAAAAGTACATGCATCAACACCCCAACGAATCCACGCATTCCATCGCCTTGAACATCGAGGCGAGGAGCGTTGCGAAGGCGTTGCCGATAATCGTCCTTCATAACATTCTCGCCTTCCTGTGGGGCAACATTTGGCCCAACGTGAAGAGGAATTGATTGTCCCGCAAAATGATCAACGGCAATCTCCGTACCGAACGCCCGTTTGAACCAGCGAGCAAGCTTTCCCATTGCAGCATTATCTTGATGGAGATAGTGCATTGGATGATTCGGCTGTTGTGCTCCAAAATCTATCGACTGCTGTGTCTGAGCAAGGGACAGGCGCGTACTCGCGTCAATATAGACAACAAACCAGTTAAACAATCCTGAAAAACTTGGATTACGGAAGAATTCGGCCACCGTGCTCGGATTGGCACCCTGCCCCGCTCGATAGTAGTGATCCGCTGGCGTCCCCGGCATTGGTTTGCCCACTCGCCGGACAAAATCCCACACTGACTGCTCATCTCCTGGCTTACCAACCGTAATATCAGTCAATACATAGCCCGCCGGAATTCCGCCGGCACTTTGCAGCCTGCCAACCATTTCCCGCAGAGTTGCACTCTTGCCCGCGTTATTGGGCCCAACGATGATGATTACATCGTTCTTGCCAAATCGCACGGTCTGCCCACCGCTGAAAGAAAGACTTTCAACACTAACACCAACCGCATTCTCTGGCATTACAATAGCCCTGTAAGATTAAATACTAAACACGACTGGCACTTAATAAATTTTCGCCGGGGAAGGGTAAACCGAATTCGCAAGGCCATCAAACTCCTGCCCCTCTCACCTACTGCAACTTCAAATCAATACGTTCGTCGTTCATCAGAATTACGGATGCATCTAGAAGTTGTTGCCCGGATATATCTTTATTCTTGTACTGACGCACAGACTCCTGAGGCATCAGGAACCTATATTCTATTTTGTCTGATAGCGCATATTCCTTAGAAAAATCCTTGGTATACCCATACACGACCAAGTCATATCCATAGAATGTACGCGGATTACTGATATCCTCATTCAAGGGATTGAGAATTTTACGTAGGGAGTCATCAAAAATGCGCTTTGCAATCCCATACTTATCCAGTTTTAGCGAATTATAGCTAGTGGTCGTATTGATCTTTAACTGGAGGTATTTCTTCGCTTTGAATTTCGAGACATCCATCCCTCTCACTACCAAATCCGCGTCCACCAGCAAACTTTGCAATCGAATAGTAGATACAAATTTAATGGCTTTGTCACGCAACTCCCGGTCCGACGTAGTATTCAAGAAACTTTCCGCCAAATAGTCTGCGGGCTTGTAGAGAAAAGACTTTCGTTGAACGACTTGCGCCTGCTTAGAATATGACGAACCCCAAGAGGAGGAAAGCTCGCCAGAATCCGAATAATATCCTGGCATGCTTACTTTGTACGATGCCTTAGAATTATAAGACTGAGAATATGTGCTCGTGCTAAACACATTCACACTAGCCTTACAGATTCCGTTGGCATCGGAGGTACAAGCTGATTTCTCTGGATTCGGAAAGCTTGTGGAAGTTAGCGTGAATTCGACCTGCGCGCCCTGGATAGGCTCGTTTGCACTATTCTTCACCGCAATCTCATATGCGTGATTGGTCGAGCTTGGCGCCTGGCTATAGGAACTGGGGCGAACATACCCCTGTCTTGGCGCGCACCCAGCCAACCCAACGACAAGAACCAGGGCAGCAATAGTCGTCGCTTTCGAATTCAAAATGCTATCTCCGTGAATAGTTTGAGTTGTAACAAACTATAACTCACGGGTCGTCTTATCCAATAGCAGCCCGAACCCTTCCAGCGTTGGGTTTTCCCAACCGCTCGGCACCAAGCCTGTTAAACTTATCAGAGATGTGTCACCTGAGTGTGTCACGCTGCTGATGAGTGTCTACGTAAGCTCTTGAATTTTAAGAATTTTACGATAGACACAAAGAGGGTCAGGCTCGTCCCCCTTCCCTGTTTTTCTGCAGTCTTCTCGTTGTTCCAGCGGTCTTCCCCGCGCAAGTTCCAGCCTTTTCACGCATACCAGCTTCCTGGCGGGGAAACGTGCGTCCGGATGCCATCGACGCCGTTTCTTTCTATTCTGCGCCCGTTTTCGATATCAGAACAACGACCCTTGCTGCGTCGTGGCGATTGGCACCCGGGGGAGCGGCGCGGCGCGCAGCGCGCTGGCGTCGATCCATTCCCCGGCCGCCGTGGCCACGCCGGCCTCGATGCGCTTGCCCGGAAACATCGGCTTCACCGCCGCCACGTAGCGCGCCAGCTGCGCCCCGTACGCGCCATGCTCCTGCGGCAACAGGCGCAGCTTGTAGTCGACGATGACCACCCGGTCTTCGAACTCCACCAGCCGGTCGATGCGCAGCAGCCGGCCACGGCCATCGTACAGTTCCACTTCGTTGCGCGCGGTTACCGCGTCTGGCGGGAACAGCAGCGGCCGCAGCGCTGGCGCCGCCAGCATCGTGCGCAGGTCCGCCACGGCCGTTTCGGCCTGCCGTTGCCAGCGCTCGTGCGCCTGCGGCGAGCCTGCGCCGGTCAGCGGGAACCAGCGCATGACGGTGGCCGCGTCCGGCGCGCCGGCATAGGCGTCGGGATACCGCGTCAGGCGCTCCAGCAAGGCGTGCACCAGTTCACCGTGCGCGGCCGCGTCCGCATCGAAGACCATCGACTCCGCTTCGTCCTCGAAAGCATCGCCGGCCGCCCCATCGAGCGGGTCGATCAGATCGACCGTCGCCCCGGCATCCACCGCATCGCGAAACCGCAGCCGGAAATCGGCGTAGCGTACCCGTTCGCTCGGGGCTGCCGGCAGATCCGAGGCGGCGGTATCGGCCTCCGGATAGGCCGTCACCACGTCGCCCACGCCCGCCGCCGCCAGCCGCACGTACCAGCTGCCGGCGATCTCTGCATTGCCCTCTTCCTTGTCGGCCCTGGATGCCCGCCCCTTGACGCCGCTGACCAGCAGGCCCTGCTGCGCGCGCGTCATCGCCACGTACAGCAGGTTCCAGTTCTCGCGCTCCGCAAGCGCAGCCTCGGCATCGAACATCGGTGCGCGCGCCAGCCCACGTTCGCTGCGTTTGCCGTAGGCCGAAAAATGCCGGGGCGCGGCGGCCTCCGGGGGCCAGTCCACCAGGATGCCGCCACGGTCGGCCGCCGGATCGCTATGGTTGGCATCGAGCAGCACCACGAATGGCGCCTCCAGCCCCTTGGCCGCATGCACGGTAAGGATATGCACGGCGTCGCGCTGGCTGTTGCCCGCCTCTTCGGGCTCGGCCTCGGTATCTTCCACGCCCTCGCCCATGCCGCCTTCGTCGGGGCTTTCATCCTCGTCGCCACGGCGAATCTCCTGCAGCTCGTCGATGAACTTCGGCAGGCTCGGGTAGCGTCCGCCATCGAGGTCGAGCGACAGCTTCAGGAACGCGTCGAGGTTGGCCAGCACCTGCTCGCGGATGGCCGATGGCGCCGCCTCGGCATAGCGCCGGCGCACCTCGCCCTGATAGTAGATATGGTCGATCAGGTCGTGCACCGGCTTGTGCGGCGCCAGCGCCAGCCACCCGCGCAGCCGGGCAATGCCCGTGCGCAGTGTCTCGGAGGCCCGCTCCGGCAGGCCGTTCGCCGTGATGCGCGCCCACCAGCCGCCCTCGCCCTCCATCTCCGCCAGCAGAATCAGTTCGTCGTCGGTGACGCCCACCACGGGGCTTCTGAGCACGTGGGCCAGGTCGAGGTCCGATTCCGGCGTCATCAGGAACGCCAGCAACGCCGAGATATCGAGCGCTTCCAGCGTCGTCAGCAGCCCCCCGCGACGCGGACTCAGGCACGGGATGCCGGCCTCGCGCAGCGCGCGCTCGTAGTCGGGCAGGAAGGTCTTGCGGCGCACCAGCAGGTGCATGTCGCGCCAGGTGGCCGGGCGTTCCTTGCCACCCTCGCGCACCGGCACGTGCTCGCGCAGATAGTGCAGCCACGCGGCCACGCGGCGCCCTTCTTCCAGCCGAAGCGAATCGCCCTGCTGCCGGCGCGGCTGCGTCAGCGTGTCACGATGGCCGCCGTCGACGCCTTCGGCATCGTCGGCCGGCGGTGCCGCGTCAGCGGCATCAATGGCATCAGCGGTCTCATCGGGCTCCACCATCGGCAGCAGCCAGACCGGACCACCGGGCTCGCCCAGGGCCGTGGTCTGGGTCTCGTAGAGCGGATAGCGGCCCTCGGCTCGCGCGTGGTCGAACACCGCGTTGACCCAGTCGAGCACTTCGGGCCGGTTGCGCCGCGTGCGGTTCGTGCGTAGCACGGTGGCACGGAATTCGGCCTGCAGCATGGCGCGCGCGGCATCGAACAGGCGCGCGTCGGCGCGTCTGAAGCGGTAGATGGACTGCTTCGGGTCCCCCACCAGAAAGACGGTCGGCTTCTCGCCCAGCCCCTGGTAGCCGGCCAGCCAGCCTTGCAGGATCCGCCATTGCAGCGGGTTGGTGTCCTGGAACTCGTCGAGCAGCAGGTGGCGATAGCGCGCGTCGAGCCGCACCTGCAGATACGTGGCGGTTTCCTCGTCGGCCATCAGCCTGGCGGCAAGCCATTCCAGGTCCGCGAAGTCCATCGCGCGCTGTTCGCCCTTGTAGTGCTGGTAGCGGTCCAGCAGCGCGCCGCCCAGCCGGTACAGCGCGAGGTTGATGGCCAGCACGGCGGCCTCGCAGCGGCGCGCCGCGATCTCGTCGAGGCGGCTGCAATGGCCCGTGAGGCGCGCGACCAGATCGCCGGCCGCCCCCTCGCCGCCGCACGCCTTGACCAGCGCCGTCGTGGCCTTGAACGCGCGCGGCTTGCCTGCTTCGGTGAAGAACGCGCCGCGCAGCAGGTGGAACGCCTGCGCAGCCGCTTCCCCCGGCGCGGCGCCGGCATCGCGCCAGCCGCGCACGGCACGCAGGCCATCAACCAGCCGCGACGCATGGGTCTGCTCGGTCTTGCCGGCCCGCCCCAGCGTCAGCGCCAGCTGCGCGCAATCCTCGAGCCAGTCGTCGTCGGCCAGCGCCTCCACGAGAACATCGGTGGTGGCGTCGTCGCCCAGGTCTTCGGCCAGCCGTTGCGCCGGGTCGCCAGACTCGCGGAAGGCCCACCACTCGTTGCGCGCGTGGAACATCCGGTCGAGCAGGCTGCGCGCCTGGAAATCGCCGATCGCGTCGACCAGCTGCTCATAGGCCGCGCGCAGCTCGGCATGCTGGGGCTGTGCCAGCGCGCGCCAGAACGGCGCCCAGGCCTCGCGCTTCATGCGCAGCGCATCCTCGCGCAGCGACGCCCCGGGCACGATGCCCGACGACAGCGGCGCACCACGCAGCAGCGTGCCAAACCAGCCGTGGAATGTGTCGATCGCCATGCGGCCCGGCGACGCCAGCACCTGCGCATGCAGCAGCCTGGCGCGCGGCAAGGCGGCACGCGCGGCGTCGGGCGTCAGGCCGCGCATTGCAAGCTGGTCCAGCACGGCCTCGTCGGTGCCGCTGGCCAGTTGTGCCAGCACTTCCAGCAGGCGCTCGCGCATTTCCTCGGCCGCCTTGCGCGTGAATGTGATCGCCAGGATCTCGTGCGGCGCGGCGCCCGCCAGCAGCAAACGCACCAGGCGCGCCACCAGCAGCCATGTCTTGCCGCTGCCGGCGCAGGCCTCGACTACCACCGAACGGGCGGGATCGCAGGCGGCGCGCGTGAAATCGGCCTCGCCCACGGGCTGGCCGTCGCGCAAATAGGCGTGGATATCCTGGCTGGCGGCGTGGCTGGCGGTCATGATTGCAGGTCGGGCAAGGCGGTGGATTCCCAGAAGCCCTTGCGGCACAGGCCGCGGGCTTCGCAATAGGTACAGGCGGCGGCATCGCCGAATGCCGGCAGCTTGGCGCCAGCGCGCAGGCGTCCCACGTCCTGCCGCAACTGGCGCTCCAGCCAGGTGACGGCGGCCTGGAACTCGGGCAGGTCCACTTCGCGCTGTGCGCCAGGCGCGCTGTCGCGGCCGCCCTGCTTCACGCCTTCGAGCGACACCCAGCTGCCGGCCACGGCATCGGCGCGCAACAGCCCGTAGAACGCGAGCTGGCAGTCTTCCTCGGCATCGCCCACCTTGCGGCGCAGGCGGCTGGCGGGCTGGGTCTTGTAGTCGAGCACCGCATGCGCGCCGTCCGGCCCCTTGTCGAGCCGGTCGATGCGGCCGGCCAGCCGCAGCGGCACGCCGTCGGGCATGGCCACGTCGACGCCCGCATCCATTTCACCGCCGCGCCAGTGCCAGCCCATTTCCTCGCGCGCGGCCTGCCAGGCCACATAGGGAGGCAGCACCTCGCACCAGCGACGGTAGTAGCTGATGGCGTTGCCGTCCTCGGCCATCTGCTTGCCGAACACGGTGTCCGAAATCTGCTGCAGGCGGGCCAGCCGCCGCGCATCGTCGCGCTCGCCGCTGGCGTGGATTTCCTCGTGGTACTGCAGCAGCACGCGGTGCAGCAGGTTGCCGATATCGCGCTTCTCGAGGTCGTCGTTGAGCGTTTCGAGCCCGGCAAGCCCGAGCATGCGACCGGCGAAGAACTGGTAGGGGCAGCGCCGCAGCATGTTGTACGCGGCCGCGCTCCATCGCGCCGGCACGCGCCCCGGCGCCGACGGCGCGGGCATGCTGCCCGGCCGCGCGACGGTGTCGAGCAGTTGCGGCGCGGCATTGGCCTCGATCGGTGCCCCGGCGCGCGCGCAGCAGGCAGACAGGCGCTCGATCCAGCCGGACACGCGATGGGGCTCGCCACGGCTGCCATAGCGTTGCCAGGTGAGCACCACGTCGTCGTTGTTGAGCAAGACCTCGGCAAGGTCGCGCGCCTGCTGCGCGAAGCGCGCCTCGCGGTCTTCCAGCCCCAGTTCGCGGCGCATCTGGTTCGAGAAGAACATCAGTTCGGCGGCGCTGGACGGCAATTGCGCATCGTCGCAGCCCACCACCACCACGCCATCGAAGCGGCGCATCCGCGCTCCGTTGAGCGGCAGGATCGTGATGCGCGAGCGGCTGGGCGCCGAGGGTTCCTTGTAGGCCACCGTCTCGAGCAAGGCCGACAGCATGGCGCGGAATTCCTGCTGGTTCAGCGTGGCATGGCTGCCCTCGTCGTTGCCACCCGCCTCGCCAAGCCCCTCGCCGGGCAGCTCCGCCAGCCGCGCCAGCGCATCGAGCAGTTGCTGGCCAGCGTCGTCGGCGGCCAGCGCCGCACGCATGTCGAGCGTATCGAGCGTGGCGTCGAGCCGGTTCAACCAGACCGACAGCGGTTGCTGCGCCAGGCCGCGCGGCCATTGCGCCGCCTCGTCGGCCAGCCGCGCCACCAGCACGCGCGCGGCGGCCCGCACTTCCAGCGCGGTATCGCTGGCGTCCATGCTTTCGGCGTCGACCATCGTGCTGCCTGCCCGCTCGGCAAACAGATGCCGCAGGCGCGTCCAGCCGCCGGTGATCGCATCGCGCCGGGTCTGGCGTTCCAGCAACGCGATGGCCGCGCCGCGCTGCGGCACCGCCGGCAGGCAGAACGGACTCTTGAGCAGATCGAGCAGCGCGGCGGTGTCGCCATCGCGCGCCAGCACGTCGAACCAGCGCATCAGCGCGGCCGCCGCGCGCGTGGTGGAGAGCTTCCATCCGGTTTCGTCGCGTACCGGCGCGCCGGCACGGGTCAGCAGCGCGCGCGTGCGCCGCGCAACCACGCGGTCGTGCGCCACCAGCGCCACGTGCTGGCGCCCCTCGTTGAGCCACTGCACGAGCTGGGCGGCCGCGGCTGCGGCCTCGTCCTCGAAACGGGCACTGCCGATGACCCGGACGCGCGGGCGCTGCGCGGGCAGCGTTTGCGGCAGCCCGGGCAGGGGTTCGTCGCCGACGTCCCGGAAGGTACGGTCATCGGGCTCGCCAGGGTCGTCCTCGCCAGCCTCATCCTCGGCGCGCGGTGCGGCCCGGCGCGCTTCGGGCCACAGCGCGAGCAGCGTCTGGTACCAGTCGGCCGGCGCGTCGGAAGCGGCATGGCCAGTCCAGTCGTAGCCGACTTCCACGGTAGGCACCAGTTCGCCGGCCTGCCGCAGAAAGCTGGCCTCGATGGGTTCGGGCGGCGTGGGGCCAATCCAGACCACCGGCCCCGTCACCAGCTGCGCCAGCCGCTGCAGGGCACGGCGACGCGCGGGCAGCGGATCGTCGGGGCCCGAGAGCATCTGCCAGAACGCCAGCACGATCTGGGCCTCCTGCCCGAGGAACCGCTCGGACAGATGCGCATACGTCCGTTGCAGCGCGCCCTGCAGCAGCTCGGCCCGGTCGTCGCCATCGATATCGGCGTCGTCGCGGATCGCGGCATCCTCGAGCCAGCGCGCGCTCAGCTCGTCGCTGATCGACAGCAGCGTCTGCGCGAGCCCCCACGCGGCGCCCTCGGTCTGCGCGCCGAACGCGCGGCGCAGCCAGTCCTGGGCGCGGATGGCCTGCTGCACGGCCAGCAGCCGCGCGGCATGGCTGCGCACCGGCACCGGTTCGGCATCGAGATCGGGCGGGAGGTCCAGCAGCCAGTGGCCAAGCGTGAGCACGCGCGGCAGCGGGCGCGGCTGGCCCGCCGCGCGCGCGGCGGCATCGAGCGCCTGGCGCACGCCCGGGATCTGCGCGGCGGTGGGAACCACCACGTGCGCTGACGCCGCGGCGGGGCCGCAGCGGTCAAGGAAATACCACGTCGCCGTGGCGGCCTGGTCGAGAAACGACGGGCCGGGAGGAAACGAAATCCGGGTCATGAATGGAAGGACCGACGCTTAACGGGAGACTGCCCGGGAGCCCCCGGAACGCAACGCGGGAATCAGTTGTCGCCCCCGCCGCCGTGCTCCAGCCGTGCGCGCAGTTCGCGCGCGGTTTCGAGCAGGCCCTCGTAGCCGGAGCGGGCATGTTCGGGCAGGTCGGGGTCGCCGATCAGCGTGCCGAGCGTCTCCACCACGCTATAGATCAGCCCCCTGGCCGCGCCAGTGGCAATGCTGTCGGACTCGACGGCGCTGCTCAGGTGCGCCAGCGCGTCGCTCAGCTGGTCCGGGTCGGGCGCCTGCTGTGGTGCGCCGGTGTCCGGAACATCGGAAGTGTCGGTATCGGGCTTGCGGGGATCGGGCGTCATGATCGATGGCCTATGTCGGGAGATGCAGTTGTGCGGGCATCCGGTCTGCCATTCTACGCGGTGCACGGATGCGATCCGTCCAAGTGCATTCTAGATCATGCCCCGCCCGGATCTCTACGGGAAATCCCCACCCGCCCGGGACACGCGCACGCGCAAATACCTCCAATGAGGGATGCCGATTGAGCCAGCCTTTCAGACCGATTGAAACTATCATCGGCAACATGCGCAGCCGCGCGGCACAATACGAACCGTGACCGCCGCGAAGGCCTTGTGGCACGCGGCGCGGTACGGGCGGTGCCAGGGACTTGAATTCCGGCAAGCTGGTAACATATCGGCCTCAATGGCGGCGCGTGTCGCCACGCGTTGCCGGTCGGCGGCCCTGCACGATCTCGTGTAAGGTAACGGTTCAGGCCCACGGCAATTGCCCGCCCCAACATAAACTGAGCAAAACCAGAGGTTCCCCGCCATGAGCGATCAAATCAAGTATGTGAGCGACGCATCGTTCGACACCGACGTCCTCAAGTCCGACAAGCCCGTCCTGCTCGACTTCTGGGCTGAATGGTGCGGCCCCTGCAAGATGATTGCCCCGATCCTGGACGAAGTTGCGAAGGACTACGGCGACCGCGTGCAGATCGCCAAGATCAACGTGGACGAGAACCAGCAGGTGCCGGCCAAGTTCGGCATCCGCGGCATCCCGACGCTGATCCTGTTCAAGAACGGCGAAGTCGTGGCCCAGAAGGTTGGCGCGCTGTCGAAGTCGCAGCTGACTTCGTTCCTGGACGCACAGGTCTAAGCCACCCGCCGCAGCCGGAGCCCTGGCTCCGGCGATTGCATGATCCGGCCTCGCGTGCGCCAGCTCTGGCGCGCCGGCCGGATTGTGCTAAGATGCCACCCAACAACTCCCCGAGCGTTCGCTCATTCCTCCCCCTTCTCCTAGGTCTTGCCCGTCCGGGCCCTTCTGTACCCCTTGTCTATGCACCTGACAGAACTCAAATCGCTTCACGTGTCTGCGCTTCTCGAAATGGCGGCTACGCTCGAGATCGACAATGCACAACGGATGCGCAAACAGGAACTCATGTTTGCGATCCTGAAGAAGCGCGCCAAGATGGGCGAAACCATCTACGGAGACGGCACGCTGGAAGTTCTTCCCGATGGCTTCGGTTTCCTGCGCTCGCCGGAAACGTCCTACCTGGCCAGCACGGACGACATCTACATCAGCCCCTCGCAGATCCGTCGCTTCAATCTCCACACCGGTGACTCGATCGAAGGCGAAGTGCGTACGCCGAAGGACGGCGAGCGCTACTTCGCGCTGGTGAAGGTGGACAAGGTCAACGGGCAGCCGCCCGAAGCGGTGAAGAACCGCATCATGTTCGAAAACCTGACGCCGCTGCATCCGAACCGGCCGCTCACGCTCGAACGCGACATCCGCGCCGAAGAGAACATCACCGGCCGGATCATCGACATGATCGCCCCGATCGGCCGTGGCCAGCGCGCCCTGCTGGTGGCATCGCCGAAGTCCGGCAAGACCGTGATGCTGCAGCACATCGCCCACGCGATTGCCAACAACCATCCGGAAGCCGACCTCTTCGTGCTGCTGATCGACGAGCGTCCGGAAGAAGTGACCGAGATGCAGCGTTCGGTGCGCGGCGAGGTGGTGGCGTCGACGTTCGACGAACCGGCCATCCGCCACGTACAGGTGGCCGAAATGGTCATCGAGAAGGCAAAGCGCCTGGTGGAACTGAAGCGCGACGTGGTGATCCTGCTGGACTCGATCACGCGTCTGGCACGCGCCTACAACACCGTGGTGCCGGCATCGGGCAAGGTGCTGACCGGTGGTGTGGATGCCAACGCGCTGCAACGTCCGAAGCGTTTCTTCGGCGCCGCGCGTAACCTGGAAGAAGGCGGTTCGCTGACCATCATCGCCACGGCGCTGATCGAAACCGGCAGCCGCATGGACGACGTGATCTACGAAGAGTTCAAGGGCACCGGCAACATGGAAGTGCACCTGGAACGCCGCCTGGCGGAAAAGCGTGTCTACCCGGCCATCAACCTGAACAAGTCGGGCACGCGCCGCGAGGAACTGCTGATCAAGCCGGAAATCCTCCAGAAGATCTGGATCCTGCGCAAGTTCATCTCGGACATGGACGAAGTCCAGGCCATGGAATTCATCCTCGACAAGATGAAGCCGACGAAGAACAACGCGGAGTTCTTCGACATGATGCGCCGCGGCGGCTGATTGGCCCGGTTGCCTCGCAGGCGAAAAGGCGTACCCTTCGGGTGCGCCTTTTTCTTTTCTGACGCTTCGAGACCATGTTCGGCAAACTGTCCAGCTTTCTGCGCGCGCGATCCCGGGAGCGCAAGCTCGCGCACTACGCGATTCCCGATGACCTGTGGGCGCGCACGGTGGCCGCCCTGCCCTTCGTGCAGCGCTACGATGCGCAAGACCTGGCCGCGCTGCGCGAGCTGGCGACGCTGTTCATCGCCAACAAGGAATACTCCACCGCCCACGAGCTGGAGCTGACCGACGAGATGGTGGTCAGCGTGGCCGTGCAGGCGTGCGTGCCGATCCTCAAGCTCGGTATCGAGTGGTATCGGGGCTGGCATGGCATCGTGCTCTACCCGGGCGAGTTCCTGATCCGCAAGACCGTGGAGGACGAGATCGGGCTGGTGCACGGCGTGGAAGAAGAAGCCAGCGGCGAGGCGTGGGAGCACGGCCCGGTCATCCTCTCCTGGCAGGACGTGAGCACCCCCGGGGCCGGCCTCGACACCGGCTCGGACTCGTACAACGTGGTCATCCACGAGTTCGCCCACAAGCTGGACATGCTCGATGGCGAACCCGATGGCGTGCCGCCGTTCTCGCGCGTGCTGCATCCCGCCATCGACGCCGAGCAGTGGGCGGAAAGCCTGCTGACCGAATACGACGCGTTCGCCGATGCCTGCGAGGCCCAGCCCGATGCCGCCTGGGATCATCCGGAGCGCCTGCCGCCGCGGCTGCGCGTGATCGACCCCTATGGCTGCGAGGCGCCGAGCGAGTTCTTTGCCGTAGCGTCCGAGTCATTTTTCGTCGATCCGCGCGGGTTGCACGATCACTGGCCCACGCTGTACGGCGTACTGGCGCAGTTCTACCGCCAGAATCCCGCCGAAAGGTGCGAATGAAGCACTTCCGGCAGGCAGCGTCTCGCCTTGACAATATGGCGTCGAATATTGCCCAGCCTCTTGTTTTTCTGCCATAATCCCGGTTTGCCCGTTATCGGCAAGTGGTTCGCTCGCCGCAGCAATCAGCGGCCATCTACAGAGCGGACTGGCTACCCAACCTGAAAGGAAGCACCATGAAAGAAGGCATTCACCCCAATTACCGCGAAGTCCTGTTCCACGACGTGTCGAACGACTTCAAGTTCGTGACCCGCTCGACGATCCAGACCAAGGACACGATCGAACACGAAGGCAAGACCTACCCGCTGGCCAAGATCGAAGTGTCGTCGGAATCGCACCCGTTCTACACCGGCCAACAGAAGATCATGGACACGGCTGGCCGCGTCGAGAAGTTCCGCCAGAAGTTCGGCAGCAAGCTGGCCGCCAAGAAGTAATTGGCCGGCGCTACCCAGCGACTGCGGCGCGAGACAGGACGGATGCTCCTGCAACGCGCAACCTGACAAAGAGGCAGCATCGGCTGCCTCTTTGCTTTTGTGGCCCCACAATAGCGGTTTGCAGCCGCCCAGCCGGGGCCGCCCGGATTCCCTGCCGATGTCCCAAGCCACCAAGACCTCTCCCGTTCACCTGACCGCTGCCGCCACGGGCGCGCTGCCGCGCTACCTGCTGCTGGCGATCTGCATCATCTACGGACTGACCGGCCTGTTCGGCCGCGACCCGTGGAAGAACGAGGACGCGGCCGGCTTCGGCGTGATGTGGCAGCTCGGCACCGGCAACCTGCAAGATTGGCTGATGCCCAACATCGTGGGCCGCCCGTTCACCGAGGACGGCCCGCTGGTGTTCTGGGTGGGCGGCATGATGATCCGCCTGTTCGGCGGCTGGCTTGGCGCCCCCGATGCCTCGCGCCTGGCCACGGCGCTGTTCTACTTCGCCACCTGCGCGGCCATCTGGTATTCCACTTACCTGCTGGGCCGGCGCGACGAGGTGCAGCCGTTCGCCTTCGCATTCGGCGGCCAGCCGGACGCACGCTCGTATGGCCGCGCGCTGGCCGACGGCGCGCTGCTGATCTTCCTGGCCTGCGTGGGCCTGGCCACCCGCGGGCACGAGACCACCGCCATGGTGGGCCAGGTCTGTCTGATCACCATGATGCTCTACGGCATGGTGCGCAGCCTGGACAAGCCCGTCCAGGGCAGCGTGTGGTTTGGCGTGGGGCTGGGCGCGCTGTGCCTGGCGAGCGGCCCCATCCTGGCCGCGGCGCTGCTGGGCGCCGCCGTGGTCGCCGGCATCGTCTGCAAGCCCGTGCCGTCGAAGCGCATGCTGGCCATTGGCGTGCCAATCGCGCTGGCCATCGTCGCCGTCTGGATGGTCACCGCCTACTTCGGCGCCACCGTGCCCGAAGACGCCGTGACCTATATCCGCGAATGGGCGCGGTACGACCGCCGCACCTACGGCTACCCTTCCTGGCAGACGGCCGGCTTCATCGCCCGCAACCTGCTGCTGTTCTCGTGGCCGGTGTGGCCGATCGCCGCGTTTGCCTGGCTGTCGTGGCGCGGCATGCGGCGCGCGGCCCATGTCACGCTGCCGCTGGCCATCCTGGGCATGCTGTTCCTGCTGCTGGTGCTGCAGCGCGGCCCCGGCGACGTGCAGTTCATCCTGCTGCTGCCGCCGATGGCCATCCTGGCGGCCTTCGCGCTGCCGACGCTGCCCCGCGCGGCGATCAACGCCATCGACTGGTTCGCCCTGATTTTCTTCACGATCTTCGGCGGCACGGTCTGGTTCATGTGGATCGCCAAGACCACGGGCTGGCCGCCGAAGATCGCCAACAACGTCTTCCGGCAGATTCCCGGCTTCGAGCATACGTTCACGGTCAGCGCGGTGATCGTCGCGCTGGCGGTTACCGTGGCGTGGGTGCTGGTGGTGCGCTGGCGGCTGTCGCGGGCGCCCAAGCAGATCTGGCGCCCGGTGGTGATCTCGGCCGCCGGCACCACGCTGATGTGGGTGATGGCCATGACGCTGTGGCTGCCCTCGATCAACTACGGCAAGACTTACCGCGATGTAGCGCGCGCCGCCGCGCTGGCCCTGCCGCAGTCCTACCAGTGCGTGCAGCCGATCCGCATGGGCGACGCCCAGCTGGCGTCGTTCGCCTACTTCGGCCACATCCGCTTTGGGGGCCCGGCCGACGGCTGCGACGTGCTGCTGCGCCACGATGCCGTGGACTACGGCGCGCCGGGCAGCATTTCGCATTTCGAATGGCGCCTGATCTGGGAAGGCCGTCGCCCGGCTGACCGCGACGAACGCTTCCGCATGTACCGGCTGGTGGATACCTCGCAGGTCAAGCCGGCACGGCCGCCCGCGCAGCGGCGCCTGCCGCGTCAGTAACTTCCTCCCACGTGCGGACGGCTGCGACCGTCCTCACGGGCCCCGCCGGCACGGTCGGCGGGCGCAACGACTCATAAAAATACGATGAACAGCGCGTTGCACGATATCCGTCGCATCGTTCACCTCGCCGCCCCGGTGCTGGTGGGACAACTGGCCGTCATCGCCTTTGGCGTCATCGACACCATCATGGCCGGTCGCGCCTCCGCGGCAGACCTTGCGGCCGTGGGTCTGGGCGGTTCGATCTACGTCACCGTCTATATCAGCCTGATGGGCGTGCTCCAGGCGCTCGCGCCCATCGCCGGGCAGCTCTACGGCGCCGGCCGAACGGCGGAGATTGGCGCCGAAGTGCGGCAGGCCGCGTGGCTGGGCGTAGCGCTGGCTATCCCGGGCATGTTGCTGCTGCTCTTTCCCGAGCCGCTGCTGGCGTTTGCCAAGGCGCCGCCCGAACTGGTGGAAAAGGCGTCGCGCTACCTGCATATCGTGGCGTTCGGCCTGCCCGCCGCGCTCGCCTTCCGCATTTACATGGCGATCAACAACGCGCTGTCGCGCCCCATCATGGTTACCGTGCTGCAGATTGCGGGGTTGATGCTGAAGGTGCCGCTCAACGCATGGTTTATCCACGGCGGGTATGGCATTGCGGCGATGGGCGGGCCCGGGTGCGCGCTGGCGTCGACGATCATCAGCTGGGTCTGGTGCCTGACCGGCCTGGCCATCCTGCGCCTGGGCGCGGCCTACCAGCCGCTGGGCATCTTCACGCAATGGGAATGGCCGCGCTGGGACCGCATCCGCCCGCTGCTGCGCCTGGGCGTGCCGATGGGCCTGACGTACCTGATCGAGATCACGTCCTTCACGCTGATGTCGATCTTCATCACGCGGCTTGGCACCGAGACGCTGGCGGGGCACCAGATCATCGCCAACCTCAGCGCGGTGGCGTACATGATGCCGCTGTCGCTCTCGATCGCCACGTCCACGCTGGTCGCCCAGTCGATTGGTGCCCGCGACATGGCTGCCGCGCGACGCATTGGCTGGCGCGGCATCCGCTTCGGCGCCAGCCTGGCCGTGGTGATCGGCGCCCTGCTCTGGCTGCTGCGCGAGCCGCTGCTCAATGCCTACGTCAAGGATCCCGCCGTCGTGGCCAGGGCGCTGCCGCTGATGCTGTTTGTGGCGTTCTACCAGGCCTTCGACGCCGTGCAGGTGATGAGCGCGTTCATTCTGCGTGCGTACAAGATCGCGCTGATTCCGACGCTGATCTATGCCGGATCACTTTGGGGTGTCGGACTCGGCGGTGGCTACGTGATGGGCTTTGGCCTGATCGACTGGCTGCCCGCCTTTACGCGCGGCGCCTCCGGCTTCTGGCTGGCCAACAGCATCAGCCTGGCGATTGCCGGGACGCTGCTGGTGCGGTATTTCATGCAAGTCAGCCGGCCGGAGCGCAGGCGGACGTAGTGGGTGTCGGAGAAGGCGCGTGATGCGCTTCGGAAGAACTGGCGATAACCTTCAGAAAGCCCTGCCCGCTGCGGCCCGCGGCATACGAACGCAAAAAAGCCTGCTCTGTGCAGGCTTTTTTAATTTGGCTGAGCGGCGAGGTTGGCTTTCTGAACCCGCCGCAGGTATAAAGACAGCTCCCTCCGCTTCGCAGGGGCGAAAAAAAAGCCTGCTTGCGCAGGCTTTTTTAAATTTGGCGGAGCGGACGGGGCTCGAACCCGCGACCCCCGGCGTGACAGGCCGGTATTCTAACCAACTGAACTACCGCTCCGTTGTTGGTTGCTACCCGAAGCTTTGCTTCGGACAGCCAACTGGATGTTTGATTACATCCAATGTTTGGCGTCCCCTAGGGGATTCGAACCCCTGTACTCACCGTGAAAGGGTGATGTCCTAGGCCTCTAGACGAAGGGGACAGAAATCTGTTGCAAGCAACGTTTCCGTCTACTGCTGCGAAGTCCGCTATTCTAGCAGAACTTTCGCATTCGCGATGCATTTTTTTACTGCTTGATGCACCGGCAAAATCTTGGTGGAGCTAAGCGGGATCGAACCGCTGACCTCTTGCATGCCATGCAAGCGCTCTCCCAGCTGAGCTATAGCCCCAAATACCGCAAATCCTGCATTTCGATTTTTCGAAGCCGGAAATAATGGCTTCGGGTAAATCGAAGATGATTATCGGAATAATCACCTCTCACCCAAATAAAAACCCGCTTGGTTTTTACCCAAGCGGGTATGTCTGGCGGAGCGGACGGGGCTCGAACCCGCGACCCCCGGCGTGACAGGCCGGTATTCTAACCAACTGAACTACCGCTCCGTTGTTGGTTGCTACCCGAAGCTTCGCTTCGGACAGCCAACTGGATGTCTGGTTACATCCAATGTCTGGCGTCCCCTAGGGGATTCGAACCCCTGTACTCACCGTGAAAGGGTGATGTCCTAGGCCTCTAGACGAAGGGGACAGAAACTTTGGTGGAGCTAAGCGGGATCGAACCG
>Ga0102594_1000141_pt1 | contig 112574 bp, 98 predicted proteins | sample AraplaCol_mLB_r2_2_FD_76863 | JGI IMG/M metagenome (GOLD analysis project Ga0102594, IMG submission 76863) | Arabidopsis root microbial communities from North Carolina, USA - plate scrape MF_Col_mLB_r2 (SPADES assembly) (version 2) | ecosystem: Host-associated > Plants > Roots > Endosphere... | reverse complement strand
GGACCATCCGGACTACCTCCAGCTTGAAGGCGGCGTCAAACTTGCGGCGTTGCTTTGTCATGTCGTCTTTCCTCGTCGATCGTGATTTTCCACCTATCGACCTGTCTGAGGAAATTGGACCACTGCATTCCCCTCTCCCATGCAATGGGAGAGGGGCCGGGGGAGAGGGCATCAGGTTCCGCTTGCCAGCATGTGGCAATTTGAACCGCCGGCACCTTCCGTCAACAAAGACAAACAATCAAATGAAGACCGTAGCACTCTACTTCCTGACCGCGCTGGCCGAAATCCTGGGCTGCTACCTGCCCTACCTCTGGCTGCGCCAGAACGCGAGCCCGTGGGTGCTGCTGCCCGGCGCGGCTTCGCTGGCGGTCTTTGCCTGGCTGCTGACCTTGCACCCCGACGCCTCGGGCCGGGTCTATGCCGCCTACGGCGGTATCTATATAGCAGTGGCCATCGTCTGGCTCTGGCTGGTGGACGGTGTGCGACCCAGCGTCTGGGATATGACAGGTGTCACAATCGCCGTCGCCGGCATGGCCGTGATCGTGTTTCAGCCGCGCTAACATTAGAATTAAGAGCGAGTTAAGCGCCACTTTCTCTGACAAAATCCGTCACTTTGTGCATCTTTAGCCTTACCCTCCGAGAGTGGGGTGACAGGATTTGGCAGATACATCTGGTTACAGGTGACAAGAAATCTCACATTTCAACGATTTCTAGCCGAAATGCGACCTGGCACACCTGTTGCTCTATAGGACCCCGACAGCAGCTGCTGTTCTCAACTAATTCAAAGGGGTCAATTCCATGAAAAAAGCACGGATGGGAATCCACCAACGGGTCCAGAAGGGTTTCACGCTGATCGAACTGATGATCGTGGTCGCGATCATCGGTATCCTGGCTGCGATTGCGATTCCGCAATATCAGGATTACACGCGTCGCGCTCGTGTGACAGAAGGGCTCGCGCTGGCTTCGTCGGCGAAGACTGCGGTGACTGAAACGTTCCAATCGCGTGGGCCGACCGACATGACGACCCAGACCGGCGACAACGGCGGCAACTTGACGGGTTTCAACTTCCCGGCTGCAACGACGAACGTTACGTCGGTTGAAGTGGGCGCTACCGGCATCATCACGATTACCTACACGGCTGCTGCAACGGGCACCGCCGGCCAGACGCTGACTCTGCGCCCGGTTGACAATGCCAACGCTGCCGTGGCACTGAACGGTGCTGGTGTCGCTTGGGACAACATGTGGCAATGTGGCAATGCGGCTGACACGGTGCCGAACAATCTGCGCCCCGCAAACTGCCGTAGCTAACAGCTCCGACAATTCCTGCCCAACTTTTTTGGCAGGAACGTCGCAAAAAAAGACCCCTGGCCTTTCCCCAGGGGTTTTCTCTTTTCTCAGGCTGCCTCAGCCAGCTGCCCCCCCCACCTCACCCCGCCTCCCCCCGCATCCCAATCTCCCCAATCAGCTTCCCATACCTCGCGTTATCCGCCGCCACCATCTGCGTGAACTGGGCCGGCGAATCGCTCTTCCGAAGTTCTCCCGCATTGGCCTTCATCGTCGCGTCGAGCTTGCCGCTGGCCTGCAGCGCCGCCACAGCATCGAATAGCCGTTTCGCCATGGGCGCCGGCAGGCCGGCCGGGGCGAACAGGCCGCTCCAGTTATCGAGCACGAAGCCGGGCGGCAGGGATTCGGCCAGCGTCGGCACGTTCGGGAAGTAGCCGGTCCGCGCGGCCGATGACACCGCCAGCGCGCGGATCTGGCCGTTGCGCAGGAACGGCGCCGCCGTGGACATTACCGGCATGCCGAACTGCGTCTGGCCGCTCAGCATCGACGTCAGGATCTCGCTGGCGCCCTTGTAGGGGATGTGCACCGCCTCGACATGGTGCTGGTGCAGCAGCGATTCCACGGCCAGATGCGAGACGCTGCCCTTGCCGCCAGAGCCGTAGTTCAGCGCGCCGGGCTTCTGCTTCATCGCGTCGATCAGCTCGCGCGCCGTCCTGAATGGCGACGATGCCGGCACGGCCAGGATCACCGGGCCGCCCGACAGCGCCGAGATCGCCGTGAAATCCCTGGCCGCGTCGTAGGGCTGGTCCTTGTACAGATGGACATTGATCACGTGCTGGTTGGCCAGGATGCCCAGTGTGTAGCCATCGGGCTCGGCACGCTTCAGCGCCCGGGCGCCGATGATGCCGCCGGCCCCGCCGATGTTCTCCACCACCAGCGGCTGCCCCAGCACGGGCGACAGTTCCGCCGAGAGGGTGCGGGCGATGGAATCGGGTGCGGTGCCCGCGATAAACGGCACGATCAGCCGGATCGGGCGCGACGGATACGGCGCGGCGGCCACGGCCACGCGGCTCATCACGCCCCCCAGTGCGGCGGCACCGGCTGCGGCGCCCGCCGTAGCCAGCCATTGACGACGATTCATGTTGTCTCCTGTGTTTTTTTGATGTGCGGCCTGTGTGTGTCGCGCAGTCAGGCCCCGCCCGGATCCAGGATGGCCTTGGCGATGGTGTTGCGCTGGATCTCGCTGGTGCCCGTGAAGATGCGGAACATGCGCAGCTTGCGCCAGGTCTGCTCCACGGGATGCCCGCGCGTGACGCCCAGGTTGCCGTGGATCTGCACGGCCTTGTCGGCCACCTCGAAGCAGCGTTCCGACACGAACAGCTTGCACGCGGCCGCCTTCATGCGCAGGTCGGCACCGGCATCGGCCAGCAGCGCGGTCTGCGCGATCATGCTCTCGCACGCCCACAGCGCCGCCGCCATGTCGGCCAGCATATGCTGGATGGCCTGGAAGCGCGCGATCGGCCCGCCAAACTGGCGGCGCTGGCCCGCGTACGCCACCGACGCCTCGTAGGCGCGCGTGGCCAGCCCCAGCATCGACGGGCAATGCAGCAGCCGGTTCACGTTGATACGCGACATGCCCAGCTTGAACCCCCGCCCTTCGCCGCCAAAGATATTGGCGCGTGGCACCCGCACGTTCTCGAAACGGATGTCGGCGTCGATATGCTGCCCCGACATCGGCACGTACTCGGTGCTGACGGTCACGCCGGGCAGGTCCAGATCGACCAGCACGGCCGTGATCGACGGCGGCGTGGTGGTGGCATCGGTCACGCACATCACAATGGCGAAGTCCGCGAACGGCGCGCCGCTGATGTAGTGCTTCTCGCCGTTTATGACCAGATCGTCGCCATCCGCCACCGCGCTGGTGCGGATGCTCTGCGCATCGGAGCCCGAATGCGGCTCGGTCAGCGCGAAGCAGGTGGATTTCTGGCCCCGGATCACCGGCTGGAAATAGCGCGCCACCTGATCGGGCGTGGCGTACTTGAGCATATTGCCCACGCGCGGCGGCCCGCCCAGGTCGCCCAGCACGTGCGGCGCCAGCACCGCGCCACTGGCGGCCAGATCGGCCTTCAGCGCGCACTGTTCCGAGATATTGAGGCCCTTGCCGCCCAGTTCCACCGGCAGGCAGGCGGCGTACAGCCCGAGTTCGCTGGAGCGGCGCCAGACATTGCGCAGCACGTCGCGCGGCCACGGGTCTTCGGTGCCCAAGCCCAGTTCGCGTTCCAGCGGCAGCAGTTCCTCGTCGATGAACCGCTGCACCGCCGCGCGCGTTTCGATCAGCACGGGATTGGTCAGATGGTCGAACATGTGTCGTTTCTCCGTGGATCAGTTCACGCGGCGGCTGGCGCCGAGCCAGTACTGCTCGCGCACCAGCTTGCGTGCCAGCTTGCCGCTGGCGTTCTTGGGCAGTTCGGCGACGAAGTCCACCGAACGCGGCGACTTGTAGTCGGCAATGCGCGCGCGGCAGTGGCCGATCAGCTCGGCGGCGCTGGCCTGCCGGCCGGGCCACAGCGCCACCACGGCCTTGACGCTTTCGCCCCAGGTGTCGTCGGGTACGCTGATCACGCAGGCTTCCATCACGTCGGGATGCTGGTACAGCGTGGCCTCCACCTCGGTCGGATACACGTTGAAGCCGCCCGAGATGATCATGTCCTTCTTGCGGTCCACCAGGTACAGGTAGCCATCAGCATCCACGCGCGCCAGGTCGCCGGTATGCAGCCAGCCGTCGACAAGCACCTCGCGCGTCAGGTCGGGCTCGCCCCAGTAGCCCTGGAATACATCCTCGCCACGGATCACCAGTTCGCCAATTTCATCGCCGCTCACCTCCTCGCCGCGTTCGTTGACCACGCGCACCTCGGTTTCGCCCAGCGCACGGCCGCACGATGCCAGCCGCTCGGGCTTGCTTTCGATCGCCAGCGCATGGTCGGCCGTGGACAGGCGCGTCACGCCCGAGGTGGATTCACTGGCGCCGTAGCCCTGCGACAACACCGGACCGATACGTTCCCAGGCCTCGCGAATGCGTGCCGGGGCCATTGGCGCGGCGCCGTAGGCCAGCGTCTTGAGGCTGCTCAGGTCGGCCGTGGCCAGGGTCGGCTCGGCAAGCAGCATGTTGATCATGGCCGGCACCATAAAGACGTGGGTCAGCTTCAGGCGCGCCACATCGCCCAGGAAGCCGGCCGGCTCGAATTTCTCGAACAGCACCAGCGTGGCGCCCAGGAAAAGATAGGGCTGCATCAGCATGCCCGACGCATGCGTGACCGGGCCGATCAGCGCCAGCCGGTCGCCGGGGCGCGCCGGGCGGTCCATGGTCAGGATCATCTTGCGCATCGACGCCAGCCGGTTGCCGTAGCTCTGCATGGCCGCCTTGATCTTGCCCGTCGACCCGGAGGAAAAATGCAGCACGGCCAGATCGTCGGGCTGAGGCACATAGTCGATCGCCGAATTCGCGCCGCGCTCGATCAGGGATTCGTAGGCGCCATAAGCGCCTTTGGCACCCTCGGCCCCTTCGGCGCCGGCGATGGCAATGAAATGCTCGACGCAGCCGAACCCGCGCGTGTCACGCGAATAGCCGGTATAGCCGGGCCCCGCGATCATCACGCGGGGGGTGCAGTTCTCGACCACGTCCGATGCCTCGTTGGCCGTGAAGCGCGGATTCAGCGCCGCCTTGACCAGCCCTGCCTTGTACAGCGCACATTCGATCTCGACGATCTGCGGGCAATTGCGCGACTGGATCGCCACGCGATCCCCCTTCTGCAGGCCCAGCGCCAGCAGCGCATTGGCCAGCCGGGTCGACCGTTCGTCCAACTGGCGGTAGGTCAGCACGCGGTCGCGGTACAGCACGGCGGGGTTGTCGCCCCAGTAGCGCGCCGCACGCCGGAGGAAGTAGGCGAACGTCATCGTTGTCTCCAATCGGGATATTTTGGTGTGACCCAAGTCTGTAAGATGGAGGGCATCACCACAATGTCGCGACTGGAATAAAGTCATAAACGACAGGAATGAGGAACCCAAGACACGATGGAGACACGCGATCTGGACTATGTGCTGGCGGTGGGCGCCCACGGCGGCATTGGCCGCGCGGCTGAGGCGCTCGGCATGACCCAGCCGGCGCTGACCAAGGCGATCCAGCGGGTCGAGGCGCAACTGGGGGTGCCGCTGTTCGAGCGCACCACGCTGGGCATGCGCGTGACGCAGGCCGGCACGGTATTCCTGGAGCGGGCACGGCGCATCCGGCTCGAATACGACGACGCCATCAAGGAGATGCGCGGCATTCAGACCGGCGAACAAGGCCTGCTGCGGCTCGGCTATTCGCCGTCGATGCCCAACGCGCTGGTGCTGGGCGCCTGCCAGCAGTTGCTGCGCGAACGGCCGGTGGCGCGGCTGCGCCTGAGCATGCGCGTGGCGCGCGAGCTGATGGATCAGGTGCAGGCCGGCGATCTGGACCTGGCCGTGGCTCCCTTGCCGCGCGTGGCCAACCCGGCGCTGGCCACGCGAGAACTGTTCACCGACCGCCTGGCCGTAGTGGCCGACGAAAACCATCCGCTGCAGCGCCGCCGCGACCTGACGCTGGCCGATCTGGTGGGCCAGCAATGGCTGCTGCCGACCGGGCACGTGCTGATCCGTCAGCAGATCGACAGCGCCTTTGCCAGCGTCGGCCTGCCGGCGCCCGCGCTGCGCGTGGAAACGGACTTCGGCAGCGCCACGCTGTTCGACCTGGTGCGCGGCACCGAGATGCTGTGCATTGCCGGATCGACGACCAACAGCAAGCGCCTGGGCCTGCGGCCCATTGGCTTGCGTGCCGATGCGCTGGACCTGGGGCGCCGCGTGGGCGTCATCACGCGCGCAGGGGCCTATCTGTCACCGCTGGCGCAGCGGATGATCGACATCCTCGAAGCCCACGTGGCATAACGGCTACGGCGGCTGCTACGGCTGCGTCTGCGGCGGGAACGTGCGCAGGTAGGCGAGCAGATCGTCCAGCTGGCGCGCGTTGCTCATGCCCCAGAAGCGCATCTTCGTACCGGGCACGACCTTGGCCGGCGATTCCAGGAACGCGCGCAGCGTGTCGTCGCCCCAGACCACCGGGGACGCCTTCATCGCATCGGAATAGCGGTAGTCGTCGGTGCCGCCGGCCTTGCGGCCGAACACGCCGTTGAGCTGCGGCCCGAAGGCCGCGCGGGCCGACGGGCCCACGTGGTGGCACGATGCACAGCGGGTGGTGAAGATGTCCTTGCCCTTGTCGATGTCGCCGGCGGCATGGGCAGCGGTGACGGAAAACAGGGTAAATGCAAGCGGTGCAGCGAACTTCATGATGCGTGATGAGAATGGAATCGGCCTGCCATACGACGCGCCCGGACGCGCCCGGCTACACCGGATAACTCGCCACTTCGATCAGGTTGCCGTCGGGATCGCGGCAATACACCGACGTCATCGGCCCCAGCGCGCCGGTGCGCTGCACCGGCCCGACTTCCACGGCCACCTTGTGTGCCAGGAAATGGGCGACCACCTCCTGCGGCGGCATCTTCGTGATGAAGCACAGGTCGTCGCTGCCCGACGTCGGGTGAACGCCGGTGAACCACGCCACGGTGTCTTCGCCCACCGGGCGCAGGTTGATTTTCTGCTGGCCGAACTTGACCGACACGCGCTGGCCGGTGCGCGACGCGAAGTCTTCGCGCTGCATGCCCAGTACCTGTTCGTACCACGCCACGCTGGCCTCCACGTCCTTCACGTTGAGCACGATATGGTCGAGGCGTTCGATCGCGAGCGTCATGGCGGGGCGTCCTTATGTGGTCCCGGAGGTGGCCCCCGGAGCGGCGATTATGTAACAGCATGTGAAGCTGTGCAGTGCAAGGCGTAATGTACACCGGGCCAGCGAAGCGCGGCTTTTATACTGCCGGGCCGGTCAACCACCGCGCCCCAAGTCATGCGCCGAATCTCCTGGCTCATCATGAGCCTTGTCATCGCGGCACTGATCCAAGTGCCCGCAGGTTTCGCGGCCGAACCCGCCTCCGAGGCGGAAGCGCAGCAAATTCCCACGCTGACGCACGCCGAAGCCATCTCCGAACTGAAGCGCCTGCAGTCCGAGCAGGATCGCGTGAAACAGCAGGCGTCCAGTGCGTCCGGCAACATCAAGCTGGGCGATCTCAACGACGCGCTGAAGCAGCTCGACGACGATGTCGACAAGCTCACCGCGTCGCTGACGCCGCAGCGCGCCCAGTTGCAGGCCCAGGTCGATCTGCTCGGCCCCCCGCCCGAAGCCAGCCCCGGGAGCAAGGCCAAGGACGCCGCCAAAGAAGCGCCCGCCGTCATCAGGCAGCGGGCGGAACTGAACGCGCGCAAGAGCCAGCTCGACGACGAACTGAAGCAGGCCGCCGACAGCAAGGACAACATCGCCCACCTGCGCGACCAGCTGGCCAAGCTGCAGCGCAGCCGCCTGAAGGACCAGCTCGCGCTGCGCTCGGAAAGCATCCTGAACCCCACCTTCTGGACGCCGCTGTTCAAGGTGTCCGAGGAAGACCGCGAGCGCCTGGGCAACTTTACCGACGACATCGGGCCGCGCATCCAGCTGGCGTGGGAGTCTTCGCAACGCGGCAAGACCATCATCCTGCTGGCGGTCGCGCTGGCGGTCTGGTCGCTCGGCCGGCGCCTGCTGGAACGCGGGCTGGCCTGGTTCTGCCTGACCCAGCTGCCGGAAACGCGCCTGCGCCGCAGCGCGCTGGCCCTGGCCACGGCGCTGACCACCGTGGCCACCACGGCGCTGGCCGTGCGCATCGTCTATGCGGCCTTCACGGGCGGCGACGAGATATCGCCCGCGCTGCAGGATCTGATGAACGAGATCGCCAAGCTGACCATGACCAGCGCGCTGATCGCCGGCCTGGGCCGCGCGCTGCTCTGCACGCGGCATCCGAGCTGGCGGCTGCCCGCGCTGGCCGATCCGGTGGCGCTGGCGATGCGGCCGTTCCCCACGGTGCTGGCGGGCCTGCTGCTGCTCGCGGGCACGCTGGAACAACTGAACCGCATGGCCGATACGACCGTGCAGGTCACGCTGCTGGGACGCGGCCTGGTCTCGCTGGTCGTGGTACTGACCATCGGCGCGGCGCTGCTGCGCGCCAACCGCGTGCGCAGCGAACTGGTGGCCGCCGGCGAGCGGCCCGAAGAGCGCGCCACGCTGGCCGGGCTGATCCACGCTGCCGTCACGTTGATCGTGGCGGTGTCGTTCGGTGCCCTGCTGATCGGCTACATCAGCTTCGCGCGCTTCCTGACCTACGAACTGGTCTGGTTCGACATCGTGCTGTGCAGCCTGTACCTGCTGACCCAGCTCACGCGCGACATCTGCGAGGCGCTGTTCTCGGCCAGCCATCGCAGCGGCCGGGTCATCAAGCAGCTGTTCGGAGTGGGCGACTCGCATCTGGAGCAGGTGTCGACGGTGCTGTCCGGCATCGGTGCCAGCGTGCTGCTGTTGCTGGCCGTGCTGGCGCTGCTGACGGGCGGCTTCGGCACCACGCCGGTGGACCTGCTCAACAGCCTGCTGACCGTGCTGGGCGGCGAACGGCTGCGCAGCATGAACATCATGCCGGAACGCATCCTCAATGCGGTGATCGCGCTGACCGTGGGCATCTGGCTGCTGCGCTCGGTGCGCCGCTGGCTCGACGCCGAACTGCTACCCAAGCTCTGCGCCGAGCCCGGCCTGCGCGCATCGCTGATCACGCTGTTCAGCAATGTGGGCTACGTGTTGCTGGTGCTGCTGACGCTGTCGCTGCTGGGCGTGAAATGGGAAAACCTGGCGTGGATCGTCAGCGCGCTGTCAGTGGGTATCGGCTTCGGGCTGCAGGAGATCGTGAAGAACTTCGTGTCGGGCCTGATCCTGCTGACCGAGCGGCCGGTGAAGGTGGGCGACATGGTGAGCCTGGCCGGCGTGGAAGGCGATATCCGCCGCATCAACGTGCGCGCCACTGAGATCCAGCTGGGCGACCGATCGACGGTGATCGTGCCGAACTCGCAACTCATCTCGCAGAACGTGCGCAACGTCACGATGAGCAACAGCACGCAGGGCGTGGCCACGCTGCAGCTCACCTTCCCGCTCAACACCGACCCCGAAGCGGTACGCGACCTGCTGCTGGAGGTCTATCGCGAGAACGACAGCATCCTGGACATTCCCGCGCCATCGGTCACGTTCAGCCAGCTGGCGCCCAATGGCATCACGCTTAGCGTCACGGGCTATGTGGGCAGTCCGCGCATCGCGGCGGGCACCAAGAGCGACCTGCTGTTCGAGATCCTGAAGCGGCTGCGGGCAGCCAATATCTCGCTGTCCGAACCGCAGACGCTGCGCGTGGAAAACATGGCGGCGGCGCTGGGCACCTGAGGGCTGCTGCGGGACGCCGACCCGGCAGTCCTAGGGTCCGCCGGGCTCGTGTCCCGTCCAGTAATCGGCGCCATCATCGTGCGTGGACAGCACGATCCTCTGATGGCAGTGCTGGCATGTGTAGACAAAGACCTGCCTGCCGGCGTGCATCGTCGCATCGCCGGACCGCGCCAGGCGCGGGTGGGGCGGAACATGACCGGGACGACCCAGCAGGTTCTTGCAAAGTTCGCAAGGAACCATCGTGCTCTCCAGACTCTGACTTTGGATGCTGCAACAACCATGTCCGCGTGACTTGCAGACATTGCTGCAGCGCAACAGAGGCCAGTATAGGCGCACGATCGTTCGATCGCCACGGGCTTTCCGGCGGATAGATCAATTCCTCGATTTGCCGGAATCCTCGGCCGCGAAGCGGTCGGTGGCGGCCAGAAGCTGGTCCATGATGCCGGGCTCCGTCCACGCATGGCCCGCGCCTTCGATCAGGTGGAAGTCGGCATCAGGCCACGCCTGGTGCAGCGCCCAGGCATAGCGTGCCGGGCACGGCATGTCGTAGCGGCCATGCACGATCACCCCGGGAATGCCGGCCAGCTTGTGGGCATCGCGCAGCAGCTGGCCGTCGTCGAGCCAGCCGCGATGGGTGAAGTAGTGGTTCTCGATGCGCGCGAAGGCCAGCGCAAAGTGGCCTTCGTCGTGCTTGGCGGCAATGTCGGGGTTGGGCAGCAGCGTGATGGTTTCGGCTTCCCAGACGCTCCAGGCGCGTGCGGCTTCGAGCTGCTTCTGCCGGTCATCGCCGGTCAGCAGCTTGCGATAGGCCGCCATCATGTTGCCGCGCTCGGCGACGGGCACCGGGGCCTGGAAGCGCGCCCAGCTGTCCGGAAACATCTCCGAGACGCCGAACTGGTAGTACCAGTCGAGTTCGGCCTGCGAGACGGTGTAGACGCCGCGCAGCACCAGTTCGCTCACACGCGCCGGATGGGTCTGCGCGTAGGCCAGCGCCAGCGTGGAGCCCCAGGAGCCGCCGAACACGAGCCATTGTTCCACGCCCATCAACTGGCGGAGCTTCTCGATGTCGTCCACCAGATGCCAGGTGGTATTGGCCTCCAGCGACGCATGCGGCGTGGATTGCCCGCAGCCGCGCTGGTCGAACAGCAGCACGTCGTAGCGCGCCGGATCGAACAGGCGGCGATGGTCCGGCGAAATGCCGCCGCCGGGCCCGCCATGCAGGAACACGGCCGGCTTGGCGCCGCGCGTGCCGACACGTTCGAAATACAGGACATGACCGTCGCCCACGTCGAGCGTGCCGGTCTCGTAGGGTTCGATTTCGGGATAGAGCGTGCGCAGGGCGGACATGAATTGTTTCGCGTGGAGATCATTCGAAACAAAAGTGTAGCCCCCGGCCACGCGGGTTGCTTTAAGTTTCGTTTAAGTCTGCGGCCCTAGATTTGAGCCGTACCGCAACCGAACCCCAAGAGGTGAAGCCATGACTCCCCAAGACGTGCAAGCACTGGAAGCCTTCCTGAACCAGCTGACCCAGGCGCGCGTGGACAACAAGGACCCCCAGGCGGCGGCCATGATTGCCGATGCCGCCGCGCGCCAGCCCGATACCGCCTATCTGCTGGTGCAGCGGTCGATGCTGCTCGATCGCGCGCTGCAACAGGCGCAGACGCAGATCCAGTCGCTCCAGGCACAGTTGCAGGCGGCGCAGGCCGCCAATGGCGCTGGCGGACGCGGCTTCATGGACAACGACGCCGCCTGGGGCAACAGCGCCGGCCGCGCGCCGCAGGCCGCGCCGGCGCCGCAGTATCCGCCGCAGCAGCCCTATCCTTCCGCGCCCCCTGCCGCGCCCCAGTACCAGGCCACGCCGGCACAACCGGCCCAGGCGGCCCGCCCGGGTTTTCTGGGCGGCGGGCTGGGGGGCACGCTCGGCAGCATCGCCACCACGGCCGCCGGGGTGGCGGGCGGAGCCATGCTGTTCCAGGGGATCGAAAACCTGTTCCATCGCGGCAACAGCGGCGGCGGCTTCTTCGGCGGCCAACCGGCGACGGGTTCCGAGACCGTGGTCAACAACTTCTACGGCGACGACAGCGGCAGCGGCGGCCAGCGCGACAACACGCTGCTGGCCGACAACGGCAACCTGGACAACGGGCTGGATGACTACGTCGACGCCAGCCAGGACGACGACTCGTCGTTCTTCTGACGTCGCGGGCGGCGCCGGCCGCCCTTGTAGGACAGCCTCCGGTTGCCGGCCCGCCCCGTTGCGGGCAGGATCAGGGCAACCGGGCGCCGCCTGCCCGGCACGGAGAGCCGGCGCCATGAAGACGTTCCACTGCAATCGCTGCGACAACCTGGTGTTCTTCGAGAACATCGCCTGCGAACGCTGCCAGGCCACGCTTGGCTTCATTCCCGCCCTGTCGCAGCTCGCGGCCTTCGAGGGCGACGATGCCGGCGGCTGGCGCAGCCTGCATCCCGATGCTCACGGCGCCATGTTCCGCCGCTGTCACAACTACCAGGTGGAAGCGGTCTGCAACTGGATGGTGCCCGCGGAAGACCCCGCCACGCTGTGCGAGGCGTGCAAGCTGACCCACACCATCCCCAACCTCGAAGCACCCGAGAACCGCCTGTACTGGTACCGGCTGGAATCCGCCAAGCGGCGCCTGCTCTATACGCTGCTGTCGCTCGGGTTGCCGGTCATCTCGCGCGACGACGACCCCGTATCGGGCCTGCAGTTCGACTTCCTGGCCAACACCGGCCCGCACGACCCGGCGATGACCGGGCACGACAACGGCCGTATCACCATCAACATCGCCGAAGCCGACGACGCGTACCGCGAGCGCACCCGCACCGAGATGGGCGAAGCCTATCGCACGCTGCTGGGGCACTTCCGGCATGAGGTGGGGCATTTCTACTTCAACCGGCTGGTTGCCGGCACGCGGCGCATCGAACCGTTCCGGAAGCTGTTCGGCGACGAAAGCGCCGATTACGCGGCGGCGTTGCAACGCCACTATGACCATGGAGCGCCCCCCGACTGGCAGGCGTCGTTCGTCAGCGCCTACGCGACGATGCATCCGTGGGAAGACTGGGCCGAAACCTGGGCCCACTACCTGCATATGGTGGATACGCTCGACACAGCCCAGTCATGCGGGCTGGTGCTCAAGCCGGAAAGCCCGCGCGAGCCGACGCTGACCGACCAGACGCCCGTGGAGGACGCCAGTTTCCGCAGCCTGATGCAACGCTGGTTTCCGCTGACCTACGTGCTGAACAGCCTGAACCGCAGTCTGGGCGTGCCGGATGGCTACCCATTCACACTGTCGTCGGCAGTGGTGGCCAAGCTGGAGTTTGTGCATCGGGTGATCGATGCGGCGGCGCGCGAGCATGCCAGCCCCGCGCAGACGTCGGCCGGCACGCCGGCAGCCAAGCCAGCCGGCCAGCCCGCCGCCAGCGCCGACGTCAAGCCCGACATCAAGCCCGACATCAAGCCGTCACGGTAACGTCACGGCGCGGCGCGCTGGACAGCGACCACGCGAACACGGCCAGCCCGCCCAGCGCCAGCAGCGCGCCAACCCAGCCCGTGGATGTCCAGCCCATGCCGGCGGCGATGGTCACGCCGCCCAGCCAGGCGCCCAGCGCGTTGGCCATGTTGAAGGCCGAATGATTGAGCGCGGCGGCCAGCGTCTGTGCGTCGCCGGCCACGTCCATCAGCCTGATCTGCAGCGGCGGGCCCAGCGCCACCGCCGTACCCACCAGCATCACGTTCAGCGACGCCAGCCAGGCGTGGTGCGCCGTGAACACGAATGCGCCGAGCACCAGCGCCGACCACACCAGGACACCGCCCACCGTCGGCATCAATGCGCGGTCGGCCAGCTTGGCGCCCGCCAGGTTGCCGGCCACCATCCCGACGCCGAACAGCGCCAGCACGATCGGAATGCCGCTGGCCGGCATGTGCGCCACTTCGAGCATGGTCGGCTTGACATAGCTGAACACGGCAAACATGCCGCCAAAGCCGATCGCGCCGATGCCGAGCGTGAACCACACCTGCTTGCGCGCCAGTGCCGACAGTTCGCGCAGCGGGCTGGCATGGCGGTCAGCCGGGACGAACGGCACCCAGCGCCAGACCAGCAGCACCGTCAGCGCGCCAATGGCGCCCACGATCATGAATGCGGCGCGCCAGCCCAGCCATGTGCCGATGCCGGCCGCGATGGGCACCCCCACCAGTGTCGCCACAGTCAGGCCGAGCATGACCAGGCCCACGGCCTGGGCGCGACGCTCACGCGGCACCAGCCCGGCCGCCACCAGCGCCGCCACGCCAAAGTAGGTGCCGTGCGGAAAGCCGGTCAGCAACCGCAGGACCAGCATCGACAGATACGTCGGCGCGAGTGCGCTGGCCACGTTACCGATGGCGAAGAACGCCATCAGCGCGATCAGCAGATTGCGGCGCGGCCAGCGCGCACCCAGCACCGCCAGCAGCGGCGCGCCGATCACCACGCCCAGCGCGTAGGCGCTGATCAGGTGGCCGGCCTCGGGGATGCTGATGGCCAGGTCGCGTGCGGCATCGGGCAACAGGCCCATGATGACGAACTCGCCCGTGCCGATACCGAAGCTGCCCACGCCAAGCGCCAGTAGCGCGCGGCGGTCGGCGGCACGGTTGCGGGTTGTATCGGGATGGGGGGCGAGATCGGGGACGTTATCGAAATTTCCGGAAGGAGCGGTCATGAGGAGAGATCGCGAAACACTTGTTATGGCTTTGCGCCGCGGACTGGCGGGCAGGATCTTGCGTCCTGCCTCGGGGGCTCCAGCGTGCTCCGGTGCGGCGTCGTCATGGGCAATACGGGCAATGCGGGGTGATGCAGGTGATACCGGGTGATGCAGCTACGTAGTACTACGCTGTGCCGCCGGGGACGGCACCGACTACGCGAGGGCGCTATTGTGAAGCAAAACCGTTTTCGCTGCCGGAGCCCGGCGCAATGCCCCTTCGCCGGAGTCCTGTATCCGCCGTCAGCCAGTTGCGGGCGCGTCACTGTGGGATAGGGCACAAGAGCATGGCGGGGCATGCACGCGTCGCCCTATGCTGAATACATGCGACGCCGGGGCACCGTACCCACGAAGCATGGCGCCGGGTGCCGCGCGTTTTATCGTGTGGGAGGGGGATATGTCCCTGCGTAATGCTCTGCTTCTTTCGGCCATTGGCCTGGCCTGGACCCTTCCCGCCCTTGGGCAGGGATGCCAGCACGACATGCAGTGCAAGGGCGACCGCATCTGCAACATGGGCACCTGCATGGCGCCCGACGCGGATGGCCCCGATGCCCCGGGGCCGGCATCCTCGTCCAGCAAGTCGATGCCGACGATCAAGCTGTCACCGCAGCCATCGAACCCGCCATCGGTACAGCCGTCCTCGCAACCGCAGCCGCCTTCACAACCCTCGCCGCAGTCGCCGCCCTCGCAGGGACAACCGCAGTCGCAACACGTCAGCGTGCCCCGCAACTGCTGTACCGTGGCGGGCAAGTTGCGCCTGGCACCGCCGCAGTCCGGCGATGCTCCGCTGGTGGCCGGCGATGCCTGCCAGGGGCTGACCACCACCGGCAAACCCGTGCCGGGCACGGCCTGCAACTGAATCGGGGATTGCCCGCTCAGGCGGCGGGCAGCGATGCAACGATGGCCTGCCGCAGCCACCGGTGCGCGGGGTCGCGATGCAGGCGCTTGTGCCAGAGCATCGACATCTCGTAGCCGGGAACGTCGACGGGTGCGTCCACCACTTGCAGCGCCGGGTTGTCGACCACCAGCCGCGCGGGCAGCATCGCCACCAGATCGGTGCTGCCCACCACCGCGGCCACGTACAGGAAATGCGGCACGGACAGCGCCACGCGGCGCGACAGCCCCGCCGCCGCCAGCGCCTCGTCGGTGACGCCGAAGAAGCCGCCGCCGTCGGGCGACACGATCACGTGCTCCAGCGCGCAGAACTGCGCCAGCGTGGGCTTGCGCTTCAGGTGCGGATGCCCGGCGCGCCCCACCAGCACGTAACGCTCGGTGAACAACGGCAGTCGATGCAGCGATGCCGGCGAACCTTCGGTGGTATGGAATGCCAGGTCGATATCGCCACGCTCGGCCAGACGCACGAGGTTGGCGGGCACCATCTCCACCACGGCCACCCGGGTGCCGGGCGCGGCTTGCCGCAGGCTGGACAGCGCCGGCAGCAACACCGTCGATTCGCTGTAGTCGGTGGCCGCGATGCGCCAAGTGTTGGTGGCCACGGCCGGTTCGAACGGATGTTCGGGCGACACGGCCAGTTCCAGCGCGGCCAGCGCCTCGCGCAGCGGCGTCCGCAGCGATTCGGCACGCGCGGTGGGCCGCATGCCGCGCGGCCCCGGCAACAGCAAGGGATCGTCGAATATCTCGCGCAGCCGGGCCAGATGCACGCTGACCGATGGCTGCGAATAGTGCAGGCGCTCCGCGGCGCGGGTGACGTTGTGCTCGGAAAGCAGCACATCCAGCGTGACAAGCAGGTTCAGGTCGAGGCGGCGCAGATTCGTCATGGCGGATTGACGGCATAGAAAAGGTTAATGGCTGGAATTTCGGATATTCATTTCTAATATACCCAAGCCGCACCTATCCTGCCTTCACCGACTGATCAATGGAAGGCTGTCATGAACGTACTGATTGTTTACGCCCACCCCGAGCCCACGTCGCTGAACGGGTCGCTGCGGGATTTCGCGGTGCAACGGCTGGAGGCCGCCGGGCATCAGGTGCAGGTTTCGGATCTCTATGCCATGCAGTGGAAGGCGCCGCTCGATGCCGGGGACACGCTGGAGCGGCGTCCCGGCGGCGCGCCCTTCCACCCGTCGCTCGATTCGCGCCACGCCTTCGAGAACGGCGTGCAGAGCCCCGATATCGCCGCGGAGCAGGAAAAGCTGCGCTGGGCGGATGCCGTGATCCTGCAATTCCCGCTCTGGTGGTTCTCGATGCCGGCCATTCTCAAGGGCTGGGTCGAGCGTGTGTACGCCTACGGTTTTGCGTACGGCGTGGGCGAGCATTCGGACGCGCGCTGGGGCGACCGCTACGGCGAAGGCAACCTGGCCGGCAAGCGGGCGATGCTGATGGTAACCACGGGCGGCTGGGAATCGCACTATGGCCCGCGCGGCATCAACGGGCCGATGGACGACATCCTGTTCCCGATCCAGCACGGCATCCTGTACTACCCCGGCTTCGACGTGCTGCCGCCGTTCCTCGTCTATCGCACCAGCCGCATGGACGCAGCGCGCTTCCAGGCCACGACCGATGCGCTGGGCGAACGTCTGGACCAACTGTTCACGGCCACGCCCATCGCGTTTCGGCCGCAGAACAGCGGCGCCTACGAGATTCCGGCGCTGACGCTACGGCCCGATATCGCCCCGGGACAGACCGGCTATGCGGCACATGTGTCCGAAGCGGCCTGAGATGCTGAAATCGAGTGATAGCCCGGAGGCGGCCACGGGGACTCACCGGTCCCGGGTGACGCTGACCCCGGCATCGACGGTGCCGTAAGCGGTCACGCTCGATTGCCGCTCGCCGGTATCGGACACGGTGGTGCACCCCTGGGCCGAAGCCAGAAGGAACAATATGCCGAGGGTGCTGAAGATGACGCGCATGGGCAGAGCCTGAATCGTTGCAATGCAGGCTTCGACGTCAGGGTGGGCCGGGAAGTTTCACGCTTCCCGGCCGGCCAGAGAGCCCTGACCGCTCAGGCCGCCTGCGCGCCGCGCGCTTCCCGGGCCGCCTGGCGGTAGTGCCGCGTATGACGATACAGGCCGTACAGGCTGGTGGCCGTGAACCCAAGCTGCTGGACAAACAGTCCATAGGTGCCCGTGACCAGTGCAAAGGCGCTCCACACCAGGTTCGAGCACAGGTAGGCAATCCATCCCCAGCGCGATGCACGGTTGTGCAGCGCCACCAGGAACGATCCACTCATGGCCAGGGCGCACCCCGACCATTCAAGTCCAGTCAGCAATTGAGGAAGTTGAGTCGCAAGCTCCATGGGGTTGTCTCCGATTTGCGTTCATTTTTTGTATGCAAAACGGAGACTACCGGAAATGGGCCGGATCACGCAAGCGGTATGTCGGCGGGTCGGCAGGCGTGCTACGCGGCGGCCGGCCCATGCGGCGCTACAATGCGCGCACTTCACCACGGGACACCGATCCATGCTGCCGGACCGCGAATCGCTACTCCTGCTCGTCACGCGCGAGATGCCCTTCGGCAAGCACAAGGGCACGCTGATCGCCGACCTGCCGGGCAACTACCTGAACTGGTTTGCGCGCGAGGGTTTTCCGCCCGGCGAGATCGGCCGGCTGCTGGCGCTGATGCACGAACTTGACCACAACGGCCTCTCTGACCTGCTGAAGCCGCTGCGCGCCCGCGTGCCCGGCCGGGTGCGGAAATGAAGAAGGGCCAGCCGCGTGGCTGACCCTTTCCCCTCGATCGTCCCGGCAGCCCTTACTTGACGGCCTGGGCCGGCGTCGGCTGGTTGGCGGTGCCCGGCGGGATCTGGTAGCTCCAGGTCTCGCTGAGCGGCTTGCCGTTGGCCACCAGGGCCTCACGCATTTCCACCACCTTGTTCGGATCCTTGACCTTGATGCGCAGCGTCACACGATAGCCCTTGGTCACCGGATTCGGCTGCAGCACGTTTTCGATGACCTCGGCGTTGTCGCCCACGCTGAACTGCGCCTGCACCGGCGTATTCGCCGGCAGCGAGGCCAGCGGGCCGCCCTCGAAGTCAATCACGAAGCCAAGGCTGCCGTCCAGATGACGGATCAGGTTCTTCTGCGTGATCTCGCCGGCCGTGCGCAGCGTCTGCTTGGCCCACGCCAGATCCTTGGCGAACACGCCACGCTCGTCCATGGTCCAGTGAATCGTGTAGTCGGCCTTGATCGGCGTGCCCTTGGGCGGCAGCTGGTCAGGCGTCCAGAACGACACGATGTTGTCGTTGGTTTCGTCCGGCGTGGGAATTTCCACCAGTTCCACCTTGCCGCGCCCCCAGTCCCCCTGCGGTTCGATCCAGGCGCTGGGGCGCAGGTCGTAGCGGTCCTTCAGATCTTCATACGACGCGAAGTCGCGGCCGCGCTGCATCAGGCCGAAGCCGCGCGGATTGTTCACCTGGAACATGCTCAGCGCCACGTACTTCGGGTTGTTCAGCGGGCGCCAGAGCCATTCGCCGTCGCCGGTATGAATCGCCAGGCCGTTCGAGTCATGCAGCGCCGGGCGGAAATTGTTGGCATCGCGCATCTGCTGCGGGCCGAACAGGAACATGCTGGTCAACGGCGCAATGCCCACCTTCTTGACCGCGCCGCGCATGAACACGCGCGCCTGCACCTTCAGCACCGCATCGGCATCGGGCTGCAGCTCGAAGCGATAGGCGCCGGTGGCGTTCTGCGAATCCAGCAGCGCGTAGAACACCAGGCGCTTGTCCTCGGGCTTCGGGCGCTCGATCCAGAACTCGCGGAAGGCCGGGAATTCCTCGGGCTCCGACAGGCCAGTGTTGATTGCCAGCCCGCGCGCGGACAGCCCATAGACCTGCCCCTTGCCGATCACGCGGAAATAGCTGGCGCCCAGCACGCTCATCACTTCGTCGAGCTTGTCGGCACGGTTGATCGGGTACAGCACGCGAAAGCCCGCGTAACCAAGCTTGTTGGTGGCGGCCTTGTCGAGCTTCAGATCGCCGAAGTCAAAGCGGCTGGGTTCGTACTTGATCTCGTGGATGCGGCTGTCGACAATCTCGCTGATCCGCACCGGCGTGCTGAAATGCATGCCCTGGTGGTAGAAACCGAGCTTGAACGGCGTGCCCTGCCCCTTCCACTCCACGTTGTCCATCTTCGGCTGAATCTTGATGTAGTCGCCGAACTGCATCTGCGCGAAGACGGGCGGAAGGTTGCTGACCGGCGCCGCATAAGGCTGGTCGGCGAGTTTCTTCGCGCGGGCGGTCACGTCGTCCAGCGAAAACGCGTGGGCCTGCGCGGCGCCAAGCGTGCACGCAGCGAGAGCGGCGCCCGGCAAGACAAGTTGCAACCTGTTACGAAACGAGGCGACGGAACGGGCGACGAAAGCGGCAAACACCAATCAACCTCCTGGATTTACATCGGAAAAAGCCACACAGCGGGCACAAACCGGCCATTTTAGGCACAGTAAGGCTGTAAACTTGCGGCGCAGTTCAGAAAAATAACCGATTTCTCCTGACGTGCCTGTCAGACACGTGGCGACAGCCGGCGAAGCGTCCTTCCCGCATCATGCAGGGCGATGATCCCGGCAGTGCGTCCGCCAGTCCGCCCATCAGAGACGACGAATAATGCGAATGCTTTCCACGCTGGCCGTTGCCGCCAGCCTTGCCTGCGCGCCCTTGTTTGCCGGCGCCGCACCTGCCGACACCAGCGCCCCGGCGGCCGTCAATACCGCCCCTGCCACCGACCGGCAGGCGTTCGTCGACAGCCTGATCGGCCGGATGACGCTCGACGAGAAAATCGGCCAGCTGCGCCTGATCAGCATCGGGCCCGAGATGCCCGCACCGAAGCTGATGGAGGAGATCACGGCCGGCCGGGTGGGCGGCACGTTCAACTCCGTCACGCGCAAGGACAACCGCCCGCTGCAGGAAGCGGCCATGCGCAGCCGCATGAAGATTCCGATCTTCTTTGCCTACGACGTGGTGCACGGCCACCGCACCGTGTTCCCGATCAGCCTGGGGCTGGCATCGAGCTGGGACATGGGCGTGGTGGAAAAGGCCGCGCGGATTTCCGGGCTGGAGGCCGCATCGGACAGCCTGGACGCCACCTTCGCGCCGATGGTCGACATCTCGCGCGACCCGCGCTGGGGCCGCACGTCGGAAGGCTTCGGCGAAGACCCGTTCCTGGTGTCGCAATGCGCGCGCGCCAGTGTGAAGGGTTTCCAGGGGACGTCGCCGGCCAACCCGGACAGCGTGATGGCGTTCGTCAAGCATTTTGCGCTGTACGGCGCCGTGGAAGGCGGTCGCGACTACAACACCGTCGACATGAGCCCTCAGCGCATGTACAACGACTACCTGCCGCCCTACCGCGCCGGTCTGGACGCAGGCGCCGGCGGCGTGATGATCGCGCTGAACTCGGTCAACGGCCAGCCGGCCACGTCAAACAGATGGCTGCTGCGTGACCTGCTGCGCAAGGAGTGGGGCTTCAAGGGCGTGACCGTCAGCGACCACGGCGCCATCGACGAACTGCTGCGCCACGGCGTGGCCAGCACGGGCCGCGACGCCGCCAGGCTGGCCATCGAGGCCGGCGTGGACATGAGCATGGCCGATACGCGCTACCTGGAACAGCTGCCCACGCTGGTCAAGTCCGGCGCGGTGCCGGTGTCGCTGATCGATGAAGCGGTACGCGAAGTGCTGACCGCCAAGTACGACATGGGCCTGTTCCAGGACCCGTTCCGCCGTATCGGCCGCGCCGCCGACGATCCGCCCGATGTCAATGCCGAAAGCCGTCTGCACCGCGCCGAGGCGCGCGAGGCGGCCCGCAAGTCGATGGTGCTGCTGGAAAACCGCAATCGCACGCTGCCGCTGAAGAAGGCCGGCACGGTGGCCGTGATCGGTCCGCTGGCCGATTCGCAGATCGACATGATGGGAAGCTGGTCGGCCGCCGGCGTGGACAAGCAATCGGTCACGCTGCTGCAGGGCATGCGCGATGCACTGGCCGGCAAGGGCCAGGTGACATACGCGCGCGGCGCCAATATCACCGACGACCAGCGCGTGGTGGGTTACCTGAACTTCCTGAACTGGGACAACCCCGAGGTGGTGCAGGACAAGCGCCCGGACGGCGACATGATCGAGGAAGCCGTGCGCGTGGCGCGCGGCGCGGACGCGGTGGTGGTGGCCGTGGGCGAGACGCGGGGCATGTCGCACGAGGCATCGAGCCGGTCGAGCCTGGGCCTGCCCGGCAACCAGCTGGCGCTGCTCAAGGCGCTCAAGAGCACCGGCAAGCCGCTGGTGCTGGTGCTGATGAACGGGCGCCCGCTGACGATCCACTGGGAAAAGGAGAACGCCGACGCCATTCTGGAAGCCTGGTATCCCGGCACCGAAGGCGGCCATGCCATCGCCGACCTGCTGTTCGGCGACGCCAATCCGTCGGGCAAGCTGCCGGTCACGTTCCCGCGCTCGCTGGGCCAGATTCCCACCTACTACAACGCGCTGCGGATCGGCCGGCCGTTCACGCCCGGCAAGGCGCCGAACTACACCTCACAGTACTTCGAGGAGGAATACGGCCCGCTCTACCCGTTCGGCTACGGCCTGAGCTACACCACGTTCAGCATGTCCGACGTGCGGCTGTCGGGCACGAAACTGGCGCGCAATGGTCAGCTTACGGCCAGCGTGACCGTGAAGAACACCGGCGACCGTGCCGGCGAAGCCGTCGCGCAGCTGTATCTGCAGGACGTGATGGCATCGACCGTGCGGCCGGTCAAGGAGCTGAAGGACTTCCGCAAAGTGATGCTGGCACCGGGCGAATCGCGCGTGATCGATTTCACGATCGGCGAAGACCAGCTCAAGTTCTACAACGCCAGGCTGGAATACGTGGCCGAACCGGGCGAGTTCAACGTGCAGGTGGGTTTTGACTCGGCTGCCGTCAAGGAAGCGAAGTTCACGCTCGAATGATCGACATCCACGCCCCGGCCCCGCACCGGATCGGGGCGTCCGACATCATCGGCAGGAACGCTCAGCGGTTGCCGTCCAGCAGGTCGTTGAGCACTTCGTCGAACGCCGCCTGGGCATCTTCCAGCGACTGCAGCGCGGCATCGAAAGTCTGCAAGGCGATCTTCGACGGCTTGCCGCCGCCTTGCGGCGGATACTGGCTTTGCAGCGCGGTGAAGGCCACCTGCACCTGGCGCGTGGCATTGACCACGCGCTCCATTGCCTGCGCCTCCTCGGCGCGCTTCTGTTCGTCACTCATGCAACAGTCCCTTGTGGCCTTGATGTCGATATGCGGCATATCGTACAAGAACTTGCGGGCACCCTGCCGGGTCCAACGCCGCATTGCCAGAAATTCGGGTAGGCTGGACGGGACATTACAGTCCGTGACCCCGTCCGTCACCGCCCGCCGTCACCGTTCAACGCCCCCATGTCATCGTCGTTATTGCGCAGGACACTGGCCGCCACCCTTGTGACGGCCGGCGGCTTTGCCTGCTATTGGACCTATCTCACCGTCAACCAGGAGCGGCTGTTGTTCGACGCGCGCCGGCGCCCGCCGCGCGACCTGCCCGACGGCATCGACGCCTATTCGCATCCGGTGCCGGGCGGCCTGTTCCGGGGCTACACCTACCATGCCGACCACGAGGGCGTGCGCGACCTGCTGTTCTACCTGCCCGGGCGCGGCGAGGACGTCCTGGAAACGCTGCAGTTCATGAAATGGCTGCCCGCCGGCATGGGCTTCGCCACCTTCGACTACCGTGGGCTGGGCCACTCTGACGGCATGCCGTCCGAGGCCGCCGCCGTGGCCGATGCGAGCCAGTTCCTCCTGCATATCCGCCGCGCCTTTCCAGGTGTGCGCGTGCATGTGGTGGGCCGCTCGCTGGGTACCGGGGTGGCGATCCAGCTGGCCGACCTGCAGGATTTTGAGAGCCTGCAGCTGATCACCCCCTACGATTCGCTGCTGGAGATCGTACGCAAACGCTTTCCGCTGGTGCCGCTGCGGCAGCTCATGCGCCACCACTTCGATTCCATCTCCCACTGCAAGAAGGTCGTGCAGAGCACCAAGGTGCTGCTTGCCGAACGGGACGATGTCGTGCCGCACGCGTGCTCCGAACGGCTGATGGCCGCCTGGCCGGGACCGGTGGCGGTGCAGACCATTGCCGGGGCGGACCACTACACCATCGTCGAGTTGCCCGAAACCTGGCTCGCTCTTTGCGAATTCGCCCAGCAGGTGCCGCATCAACCACCTCCGCCGGTCCAGGGGCCCCGGCGCGCGGCCAAGGCGCCGCCTGCCGATATAACCGAAGCCGGTGTGCCGTTGCCGCTTTCCGCAGCGCGGTAGAATGCGCGCCATGAAAAAAATTGTAGTCAAGGCTGCGGCCGTGACCGCAGGCCTGGCCGCAGCCGGTGTGCTGCTGGCCGGTTTTGCCGCTGTGGTCAGCCTGCGGCAATTGCCGTCCGTCGACGCACTGCGCGACTATCGCCCCCAGGTGCCGCTGCGTGTCTTCACCCGTGACGACGTGCAGATCGGCGAATTCGGCACGGAACATCGTGAGTTCATCCCGATCGACCGCATGCCGAAGCTGATGTCCGATGCGCTGCTGGCGGCCGAGGACGACCAGTTCTACAGCCATGTGGGCGTGGACGTGACAGGCCTGGTACGCGCCGCGCTGGCCAATATCGGCGAGGGCTACGCCCAGGGCGCTTCCACCATCACGATGCAGGTGGCCCGCAATTTCTACCTGTCGCGCGAAAAGACGCTGTCGCGCAAGTGGTATGAAATCCTGCTGGCTTTTGAGATCGACCGGTCGCTGCCCAAGGAACGCATCCTCGAGCTCTATATGAACCAGGTGTACCTGGGCGAGCACGCCTACGGCTTCGGCAGTGCGGCGCAGACCTACTTCGGCAAGCCCCTGGCGCAACTGTCGCTGGCCGAGACGGCCATGCTGGCCGGCCTGCCCAAGGCGCCCTCGACGATGAATCCGGTGGTCAACCTGCCCCGCGCCAAGCGCCGCCAGGAATACGTGCTCGGCCGCATGCTGGCGCTTGGCATGATCACGCAGGACCAGTATCGCGAGGCGCGCAATGCGCAGATCGTGGTCAGTCACGATGCCAATGGCCGCTTCGACGGGCACGCCGAATACGTGGCCGAACTGGCGCGCCAGCTGGCGCATGACCGTTTCGGCGACGAGGCCTACACGCGCGGCATCAACGTCTACACCACGGTGTCGTCGATGCACCAGACGCTGGCGTATGACGCCGTGCAGGCCGGCATCGAGCGTTACGGCAAGCGGCATGGCGCGGCAAAGGCCGCCACGGCGCTGCCCCAGGCGGCGCTGATCTCGCTGGACGCCCGCACCGGCGCCATCGAGGCCATGGTCGGCGGCAGCAACTTCGACACGAACCGCTACAACCACGCCACGCAGGCGCAGCGCCAGCCGGGCTCGACGTTCAAGCCGTTCATCTATTCGGCGGCGCTGGAGCGCGGCATCTCGCCGGGCACGTTGATCAACGACGCGCCGCTCGACAACTCGCCGCGCTGGCAGCCGGGCAACGATGACGGCCGCTTTGTCGGCCCGATCACGGTCCGCCAGGCACTGGCCGAATCGCGCAACCTGCCAGCCATCCGCACGCTACAGGCCATCGGCATTCCGTATGCGATCGACTTCGCCGGCAAGTTCGGCTTCGCCACCAAGCGCCTGCCCCCGTATCTGCCGATGGCGCTGGGCACGGGCACCACGTCGCCGCTGCGGCTGGCGGCCGCCTACGGCGTGTTCGCCAACCAGGGCCACCGCATCGAGCCGTACCTGATCGAGAAAATCACCGACGGGGACGGCAACGTGCTGTTTGCCGCCGATACGACCGAGCCACCGCGCGTGATCTCGGAGCGCAATGCCTTTGTCATGAACAGCCTGCTGCAAAGCGTGGTGGACGAAGGCACGGGCGCCGCCGTCAAACGCTACCTGCGCCGCGACGACGTCGCCGGCAAGACCGGCACCACGAACGATTCGGTGGACGGCTGGTTCGCGGGTTACGGCGGGCAAGTAGTCACCGTGGCCTGGATGGGCTTTGACGACAACCGCACGCTGGGCCGCCACGAGTTCGGCGCAACCACGGCACTGCCGATCTGGGCCGCCTATATGGAAGGTCGCCTGGCGGGCGTGCCCGACGCCGGCTTCGCAACGCCGGCGCAGCTGGCCCAGTTCAACAACGACTGGGCCTATGCCGAGAACGCCGACGGCACCCACGGCCTGGCGTCGCTGGGCTTCCCGCCGCCACCTGCCGTACCGGACCTGCCCGCCGATGGCAGCGCACCCGGTGCGCCCGGTGCGCCCATGGCCCCTTCCCCGACGCCCGCCGCGCTGAACATGCCGGCGCCGGCCAGCACGCCGCGCGCCAGCGGCGCCGCCCTTTGATGCCGACCATGCCCGTCTACGCCACGCCGCTGATCTGGGCCGTCGCCACGCTGGCCACCCTGGGGGTACTGTTCCGCCCGTTCCGGCTGCCGGAGCCATTCTGGGCCATGGCCGGCGCGCTGGTGCTTTGCTTGGCTGGCCTGCTGCCCTGGCGCGACGCGCTGGAAGCGGTGGCACGCGGCAACGACGTCTACCTGTTCCTGGCGGGGATGATGCTGATCTCGGAACTGGCGCGCAAGACCGGGCTGTTCGATCATGTGGCCGCCCTGGCCGTGCGCAGCGCCCGAGGGTCGGCGCGGCGCCTGTTCGTGCTGGTCTACGGCTTTGGCATCGCCGTGACCGCCTTCATGTCGAACGATGCCACGGCGGTGGTGCTGACACCGGCCGTGCTGGCCGCCACGCGCGCGGCACGTGTACGGCACCCTCTGCCCTACCTCTACGCCTGCGCGTTCATCGCCAACGCGGCCAGCTTCGTGCTGCCGATCTCGAACCCGGCCAACCTCGTGCTGTTCGGCGAACGCATGCCGCCGCTGCTGGGCTGGCTGGCGCGATTCTCTCTGCCCTCGGCCGTGGCCATTGTCATGACGTTCGCGGCCCTGTACTGGACCCAGCGCGAGGCGCTGGCCGAGCGCATTGCCGACGACGTGGAAACGCCGCCGCTGACGCTGCAGGCATGGCTGACCACCGCAGGCATCGTCCTGACCGGCGCGGCGCTGCTGACGGCGTCCCTGCGTGGCATGGACCTGGGCTGGCCCACGTTCATCGGCGGCGCCGCGACGCTGCTGGCCGTCTGCGCCACGCAGCCGCGCCTGCTGCGCCCGTCGCTGGCCGAGGTGTCGTGGGGCGTGCTGCCGATGGTGGCGGGGCTGTTCGTGCTGGTGGCCGGCCTGTCGCAGACCGGCCTCACCGCGCAGTTGGCCGACTGGGTGCGCGAACTGTCCTTGCGCCAGGGCACCGATGCCGTGGTCGGCGCCGGGATGGCAGGCGCCGCGGTGGGCATCGTCAGCAATATCGTCAACAACCTGCCGGCCGGGCTGTTTGCCGCCTCGGCGCTGGCCGCCGGCCACGCCTCCGAGACAGTGACGGCGGCCGTGCTGATTGGCGTGGACCTGGGGCCGAACCTGTCGGTAACCGGATCGCTGGCCACGCTGCTGTGGCTGACCGCCCTGCGCCGGGAGGGCCATGCCGTCAGTGCTGGCACATTCCTTAAAACAGGGGCGATCGTGATGCCGCTGGCCCTGCTGCCGGCGCTTGCCGTCCTGCGCTGAGTCGGCGCCGTCCGTTTTCGCTTATAGTGAAGCACCGCGCACCGCGCCCCTTTTTCCGCCGATCTCCAGCGCCGCAAATGTCACACAAGGATCACCCCGACGGGGCCAGGCACACTGCCAATACACCGGTTTCCGACCGGATCCGGGCCCGCATCACCGAGGCCGGCGAACGTTTTCATGCCAATGACAACATCGCGCGCTTTCTTGAGCACGGCGAACTCGATGCCCTGCAGGCCGAGGTCGAAGCCCGCATGGAAGAGGTGCTGCGCACGCTGGTGATCGATGTCGACCAGGATCACAACACCCGCGAGACGGCTCGGCGCGTCGCCAAGATGTACCTGAAGGAGATCTTTGCCGGACGGTACGCCAAGGCCCCCGAAGTCACGGAATTCCCGAACGTCGAGCAGCTGAACGAGTTGATGATCGTCGGCCCGATCCGGGTGCGGAGTGCCTGCTCACATCACCTGTGCCCGATTATCGGCAGCCTTTGGGTGGGGGTCATGCCGAACCGCCACTCGAACCTGATCGGCCTGTCCAAGTACGCCCGCCTGGCCGAATGGATCATGTGCCGCCCGCAGATCCAGGAAGAGGCCGTGGCGCAGGTGGCGGACCTGCTCCAGGAAAAAATGAATCCCGATGGCCTGGCCATCGTGATGGAAGCCGAGCATTTCTGCATGCACTGGCGCGGGGTGCGCGACACCGACGCCAAGATGACCAACAGCGTGATGCGCGGCTCGTTCCTGAAGGACGACAAGCTGCGCCGCGAATTCCTGACGCTACTGAACCTGAACCGCCGCTGATCCGCCCCGCCACTGCAGGAGGCCACCATGCTAGTTCGTCTGCTCTACGCCAGCCGCGCCAGGGAACCACTGGCTGCCGATGTGCTCGATGCCATCCTCGAAACCAGTCTGGCGCACAACCCCCGCCACGGCATTACCGGCGTGCTGTGCCACAGCAACAGCATTTTCCTGCAGGCGCTGGAGGGCAGCCGCGAGGCCGTATCCCGGCTTTACCTCAATATCGGTCAGGACAAGCGCCATCACGACGTGGTCCTGCTGCACTTCGAGGAAATCGCCGAGCGGGCATTTTCCGGCTGGGCGATGGGGCGCGTGAATGCCGGCAAGATCAACGCCGCGACGCTGCTCAAGTTTTCGGCACAGGGCGAACTTGACCCATACCGCATGCCAGGCACGGCATCGCTGGCCCTGCTCAAGGAACTGATTGCCGGCGCCTCCATCATCGGACGCAGTCCGGATCGCGGACGAAACTGAGCCTGGCGCCTGGCGCCGAATGCGCGTCGCAAGGTGCAGATGGCTCAGGCCGACAATTGCCCGAACAGCCCGCACTCCAGGTCGCTTTCCAGTTCTTCCACCCATGACGTGCCCGGCCCCGCGTCGTAGACGCTTTCGGCGCCGGTAGCCTGCCTTCGCACCGTCACCTGGCGTGCCGCCGTGCCGTTGACATCGGAAATGTCGAATTCCTCCACGGCGAGACCGACCTGTCTGAACACGGCCTCGACGTCCTGCCGTTCCTGAGGGGGAAACTCGTCGAATTGACGCATCGTCATGGCACACCTCCACGCGGGCATCTAGCGCGCGGCCATAGCATGCCACTTTTCAATGCTCGACGTGATGCAGTGCGAAAGACCACGCGCCGCTCGAATGTATTGAATCGCCAGCGTCACATTGCATGGCCACTGCTAGGCGCACCGCGCGGCCGATGGTCAATGCGGCTCGTCCGGCTTGCTCCGACTCGGTCCGGCTCGGTCCGGCTCGGTCCGGCTCGGTCCGGCTCGGTCCGGCTCGGTCCGGCTCGCTGCGGCTCGATGCGGCTCGATGCGGCTCGATGCGGCTCATCACAACGTTACGACTTCCCTTGGACCTTCCACAGGGTCTGCCTGTGTCCCACATGCATCTTAAAAATACGCCGTGGGAAATAGCGGTTCGACTAAAAATCGATTTTACTTTCCGCCATCAGAATCGTCCGTCCGGCTCAGATATTTCTGCACACGCTCCTTTGCAAAATTTCCTGATTTTTCAATGAAAAGTGATGGACCGTAATCGCGTGGACTCGTAGTGTCGATCTTCTTATCTCCATCCCTATGGAAACGACAATGCGGAAGAAGATCACACACGAGACGGAAGACGAGCAACGGCGTCAGACCATCTTCCATACTGCCCAGGCACAAGCAAACGCCCTGCATGGCATGTACCGGGACACGCTTGCCACCTTCACCGCCACGCCTTCGGCCGTTCCCGTCCCGCGGGCCGCGCGCGCGATATTCTGGCTGGGCCGGCTCAGGCAATGGCGTGCGATCGATTTGGATAACGGCGACACCTGCGCCACGCCGAACTGGTTGTCACTGCAGCTGGGCGTTGTGGAATCGCTGTCCGGCACGCACGCGCTGGCCCTGCACAAGGAGCAATGGAGCGGCCCCACACGCCGACAGACCTACGAGCGCGACATGTCGCAGCAGATCGCCATGCTGCTTGCGCTCGACTGGAAGGAGCTTGGCACCTTCTGCCTCGACGCCTGGTTCGGCATCGACAGCGACCTCGCGGCACTGCACCCGATGAATGGCATGACCGGGATGATCGTGAACGTCGCCGGGCAGGCGCTGGGCGTCAGTGTTCCGCAAACCGTCTTCCACAAGAGCGATGCGCTCCTGGCCCGCATCGTCGAACAGTGGCAGGCCGACGACGAGACTTTCATGCCGCTGGCGTTCGAGCTTGCCGACCGTCACCTCATGCAATGCCGGCTGGATACCGACCACTCGCTATTTGATTTTGATCATCCGGTCGAGCAGACGATTCCTGTCGAACTTCTCATGCTGATGCGCTTGCGCGGATCGGACCAGCTTCCCGAATACCTGACGAAACATGCGGCGCTGTCGCACCCCGCTGCCATGCTGATGAAAGGTGGGCCGCCGGTCCAGTCCCAACGCTGCGCAGGCTTCATCGAACGCGTCAGCAGGCTCCTGCCGCAGTACCGGGCATTCACCGACGCCATCGAGAGGCAGGTAAAAATCCTGCCAGAGATGCGTTCGTAATGGCCATGCCAACAATCTAGTTGAATGGCTATTTCTTGATCGATCCGCAAACGCCAAAATGCGACCGATCCGATGCATGGTTCGACGAACTGGTACATCGTCCATGCTTGGCCAACGCGGCCTGCAAACGCCGCGTTATTGCCCTCCATCCTGTCATCCAATGCCGAAATCTGGCGAGAATTTTCTATGTAATTGAAATCTGACAATACGCAATTCGTCTTGTCATAGAAATGTGATTTTCGGGAACGGATGGAGTATTTTTCCTATGCTTGAAAAAGCACCAAAACGAGTCGCGATTCCTACTGGACGCGTCATCTGTCTGCGAAAAGGACTTTGAGGCATGCCTGCAAAAACCATTCGGGTCGCTCTGGCTGACGACCATCCCCTTGTCGTCACCGCCCTGCGCGACTGCCTGCAGCGGACACCGGGCTTCCAGGTCAAGTGTGAATGCACGAACGGCAGCGAGCTGGTCGGCGCCCTGGCCCAGAACCCGGTGGATGTCGCCGTCACCGACTTCAGCATGGGGCATGGCGATACGTCACTAGATGGCTTCAACCTGCTGCGCAGGCTGGGGCGCCTCTATCCGGAAACGCGCATTGTCATTGTCAGTGCGCAGACAAACCCGGGTGTCGTCATGCGCGCCATGAAGCTCGGCGCCCGCGCGTTCGTCAGCAAGGAAGACGAGCTCGACGAGATCGTCCGTGCCTGCATCCATGTGACCGTCAGCAACGGCAATTTCTATTCTCCCTCTATCCGCGCCGTGCTGGACAGCGTTGCCTCGGCCGCGCCCGCCACAGAACTGACGCTGCGCGAACTCGAAGTGGTGCGGCTGTATGCCCAGGGATTCCAGCTGAACGAGATTGCCAGCAAGCTGGGCCGGTCGGTCAGCACGATTTCCAGCCAGAAGACCGTGGCCATGCGCAAGCTTAACGTCCAGACCAACACGGATCTGATTCGCTATGCCTACGAGAACGGGCTGATCTGAACGTTCATCATGCAGCAGATACTGGATCGTACCCAGGAGTCCCTGGCGCAGTCGTTTGCCGCTCTCGCGCATAACGCGCGGCGCCAGCAACAGCTCTATTACGCCACCGTCGGGCTGCTGATAGCCATCGTCATCGTGTCCGGGCTGTTGCTGGCCGGGCTGGCGGCCGCACGTCATCTCGATGTTCGCCGCAGCCATGTGGCGCAATATGTCAGCGGGATCTCCGTGAAGCTGCAGAGCCAGACGTCGTTCCTGCGCCGTACGGCCCTGACCGTGGACTACTATCTCGCCGCGTCCAGCGATGCGCCGGCGGACCCCGCACTGCTTGCGCAGGTTCGCCGAACCGGTGCGGCGCGGTCGCCCGACGGGAAGTATGTGCTGCTGGTGTCCAACGCCGCGCGCGAGACATGGGCAAACACGCTGCCGCACAGGATCTGGCAACTGCAGCAGATCGCCACGGCCACGCTCACCACCAGCATGGCGTTCGGGCTCGACATGCAGGCGTACGTGGTCGCGCCCGATGCATCGTTCGCCATCCTCGTGTCGCCGGGGGGGATGCTCGAGACTGCGCAGATCGATGCCGGGGTCCTGACCCGCCTGCGAGACGACGTCGCGCGCGGGGTCGCCGCAAGCCAAGGCACGAGTCCGGATCAGACAGCACCGCATTGGATCGGGCCCGTCGGCGAGCCGATTCTTCGCACGCGTGCCATGATTGCGACGCTGGAGGCGCGGGGCACGGAGGGAAACGGGCAAGCGATCCTTGTTGCAGCAAGCATTCCGGCCCGATCATTTCTCACCGGTCTTGCACGTCCGGCCGATCCAGCCAGGCTCTGGCTGGTGAATCGCGACAACGCCAGTATCGACGTATCTCCGGAGGCCGATGCCTCGATGTCCGACGAAATCCTGCAGCATGCCAGAAGCCTGCCTCTGGACACCCCGACCCCGACACGCTACGGGTTGCTGCTAGTACAGCCCCTGGACCCGGCGTTTGGCACACTGATCTACCAGCTCCCGTACGGCACGCTGCTGAATGCGATCGCGACCGAACTGTTCGCCATGCTCGGCGCTGGCCTGCTGCTGATCCTTGGCATCGTCCTGACTGCGCGCTACTGGGACATCCACCTTCTGCGCCGCAGCCACGCCGAAGCCGCCCGCTCGCTTGAAAACGAGACCATCAACCATATTCTGGTCAGCGCCACGCCGATCGGGCTGTGCATCGTGCGCCAGCATGACGAGTCGATACTGACGTCGAACGCCGTCGCCGACTCGCTACTCGGCTGCGCCCAAGGGGCCCGCATGCCGGCGCACATCATGGACGCGCTGCGAAGTCAGGGTGCCTCGTCCGGCCAGACCCGGCTCGCGTCGATCGTGCAGGTGACGGTGCCCGCCGCAGCCCCTGTGGGGCCAGGCGCCCCGTCCCCCGCCATTCAGGAAGCTTCCGAGGCGGCACAGCGCCAGTTTCTGCAGGTAACCTGCGCGCCGGCCAGATATCGCGACGAATCGGTACTGTTCTGCGCGGTCCAGGACATCACGGCGCAGCACCAGCTTGAACTGCAGTTGCGCGAAGCACGCGAGACGGCCGAAGCCATGATGCGCGCGCGGTCGAACTTCTTTGCCTCGATGAGCCACGAGATCCGGACGCCATTGAACGCATTGCTCGGCAATCTTGAGCTATTGGCACGTACGGACGGGCTGGAGGCGCAGGCGCCACGGCTTCGGGCGCTGCAGCTGGCATCGGAGGGGCTTCAGCGGATCGTCAACGACATTCTGGACTTTTCGAAGATCGACGCCGGTGAAATGAAACTGGTCGCCGAACCGTTCCGGCCGATTGACGATCTCGAAAGCCTGTCGATGTCCTACGCGCCGATGGCGCAGGGCAAGCCGATCCGCTTTTACGTACATCTCTCGCCCACGCTGGACATGGTGCTGACTGGCGACCGCACCCGCATTGCCCAGATCATCAACAACCTGCTCAGCAACGCGTTCAAGTTCACCTTGTGCGGAAAAGTCACGCTCAGCGCCGAAATCACCACCGACACGCTGGACCGCAGCCTGCTGGTCTGCCGTGTCAGGGACTCGGGTATCGGCATGCCGCCCGCGCTGGTTGCTCGCATCTTCCATCCGTTCGTCCAGGGGGAAGCCAGCACATCGGCGCGATATGGCGGCACCGGACTCGGGCTGTCGATCTGCGCCAGGCTGACCGAACTGATGAACGGCCATATCACGGTGGAAAGCGTCGAAGGTGTCGGCAGCGCGTTCACGGTGGTGGTGCCACTGAGCGCCGCAGCCACGAAGACCGCGCCGCCCGACCCGTTGACGCGCGGCACCCGGGCGATGATTCTTTGCCAGGAATCGGATTCAGGTGCCGTGCTGCGTGCCTGGCTCGAACGAGCGGGCTGGCGGTGCGACGTGTTCCATCAACTCGGCGCCGCCCAGGCGTGGCTGCGCGCCAATCGACCCCATATTCTTGTGGTGACGGGCGAATACGGGCTCGATACCGTTGCGGACCTTCGGCAGTTGCGCCCTGTCAACGTAGTGTGGGTGACACGGGACGGCCCGGCGCACCCTGCCAACCGCGGCCACGGGGTATTCGAGGTTTCGACGTTCAGCCACAATGCCATTCTGGCTGGCACACTGGCCGCTCTGGACGCGGAACCGGCTGACGCCGCCGACAACGCAGACGACAGCTTGGACGAGGCGCAAGGCGACGGGGAAATCGGTCCGGCTTGCCCTGATGCGGCGTCCGCTGGTGGCGACTTGCCTCACCGCACAATTCTGGTTGCCGAGGACAACGCCCTGAACCGGGCGCTGATCGCCGAACAACTGAGTGCCCTCGGCTGGGACCCAATCGTGGTTGGCGACGGGCGGCAGGCACTGTCCGCCTTTGAGCACGGCCACTTCGATGCCGTCCTGACCGACGTCCATATGCCGGTCATGGACGGCTATGAATTGCTTGCCGCGATCCGCGCCATCGATCCGGTCGTGCCGGTCCTGGCCTTCAGCGCGGTCACGCACACGGAACAGGCGGGCGCGTGGAGGGACCGAGGATTCACTGGCCACATCGCCAAGCCGGCGTCATTGAAGGCGCTGGAACAGGCGCTGCAAGCCATCCCGGCCAAAACGGCCAACACGGCCGCAGACCATGCCCGCGCGCACGACGCGTTACCCGCAAGCGGCGAGCCGGACAACCCGCCAATTCCATCCACCGAAATCGCGCGCTACAGGAGCATGCTGCTCGAACACTTGAAGGACGACGGCCCGGAGCTGGCAGCTATCCTGCTGCGCCATGACCCGGTGGCGCTCCGCCATTGGGCGCATCGGTCGGCCGGTGCCTTTCTTGTGATCGATGCGCAGGAGATGGTGAAACTGTGCCGCCAGGTGGAAGCGCTTTGCAGCAAGGCCAGCGGTTGGACACCGGCCATCGCCGCCGCCGGCACCGCGCTGCATGAAGCCGTGCGCACGTTCCGTAACGAGACTGCCGGGCTGGATGCCTGACCCGGCCGGCACGAGCCAGCGCGGCCGTGCGAACACACCACACATGCATCGGGAAAGGACTGCCGTAATTGCATGGTCCGTCCGGGCGGACCATAATGGCGCGTCCGAGCGCGCCTTCGTGGTATTCCGCTGCGTGTTCAGGGCTTTCCAAGAACAGCGCAAGCCGTCAGTCCTCTCCCGATGCAGTCCCACCAAGGTCTCCCGCGCCCCCAGCGTACCTGGGCAATCCTGACAGTGTTTTGCGGCCTGGTCATGGCCGTTCTCGATGGATCGATCGCCAATATCGCGCTTCCGTCCATTTCGCGGGATCTACAGAGCGACCCGGCGCGAACCATCTGGGTCGTGAATGCCTATCAGCTCTCGGTCACGATCTTCCTGCTGCCGCTGTCGTCACTCGGCGAAATCCTCGGGTACAAGCGCGTCTACCGGGTGGGGCTGGCCACGTTCCTGGTGGGGTCACTGCTCTGCGCGCTGTCACCCAACCTGCCGGTGCTGGTTGCGGCGCGCGTCATCCAGGGCATCGGCGGAGCGGGCATCATGAGTGTCAATACGGCACTGGTCCGCTACATCTACCCGCCCACCCGGCTGGGCCGCGGCATCGGTCTCAACGCGCTTGTGGTCGGGGTGACCATTGCCGTGGGGCCGTCGCTGGGCGCCCTGATGCTTGGATTCGCCAGCTGGCCCTGGCTTTTCGCGGTCAACGTGCCCGTCGCCATTTTCGCGCTTGCAATATCGCGCCGCGCGCTGCCCGAGACGCCGCCGCAACCTCGCCCCTTTGACTACCCCAGTGCCCTGCTGTCCGCCGTCGTGATCGGGCTGTTCGTGCTTGGCGTCGATGGGCTTGGACACGAGACGTTGCGCATCGCCGGTGTGGCCGGCCTGTTGCTGTCTATTCTGCTCGGCTGGATGCTGGTGCGCCGGCAGCATGGCCAGCCAGCCCCGCTCGTGCCGATAGACCTGTTTGCCAGCCGCCCCTTCACGCTGGCCGTCGGCACCTCGTTCTGCTCGTTCATGACGCAGATGCTGGCGTTTGTGTCGCTGCCCTTCTATCTCGAATATCAGCTTGGCCGCAGCCTGGCGGAGACGGGTCTGCTGATCACGCCGTGGCCGCTGATGGTGGCCCTCATGGCCGCCCTGTCGGGCCGGTTGTCGGATAGGTATCCCGCCAGCGTGCTCGCCGGTGCGGGGCTGATGATGCTGGCTGCGGGGCTGGTAGGCCTGGCCGTGCTGAGCCCTGATGCCGGCAGCCTGGATATCGCCTGGCGCACCGCGCTATGCGGCATCGGTTTCGGATTTTTCCAGTCGCCCAACAATCGCGCCATGATCAGCGCCACGCCGCACGAGCGCAGCGGTGGCGCAAGCGGTGCACAGGCCACGACGCGCCTGCTTGGACAAACCACAGGCACTGCCGTCGTTGCCCTGCTGTTCAGCCTCGATCGCGGCGACGCCGCCCGCACCGCGCTGTATGTGGCCGCCCTGGTGGCAACCATCGGCGCCATCGTCAGCCTCAGCCGGTTGCGCGATCGCTAGGGTGCCGATACAACCAGCCCCTCAGCGCACCCCGTCCCGATGGGCCATGCCGAGCGCCCGCTCGATCCGCTCCAGGCGCTCGCGCCATGTGGAGGCGTCATCGGCCGCGGGGATCGCCACGCCGCCGTGACCGCCGGCATCCTTGATCCGGTTGTGATCGCCCTCCACCGAAATCACGGTACAGCCGGCCAGCAGCAACGCCAGCGCGACCACGGCGACTGCGGCGACCACGCCGACCATCCCGCGCACCCCGTGCGCATCCCGATTTGCCATGGTGTCCACCCCGTCATTCGAGCCCGCCGATCAACAAAAAACCGGGCAATGCACCGTCCTGCCTGACAGCGCGTTGCCCGGAACCGCTACCGGCTCACCCGCCGGCTGGGTACTTCCTGGTCAGTTCAGGCCGGGCCCAGGTCGAGCCACGGCTTGGAGTCGCCACCCTCGATCGTCGACGTGAAGTTCGGATCGCCGGGCTCCTGGTCGGCGCCCACCCACCACTTGGCGCGGTACTTGTGCAGCCCCTGGCCCTGGTAGTTGTTGGTCACCTCGGCGCCGGTCTCGTAGGACTGCGGACGCCACGTACCCGCGGTGTCCGAGCTGCCGCCGGCCAGCACGCGCAGCTGCACCGCCGTGGTGTCCTTGTCGCCCGTGCCGGCTGCGCCCGTGGCGGTCAGCTTCACCTCGATGATCGTGTCGCGATCCACCAGCGGCGCGTTGGCGTTGACCGTGACCGAATCCGCGCCATCGAACGACAGGCCCGGCGCCGACCACGAGAACAGCAGCGGCGCCGGCCCGCTGGAGTCGCTGGCGGACAGCTGGATCGGGGCGCCGCTTTCGACCTGCGTCCGTCCGGTGATAACGGCCACCACGTCGCCTTCCGAGGCCTCGCCCGGCACGATGGTCAGGAAAATCGCGCTCTGGTCGGTATCGGCGCCGTCGTTCACGGTCAGTTTGACCCAGTAGTCGGTCGGTGCCGTCACCGACGGCGCGGTGCCTTCCACCAGTTCGTCGGTGCTGCCATCGAACGGCAGGTCGGGGGCGTCCCAGACATAGGTCAGGGGATTGTCGTCCGGGTCGAACGACGCTTCGGCCGACAGCGCATACGGCGTGCCCGATTCCAGCAGCACCGTGATCCGTGACGTGGGCGGTTCCTGGGTCTTCTTCTTGACCACCAGGTTCTGGCTGTCGGTGGCCGTCTTGCCGTTGGCATCGGTCACCGTCAGCGTCACCGTGTAGGTACGTGTGACGAGCGGCAGCAGGCCCTCCACCACGGCGGAGGTCTTACCGTCCAGAAACGCCAGGCCGGGCGCGCTCCACTTGTAGGTGAGCGGCTCCGCGCCATGCGAGCGCAGCCCCGAGAACGACACTTCGTCGCCCTCGAACGCCTCGGTCGGCCCTTCGATCACGGCCACCGTGGCGCCTACGTTCCCGGTGTTGATCCCTTCGAAGTAGAACGGCTCCATGTCGACGACTTCGGTCTTCACCGTCGCCCCCAGCCCTTCACGCGCGGCGTTCAACAGCACGCCGTTGTCCATGTCGATGGTCCAGGTGAACAGGCCACCCAGGTTGTTCTCCAGCACGTACTCGCCCTTTGCCTTCACCGAGCGCGGCGTGTCGATCGACAGGAACAGGCCGGTTTCCGGATTGAACAGGTAGTCGGCGTCGGCCTCCTGGTCCGTGTACACGTTGAACCCGTTGATGCCCGTGCGGTTTTCGAGGTCGAGGTAGTTGTACAGGATGTCGTAGAACTCGCTCGCACCCGACTCGTAGGAGCCAGTGGTCGTGCCGGTGCCGGGGCTGTACGTGCCCACCAGCGGCGACCAGCTTTCGATCACGGCATTGCGCGCGCTGCGGCTGTAGGCCGCATAGCCGACGAAGATGTTCTTCGACGGCACGCCCACGCTCAGCAGGTACTTCACCGACTTGTCGATGCTGAACTGGCTGCCCTCGTAGTCGAACAGGTTCGTGTGGTGGGCCAGCTTCTCGGCCCATGGCGTGCCGAAGAAGTCGTAGGTCATCAGGTTGATGCCCTCCACGCCGGCGGCCAGCATGCCCGGGATGTCGGCGGCAATCATCGTATCCATGGCCGCGCCCGCCGCGATACTCACCCGCACATGGGGCAGGCGCAGCTTGATGCCGCGCACCAGCGCCTGGAAGTGGGCCGCGTCCTCGGGGCCGTGCGGATTGCCCGCGCCCGGCATGCCCGGATATTCCCAGTCCAGGTCGACCTCGGTGAACATCGGGAACCGGTCGAAGATATAGGCGATGCTCTCGATCAGCGTCTGGCGCCGCGTGGCATCGGCGGTCGCGGCGTGGAAGGCGCCGCTCATCGTCCAGCCGCCCAGGCTGAACGACAGCTTCAGGTTCGGATTCTGCTGCTTGAGCTTGGCCAGGCCGCCCAGTACGCCCTGGGCCTTGCTCTGGTCGAACAGCTCGCGGTAGTCGTTGCTGACCCACCCACTGAAGCCCACGTTGCGATACGACGCCACATCGCCCCACGGGTCGGTGAAGGTGGCTTCGTTGAGTTTCTTGCCAAAATCCACCGCCGCCTGGTCGATCGTGTACTGCTTCTCGCCCGTGTCGCCCACGATGCCGGCGAAGCCGATGATCAGGCGATCGTAAGCCGATGCATTGAGCAGCATCAGGTCGGTGCCACGGCCAGCGGCACTATTGGCGTAATTGCCATCCAGCCGGCCGTCGTACTGCGACCAGTCCGTGTAGTAGCCGAAGACATGCGTATTTTTCTGCGTGGCGCCGTAGGTGTTGTACACACGCTTGGCAACACGGGTCGAGGTGTACGAGTACTTCTCGACCTCGGTGGCCGGATCGTAATTGTTTTGCTTGTAGGTGCGGTCCGACGCGCCCTTCGAGTCCGGCACGCCGGGATCGCCCGGATCTTCCGCGTAGACCAGCTTGCTGTTGTTGCGTCCGCTGCCCAGCAGATTACGCACGCCGGCAAAGCGGCGCAGCGGCACACGCGGCGGTTCCGTATCCGATGGATCCCCGCTGCGATACGTACGCGAGTTCCAGCCGGCGCGCCCCTGGGTTGCCTGGCCGGCCGGTTGGTCGTTGCTGTCACACGATTTCTTTGTCATGACATCTGTCCTTGCAGAATGGTTTGAAGGCCGCCGGCGTGTTGCGCCATTTGATTCCGGCCCGTGATACCGGCGGCCAGACGCATCTTTCTCTTCCGGCCACTGCAATGACATGGATCCGGCGTGGAATATAAACGGTGATATCCGTTTCAACCGGATTCTCCGATTTCCCCCTGTGCATATACGGAATCGGGGGTCCACACCAATACCTCCAAATCCCCGGATATGGATCGGCAATGACCCATCTCGGCTAATGGATGACGTGGATTCGCGCAAATCCATCGGCGTGGCATTGCCTGGCCGCACCCGGGACTTAATACCCGTATGGGTTATGATGCGCGCAGTATCCTGCGTCGGCAGTCTTTAATATCGTCAGGTCATCTTGTACTGACAATTGATCAGCACGCGCGGATATTGCTTATCCAGACGAAGATGGCGAGCCCACCGCAACGTCCATTGTTTCCGTAATTGACGATATACGGCAGAGAACGGCGTTGAGCCGTCACCCGTGCGGGTCAGATACCGAAAGAAATATCTTCCATGGGAGCTATTTCTGCGGGTCGATACGCTTGTCGTCCATCGCAGACGACATGGGGTAATCGTAATGATCCGGAATAGCGATTCGGTATTTTTTGATTGGGACACCGACCGTGTATTACGCGGCGGCGTGGTAGCGAAGATAACCGGGCAGCAAAAGAAACTGCTGCGACTACTGGTGGAAGGCAAGGCCGCCGTCAAATCTCGCGATTCCCTGCTCAAGGGTGTGTGGGGGAAACGCGCCGCACTGGTGGACGAACTTTACCTGGTGCAACTGGTGTACCGCCTGCGCAAGGCGCTGAGCCCGGTCAGCCTGGACGCCCATATCGTGACCGTGCCGCGCCAGGGCTATCGGTTCATTCCGGTGCCGTACACCACCACGGTCCCGCCCGCACCGAAAGCGGTGCCGCCGGTGGATTCCGCGCTGGAGCAGGCGCGAGGCCTGGCCCACGTGCTGGCGCGCCTGGGGATGCCGATATCCACATCGTCAGTCTCGGCGTTTTCGGATATCGGCGATGCGCTGCATATCGACGAGTCGCAGGGCATCATCTCGTGCAACGGCGTCATCGCCAAGCTCACGCGCTTTGAGTTACGGCTCCTGATCGTGCTGAAGGACCACGGCGAGAAAGTCATGTCGCGACAGCAGATCATTGCCGCGGTCTGGGGGCCGGATGCGATGGTGGATGAAAACTGCCTGACGCAACTGGTGTCGCGGCTGCGGCGCGCGTTGCATCCGTTGGGCCTGGACAGTTGCGTGTCGGCGGTGCCCAAGGTGGGCTACCGCTTTCGTCCGCAGACTGGCGCGGCGGCGCGTGCCCTCTGACCGCTAGCCGCCGCCGTGGCTCCGTGTCGTTACTCGGCTTTCGCGCCGGATTCCTTGACGACCTTGGCCCACTTGGCAATCTCGCTGCGCTGGTAGTCGGCGAGCTTGTCAGGCGTGCCCAGCACGGGATCGAGACCCAGCGTCTTGAGCTTGGCCTGGACGTCGGGCAGCGTGAAGATACGGTTCAGCTCGGTGTTGAGCTTTGCCACCACGTCCTTTGGCGTGTGGGCCGGCGCGAAGATCGCGAACCACGAGGTGGCTTCATAACCGGGCAAGCCCTGTTCCGCGATGGTGGGAATGTCCGGCGCGGACGCCGATCGCTGCGCACTGGTCACCCCCAGGGCGCGCAGCTTGCCCTCCTTCACCACCGGCAATGCCGAGGGCAGGTTGTCGAACATCATCGTGATATGGCCGCCCAGCAGGTCTGGAATGGCCATGGCCCGCCCCTTGTACGGCACGTGGACGATCTTGGTGCCGGCCATTGTGTTGAACAGCTCGCCCGCCACATGCAGCGACGTACCGACGCCCGGCGTGCCGAACGTCAGCTGCCCCGGCTTCGACTTGGCCAGTGCGATCAGTTCCTGGACGTTTTTCGCCGGCACCGACGGGTGCACGACGAGCACGTTGGGTGTCGATGCCACCAGGATCACCGGCGTGAAATCCTTCACCATGTCATACGGCATCTTGCTGTAGAGCGCGCCGTTGATCGAATGCGTGCCCACCGTGCCCATGGCCAGCGTGTAGCCGTCCGGCGCGGCATGGGCCACCGCCTCGCCGCCGATATTGCCGCCGGCACCGGGCTTGTTGTCGACCACAACCGGCTGGCCCAGCGAAAATTTCTCGGAAAAGATGCGTGCCAGGATATCGGGTGCGCCGCCACTCGGAAAACCTACCACGATGCGCACGGGCTTCGTCGGGTAAGCGTCGGCGGCCTGCGCGGCAGGCGCGGCGAACACGGCGGCCAGAGTGGCCGTGGCGGCCAGCGCCCCCAGCACCTGACGGCGCCGGATCATTCGAGCACGCATGATTCTGTCTCCTGAATCGTTTTTTATTTAGATACTGGTTTGCCCTGCGACTACACGGCGATATTGCCGAATTCCTTCGACACCTGGTCGTGCAGGCGACGCATGCCGCGCAACCAGCGATCGTAGTCCTGGCCCTTGCGTCGATAGTATTCCAACACCTCGGGATGCGGCAGCACCAGGAAGTTCTCGGCAGCCATGCCCTCCAGTGTCTTCTCGGCCACGTGCTCCGGCGTGACCGAACCCGCCTGCAGGAACCCCTTGCGCTCGCCGTCCTCGCCGAACAGCATCTTCGTCTGCACGCCCTGCGGACAGATGCAGCTCACCTTGATGCCACGGTCGCCATATGTGATCGACAGCCACTCGGCAAAGCCGATGGCCGCGTGCTTGGTCACGGCATACGGCGCCGAGCCGATCTGCGACAACAGGCCGGCGGCAGACACCGTATTGACCAGATAGCCGTCGCCGCGCTCCAGCATCTGCGGCAGCACGGCCTTGGCGGCGTGGATATGGGCCATGACGTTGATGTGCCAGATTCGCTGCCACTCTTCGGCGGATGCCTCCAGCCCCTTGCGCAGGATGATGCCTGCGTTCGAGCAGAAGACGTCGACCTGCCCAAAGCGTTGCGTGGCGGTATCGACCAGGCCTTGCACCGCGGCGGCATCGGCCACGTCCACCCGCTGCGAGAACACCTGGCACTGCGGCGCGGCAGCCGCCGCTTCGGCAGCCACCTGTGCGGCGCCAGCGGCATCGATGTCGGCCACGGCCACGCCGCGGGCGCCGGCCCTGGCAAACGCCAGCACCAGCGCACGGCCGATGCCCGTACCGCCGCCCGTCACGATCACCGTCTTGTTACGAATCTCCATCGATATCTCCCTCTCGTTTTAAGAATCTGGTCACGCGGGTTGCCACAGCCGCGTTGCAAGTGTGTCGGCCAGCTCACGAATGCGCGGCCCAAGGTTGCCTTCCAGGACTTCAGGAGACAGCCGCGTCGACGCGCCGCCGATATTGATCGACAGCACTTCGGAGCCATCCGCCAGCCGGACGGGCGCCGCCGCGCCGCTGACCGACCTGTCCCACTCGGCATGGGCCACGCAGAAACCACGGCGCGCGTGCTCGCGCATGGCGCGTTCGAGCCGCGTCCGCACACCGGGCCAGCGCGTGCCGTGCTGGCGTTCCAGTTCGGTCATCACGGCCGTACGCCGCGGCGCGGGCAGCCCCGCCAGCCAGGCGCGGCCGATGGCTGACGTCGCCATCGGCAAGCGCGATCCCGGCGTAAGCCGCATGACCAGCGCGCCACGCGGCTGGCAGACCTCCAGGTAGAGCATGTCGTGCCGATCGGGCGCGGCCAGCGCCACGGTACATCCCGTCGCAAATGCAAGAGACTGCATCAGCGGCTGCGCGATATTGCGGATGCCGGCGCCGGCCAGATAACGCTGTCCTGGCAGCATCGCACCCTGGCCGATGCGGTACTTTTCCTGGTCTTCCACGTAGACGAGATAGCCGACGCTGGCCAGTGTGTAGGTGAGCCGCGAGACCGTGGGGCGGGGAATACCCGTACGCCGGGACAATTCGGCGTTGCCCAGGAAGTCATCGTCCGGACCAAAGGCCCGCAGCAGTTCCAGCCCGCGCGCCAGCGCCGTGACGAAGTTGCGGTCCTCGCCATCCATCGCGTGCGCGGCCTCGCACGACACAAGTGCGGAATCGGGCGGCTGCGGAATCGAGGTCGTGCGCTTCATGGTGCGATTGATATCAGTTTCCGTGCCCGATGCACGTCGCTATGTAGCGAAAACATGTCCGTCAGAAGTACCGTTCATGGACCGAAGGAAGAAGTCGCCATTCCGCGACGGTGCAACCCGGCGCGTGGGCAAAATCCAGACGGCTACGATTCCCGTCCCCCGAGCGACCTCGCGACACTGGCTCCCCAACACTCACTGGGTGCAATCAACTGGGACTGGATATCAGAAATTCTTTAAGGCGCGTCGCGTCCTTCCCCCGGGGTTTTCCCGGGCCTGCCCATGCAGTGAAGACATACGCGTCATAGGCGGCGCAAATAAGGTCCAGGCCTCCGCCCCCGAGCCACTTGCACACTGAAATCAGGGAATTTACCGACGTGGCAAGGCGGGATGCGGGCTGGCTATTTCGCGAAGCGGAATACTACGTGCGATTGCTTGACGCTCGCTGAAACGCTATGCAAAGTCGCCGAAAACGAACGACCGTGCGAGAACGCGACACGGCGTCGGACACAGCGCGGGTGCCGTCACGGCACACCATCGCAAGGAGACAACGCATGGCATTGTTTTTCCAGCAGTTCCTCAACGGTCTCACACTGGGCGGCGTCTACAGCCTGGTGGCATTGGGACTAACCCTTGTCTACGGCATCCTGCACGTGCCCAACTTCGCGCATGGCGCGTTGTACATGGCCGGTGCGTACGTGTCGTACTACGCGATGACCACGCTCGGCCTGAACTACTGGCTGGCCATGCTGGCCGCGGCGGCGGTCGTGGCCGTGCTGTCGATGCTGGCGGACCGCCTGGTCTTTCATCCGCTGCGCAATGCGCCCGAGATCCACGACATGATCGCCGCCATCGGCATCCTGCTGTTTCTTGAAGCCGGCGCGCAGGCGCTGTGGGGTGCCGATTTCCATCGCATGCCCACGCCCTACGGCCAGATGGTGGACATCTTCGGCCTCACCGCGCCGCTGCAGCGCGTGCTGATCATCGTCGCCGCGTTCGGGCTCATGGTGCTGCTGCACCTGTTCCTGACGCGCACGGTCACCGGCTCGACGATCGTTGCCATGGCGCAGAACCGCGAAGGCGCGGCGCTGGTCGGCATCGACGCCACGCGCGTGACGCTGCTGGTTTTTGCCATCTCCGGGGCGCTGGCCGCGATTGCTGCCACGCTCTACGCGCCGATCAACCTGGTGTACCCGAGCATGGGCAACCTGGTCATCACCAAGGCGTTCGTGATCATCATCCTGGGCGGCATGGGCAGCATTCCCGGCGCCATTGTCGGCGGGCTGATCATCGGCATGGCCGAAAGCTTCGGTGGCTTCTACATCTCCACCGACTACAAGGACATCATCGCGTTTCTGCTGCTCGTGATCATCCTGTCGGTGCGTCCGCAGGGCCTGTTCGCCGGCCGCGCCGCCTGAGGAGGACACCGACATGAAAGCACTGCAAGGCAAGACGGGCTGGGCGCTGCTGCTGGCGGCCGCCATCGCGTTCCCGCTGGTGGTCCCGAACAGCTACTTCCTGACCGTGATGACGCTGGCGTTCATCACCGCCATCGCCACGCTCGGGCTGAACCTGCTGACCGGCTACACGGGCCAGCTCAACCTCGCGCACGGCGGATTCATGGCCATCGGCGCCTATACGCTGGGCATCCTGACCGTCGACCACCAGCTGCCCTTCTGGCTGGCCTTCGCGCTGTCGGGCGTGGTCTGCATGGTGCTGGGGTACGGCGTCGGTGTGGTCTCGCTGCGCCTGAAGGGCCATTACTTCTCGATCTTCACGCTCTGTGTGGGCTACATCATCTACCTGATCATCGAAAAGTGGGAAGGGCTGACGCACGGCGCGGTGGGCCTGATCGGCATCCCGGTGCCGGCCTCGATCGGACCGGTTGCGTTCGACAGCGTGCAAGCGCAGTACTACCTGGTGCTGTTCTTCCTGGCGGTCGGCACGTTCGTGATGCACCGGATCGTGGGATCGCTGCTGGGCCGCAGCTTCATGGCCGTGCGCAACAGCGACGCGCTGGCCGAGGCACTGGGCATCAACCTGATGCGCACCAAGGTGCTGTCGTTCGTGCTCTCGGTGGCCTATGCCGGATTCGCCGGCGCGCTCTATGCCGGCCAGGTGCGCTTTCTCGGGCCGGACATCGCCCGCACCGACATCACGTTCGACATGGTGATGTCGATGCTGGTCGGCGGCACCGGCACGCTGCTTGGGCCGCTGCTGGGCGCCGTGCTGGTGCCCTGGGTCACGCAGACCCTGCAATTCCTGCAGGACTACCGCATGCTGGTATTCGGCCCGGTGCTGATCCTGCTGATCATCTTCGTGCCCGATGGCATCGTGGGGTCGTACCTCAAGCGCCAGGCCCGTCGCGCCGCCGCGCAGCGCCGTGGCCAGCTGGCCGCCGCACGGGCGGCACAGCCCGCCCCCGTCCCCACCACCCGCCCGGGAGCCGAGAATGCTTGAGATCCGCAACCTGACGAAGAAATTCGGCGGCCTGACCGCGGTGCACGATGTTTCCGTGACGTTCGAGACCGGCCATATCAACGCGATCATCGGCCCCAACGGCGCCGGGAAGACCACGTTTTTCAACCTGATCGCCGGCACGCATGCGCCGTCGTCGGGCCAGATCCTCATCAGGGGCCAGGACGTGGCCGGCCAGCGCGCCGACCAGATCGCCCGGCTGGGCGTGGCCCGGACCTTCCAGGCCACGTCGCTGTTCGACCGCGCCACGGTGCTGGACAACCTGATCGTCGGCCACCGCCTGCGCACCAAGTCGGGCCTGGCGGACGTGCTGCTCAACTCGCGCCGCCTGCGCGAGGAAGAAAAGCTGTGCCGCGAGAAGGCCGAGGCGGCGCTCGACTTTGTCGGCCTGTCGCACCTGGCGCATGAAGTTGCCGCCGATATCACGCAGGAAGCCCGCAAGCGCGTGGCCTTTGCCCTGGCGCTGGCCACCGACCCGGACCTGCTGCTGCTCGACGAGCCCGCCGGTGGCGTGAACCCCGAAGAAACCGTTGGCCTGGCGGAACTGATCCGCAAGATGGTGCGCCACGGCAAGACGGTCTGCCTGATCGAACACAAGATGGACATGATCATGCGGCTGGCCGACAAGATCATGGTGCTCAACTATGGCGAGAAGATCGCCGAGGGCACGCCCGCGCAGATCCAGCAGGACCCGCGCGTCATCGAAGCCTATCTGGGAGCCGACCATGTTGCAGCTTGAACGTGTCTCGCTGTCGTACGGCAGCTTCCGCGCGCTGGACAACATCACGCTGCACGCCAGAGCCGGCGAACTGGTGGTGCTGCTGGGCGCCAACGGCGCAGGCAAGAGTTCGATCTTCCTGGCGATGAGCGGCATCCACCGCACCAGCGGCGGCAGCATGCGCTTCGACGGCCGCGAACTGGGCGGCATGAAGCCATCGCAGATCGTGCAGGCCGGGCTGGTGCATTGCCCCGAGGGCCGCAAGCTGTTCCCGGCCATGAGCGTCGAAAAGAACCTGACGCTGGGCGCCTACGTGCACCGGCGCGACCGGAGCGGCATCCGCACCACGCTGGAAGAGGTCTACGAGATGTTCCCGATCCTGCGCCAGAAGAAGGACGACCCGGCCGGCTCGCTGTCCGGCGGACAGCAGCAGATGGTGGCACTGGGTCGCGCGCTGATGGGCCGCCCCCGCGCGCTGCTGCTCGACGAACCGTCGCTGGGGCTGGCCCCGCTGGTGGTCAAGCAGATGTTCGAGGTGATCCAGCGCATCAACCGCGCCGGCACGACCGTGCTGCTGGCGGAACAGAACGCCTACGCGGCGCTTGGCATCGCCCATCGCGCCTATGTCATCGAAAGCGGCCGCATCGTGATGGAAGGCGACCGCGACGCACTGCTGAAGGACGAAGGGATTCGCAAGGCGTATATCGGCGGGTAAGGTTGATGTTCTCCCCTCTCCCGCGCGCGGGAGAGGGGAGCGAAAAGCGTAAACAATAGAATCCAAAGGAGACAACACATGCAACAGAAGACATTGGGTCGTTTCTTCGCGCTGGCCGCCTGCGCAGCCGCCGCCCTCGTCGCCTCGTCGCCGGCCCTGGCGCAGGAGGTGGTCAAGATCGGCTACACGGGTCCGCTGTCCGGGGGCGCCGCGCTCTATGGCAAGAACGTGCTGTCCGGCATCCAGATGGCCGTGGATGAAATCAACGCGGCCGGCCTGCAGGTGGGCGGCAAGAAGGTGAAGCTCGAAGTGGTGGCGCTGGACGACAAGTACGCGCCGGCCGAAGCCGCCATCAACGCGCGCCGGCTGGTGCAGCAGCACAAGACGCCGGCCGTGTTCGTGCCGCACTCGGGTGGCATTTTCGCGCTGCAGGCATTCAACGAGCAGGAAAAATTCCTGGTCATGGCCTATTCGAGCGTGCCGCGCATCACCGACGCCGGCAACAAGCTCACGATCCGTATCCCGCCGGCCTACACCGGCTATATCGAACCGTTCGTGAAGGCGCAGATGAAGCGCTACGGCAAGAACGTGGCCATGGTGCCCGCCGATCACGACTACGCCAAAGCCTGGGTGCAGGCGTTCGTACCAGCCTGGGAAGGTGCCGGCGGCAAGGTGGTGGGCAACAATCCGATGTCGTACACCAAGGCCACGGACTTCTACACCGGCGTGTCGCGCGCCATCGCCGACAAACCCGACGTGATGTTCGTCGGCGGCCCGTCCGAGCCGACCGCGCTCGTCGTCAAGCAGGCCCGCGAACTGGGCTTCAAGGGCGGCTTCATCATCATGGACCAGGCCAAGATGGACGAGATGGCCAAGGTCACGAACGGCCTGGCCATGCTGGAAGGCTCGATCGGCGTGATGCCGCTGGTCAACGATGCCCGTCCGGCCGCGCAGGCCTACAACGCCCGCTACAAGAAGCTGCACGACGGCCGCGACGCCACCACGGAGATGTCGCTGAACTACACGATGACCTGGGCGCTGGCCAACGCGATGAAGCTGGCCGGCACCACCACCGACGCCGCGGCAATCCGGGCCAAGATGCCCGACGCGGTGAAGGCGCTGCCCAAGGAAGTGAACCCGAACGAGGTGGACGGCATCGACGCCAAGGGCGGCTCGGTGGCCGATACCGTCGTGGGTTGGGTCCAGAAAGGCAAGATCGAGCCGGTGCGGCTGTCGGAACTGGCCAAGTAGGGACGCAGCAATACCGCAAGGAAGAGAGAGAGAGAGAGGCGGAGGGAGCCGTACCCGGCTGGCGGGCATGCCAGCACTGACGTAGCAGTCTAAAAATAAAACGTAAGTGGAGAGAAACGAAGGGCGTCCGGCACAACCGGACGCCCTTCGTCTTTGCCGCAGCCGGCGATCATCGCCGCTCGTCGTTACGCGCCTGCTGCTGCGCATGGCGGGCCTGTTCCTGCTGGGCCCGCTGTTGCTGTTGCTGCTGCTGTTGCTGCTGGCGTTGCTGTTCCTGGAACTGCCGCTGCCGGTCCTGCTGCTGGCGCTGTTGCTCCTGGACCTGTCGCTGCTGTTCCTGCGCCTGCCGCTGTTGCTGCTGCATCTGTTGCTGCTGCTCTTGCGCGCGCCGCTGCTGGTCCTGCGCCTGACGCTGCTGCTCCATCTGCTGGCGCTGCGCGGCCTGTTGCCGCTGCTGCTCGAACTGCTGCCGCTGCTGTTCCTGGAACTGGCGCGCCTGGTCCAGTTGCTGGCGTTGCACGGCCTGCTGACGTTGCTGCTACATCTGCTGGCGCTGCTGTTCCTGGATCTGCCGCTGCTGCTGATCGCGCATCTGAGCCTGGCGCTGCATGTCCTGCTGCTGACGCTCCTGTTGCGCGCGCTGCTGGTCAAACTGCCGCTGGCGCTCCTGCGCCTGCCGCTGGACGTCCTGCTGCTGATGCTCCTGCTGCGCGCGCTGCTGGTCGAACTGCCGCTGGCGCTCCTGCGCCTGCCGCTGGACGTCCTGCTGCTGATGCTCCTGCTGCGCGCGCTGCTGGTCGAACTGCCGCTGGCGCTCCTGCGCCTGCCGCTGGACGTCCTGCTGCTGACGGTCCTGCTGCGCGCGCTGCTGGTCGAACTGCCGCTGGCGCTCCTGGGCTTGCCGCTGGACGTCCTGCTGCTGACGGTCCTGCTGCGCGCGCTGCTGATCGAACTGCCGCTGGCGCTCCTGCGCCTGTCGCTGGACGTCCTGCTGCTGGCGGTCCTGCTGCGCGCGCTGCTGGTCGAACTGCTGCCGGCGCTGCGCGTCCTGCGATTGCCGCTGCTGGTCCTGCATCTGGCGCTGTTGATCCTGCATCTGCCGCTGCAGCGCCTGCTGTTGCTGCCGCTGGTTGTCCGTGGACAGCCGCTGCTGGTCTTGCATCTGCCGTTGCTGGTCGTGCAGCTGGCGCTGCTGGTCACGCTGCTGCTCGAACTGCTGGCGCTGGGCATCCGACACCCCGCTGCGCAGCCCGTCGGGCCGCTGGCCCGGCCCGCGGCCCGCCTGCGCCGCCTGGCTCATGCGCACGTCCGGCTGCCAGGCCTGCCCGGGTTGCGGGCCGCGCCGCGCGTCGTCACGGCCCGGCTGACCCTGGCGGCGGTAGTCCGCGCCGGGCGTCGGCCCGTGCCAGGCTGGCCCGGCGCCACCGGTGCCGCCCTCGCGGGCAAAACGGCGGGCCAGATCGTCCACACCAACGCGCCCCGGCTGGTGTGCGGCAATGGCCTGCCGTTCGAATCCCTGCCGCGCCATCGGCGGCAGACCCTGCGGCCGCGCGCCGCCGATCAGGCTGGCTTTCACCGGCGCCATGATCGGCCCGCCGCGCGCTTCGCCCGCCGGCAGCTGACGCCATTCGTCGCGATGGCTGCCACGCGGTACAGGCCGTCCCTCCACGAAATTGCGCGACGGCATGCCCGTGATCGCGCCCGGCACATTGCGATTTACCCAGCGGTCACGGTCGCCGCCGCGCATCCACGTGTTGTTGACCGGAAAATTGTTGATACGCGTGACATAACGCGGACTGGCCCGGTACACGGGCCGGTAGACGTCGCGCGGCCCCAGCGGATACCAGGCCACGCCCGGCCCGCCGCCGATGCGGATGCTGGTGCCGCCGATGAAACCAACCACGGCCGGCGCGTAGCACGGGCGCACCGCCACCGGCCCCGGCACCCAGCCCCAACGGCTGCCGAAGTGGGCCCAGCGTCCGTAGTGCGACGGCGCAAAGCCCCACGGCGCATCATCGATCCAGGTCCAGCCCCACGGCGCCACCCAGGCCCAGCGGCCCGTGCTGTAAGGCGCCCAACCCGGCGCCACTTCGCGGGGGAACCACACGGCGCCATAGCCGGGATCCTGCTGCCAGTCGCCGTAATCGTCCAGCGCGGTGTAGCCGGTCATGTCGGGCGGCACATAGCGTGCCGACGGCGAGGCATCTTCGCGCGCATCGCGCGCGGCGGTCCACTGGTCAAAGCCGTCGGGCGGCGGATAGTTGCCCGGGCCTGCGTCGGCCAGATCGGTGCCCGCAAACCGCATGCGCTGCCCGCGGCCGAGTTCGATCGACCGGGTGTCGCCATACAGCACCGCGCTGCCGTGGCGCATCGTCACGAGCGTGGAGGTGCCGTCGGGCGACACGTCGATCCGGTAGTCGCCCGGCTCGCGGGGCACAAATGCCAGATTTGGCGTATCGACCTCGACCTGCTGGTCGGCCGGCAGCGCACGCACGCGCAGTTGCAGCGTGCCCTGGGTCAGCTTTACCTGGGTGGCGCGGTCGTCGAGGTTCAGGATCGTCGCGGCAGTCCCCCCGCCCAGCCGCACCGCCGTGGTGCCGGCGTGCAGTTCGGCGCGGCCGCCCGGGTCCACCCAGAGCCGGTCGCCGGTCGTGATCGGCCGGTTCAGGCCCACGGCCGCCCATTCGTCGGAACCGGCTGGCGCGAAGCTCAGGCCCCCGGCCATTTCAGTGACCGTGGCGATGCGCGACGGCGGGTCGGCCACCATCGCGGACGGATCGCCCAGCACGTTGGCATCGGCGGGGTCCTGCTGGATATAGCCGGGAGGCACGCCCGGCGCACCCGGGTTGTAGTCCTGTGCCCGGGCGTTCACCTGAACACAGAGCGCGGCGGCCAGTCCGATGGCGGCTGGCACGAGCGTGAAGCGATGAGGGGATTGCATATCGATTACCTGATTCCGGTGGGCCGTGCCGGCGACCTTGGCGGCAAGCACCCGCTGCCACCGTATATCGGATAACGGCGCAGCGTCGCGCCTGTGTACCGCACTTTGTAAGCACATATTTCCCTGCCGCCTCGGGGTGGCATGCGGGACAAAGGCGGATACAAGTCTTGCAGATGACGGAAATACGGAACGGGCGAAGGCGCCCGAACCGGGCCCGGAAGGCCGCCGATGCTGCATTGCAGCATCGGCGTTCGGCACCGCCCCTCAGCGCGGCTGGTGGCGCAGGAAGTCGGTCAGGCGGTCGGCCGGCATCGGCCTGCCGTACAGGTAGCCCTGGGCCTCGATGCACCCATTGCTCAACAGGAAGTCCCGCTGCTCGGTCGTCTCCACCCCCTCGGCCACCACGCCGATCCGCAGGCTCTGGCCGACATTGATCACCGAGCGAACGATGGCGGCGTCCACATTGTCGTGGGTGACGTTGCGGATGAATGACTGGTCAATCTTGAGCCGGTCCACCGGGAACGACTTCAGGAAGCTCAGCGATGCGTAGCCGGTGCCGAAATCGTCGCAGGTCAGCGTCACGCCGTCGCGGCGCAATGCCTGGAGCTGGTCAGACACCTCGTCGCCCTGTTGCAGCGCGATGGTCTCGGTAATCTCGATCTCCAGCCGGTCCGCAGGCAGTTCCAGCGCGCGCAGCACGTGACGCACCTCGGTCAGCAACCGGCTTTCGGCCAGCTGGGCCGCAAACAGGTTGATGGCGACCCGCGGCGCGTCCGGGAAGGTCAGCGACCACGCCCGCGCCTGCGCGCAGGCCGTGTGCAGCAGCCACATGCCCACGTCGGCGGCCACGCTGCTGGCGGCCAGCGCATCGATGAACGCCGCCGGGGTCAGCAGGCCCAGCGTGGGGTGGCGCCAGCGCATCAGCGCCTCGGCGCCCACCACGCGGCCGTCGCGCAAATCCACCTGCGGCTGGTAGAGCAATTCGAACTGGCGTTGGGCGTAAGCTTCGCGCAGGGCCTGGACGAGCGACAGGCGCGTCGTCACGTCGGCGCGCATCTGCTGCTTGAAGAAGCGGATGGTGCGGCCACCGTCGTGCTTGGCCCTGGCCAGCGCCAGGCTGGCTGCCGCCAGCACGTCGGCCGAGGAATTGCCGCCGGCCGGCATCACGCAGGCGCCCAGGCTGGCCAGCACATGGTGGCGATTGCCGCCCAGTTCATAGGGGGCGGACAGCATCGACAGGATGGCCGCACTGACGTGGCGCACCAGCGTGGGATCGGAAATGGAGGTCAGCAGCACGCCAAACTCGTCGCCACCGACCCGGCCGACCACGGCATCGCGCGGCGAGGCGTCGCGCAGGCGACGGGCCACGTGCTGAAGGATCGCGTCGCCCTCCGCGTGGCCGTGCATGTCATTGAAGGCGCGGAAATCGTCGACGCCCACCAGCAACAGGGCAAAGCGGGGCGTCGTCTCGCCATGCAGACGTGCTTCCACCCGCTTCAAGAATGCCTGGCGGACGACCACGCCGGTCAGCGGATCCAGATCCGCCGGCGGCAAGGCGCCAGTCACCTGTGCCTCCGACTTGGCCACCATCCCTGCCCTATCAGTTGTGATGAACATTTTCCCCGCTCAAGCTATCTGGCAAGTGTGACGAAAACTTTGAAAAAAGCAAGGGCTACAAATTGGCGCCGCCGCCGCGCAACGGCGCCGGCTGGCGGAAAGCCGTCGGCCGTTGAAATGACCCGGACGTTACAGTACCCTACGCCGCAAACGCCTACCACCCATTCGAGGGATACCCCTTATCCGAGTGTGGGCCCTGGCATACGTTCCCGCCAGTCCCGCCGGCCGCGGCCGTCCGCCCAACGAAAGACTTCATCGCCCGTGAACCACTGGACCATCCGTACGCGCATCCTGGCAAGCTTCACTTTCATCCTGCTGGTCATGACGCTGATGAGCGTGACCGCCTACAACCGCCTGTCCGCCATCGAGCATGAAACGACGGTCATGCGCACCGACGCACTGCCCGGGCTGAACTACAGCGCCGGCATGCGTGGCGTCTGGGGCGAAATCTACGTGCTGGCCTGGCAGACCGTCACGGCATCCGACCCGGCCCAGCGCGCCAGGCTGCTTTCCCAGACCGGGGACGCCACGCGCCGGCTCGACAAACTGCAGAAGCAGTATGCCGATTCGATCCAGCGGGAAGAAGATCGCACCCGTTTCAAGGCGTTCCTCGATATTCGCGCAAGATACGAGCAGGCCGCCCAACCCTACCTCGACCCCACGCGCTGGCGCGATACCGCCTCCGCCGAAGCCGCGCTGCGCGGCAGCGCCCATGACATCTGGGCCGACGGCCGCAAGGCGCTGCAGGATCTGGTGGACGACAACGGCGCCGTCAACGACCGCGCCGCCGCCGGCATCGTCGATTCGGTCAGCGCCGCCAAGACCAGCATCGAGGTTGCGCTGGCCATCGCCGTGCTGGCTGCCCTGGTCTGCGGCTACCTGCTGCTGCGGGCGATCAACGCCCCGATGCGTTCGATCGTGTCGCTGCTGGGCGCCATGCGCGGCGGCGACCTGCGCCAGCGCATGACACTGAACCGCCGCGACGAATTCCAGGCCGTGGAGGCCGGTTTCAACCAGATGGCCGGCGAGCTGACCTCGCTGGTCGGCCAGGCCCAGCGATCGGCCATTCAGGTCACGACCTCCGTCAACGAGATCGCCGCCACGGCCCGCCAGCAGCAGGCCACGGCCACCGAAACGGCCGCCACCACCACGCAGATCGGCGCCACGTCGCGCGAGATCGCGGCCACCTCTCGCGACCTGGTCCGCACCATGAACGAGGTGTCGCACGCAGCCGAACAGACCGCCGGACTGGCCGGCACCGGCCAGGGGGGACTGTCGCGCATGGAAGCCACCATGCACCACGTGATGGACGCCGCCGGATCGGTCAACGCCCGGCTGGCCACGCTCAACGAGAAGGCCGGCAATATCAACCAGGTGGTGACCACCATCGCCCGGGTAGCCGACCAGACCAACCTGCTGTCGCTGAACGCCGCGATCGAGGCCGAAAAGGCCGGCGAATACGGCCGCGGCTTCTCGGTCGTGGCCACCGAGATCCGCCGCCTGGCCGACCAGACCGCCGTGGCCACCTACGACATCGAGCAGATCGTGCGCGAAATCCAGTCGGCCGTGTCCGCCGGCGTGATGGGCATGGACAAGTTCTCCGAGGAAGTGCGGCGCGGCATGTCCGAGGTGACCCAGGTCGGCGACCAGCTGTCGCAGATCATCGGCCAGGTGCAGTCGCTGGCCCCGCGCGTGCAGATGGTCAACGAAGGCATGCAGGCCCAGGCCGGCGGCGCCGAGCAGATCAACCAGGCGCTGATGCAGCTGTCCGAGGCGGCGCAGCAGACCGTGGAATCGCTGCGCCAGTCGAGCCAGGCCATCGACGAACTGACGCTGGTTGCCAACGAACTGCGCAGCGGCGTGTCGCGTTTCAAGGTCTGAGCGGCCCAGCCGCCCGTCCCCATGGCGCTCTTCCTGCTGTTTCGCATCGGCCCCGACTACTACGCGCTGGATAGCGCCGAAGTGGCCGAGGTCTTGCCGCTGGCCGCCACCAAGCAGATTCCCGGTTCGCCCCCATGGGTCAGCGGACTGATGTCGCGGCGCGGACGGACCGTGCCCGTGATCGACGTCACCGCGCTGGCCACCGGCGTGGCCGCCGGCACGCGCACCAGCACGCGCACCGTGCTGGTCCACTACCGGCGCCCCGGCACGGCCGATAATGCCCCGCATCTGCTGGGGCTGCGGCTGGAATACGCCACCGATACCCTACGTTGCGACCCGGCGTCGTTCGTCGACAGCGGCATCGATCCGGGCCAGGCGCGTTATCTTGGCCCCGTGCGCCAGGACGCGCGCGGGCTCGTGCAATGGATTCGCGTGGCCAACCTGCTGCCCGACGCGGTACACACGCTGCTGTTTCCGGCGGCAAACGCGGCATGACGGATCTGCCGCATCCCCCGACGCAGATCGAAGCCCTGCTCAAGGAGCGCATCGGGCTGGACGCCGCCGCGATCGGGCCGGCCGTGATCGCCCGCGCGGTCGACGAGCGCCGGCAAGCCGTTGGCGCCCCGGACCCCGCCGCTTACTGGAACCTGTTGCACGCGGTGCCTGACGAACTGCAGGCGCTGATCGAAGCCGTCGTGGTCCCCGAAACCTGGTTCTTTCGCCACCGCGAAGCCCTGCTGGCGCTGGGCCGCTTTGCCGCACACCGTGTATTCGGCGACGGCGAGCGTCTGCTGCGCGTGCTGAGCCTGCCATGCTCGACCGGCGAGGAACCGTACTCGATCGCCATGGCGCTGTTCGATGCGGGACTGCCGGCCGACCGTTTCCGTGTGGATGCGGTGGACGTCAGCGCCCGCGCACTGGAACGCGCCCGCGCCGGCCTGTACGGCAGCAATGCCTTTCGCGGCGCGCCGCTCGATTTCCGCGACCGCTACTTCGCGCCCGCACCCGCCGGCTACCAGTTGTCGGCAAAGGTCCGTGCGCAGGTGCGGCTGCTGCAGGGCAACCTGATATCGCCCCGGCTGCTGGTCAACGAGCCGCCTTACGACTTCGTGTTCTGCCGCAACCTGCTGATCTATTTCGATCTGGCCACGCAGCAGCAGGCGGTACAGACGCTGCGGCGCCTGACCGCGGCGCACGGACTGATCTTCGTGGGCCCGGCCGAAGCCAGCCTGCTGACGCGCGACGGGCTAGCGAGCGCCGGCGTACCGCTGGCCTTCGCGTTCCATCCTGTGCCCGCTGCCACAGCCCCGGCTGCAAAAACACGGATGCCACTCCCACCGGCCTGGAAGCCTGCAGCCCCCACTCGGCACTCGGCCCTGGCTCCCGCCATGCCAGCGCCCCGGGCCGCGCAAATGCCGACGGCCAGCGCCACGGCCAGCAACCCGCTGGCGGCGATTTCGGCCATGGCCGACCGTGGCGAACTCGATGCCGCCACGGCCGCGTGCCAGCAGTATCTGACCAGCCATGGATCGTCGCCCGACGGCTGGTGTCTGCTTGGCGTGCTGCACGATGCGGCCGGCCGGATCGCCGATGCCCATGCCGCCTACCGCAAGGCGGTGTATCTTGACCCCGGCCACGAAGAGGCGCTTTATCATCTGGCCGCCCTGCTCGACAGCGAGGGCGATGCCTCGGGCGCCCACCGGCTGCGCGAGCGCGCCCAGCGACATGCCCGACTGAGCCATGGCTGATTCGATCGTCCAACATGCCCCCAACACGCTGCCCGGCCTGGCCGCCGGCACCGTGGACGACTGCTGGCGCCGCATCGGCACCGGCGGCGACCGTTCCTGCCCGAAACTCGACGAGCACCTGCGCTGCCGCAATTGCCCGGTCTACGCGCAGGCTGCCGTGACCGTGCTCGATGCGCTGTCGGCCGGCAGCCTGTGGGGCAGCACCATCGACAAGGCCGGCGCCGACGCCGCCGGCCTCGATCGCGCCGCCAGCCAGTCGCTGCTGATTTTTCGCGTCGGCGACGAATGGCTGGCGCTGCCCACCGGCGCGCTGGGCGAGATCACCGCGCCCGTACCCGTGCATTCCCTGCCGCACCGGCGCCATGCCGCCCTGCTCGGCGTGGCCGCGGTTCGCGGGGTGCTGCTGACCTGCGTATCGCTGGCGCTGCTGTTCGGGGCTCCGGAAGGTGCCGGACAGCAGGCCACGCGCTGCCTGATTCTGGGCCAGGGCCGCAATGCCATCGCCCTGCCGGTGGCCGAGGTGGCGGGCGTCGAGCACGTGCCGCGTGACGCGCTGCTGCCACTGCCCGCCACGCTGACGCGCGCTTCGTCGCGCTATACGCAGGCGCTGTTCGAACACGCGGGCCATAGCGTGGGGCTGCTCGATGCCGACCTGCTGCGTCAGGCCCTGTCGCGGAGCCTGGCATGAATCCCGAGCAATTGCGCGATGCTTCGATGCTGGACCTGTTCGCGCTCGAAGCGGACGCGCAGGCCGAGGTACTGAACACCGGCCTGCTGGCGCTGGAGCGCGACGCCACCGCCACCTCTCATCTGGAAGCCTGCATGCGTGCCGCCCACTCGCTCAAGGGCGCGGCGCGGATCGTCGGGCTCGATGGCGGCGTGCGTGTGGCGCATGTCATGGAAGACTGCCTGGTCGCGGCCCAGCGCGGCGGCATCGTACTCGCGCCCGCCCATATCGACGCCCTGCTGCAAGGCACCGACCTGCTCCAGCGCATCGGCCACCCGCCCGGCGGCAACCTCAACTGGCCCGAACTCGATGGCCGGGCCGAGATCGACACCTGGATCGCGCGGATGAGCCAGCTGCTTGACGGCGGCGAAGCCCTGCCGCCGCCCGGCGCCACGTCGGCGCCGGTACCGCTGGCGCCACATCCGCAAGAGGCCGGGCACGCCGCCCCGTTTGCGCCCGACCCGGACCGCGCGCCGTCTCACGAACGTGCGCCGGATCCTGCGCCAGGTGGCGACACGCAGGAGCGCATGCTGCGCGTCAACGCCGATCGTCTGGATCGCCTGCTGGCAATGGCTGGCGAGGCCATGGTCGAATCGCACTGGCTGCGGCCGTTCGGCGGCGCCATGCAGCAGGCGCGCCGCCAGCAGATGCGCGCGCTGCAGGCGCTCGATGGCGTGCAGGCGCTGCTGGACGCGCCCGAAGGCTCGGTGCCGCGCATGCGCGCCGCGCTGGCCGAGGTGCGCCAGCTGCTCGAAGACGGCCACGGCCAGTTGTCGCAGCGCGTGGACGAGTTCGACCAGTACGATCATCGTGCCAGCCGCCTGTCGCGCCAGATCTATGACACCGCGCTGTCGTGCCGCATGCGTCCGCTGTCGGACGGCATGACCGGGTTCTCGCGCATGGTGCGCGACCTCGGCCGCGCGCTGGGCAAGCAGGTGCACCTGGTGCTGTCCGGCGAACAGACGCAGGTCGATCGCGACATTCTGGAACAGCTCGATGCGCCGCTGGCCCACCTGCTGCGCAATGCCGTGGACCACGGCATCGAACTGCCCGAAGTGCGCCGCGCCGCCGGCAAGCCCGCCGAAGGCCGCATCAGCCTGATGGCGCGGCACAACGCCGGCCGCCTGATGATCGAGATCTTCGACGATGGCGCCGGCGTCGATCTCGATGCGCTGCGCGCCGCCATTGTGCGTCGTGGGCTGGCCCAGGCCGAAACCGCCGCGCGGCTGTCGCAGGCCGAGATGCTCGAATTCCTGCTGCTGCCCGGTTTCAGCCTGCGCGAGACCGTATCCGAAGTGTCGGGCCGGGGCGTCGGTCTCGACGCTGTGCAGGACATGGTCCGCGCGGTGCGTGGCAGCCTGAAGCTGTCGCAGCAACCCGGCAGCGGCCTGCACTTCCATCTGGAACTCCCGCTCACGCTGTCCGTGGTGCGCGCGCTGCTGGTGGAAATCTCCGGCGAAGCCTATGCCTTTCCGCTCGGGCTCGTGCATCGGGCCGTGGCCGTGCCGCGCGACGTCATCGAGCAGACCGAGCAGCACCAGCACTTTCGCCACGAAGGCCGTCCGGTTGGGCTGGTCAGCGCGGCGCAGATCCTGCAGCGCCCGGAACAGCCGCGCGGGGGCGACACCACGCCGGTGGTGGTGATTGGGGAACAGGAGCGCGTCTACGGCATTGCCGTGGATCGCCTGCTGGGCGAACGTATGCTGGTAGTGCAGCCGCTGGCGCAGGCGCTGGGCAAGATCAAGGACATCGCGGCGGGCAGCCTGACCGACGACGGCACGCCGGTGCTGATCTTCGACGTCGAGGACATGCTGCGTTCGGTGGAAAAGCTCGTGTCCGAAGGACGCATCGAGCGCGTACGCCAGGCGGGCGCCGACACGGCCGTCGTGCGCCGCAAGCGCGTGCTGGTGATCGACGACTCGCTGACCGTGCGCGAACTGGAACGCAAGCTGCTGGCCGGGCGTGGCTACGACGTGAGCGTGGCCGTCGACGGCATGGACGGCTGGAACGTGCTGCGCGCCGAGGCGTTCGATCTGGTCATCACCGACGTCGACATGCCGCGCCTGGACGGCATCGAACTGGTGACGCGGATCCGGGGCGACGCGCGGCTGGCGCAGTTGCCGGTGATGATCGTGTCGTACAAGGACCGCGAGCAGGACCGCGAACGCGGCATGCAGGCCGGGGCGGACTATTATCTGGCCAAGGGAAGTTTCCATGACACCGCGCTGCTCGATGCCGTGCGGGACCTGATCGGCGAGGCACGCGCATGAAGATCGGCATCGTCAACGACTCCGCACTGGCCGTGGCCGCACTGCGCCGCGCGCTGGCACTCGACACATCGCTTGAAATCGTCTGGGTCGCCGGCAACGGCGAACAGGGCGTGCAGATGGCCGCCAGCCAGACGCCCGACCTGATCCTGATGGACCTGCTGATGCCCGTGATGGACGGCGTGGAGGCCACGCGCCGCATCATGGCGGCCACGCCGTGCGCAATCGTGGTCGTGACGATGGACCTGGGCCGCAATGCCAACCAGGTGTTCGACGCCATGGGGCAAGGCGCGATCGACGCGGTCGACACGCCAACGCTGACCCAGTCGGACGCCACGCTCGCCGCAGGCCCGCTGCTGCGCAAGATCCGTAATATCGGCCGGCTGCTGGCGGGCCGCGCCCAGGCGCCGCATGCACTGGCGGCAGCCGCGTCGGGACCCGCCGCGCCACGGCTGGTGGCGATCGGCGCGTCGGCCGGCGGCCCGGCTGCGCTGGCCACGCTGCTGGGTGCCCTGCCCGCCGGGTTCGGCGCGGCGGTGGTGGCCGTGCAGCACGTGGACGAGGCCTTCGCGCAGGGCATGGCCGAATGGCTCGACGCGCAAAGCCCGCTGCCGGTACGCATTGCGCGCGCCGGCGAAACGCCGCAGCCTGGCACCGTGCTGCTGGCCGGCACCAACGATCATCTGCGGCTGGTCGCCGGCACGCGGATGGCCTACACGCCCGAACCGGGCGACTATCTGTACCGTCCGTCGATCGACGTGTTCTTCGAAAGCGTGGTGGAGCACTGGCGCGGCGAGGCCGTGGGCGTGCTGCTGACCGGCATGGGCCGCGACGGCGCGCAGGGCCTGAAGGCCATGCGCGAGCGTGGCTTCCTGACCATCGCGCAAGACCAGGCCACCAGTGCCGTCTATGGCATGCCAAAGGCCGCCGCCACGCTTGGCGCGGCGAGCGAGATCCTGCCGTTGCCACGCATCGCACCCCGGCTGATCCGTGCCTTCGGCGGACTGGGGACCACAAGAAACAAGGGGTAAGGGAATGCCTAGACTCGGGAATCCGGCCAATCCGTCGGCCGCCGGCAACGAATACCTGGCCATGGTGCTGCTGGTCGATGACCAGGCCATCATCGGCGAAGCCATCCGCCGCGCGCTGGCCGGCGAGGCCGATATCGACTTCCACTATTGCGCCAGCCCGGAGGAAGCGGTGGCGGTGGCGGAGCGCACGCAGCCCACCGTGATCCTGCAGGATCTTGTCATGCCCGGCACCGACGGGCTGACGCTGGTGCGCCGCTATCGCGAGAACGCCGGTACGCGCGATATTCCGATCATCGTGCTGTCCACCAAGGAAGAGCCAACGATGAAGAGCGCGGCGTTCGCCGCCGGGGCCAACGACTACCTGGTCAAGCTGCCCGACACCATCGAACTGGTGGCGCGCATCCGCTATCACTCGCGCTCGTACCTGAACCTGCTGCAGCGCGACGAAGCCTACCGCGCGCTGCGCCAGAGCCAGCAGCAGCTACTGGAGACCAACCTGGAGCTGCAGCGCCTGACCAATTCCGATGGCCTGACCGGGCTGTCCAACCGGCGCTATTTCGATGAATACCTGGGCGCCGAGTGGAAGCGCGCCCAGCGCGAGCAGACGCAACTGGCGCTGCTGATGATCGACGTCGATGCCTTCAAGGCCTACAACGACACCTACGGGCACGTGGCGGGCGATGAGGTGCTGCGCCGCGTGGCCACCGTGATCCGTGAGAACTGCGCCCGGCCGGCGGACCTGCCCGCGCGGTTCGGCGGCGAGGAGTTCTCGATGATCCTGCCGGCGACATCGCCCGGCGGCGCACGCCTGCTGGCCGAGAAGGTGCGCCGGTCGATCGAGACGCTGCGCATTGCGCACAGCGGGTCGCCCACCGGCGGCTTCGTGACGGTCAGCATCGGCGGTGCGGTGATCGTGCCGGACAGCGACGGCAACTTCAGCCGGCTGGTCGAGGCGGCCGATACCGGTCTGTACCAGGCCAAGCGCAACGGCCGCAACCAGGTGGTGATGGGGTAAATCGCCCCACGCTGCCGCGGCCGGGCCGGGCCGGGCAGCGCAAGCGCATGGCATGCAAACTGCAGTACGAACGGTTCCACAAACGTATCCGTACGCACAAGGAGGCCGCGCCATGCCCCAGCAGTCACCACCAAAGTCGAGTGCCGCACCGTCGAATGGCGGGGGCCAGACCACGCCCCAGCACTCCGGCAACAACCCTAGCCAGGACCGCGCATCTGGCAACAACCGGGACGGTACCTACGAAAAGGCTGTGGTTGACCGCCTGTCTGGCCGCCCGGAGCGGCTGGGTTCTCCCAGCGTCGGCAACGTGGTATCGAACGCCGGCAAGACGCTGACCACCAATCAGGGCCTGCAGATTCCCGAGGACGACGACTCGCTGAAGCTCGGCCTGCGGGGCCCGACACTGCTGGAAGATTTCCACCTGCGTGAAAAGATTACGCACTTCGATCATGAACGCATCCCCGAACGGGTAGTGCATGCACGCGGCGCGGCGGCGCACGGCTATTTCGAGCTGTTCGAGTCGATCGAGGATTACACGACCGCCGAGCTGTTCACGCGCGTCGGCGAAAAGACCCCGGTCTTCGTGCGCTTTTCGACGGTAGCGGGCTCGCGCGGGTCGGCCGACCTGGCGCGCGACGTGCGCGGCTTTGCCACGAAGTTCTATACACGCCAGGGCAATTTCGACCTGGTGGGCAACAACATTCCCGTGTTCTTCATCCAGGACGGCATCAAGTTTCCGGACTTCGTGCATTCGGTGAAGCCGGAGCCGCATAACGAGATTCCGCAGGCTGCGTCAGCGCACGACACGTTCTGGGATTTCGTCTCGCTGCAGCCTGAATCGATGCATATGGTGCTGTGGACGATGTCGGGCCGCGCCATTCCGCGCAGCTTCCGCACCATGGAGGGCTTTGGCGTCCACACGTTCCGGCTCATCAATGCCAGAGGCGAAGCCACGCTGGTCAAGTACCACTGGAAGCCCGTGGGCGGCGCCCATTCGCTGATCTGGGACGAGGCGCTGAAGATCAATGGCAAGGACCCCGACTTCCACCGGCGCGACCTCTGGGAATCGATCGAGATGGGCCAGTATCCCGAATATGAGTTCGGCGTGCAGCTGGTGCCCGAAACCGACATGCTCAAGCTGGGCTTCGACCTGCAGGACCCGACCAAGATCATTCCCGAGGAGCTGGTACCCGTGAAGCGCATCGGGCGGATGGTGCTGAACCGCAACCCGGACAACTTCTTCGCCGAGACCGAACAGGTGGCATTCCACCCCGGACACCTGCTGCCCGGCATGGATTTCACCAACGATCCGCTGCTGCAGGCGCGCCTGTTCTCGTACATCGACACGCAGATCACCCGGCTGGGCGGCCCGAACTTCCACGAGCTGCCGATCAATCGTCCGCTGTGCCCGGTTCACAACAACCAGCGCGACGGATTCATGCGGCAGACCGTGGTGCAGGGCAAGGAGAGCTATCAGCCGAACTCGGTCAGTGGCGGCTGCCCGTTCCTGGCCGGCGACAAGGACGCCTACCGTCACTATCCGGCGCCGGCCGAGGACGGCGCCGTCAAGGCGCGCGTGCGCAGCAACACGTTTGCCGATCACTTCTCGCAGGCCAACCTGTTCTGGCGCAGCCAGTCCGACGTGGAAAAGCAGCAGATCATCGACGCCTACAGCTTCGAGCTGTCCAAGGTACAGGACCCGGCCATCCGCTCGCGCGTGGTGGGGCAGATCGTGCATATCGCGCAGGAGCTGGCAGACGGGGTGGCGCAGCAGCTGGGCATCGCCGTGGAGCCAGTGGGACCGGCGGTGCAGATCAATGACTACGGCGTGCAGACATCGCCCGCGCTGAGCCTGGACGCGCAGCCCAAGGGCGACATCACGGGCCGCAAGATCGCGGTGCTGGTCAACGATGGCGTGGACGATGCAGCGATCCAGTCGCTGCAATCGCTGGCCGAAGGGCTGCGCGCCAGCGCGAAGATCGTCGGCCCGCGCGCCAGCAGCGTCACCACGGCAAGCGGCGCGGTGCTGCCCGTGGACTATGCGCTCCCGTCCGTCGGCTCGGTGCTGTTCGATGCGGTCTACGTGCCAGACGGCAAGAACCCGCCGGCTGATCCCGATCCGCGCGCGCTGCTGTTCGTCAGCGAGGCCTACAAGCACTTCAAGGCAGTGGGCGCCGGCGGTAGCGGCGCGATGCTGGTGGCCGAAGCCGCGCGGCGCGCGGGCATACAGGGCGGCTTTGCCGGGCCCGGCCTGGTGATCGGCACAAGCGAGGATGCCAAGACCCATCAGGCGTTTCTCGACGCCGTGGGACAGCACCGCTGGTGGCAACGGCCCGATGCACTGAAGATTCCGGCCTAGGCGATACGGCTGGCCGGTCGGCGCGGCGCCCGGCCAGGTCAGCCTGTATGCGCGACGTCCAGATGAGCGAGGCGGGCCGCTTCGCGCAGGCTCGCCACAATTTTGTCCAGCGCCGCATCGCGCGCCTCGGACGATCGCTGGCGCAAGGCGAACGACGGGTGGTACGTCACGACCACGAGCCTGTCGTCGCACGTCACGGGTGCGCGCATCAGTTGCGACAGCGTCACGCGCTTCCGGTGCAATACCGAGCCTGCCGCGGTAGCGCCCAGCGCCACGATGGTTCTGGGGCGCACCTGCGCGATTTCACGCTCCAGCCACAAGTGGCAGGCCTCGACTTCAAGCTGACCTGGCGTCTTGTGCATGCGGCGCTTGCCGCGCAGTTCGAACTTGAAATGCTTGACGGCATTGGTCACGTAAACCGCGCTGCGCAACACGCCGGCCCGCGCCAACGCCTCGTCGAGCAGGCGCCCCGCAGGCCCGACAAAGGCCTCGCCTTGCAGGTCCTCGTCGTTGCCGGGCTGCTCGCCCACCAACATCAGCGGTGCGTGAGCCGGCCCCTTGCCTGGCACGGCCTGGGTGGCGTCATGCCAGAGGTCGCAGCGCCGACAGGCGTTCAGGTGCGCCGCATCGGCAATCGGGATGTCTCGCTTCGCCGCCATGCAGGTTCTGTATCCTCAGCTCAGGTTCAGGGTTCGCTCCGGGGATCCCGATCGTTCGGACGCAGCCCCCTCATCGAGCCGGCCATCGTGACGGTCGTGGAGATAGTCGCGACGCTGCACGCGGATGCGGTTTTCGACGTCCTGCACACCGAACACATCATCGGCGATGTCCTCGATCAGGTGCTTTTCGTAGCGGTCCTCGACCATGCCGGACAGCGTTACGACGCCGGCCGATACGTCAACTGACACGTCTGACACGTCGACGCCATCGTGCATGGTCAGGCGCTCGCAGATATCGTCCCGAATCAGGTCGTCGGCGCGCTGGTAGTTTTTCGGGCCGGCATGGCGCGCCGACCCGATGCGCGCGGAATTGACCGGATGCGTGGGATGCGCGCGGTAACCGGGATCGCCGGGATACACGCGCTGGGCACCGTTGAATGACTGGCCACCGCTGTCACTGCTGCCAAAGTATCCGGCGCCGCCATAGCCCGGCTCGTCGTGGCGCTGGTCGCGGTCGCGATGCGCCTTCGCGCGCCAGCTCTCGGCGCCAGACGACTCACGGAACTGCGAGCCGGTATCGCGTGACGCTTCGCGCGTGGATTTTTCACCGGCAGGGTCATGCCTGTGCCGCCGCAAAAAGTCGAACATGATCCGCTCCTCATGGTTGCCGATATCCAGGCTGGCGCAAGAAGCGTGCCGTGCGCACCGGGGGCCCGCCCGATTATTTCGGACGCGGCGGCTTCAGGTCTTCGCCCACGGCAGGCAGCCTGCCCTGCCGGCGCAATGTGACCGCCTGCGCCACGGCAGCGGCAGCATTATCAACTTCCTTCTGCACGCCGGCATCCGTGTCCAGCGACCGGTGCGACGTGGCATAGGGCGCGTAGTACCCGATAAAGCGATCGAGTTGCGCCTGGGGACCGGCTTCGAGAAGCCCCATCCAGTTCAGCCAGTCGCACAGCGACCGGCGCACGCCTTCGATGCCTGCCACGTCACCATGCACCACCACGCCGAAGACGCGGCCCGCCAGGTGCTTGGGATAGTCCCAGCCCCGCAGTTCCAGCGCCTTGGCTTCGGGCACCTTCTTGCCATGTGTGCTGCTGGGATCGGGATTGCCGCCGTCGGCGCAGACCAGCCGGTCCATCATCAGCTTCAGCGGGCTCGTCGCCTGATACCAGTAGGTGGGCGTCACGATCAGCACGCCATGCGCGCGGGCCCAGCGCGGATAGATCTCGGCCATCCAGTCATTGACCTGACCTAGGGAATGGTTTGGATAGCAACTGCAGGGCCAGTGACAAAGCGGCATCGACGTGGACACACACCCCTTGCAGGGGTGGATATGCCGGTCTGGATCTGACGTCAGCAGACTGAGGTCCAGCGTGTCGACAGTCATCCGCAGGGCTTCCATCCTTGCCCGCGCGATGCCGGCCAGGCGCCACGATTTGGACATCTCGCCGGGACAGGTGTAGTCATTCCTGGCCGCGCCAACCACCAGCAGCACACGCGACGGGCTGGCAGGATCGTCGTGCTCGCGCTGCGCATCGCGCACGGCATCGCGCGACTGGCGCCATTCGACCGACAGGTCGTAGTCCGGATCGGCCGCGCCAGGACCTGCCTTCGCGGTCACGGGTGCCTTGCGCCCCGCGCGGTAGGCATCCCAGGCGATGGCTTCGAGCCGGTCGATCGCGGCGTCCTCGTCCCGGAAGGCGGGGTCATAAAACCGCGCGCGAAAACGGTCTCGGAACGCCTCGCGAGGCATCTGTCCGGTGACCTGCCCCTTGCGCACGTCCTGCGCGGCATCTGCGTTGGCGTCGGGTCGTTGCTGGTCCGCCATCTTTCGATTACTGCGGCGGCTGGCCGTTCGACGCGCTCAGGCCGCCATCCACGGGCAGGTTCACCCCCGTGATGTAGCGCGCATCGTCGCTGGCCAGAAAGGCAATCGCCCCGGCGATATCGTCCGGTTCCGCCGTGCGTCCCAGCGCAATGCGCTCGCGAAACTTGTCGAGCAACGCCTCGTCCTTGAACATGTCGACTGTCAGGTCGGTGCGCGTCAGCGTGGGGCACACCGCGTTGATGCGCACGCCGTCGCGGCCATAGTCCAGCGCCAGCGCACGTGTCAGATTGACCACGCCGCCCTTGGCCGCGTTGTAGAAGCAGAGCTTCCAGTCGGCGCCGAGCCCCGACACCGACGCGGTATTGACGATGCAGCCCTTCGTGCGTATCAGATGCGGTAGCGCGGCCCGCGCGCCGAAGAACACCCCGTCGAGGTCGGTCGCCATGACCGTGCGCCAATCCTGGACACTCGCTTCCGTCGCACGGCCTTCAGGCGCCACGCCGGCGTTGTTGACCATGACATCAAGCCTGCCGAAGCGATCCACCGCGGCACGGACCAGTGCTTCCACCTGTTCGAGCTGGCTCACATCCGTCACCTGTACGAGGTGTTGCGCATTCGGCAGATCGCTGGCCACCCGTTCGAGCTTGTCGCGTGTGCGCCCAGCCAACACCACGGCCGCACCCTCGGATGCAAACCTGCGGGCGGCCGCTGCGCCGATACCCGAGCCCGCGCCTGTCACGATGACGACCTTGTCCTGGAACCGGTTCATGGTTTCACTCCTTGTCCCGACTATCGCGCGCCACCGCCGGCGCCACCGCCCGCCGCGCCGCCACCCGAGGTGCCGCCCATCCCGCCACCCGATGTGCTGCCGCCCATGGTGCCGGTGCCCGTGGTACCACCCGTGGCACCACTTCCCGTGCTGCTTCCCGGCACGCGTCCGCCCGGCGTCATGCCTGTTCCCGGCGGCATGCCGGTAGGCGTATCAGTCCGGCCGTCGCCCGGGTTCGTGCTCGAAGTACCGGGCCTGCCGGGGGTTCCCGGTGCGCCCGGCGTTCCCGGTGTGCCGGGCCTGCCCACGGTACCTGGCGTCCCCGGCGTCGCAGGCATGCCTGGAGACGTCGTCGCGCTGCCATAGTTGCTGCCGTCAGTGGGCCCCGTGCCTGGGCGCGTATTCGGCGCGCCGTATGGATTGCCTGGGTTCGACGGATTGGCGCGGCCACGCTGGCCCGCCTGATTTCCGGCTGCGTTGGAGCCCGTACCCCCCGGCACCGTCGTCGCGCCGGGCGACGTCGAACCGCCGGTGCCCCCGCTTGTGCCGCCGGTACCAACGCCTGTGCCTGTCTGCGCATATGCCGCGCCCGCGCACAGCACGACTACTGACATCGCGATGAGATTGCGTGGTTTCATGCCTTCTCTCCCAAATCGGTGGATGAAAGATCTGCACGATGCTCGCAACGGCCATGCCGGGTGACGAGCCACCACAGCGCGTCGGGCCATCAAGCGCCCCACCCATCGTTTGCCCGCTAGCCGTCACCTGCTGGGAGGAGATGCGACGCTCCGGGCGGGTGGCGCCTGCGATGCCGCGGGTGGGCAGTAAAAATCTCCGCAGGGGCGTCAGATGTACGTGCAACGCCTGCATCCCTGCCGTCCGTCGCCCCTTTTTGCGGGCTGGCACGCTCGATGCGTCGCTTGAAGCCCTTCGGAACCCATGCATGAGGAGCGCGACCATGAGCGACACGACACCGGAAGGCGTGCAGCCGGAGAACCCGTCCACCCCCGAAACCAGCGCGCCGCTGACGAACCATCGCTATGGCGGCCACAGCGGCGTGAGCGACGATCATCGAAAGTACCAATACGAGCAGGCCATGCCCGCGCATCTGGACAACTCTCCCACGCCACGCTACTCCCCGTGCGGCACGACGGAGCCGGCCGGCATCGAGCAGCATGGCATGTATGGCACCGCGCCGCGCCAGGCGGCGCTGACGCCCGCGCTGCCCGAATCCACCCGACCGTTGCCCGGGCCCGCTTCGCTCGGCCAGTACGACAACGTCGACATGCAGGCCATCGCGCCACGCAGCGATATCCAGCTGCGCGAGGTGCTGGACGAGCGCCTGGCGCAATGGGTCGATCCCGGCACGGTCAAGGCAACGATCTCGGACGGCATCTGCGTCTTGACCGGCCATGTGCACGACGCGCAAACGAAAGTCCGCATCGGACACGTGGCGCAGGAATGCCTGCCGTCCCATGAAATCCGCAATCAGCTGGAGCTGGCCGTCACCGGATAAGCGATGCCAGCGGGACGCAAGGGGCCGGCGGCGCCACGGCATCGACGGGCACGCTTGTTGCGCCACGGTGGTTTCCGATGGCACATCACAGGAGACTGCAATGGCATCCAATCTCTCTTCCTCCCAGGGCGCCGGCATCGTCGGTTCTGGCGTGGGCGAAGGCCCTGGCCCCGAAGTCATGGCCGCGTCGAGCCTCGACGACACCAAGGTCTACGCGTCCGACGGCGAGCACGTGGGCGAGATCAAGGAGATCATGATCGACGTTCAAAGCGGACGGGTCGCATACGCCGTGCTGACGACTGGCGGCTTTCTTGGCATTGGCGATACGCTGCATGCGATTCCGTGGAGCGCGCTGGTCATGGATACCGACGCGAAGTGCTTCCGGCTTGGACTGACCGCCGATCGCATCAAGGACGCCCCGGGCTTCAACAAGGACAGCTGGCCGAGAATGGCCGATCCGCAGTGGGCCACCACCGTGCACCAGTATTACGGTCGTGACCCCTACTGGACCAATGTGGGCGGCACCATCTGACCTGCCCCCTCTGATGCCGCGTCGCGCCGGCCGCCGTCGCGCACTCGTACGACACGGGCGCGCGGCGTCGGCACGGGCGCGAATCTACCCGCGACTGCACGCCTTACAAGCCGGTGATTCAAACGCCGGCGCGGTAGCGGCCACAATTTCCGGTGCAGCGAATGGATACGCCTGCTGATCGCCGCCAAAACATGGTGGCGCTGCAGCTACGCCGACGCGGCATCGTGGATGCCCGCGTCCTGCAAGCCATGGGCGACGTGCCGCGCGAGCAGTTCGTGCCTGAGGCGGCCACGCCGAGCGCATACGACGATGCGCCGCTTGGCATCGGGCAGGGTCAGACGATCTCCCAGCCCTACATTGTTGCCCGCATGATTGAAGCGGCGCGCCTGACGCCAGCTGCCCGCGTGCTGGAGATCGGTACAGGGTCGGGCTATTCCGCCGCTATTACCGCGCGCATCGCGGCCCACGTTGTCTCTTTGGAAAGGCATGGTGCGCTGGCGAACGCTGCAGCGGGACGGTTGACGGCGCTTGGTGTGTCGAACGTGGAGATTCACATTGCGGACGGCACGCTTGGCTGGCCGGATGGCGCACCGTACGACGCCATCATCGCCACGGCGGGCGGCCCCCGCATCCCCGACGCGTGGATCGCACAGCTGGCACCGGGCGGCACGCTTATCATGCCGCTGGGCGCCCTGCATTCGCAGCAGACGCTGGTGCGCATCGTTCGCGAGGCCGATGGTCGCCTCACGCGCGACGACCTGGGGCAAGTCATGTTCGTGCCGCTGATCGGGGAGCAGGGCTGGGAGGATCCGCGCGCGCACAATATGAGTACCGCGGCGCGGGCGTTCGCCGATGCGGCGATCCCCCTGCCCGATATCGACGCCCCAGACTTTGCCGATTGGATCGACCGCTTCGGCGATTGCAAGGTGGTGTTGCTGGGCGAGTCGTCGCACGGCACATCGGAGTTCTATCGCGCCCGTGCCCGTGCCACGCAGCGGCTCATCGAACGGCACGGCTTTAGGATCGTCGCCGTGGAGGCAGACTGGCCCGACGCCGCCACCATCGACCGGTACGTGCGCCAGCGGCCGCCGCCGCCCGGCACCCAGTCCACCGGCACCCGGGCCGGCAGTAGCACCGAAGCGTTCGCACCGTTCTCGCGCTTCCCCACATGGATGTGGCGAAACCAGGAGGTGGCGGCGTTCGTGCAATGGCTGCGCAGCTACAACGCGCAGCGGCCCGCGCCACATCAAGCGGGCTTCTTCGGGCTGGACCTCTACAGCATGAAGGCGTCGATGGCGTCGGTGCTGGCCTACCTCGACAGGATCGACCCCGCAGCGGCGGCCGAAGCGCGGCAACGCTACGCCTGCCTGGACCCCTGGCGGCAGCAGCCAGCCGTCTACGGACGCGCGGTACTGTCCGGCGCGTACTCGGCCTGCGAAGACGCCGTGATCGCGCAATTGCAGTCGCTGCTGGCGCAACGCATCGACTACGGCAGCCACGGCTTCGAAGACTATTTCGACGCTGCCCAGAACGCGCGGCTCGTTGCTTCGGCCGAACAATACTATCGGCTGATGTACTACGGTGCCGCTGCCAGCTGGAACCTGCGCGACACCCATATGTTCGATGTCCTGGCCCGCCTGCTAGAGGCCCACGGCCCGCACGCCAAGGCGGTGGTCTGGGCCCACAACTCGCATATTGGCAATGCGGCGGCCACCGCCATGGGCACCGACCGCCAGGAACTGAATATCGGGCAACTATGCCGCGAGCGTTTGGGCACCCGCGCAGCGTTGATCGGCCAGGATACCTATACCGGCACTGTGGCTGCGGCCTCCGATTGGGACGGCCCCATGGAGGTCAAGCGCGTGCTGCCGGCCCGTACCGACAGCTATGCCTTCGTCGCTCATGAAGGCGGGGTTCCCCGCGCATTCGTGGATTTGCGCGCCGGCGTGGCTTCCGCCAGCGCGGCGCTGCGCACTGCCTTGATGACGCCGCGGCAGGAGCGATTTATCGGCGTGATCTACCGCCCCGATACCGAACTCGTCAGCCACTATGCACGCGCGGTTCTGCCAGAACAGTTCGATGGATGGGTCTGGTTCGAGGAGACCACGGCCGTCACCCCGTTGCCCGTTGAGCAGACGCCAGGTACCGGCATGCCCGAGACGTGGCCTTTTGGCCTCTAGCGGTGGGCTGGTGCCGGCGAATGGATGACGCGTTTGAAACGTACGCCTCTGTGTCAGCTTTGCAACCAAATTGTGGGATTCCTCCGACATCCATTTCGGAGCCCCGCGTCTGTTTCGCCCGTTGGCGGATGCCTATCGTTTCATCACGGCAAGCGCAATGACCAAGGCTGCCAGCTGCAACCCGCATCAACGATTGCCGAGCGCGGCGAGCATCGCACGCAACGACGAATCTTCCTTCGTACGCACTGCTGCGTCGGTGCGGGGCACGTTGTCGTCGCAAGCCATGTCTCGCTCGCTCCCTGAACTTCAAACGGAAATGAGGTGAAAGCATGACGCAATTCAGGAAAAGAATCATTCTGGGACTGGCGCTGGCAACGACCGCCGTACTGGCGGCCTGCGGCGGTGGCGACGACGGCATCGATGACCGCATCGGCGTCAGCAAGCCGGCGGTGCGCGTGATCCATGCAGTCACTGCAGGCCCCAATGTCGACGTGCTGCAGAATGGCGCGAAGACTTCGTTGACGAACATCCCGTACAAGACGGTGTCGGGCTACTTCGACGTCTCCACGGGCAACAATCTGTTCGCCTTCAACCTGACGGGCACGTCGACGCAGATTGGCGCGACCACCGTGGATGCTCACACGGGTCACAAGTACACCGTGATCGCACTGCCCGGCACCACGGCCGCCGACGTGGCGCAGATCGACGATCCGTATGGCAAGGGGCTGCTTGATACGTCGGCGCGCGTGCGGACCTTCAATGCGTCGATCAACGCGCAGAACATCGACGTGTACCTGACCACGCCCGCGGTGGATCTGAACTCGGTGTCGCCCAACATGGCATCGGTGCAGTACAAGGCCGCCGTGCCGGCATCGGGCCAGGACTCGCAGTATGTGGATGGTGGCACCTATCGCCTGCGCATCACCACGGCGGGCACCAAGACCGTAATCTTCGACTCGGGCGCGCTGACCATCAGCAAGAACGCCGACTGGCTGATCACCACGATCCCGGCAGACGGCTTTGGCGCCGTGGTGCCTAACAAGATCAAGGTGCTGGTGGCTCAAAGCAACACCAGCAATGCGACGGCCCAGGAGCTTGTGACGCAGACGTCGGCACAGTAATACCCGACGTGCCTGCGGCGCCCCGATGCCCTTGCGGCATCGGGGCGTTTTGTTATTTGCTGTGGCGGTGCTTCACTCGACTTCCTGCTTCAACACGTCGAGGTGCGACAGATAGGCGTCCAGCTCGGCGCGGCCCTGGTCGGTGATCGTGTACACGCGGCCGTTGCCCTCCACCAGCTCGGCGGTAATCGCGCGGGCCATCATGAGGCTGCGCAGCACAGGCCGCAAGGCGCGAATGTTCTTGTCGATGCCGCGCTCGCGCAGACGCTCCATCAGGTTGAAGACCGTGGATGGGCTGGCCTGCACCAGCTTGAGGATGTACAGCCGGGAAACGATCCGGTCGAGCGAAGGCGTTTTCATAGGCGCAGGTGACGCAGCCAAAGGTGCGGTAAGTCTAATCATCATGCGCAGGCCGAGACTGCTCGCGCAGCCAGGCCCTCATCATCTTTGAATGCCAAAAAAACGGGGTGCACGTAGTGGCACCCCGAAAGCTTGCTAGTTCCGCGCCGCCGGGGCGGCGCGGTAGTTCAGGAACGCCACGGAGCGTTATTCTTCCTGGAACGCTTCTTCGCGCTTCGCCTTGATCGACGGCAGCGCCACCACGGCCACCAGGGCGGCTGCGGCAATCAGCAGGCCCACCGACAGCGGACGGGTGAAGAACACCGTGAACTCGCCACGCGACAGCAGCAGCGTACGGCGGAAGTTTTCTTCCATCATCGGTCCGAGCACGAAGCCCAGCAGCAGCGGCGCCGGCTCGCATTTGAGCTTCAGGAACAGGTAGCCGATCACACCGAAGGCGGCTGCCATGAACACGTCGAAGGTCTGGTTGTTGACCGAGTACACGCCGATGCAGCAGAACGTGAGGATGGCCGGGTACAGGAAGCGATACGGCACGGTCAGCAGCTTCACCCAGATACCGATCATCGGCAGGTTCAGGATGATCAGCATCAGGTTGCCGATCCACATCGAGGCGATCAGGCCCCAGAACAGCGACGGGTTGCTGGTCATCACCTGCGGGCCCGGCTGGATGTTGTGGATCGTCATCGCACCCACCATCAGCGCCATCACGGCGTTCGGCGGGATACCCAGGGTCAGCAGCGGAATGAACGACGTCTGTGCCGCGGCGTTGTTGGCCGATTCCGGACCTGCCACGCCTTCGATGGCGCCCTTGCCGAACTCGTGTGCGAACTTCGAGGTCTTCTTTTCCAGCGAGTAGGCTGCAAACGAAGCCAGTGCCGCACCGCCGCCCGGCAGGATACCCAGCGCCGAACCCAGGGCCGTGCCACGCAGCACGGCAGGAATCATGCGCTTGAAGTCTTCCTTGGTCGGGAACAGGTTCGTCACCTTGTTCGTGAACGTCTCGCGGGCTTCCTTCTGTTCCAGGTTCGCGATGATTTCCGCAAAGCCGAACATACCCATGGCCAGCGCCACGAAGTCGATGCCGTCGGTCAGTTCAGGCACGTCGAACGAAAAGCGCGCAGCGCCCGAGTTCACGTCGGTACCGATCAGCCCCATCAGGAGACCCAGCACGATCATCGCCACAGCCTTCGGCAGCGACCCCGAAGCCAGCACCACGGCACCGATCAGGCCCAGCACCATCAGCGAGAAGTATTCGGCGGGGCCGAACTTGAACGCCAGTTCCGACAGCGGCGTTGCAAAGGCCGCCAGGATCAGCGTGGCCACGCAACCGGCGAAGAACGAACCGAGGCCGGCGGTGGCCAGTGCCACACCGGCGCGGCCGCGCCGTGCCATCTGGTAGCCGTCGATGGTGGTCACCACGGACGACGATTCACCCGGCAGGTTCACCAGGATGGCGGTGGTGGAGCCGCCGTACTGTGCACCGTAGTAGATACCGGCCAGCATGATCAGCGCAGCGACCGGCGGCAGCGAGTACGTCACCGGCAGCAGCATGGCGATGGTGGCCAGGGGCCCGAGGCCCGGCAGCACGCCGATCAGCGTACCCAGCACGCAGCCCAGGAACGCGTACGCCAGGTTCTGCAGCGTCAGTGCCGTGGAAAAGCCCAGGGCAAGGTGTTCAAACAATTCCATTTGAGGCGACTCCTTAGCCGGTGATGAAGGCAGGCCACACCGGCATCTGCAGATTGATGCCGTACACGAACGCGCCCATGCTGATCAGCACGAGCACGACGCTGTTGAGCAGGGCGCCCTTCCAGCTGAACTCATGGCTGGCCATCGACGACACGATCACCAGCACGAATACCGACAGCACCATGCCGAGCGGCTTGAGCAGCAGGCCGAACAGCACGACGGAACCGAGGATCCACAACAGGATCTTCAGGTCCCAGCGGGCGAGCTGGTCTTGCTCGCCCTTGGACGACAGGGCCCCGATCGTCACGACCGCGCCCAGCAGTGCAAGCACGAGCCCGAGCAGGAACGGAAAATATCCGGGACCCATCTTGGCGGCAGTTCCCATGGAATAGCCGCGAGCGACGAAGGAAAAGCCCAGGCCGACCAGAATGAACATCAGGCCGGAGGCAAAGTCCTTTTGGCTGCGAATGCGCAAAACGATTCTCCTCAAAGTTGTGAAAGCGGTGCGCGTGGTCCACCGGCTCTGGCACACCACGCTGCGAACGCGCGAGTGCTGGCACGTTCGACGCGATGGGACGAACGATAAAAATGGGAACTTTCAGCCGCCTTTCATTTGTCTGGGGTTTAGGGTATTTACCGATCCCCGCCTGAGCGGCCATCCCCGAGCAATACATCACGTCGCGATGCAAATAGCCCGCACGGATGGCGTCGATGCAAGCCAACTGAAAGGCGTGGCAGTAAGACGAATGAAAGGAAAGATTGCGCAATGAAGCGGCCGCGCGGCGTCCGGGCGCCGCGCAGCTTTCGACTGGCTTACAGACGCGTCGGGCCTCAGCCCGTGGAAGTCATATGTGTTGTCATGCAGACGCCCTGATGCATGTGTGCATGCGTCTTTTTCTTCAGCGGACCGCTTCGGCGCCTGCGTCGACGTCCTCGCACGGACATCCCATGCTGGTGTCGGGCGCCTGCCCCACTGCTTCGGGCTGGGGCGTGGCGGGCAGGATATGGCTGCGCTTCCAGTTGCCGAAACGGTAGTAGAGGAAGGCCAGTGCCACCGATACCACCGACCCCAGCGGAAAGCTCCACCAGATCGATTCGGCTCCGATATGGCCCGCGAGCGCCCACGCGAACGGCAGCCGGATCACCCACATCGAAATGAACAGGATGACCAGCGGCGCCATCACTGCACCGGTTGCCCGCACCGTGCCGAACACCACGATCGTGAAGCCGAACAGGATGAACGACCAGAGCACCACGCGGTTGATGTGTTGAGCGATCTCGATGGCCACGCTGTCGTCGCCCAGAAAGATGCCGAGCGAATGGCGGTTGAACAGGTAGACCAGCGCCACGAGCGCGCCCGTCATCAGCACATTGAACAGCAGACCCACCTGCGTGATGCGCGACACGCGCGTCCACAGGCCTGCGCCCACGTTCTGCGCCACCATCGACGACACACTGGCTCCCACCGCGAGCGCCGGCATCTGCACGTAGGTCCACAGCTGCGACGCCACGCCGTACGCGGCCGTGGTCTGCGACCCATAGCCGTTGACCAGCGACATCATGACGATGGCCGACGACGAGATCACCACCATCTGCAGGCCCATCGGCAGGCCCTTGGCCACCAGCGCCCTGAGGATGGCCGTATCGGGCTTCAGCAGCGCCAGCTGCGTCCGATGCAGCAGCAGGAAATGCTTGCGCCGGTAGAGCAGCACGATCATCGCCACCAGGCTGGTCAGCTGTGCGATCAGCGTGGCCAGCGCGGATCCGGCAATCCCCAGCGCGGGCAGCGGCCCGACGCCGAAGATCAGCACCGGATTCAGCACCACATCGAGCACCGCCGACAGCAGCATGAAATAGAACGGCGTGCGCGAGTCTCCAGCGCCGCGCAGCGTCATCATCACGAAGTTGTAGAAATACATGAACGGCAGCGCGACAAAGATAATGCGCAGGTAGATGACGGCCAGTGGGGCGGCATCGTGCGGCGTCTGCATCGCCGCCAGGATCTGCGGGGTGAAGACGAAGCCCAGCGCGGCTGCCAGCACGGACATGCCCACGAAGAACGTGGTGCTGGTGCCCACCACCCGGCGCGCCTCGTCGATATCTCGTGCCCCGATGGCCTGGCCGATCATGATCGTATTGGCCATGCTGATGCCGAACACCACGCCCAGCAGAAAGAACAGGATGATGTTGGCGTTGGAGGTGGCGGTCAGCGCCGCCTCGCCCAGATAGCGGCCCACCCACACCGAATTGATCGAGGCGTTCAGCGACTGGAGGATGTTGCTGCCCAGCACGGGCAGCGAGAACATCAGCAGCGTCCGGCCAATCGGGCCGGTGGTCAGTCTGGCATCGGGCTTCATAGGGAAGTTGGTTCTTGCGCGCTGCAGCAAAAGCGACAGCGCGGCGGGGTTGGATGAGTCGCCGCCGGCAACGGACCCGCCAGTCTAGATCGGCGCCGGCCGCCGTGCCACCGGCGTTGCGTTGGCACGCACCGGGCGATTATCGACCACCGATGATCTCCATGCGAATTCCGCCGCGACGCGTTAAGCTTGCGGCTTTCCGACCGATCGTTCGCGGCCGCCGGCCGGCCGTCCAAACCTGTACAGGAGACTCGCATGGCGTACCAGGATCTCGCGCTCTACATCGATGGAGAATTTGTCAAGGGAGGCGACCGGCGCGAGCAGGACGTCATCAACCCGGCCACTCAGGAGCTGCTGGGCAAGCTGCCCCATGCCAGCAAGGCCGACCTGGACCGCGCGCTGGCCGCCGCGCAGCGTGCCTTCGAGACGTGGAAGAAGACGTCGCCGCTGGAACGCTCGGCCATTCTGCGCCGGGTGGCGGAACTGACCCGCACCCGCGCCAAGGAAATCGGCCGCGATATCACGCTGGACCAGGGCAAGCCGCTGGCCGAAGCCGTGGCCGAAGTGACCATCTGCGCCGAACACGCCGAATGGCACGCCGAGGAATGCCGCCGCATCTACGGCCGCGTGATTCCGCCGCGCAACCCCAATGTGCGCCAGATCGTGGTGCGCGAGCCGATTGGCGTCTGCGCCGCGTTCACGCCCTGGAACTTCCCGTTCAACCAGGCCATCCGCAAAATCGTGGCCGCCATCGGCGCCGGTTGCACGCTGATCCTGAAGGGGCCCGAAGATTCGCCCAGCGCCGTGGTGGCGCTGGCGCGGCTGTTCCACGATGCAGGCCTGCCCCCGGGCGTGCTGAACATCGTCTGGGGCGTGCCGAGCGAAGTGTCCACTTACCTGATCGAGTCGCCGATCGTGCGGAAGATCTCGTTCACGGGCTCGGTACCGGTGGGCAAGCAGCTGGCGGCCATGGCCGGCGCCCACATGAAGCGCGTGACGATGGAACTGGGCGGTCATTCGCCGGTGCTGGTGTTCGATGACGCCGACATCGAGCCGGCCGCCGAGATGCTGGCCCGCTTCAAGCTGCGCAACGCCGGCCAGGTGTGCGTGTCCCCGACGCGCTTCTACGTCCAGGAAAAGGCATATGACCGCTTCCTGGCCCGCTTCACCGAGGTGATCGGATCGATCAAGGTCGGCAACGGCCTGGACGACGGCACGCAGATGGGCCCGCTGGCCCACGAGCGCCGCATCGCATCGATGGAGCAGTTCCTCGACGACGCCAATCACCGTGGCGGCAAGATCGTCGCTGGCGGCTCGCGCATCGGCGACAAGGGCTTCTTTTTTGCCCCAACCGTGGTGACCGACCTGCCCGACGACGCCAAGCTGATGGTGGACGAGCCGTTCGGCCCGGTGGCGCCCGTGACACGCTTCAAGGACACCGAGGAAGTGCTGCGCCGCGCCAACAGCCTGCCGTTCGGCCTGGCCTCGTACGTGTTCACGAACTCGCTGAAGACGGCCCACCAGGTATCGAACGGCCTGGAAGCCGGCATGGTCAACATTAACCACTTCGGCATGGCGCTGTCTGAAACGCCGTTCGGCGGCATCAAGGACTCCGGCATCGGCAGCGAAGGTGGCCAGGAAACTTTCGACGGCTACCTGGTGACGAAGTTTATTACGCAGGTCTAAGCGACATCCCCGCCCCTCTCCGGCCGGGAGAGGGGTCACTCCCGCCTTGTCCTTGCCGGTCTCCCGCCTGTTGTTCACAGCCCCTCGGCCCTACTTTCCGCCCCTGGCCTTGCGGTAGTCCTCCGCATACGTCTTCCACTGCGCCAGCGACACGTCGCGCCCGTGCCGGGCCAGCCGTAGCGCCATCGACTGCCAGCGCCCGCCCGCGGCGTAATCCTGCAGTTTTTCGATCCGATCCGCCGCCTGATGGCCGCAGCCACGCAGATGGGCCCAGGCTGCCGCACGCGCCATGCAGCCCAGCACATCGGCCAATGCCGCCTTGTCACGGCAATGCGCCAGGTCCACGCGATCGGTGGTTGGCTGCAGGCTCTTGACGACAAACGACTCGCGCCTGCCAAGCGCGACATACGACAGCAGCGCCGGCGAGGCTGCCTGCATGATCTGCTGGGTCGTCACCACGCGCTGGGCGTCGCTGCTCCAGTGCGGCTGGTGCTGCGTATCCAACCAGGCGCTGGGCGCAGATCGCTTGATATCGATGAGTCGTTGCGACGCGGGGAATTGCGTGTCGTGCGCCAGCACGACGTAGCGTTCCAGCCCCAGGCTGCCCACGCCGGCCACCCGGCGGGCGGCATCTTCAGCGACAAAGCGATGGCCGTGATGCTCCTGCTGAGAGTAGATGGTCAGGATATGCGAGGCGCGCTCTCGCCCGTCGCGCCCGGCATGCAGCGCCCGACGGTCAAGGTTGAGTCGCCTGCGCCCGCCACGCAGCGTGGTGCGCGCCGCCAGCAGCGCGCCGCGCCGGCGGCGCTTCACCTGCCGCAGCAGCGTGGCCACCAGCCCGGTCGCGGTCGCACGCTCGATCCAGCGCGGCTTGCCGGTGCGCAACGTACGGGTATATTCGCCCAGCATGTTGGCGCAGGCCGTGCGGGCATCCGCTTCGGACAGCCCGTATTGGTGCCCGGCCACCAGCACGCTCGACAGCATGCGCACGGCGTCCACGGTGAAGGGGGCCACCAGCGCGTCGTCGAAATCGTTCAGGTCGAAGTACACCAGCCCGTTGTCGCCCTTGAACGATCCGAAATTCTCCACGTGCAGGTCGCCGCAGACATAGGTGCGGGGCGCATCCAGCCCGATCTCGGCCCGCAGCGACGCCGCGTAGAGATGGTTGGTGCCCCGGAAGAATGCGAACGGCTCCGCGGCGATGGCGGCCAGCTTAATGGTCACCCGGTCTGGGTCGCGGCCATGGTTGTAGAGCAGGATGCTTTCGGTGACGGCGTGCATGGGCGAGGTCCGTGGTGGAAACGTCGCGGCGCCCGCCGCCAGCATGGAGACGCTAACGGAAAAACACGCCGCGGGTCAGGAAAGTGTAATCCGCTTCCGCGGCCATGAGCCATACCAGCACCAGCAGGCACAGCGGCGGCAGCAGGATCGCGCAGATCAGGGCCATCCGTTCCCATGCCATGTGCATGAACACGGCAATGATCAGCCCGGCCTTCAGCACCATGAACAGCAGGATCAGGAACCAGCGCAGGTAGCCGGTCAGGCGGAAGTAATCCACCATGTACGACATGGTGGACAGCACGAACAGCAGCACCCAGACCTTCAGGTACAGCCCGATCGAATGCGACTGTCCGCCGTGCTCCTGGGCCGGTTCGGCATGCGGTGCCGCTTGGGTTGAAGTCGATGCCATGATGCGTCTCACCACAGGTAGAACAGCGCGAAGATGAAGACCCAGACCAGATCCACGAAGTGCCAGTACAGGCCGGCGATCTCCACGGCCTGATAGTTGCCGCTGATGTCGTAGTGGCCGCGCAGCACCTTGCTGGCGATGACCAGCAGGTAGATCACGCCGCACGTCACGTGAAAGCCGTGAAAGCCCGTGACCGTGAAGAAAACCGACCCGAACTGCGCGGCGCCCAGCGGGTTGCCCCAGGGCCGTACCCCCTCCACGACGATCAGCTTGGTCCATTCGAACGCCTGCATGCAGACGAAGACCTCTCCCAGCCACGCGGTCACGAACATCAGCTTGGCGCAGTTCATGCGGTCCCGGCGATAGGCGCAGTTGACGGCCATGGCCATCGTGCCGCTGCTGGTGATGAGCGTGAACGTCATGATGGCAATCAGCAGCAATGGCACAGGCCGGCCGCCGATCTCGATGGCGAACACTTCGCTGACGTTCGGCCACGCCACCGTGGTGGACATCCGCACGGTCATGTAGCCGGTCAGGAAGCAACTGAAGACGAAGGTGTCGGACAGCAGGAAGATCCACATCATCGCCTTGCCCCACGAGACCTTGAACGCGCGCTGGTCCGAAGACCAGTCGGCGACCAGGCCACGCAGGCCGCCCGGCGGATGATCGTGCGGCGACGCCGCCGGGGTGGAGAGTTGTGAACTCATCGGTGTACCTCCCTCATCCCCGGCCGCAGATGTAGTTGACGAGCTCGGGCGTCAACCAGGCCAGCGCGGCCAGCAGCACGATCCAAACGCCTAGCAGAAAGTGCCAGTACCGGGCGCAAAGGCCGATGCGCACCTGCGTGCGCATGCCGCTGCCGCGATCGAACGCCACGAATGCAAAGCCCACGAGCCCGCCGATCATGTGAAGACCGTGCATGGCCGTCAACAGGTAGAAAAAGCTGCCGGCGGGATTGCTGGCCGGCACCACATGCGCGGCATACAGCGCCGCCCACGCCCAAAGCTGCGACGCCACGAACGCCAGCGCGCCGAGTCCGCCCAGACGCAGCGCCCCGCGCGCTCGCGCCATCCGGCCTGTCCTGGCCGCACGCGATGCCACCGCCATCGCCGCGCTGGCCATCGCAAGCAGGCCCGTTGACAGCCAGACCTGCCACGGCAATGCAATCCGACGCCAGTCCGGGCTGTCCATGCGCATGACGTAGGCCGCCAGGAACAGCGTGAACAACGCGGTCACCACGCCCATGAAGACCCACAGGCCCGTGCTGCCCGGCGCACGCTGGCCGTGGCCGTGCATCGCGCCGCCGCCAGCGCCACTGCCGGGCGAATCGGGCGATACACGAAAAACGCCGGCACCCGGGTCGGCTGCGATCGGATCGGCATTCATGCCACGGCTCCCCGGCTGGGATGCGGCTCAGGCTCGGGGCCGCCCGCATCGGGTGGCGCGTTCTGCGCGATGAAGTCTTCGCTGGCGCCCGGCACGCTGTACGCATAGGCCCAGCGGTACACCACGGGCAGATGCGGCCCCCAGTTGCCATGCACGGGGGGCGTCTGCGGCGTCTGCCATTCCAGCGACGCCGCGCGCCAGGGATTGGGGCCGGACGCCTGCCCGCGCCGCAGGCTCCAGAACAGGTTGAAGACGAACAGCAGCTGGGCCGCCGCCACCACGAAGGCCGCGATGGAGATATACATGTTCATCGTATGCGCCGATTCAGGGATGAAGCTGTAGTTGTCCCAGGCGTAGTAGCGGCGCGGCATGCCCATGATGCCCAGGTAGTGCATCGGGAAGAAGATCGCATAGGTGCCCACGAACGTCACCCAGAAATGGATACGGCCCATGGTGTCGTTGAGCATGCGCCCGGTCACCTTCGGATACCAGTGGTAGATGCCGCCGAACACCACCAGGATCGGCGACACGCCCATCACCATATGGAAGTGCGCCACCACGAAATAGGTGTTGGAAAGCGGTATGTCGACGCTGACGTTGCCAAGGAACAGCCCGGTCAGCCCGCCGATCACGAAGGTACTGATGAACGCGATGGCGAACAGCATCGGCACCGAGAAATGGATGTCGCCGCGCCACAGCGTGATGACCCAGTTGTACACCTTGATTGCCGTTGGCACGGCGATGATCAGCGTGGTCGTGGCGAAGAAGAAGCCGAAGTACGGATTCATGCCGCTCACGAACATGTGGTGCGCCCAGACCACCACGGACAGCAGGCCGATCGCCAGGATGGCCCAGACCATCGTCCGGTAGCCGAAGATACTCTTGCGCGAATGCACGCTGACCAGGTCCGAGACGATGCCGAACGCCGGCAGCGCCACGATATATACCTCGGGATGGCCGAAGAACCAGAACAGGTGCTGAAACAGCAACGGGCTGCCGCCCTTGTAGTTGAGCTGCTGGCCCATCGATACCATGGCCGGCATGAAAAAGCTCGTGCCCAGCGTCTTGTCGAGCAGCATCATCACCCCGGAGACAAACAGCGCGGGGAACGCCAGCAGTGCCAGGATGGTGGCCATGAAGATGCCCCACACGGCCAGCGGCATGCGCAACATCGTCATGCCCTCGGTACGCGCCTGCAGCACGGTGGTCACGTAGTTCAGGCCGCCCATGGTGGCGGCGACGATGAAGATCAGCAGCGATACCAGCATCAGGATGATGCCCCAGTCATGCCCCGGCGTGCCCGGCAGGATCGCCTGCGGCGGATACAGCGTCCAGCCCGCGCCCGTGGGCCCGCCCGGCACGAAGAAGCTGGTCAGCAGCACGATCACCGACAGGAAGTAGACCCAGAAGCTGAGCATGTTCAGGAACGGAAACACCATGTCGCGCGCGCCTACCATCAGCGGAATCAGGTAATTGCCGAAGCCGCCAAGGAACAGTGCCGTCAGCAGGTAGATCACCATGATCATGCCGTGCATGGTGACGAACTGGTAATAGCGGTTTGCGTCGATGAACTCGAACTTCCCCGGAAACCCCAGCTGCATTCGCATCAGGTTCGACAGCGCCACGCCGACCAGCCCCACGAAGATGGCCACCAGCGTGTATTGCACGGCAATCACCTTGTGGTCCTGGCTCCAGATGTAGCGCATCCAGAAGCTCTGCGGGCCGTGATGGTTGGCGTCGTCGGCATAGGCCATCGTGTCCTCCTTGCCTACTTTCCGGCCTGGGGCGCCGCACCGGCGCCGGAGCCCAGCGAATGGATATAGGCGGACAGCGCCGCCACCTCTGCATCGGTCACGGGCAACTTCGGCATGACCGGCCCAAAGCCTTTGATCACGCGCGCCTGCGGATCCTCGATTTCCTTCTTCAGGAAGGCGTCGTCGACGGTGGCACTGCTGCCATCGGCAAACGTCTGCGTGCTGCCATACAGGCCCTTCCACGACGGGCCCACGCCCTGCGTGCCGTCGATGCTGTGGCAGGCCACGCAACCCTTGCTCTGGGCCAGCGCCCGCCCCTGCTCGACGTTGCCGCTGGCGCCCGCGCCGGGGACGACGCCGGTACCCGGCAATGCGGCCGGCTGCGGCGCCTTGGCCTGGGTCATCGCGAAGGTCTGCTGCTTGGCCAGCCAGGCCTCGAATGCCGCGGGCTCCTCCACCACCACATGGCCACGCATGTTGTAGTGCCCAACGCCGCAAAGCTGCGCGCACAGGATGTCGTACTTGCCCACCTGCGTGGGCGTGAACCAGAACGACGTGACCATGCCGGGCACCATGTTCATGCGCGCGCGGAACGGCGGCACGTAGAAATCGTGGAGCACATCCTTCGATCTGAGCAGCACCTTGACCGGGCGGTTCAACGGCAGGTGCACTTCCGGACCGAGCACGATCACGTCGTCCTGGCTGTTCGGATCATCCGGATTCAGGCCCATTGGATTGGTGGCGCTGGTGAAGCGGGGATCAGAGGTGCCGAGCGTGCCTCCCCGGCCGGGAAAGCGGAATGCCCATTGCCATTGCTGGCCCACCACCTCCATCGCCGTGGCCTCGTGCGGCGGCCTGACATAGTCGGCGTAGACAATCAGCCCCGGCGCCAGCAGTGCCATGATGCCCACCGCGCTGAGGCCGATCAGCCAATGCTCCAGCCGGCGGTTTTCGGGTTCATAGGCCGCGCGATGACCCTCGCGATGCCGGAAGCGCCAGACGATATACCCCAGCAGCACATTGATGCCGACGAAGAACAGGCCGGTAATGACGAGGGTAATGGTGAGCGTGTCGTCCATCTGTTTCCAATTGGACGCCAGCGGTGTCAGCCACCAGGGGCTCAGGAAATGAAAGAGCACCGAAGCGGCAACCATGATGACGAGCACGACCGCGATCGCCATGTCCCCCTCCTCTTACGCACGCAAGGGAACGGGCCGGAAGGCAGGGGCAGGCGGGTGCGCCCGTTCACGCACGTGGAATAAGACTAGTGCATCGGTTCAGGCCACTGCAAGGCGACACGCGCGCCGTATCGTTCGGAGACACTCGCGCGTCCGCACCCGACGTGTCTCGCGTGCGGCACAGCAAAAATGGCAGTGGGGACATGCCAGTCCCAACTGCCATCCGCGGCGCATGCGGGCCGTGGCTCCCAGGCATGCCATGCGCACGACACCTTGCATCACGTGGCGATGTATCTAGTGCACGACATCGCGTGATTCCAGCTTCCAGTAGCACAGCGCGATGCACATGCCGAAGATCATGTGGCCTACCAGCGTATGCCAGCCGCGCGCGTCGATGAACCAGGGAAACGCGGCCGTCATCACGTGGAAGTTGAACAGGTAGACCACCAGCCCGAACGCGGCGCCCACCAGCATCGACATGCCGACGCTCGAATCGAACTGGAACGGCGCGATGATGGCGCACAGCACACAGCCCAGCACAATGCCGATCACGAAGTGGATGATCAGCGCCACGGCCACCGTGCTGACACTGAACATCGACGTCTGCAGCACGTCGCGGCCCATCACGATGGCGGCGATCAGCCGCGTGGTGCCCCATGGATGCACGCCGGCCACCATGCTCGACCAGAACATCTCCACGACGATCAGCAACGCCCCTGCAGCCAGGCCCGATACTGCGGCGGCAGACCAGTCGGGCAAGCGGCGCACGTAGTGGTGCGAATGCATGTGAAGTTCCATAGCTTCCTCCGTTGGTGGCCGATGATAGCCATCATGCGTCCAGCATAGGACACCGGCCGCGGCAGGTGCAGAGGGGGATCCCGCCCGACACGTTGTGCAGCGCGGCGCAGCGCACGAACGGCCCGACAGCAGCCGGGAGTCGCGCGCCAGCCGTCTTTTCAGGAAACAAACTCTGCAAGCGTTTCAAACATTGCGGGACAACCCTGACGCTTCCGGCCTTGTATTCGCCACCCACGGCCTATACTGGAAACAGAAAGAAACAAGACAGGAGACCGCCATGATCCACGTACAGGCGCACGATCTTGTGTTTTTGATCCCCATGGCGCTCGTCGGGCTGTTGGCGATGGGTGCGATCCCGGTGGCCGCCAAGGCGCTGCGTATCAGCTGCCGATGCGCGGGCGCAATCATCGGGGTGCTCCTTGGGGTGCTCGTGCTGGAAGCGTTGCCGCTGCTGATTTAGCTGCGCGACCGCTTGAAGTGAAGCGCCTTTGAGAGAGAAGGAGGCGCGATGTCGTTGACACTGCTCGCTGCCGTGATGGCGGCGCTGCTGGTCCTGACCGTGGCGTCCGCGCTATGGCGATGCAGCCATCCGTTCCGGATGCGCTACACCCGATGCGCGCGCCGGCGCGCACGCGCCGGCCTGTGCCGCGAGTTGCGACAGCGGCACTCCCACATACCCTGAATTTCCGCCGGGACTCAGATCTCGATCATCGAGAAGTCGCCCTTGCTGACGTCGCACTCGGGGCAACGCCAGTCTTCCGGGATGTCTTCCCAGCGCGTGCCAGGCGCAATGCCGTCCTCGGGCCAGCCCTGTTCCTCGTCGTACACCCACCCGCAAATCAGGCAAACCCAGGTCTTGTACGCAATCGCTTCCTGCTCCAACACTCGCTCCTTTTGATCGTCAATCAGTCAGTCCGGGGCGAATGATACGCGGTTTCGGTGCGGCCACCGGGGCAGCGGCGTTCGAAGCTTTCGTTCAAACGCCGCACCCGGCGGCATGTCGCGCGAGGGCTATTGCCGGATCGAGAAGTCCACGCGGTTCGGCGCGCCCTTGTCCTTGATGCCCTCGGCGGTCAGCTTCGGCGCCGTCAGGAACAGCTTCGAATCGGGCACCTTGCCGTCGCGTTCCAGCGACTGCTTGACCGCCAGCGCACGCTGGTCCGCCAGCGCACGCAGTTCGGCATCGGTGACGGGCGCGTTTTCCAGCAGCAGTCTTTCCATCTCCGCCGGCGGCAGCGACTTGTTCAGGCCGATGAAATTCTTCGGCTTCTTGAACGACTCGCGCTTGTACACCGCTTCGACGTACTTTGGATACTCCTGCTTCGACACGGTCACCTTGGCACCCTGGTCACCGCCCTCGCCTTCCTCGGCCTGCGCGCCAGCCTGTGCCGAACGGCGCAGGTCGCGCTGCTTGGCTTCGGCCACGCGCTGGTCCAGCCAGACGCGACGCGCGCCATCGGCATCGGTGGCCGGATCGATACGCCCGCTGATTTCCAGCCGCAGCGACGGGCGGTCGTTCAGCGCCTTGCCCACCGTTTCGATTTTCTTGCGCCCCTCATCGGTCAGCGTCGACGATCCCGGCGCGAACTCGATATAGCCAAGCTCCTCGCCACTACCGCCGAACGCCGACGCGATCAGCGAGAACGGTGACGTGATCGCCTTGGTCAGCAGGTTCACGATCACGCGCATGATCACGCCGCCAATGCTGAACTCGGGATCCGACAACGAGCCCGACACCGGCAGGTTGATGTCGATCACGCCGTTCCGGTCCTTGAGCAACGACACGGCCAGCAGCACCGGCAGCTTGACGGCATCGGGGCTGTCCACCTTGTCGCCGAACGTGAGCTGGTCCAGGTACAGATGGTTCTTCGCGTCCAGCTTGCCGTTTTCGATCTTGTACGCCACATCGACCGTCAGCTTGCCCTTGGTGATGGGGTAGCCGGCGTACTTGGCCGCGTACGGCGTCAGGCGCGTCAGTTCCACGCCAGCCGCCTTGGCTGCAATGTCCAGATAGAGCTGCTCGCCCAGCGGATTGACCTTGCCGCTGATGCTGACCGGCGCGTCGTCGTCGAGCCGGCCGTCGAGCACCAGGTCGGCCGGCGTGGGATCTGCCGACGACACCTTCGACACCGAACCCTTCATGTCGGTCAGGTTGGCCGAGTAGTTCGGCTTGACGAAGAAGTCCGAGAAGTTGATGTTGCCCTTGTTGATCGTCACGCCGCCCAGGCGAATCTGGGGTTTCGGGCCGGCCGCTTCCGTGGCTGGAGCGGCCTGCAGTGCGGGCCTGGCCTCAGGCGCCGACGCCGGGCTGGCCTGCGTCAGACTCGTCGATGGCGCGGCCTGGCCCTTCTCGGCACCGCCGGCCATCACGTCCTGCAGGTTCAGCCGGCCGTTGGCATTGAGGATCACACGCGCATAGAAATCGTTCAGCGCCACGTTGCTGACGCCTACCTGCATGGGCCCCTTGGCATCGTCCATGCTGAAGTCGATGCCATTGACCGCCAGCGCACGCCAGCGCAGGAAGTCATCCCCGGAGATGCGATCGACGGTACGCACATTGCCGGCAAAGGCGTTGCCACTGAAGCGCACGGCGATCGGCTTGCCGGCCGGCGCGTCGTACGCCACCTTGCCCTTGAGCGTCATCGTGCCGCTGCGCAGCGCGGCATTGAAGCGATCGGCCAGATAAGGCTGCAGCGGCGCCATGTCGAGATCGCGCAGATCCAGCTGCAGTTGCGCCGCGGGCCCGGTCGGCACGACCTGCCCGTCGACATTCATCACGCCCTTGCGGCCGCTTTCAGCGTGCAGCTTCATCGGCAATGCGCCGGGCGACAGCGGCCACGTGATGGTGCCGGTGCTCAGCCCGATATTGCGGAACTGGTGGATCACCGGACGGCCGCGATTGGCTTCCGCAGGCGCGTAATCGGCCAGCCGTGCCTCGCCACCATCCACGGCCACCTTGCCCACACGCACCTTCCAGCCCGGCGCCGCCGCACCGCCGTTGGCCTGCGGCGCGGGCTTCGCAGCGGCCTTCTGGTCCGCTGCCTTCTGTTCGGCAGATTCGGTTGCCCAGATCTGCGCCGATTCCAGCAACTGGCCGCGACGATCGCGCGTGGCCGCGATGCGCGGCTTCACCAGCGCCACCTGCCCGGCTTCGAAAGTCTGCCTGGCCAGATCGAGCTGGATATCGTCCAGGATCAGCTTGTCGGCACGGATCAGCGGCAGGTTGGCGCCTTCGGTGTCGGCCACGCGCGCCGTGCGGAAGGCACGTGGCGCTCGGGCACCGCGCCGGGCCGGTGCCGCCCTGGCATCGTCATCGCTTTCCTTGGCGGCGGCCGATGCGCCCGACGCGGCCGGCACCTTGACCGGATCCCGCGTGGCCACATGGACCGGCGAAAGCTCCACGCGCGATTTCTGCAGCGTGAACTGGAACACCGGCTGCGTCCACGCCATCGTGTAATGCAACTCGGCGTTGACGGCGGTCTCGCCCAGCTGGCTGTGCAGCGCGCGCGGCCACCACGCCGAGAAGCCTTGCGGCCGCAGTCCCGCCGTTTCCAGCGTGCCCGTCAGCGTGCCCTGCTTCAGGCCGAGTTCGCCGGTGTGCCTGATGGTCTGCCCGTTGGCGACCGTGATATTGGCGTCGAGCTTCGCGGGCTTGTCGCCGGTACTGGCGAGGTTGCCGATCTCGACGCTGACCGGGCCGATATCGAGCTTGCCGGGGCCGGACGGCGCGAGTTCGTCGACAAACCCGAGCTTCGCTTCCTTGACCGTGATGCGATCGACGGCATACGACCACGGCACCTCTTCGGCCTTGGGCGGTGCCTGCACGCCGGCGGCTGCCGGCGCGGATGCCGGCGCGGCCGCTGCCGCCGATGCAGGCGCGGCGGGCTTTGCCGGCGCCTGCGCAGCAGCCTTCGGCGCGGGCGCGGCTGCCGGCAGGAACGCGGTCGCCAGGTTCAGCGTACCGTCCTGACGGCGCAGCGCCTGCAGGTCGAATCCCTCCAGTTCGATGCTCTTCACATGGGCCGTGTGCGCCAGCGGCTGCACGCGGTCCAGATCGACGGCCAGACGTCCGGCCTTGACGATCGGCGCCCCGGCGAGCGTCCGCACATCGGCATCGCGCAGCGCGATCGTGCCGGACACATACAGATCCTGCCTGTCCTTTTCCTGCCGGAAGCCGACTTTCAGCCGCGTATCGACGAGACCGCCCTTGACCTCCGCATCCTTCAGTTTTGGCGCGAATGCCATGTACTTCGCCACCTCAAGACCGTCCAGATTGACGTTGAGGTCGGTCTGGTGACTATCGGAAAACGGTTGCGACGTTCCGTCCAGTGCCAGCGGCGTGCCATTGATCTTGGCAAACAATGACGGCCGCGTATTGATGGTCACATCGTGCGGCAGGTTCGACAGGAACGGCAGGGTCAGCGTGAAGTTCTCCACGCGCTGCACGGTATCGAGCAGCTTGTCGTCATAGACGAAGCTGCTGTTGGACACTGCAATATTGCTGACCGAGAACCGCGCCGGCTTGCTGTCGGCCGGCTTGGGCGGCTGGGCGGCAAAGCGTTCCTGGATGTCGGCAAAGCTCATGCGGCCGTCGGCATTGCGCACCACATGCACGCTGAGCCGGTCCACATGCAGGAAATCGACAACGGGCGCCAGATGCCAGATCGACGCGGCCGAGGTATTGGCCTCGACCTCGCCCAGCGTCAGCATGGGCGTCTTGCCATCGGGTTCGAAAATGGTCAGGTCGTTCAGCGTCGCGGCCAGTTCGAACGGCCGCACTTGCGCGCCACCCAGCGTGACCTTGCGGCCAAGCGCCTCGGTCGCGTTCTTTTCTACCAGGTATTTGATCAGCGGCGGCCCGCCAAAATAGCCGGCCAGCCCGAAAACAGCCAGCACGGCCACCACGCCGCCCGCCACGCGCGCGGCCACGCGCCGGCGCGGCGTTGCCATGGCCGCCCCAGTTGCGGCCTGGATGGAATCCTTGAAAGCCATGTCACCCCAGAAAATATGACCCCGCGCATTTCGCGCTTTGTGCCCCGGATTTCACTTCTTTTGCATTATGGAGACGGATTATGGCAGCGCATCGGCCGATTTAGTATTCAATCTGATCAAAATCGGAAATGAAACACATCGATCTGGTATCTTTACGCCTTTGCGAAGCGTCCCGTCGTGCCCGCCTGCTTACCCGCCGGCCCCGGTTCGCCAAGTTCGTGTCGTCATCCCTCGGCCGTCTCCCTCCACGTCATCCGTGTTGCGCGCTTCGCATGTGAATGTATCCATGCGAGTCTTTTCATGTCCACCTCCAGCAGTACTGCCGGGGCACTGGGCGCGCAAGGCGGCCAAGCCGCCCGCCCGCTGACCGGCCAGGATTACAAGACGCTTGCCCTTGCAGCATTGGGCGGTGCGCTTGAGTTCTACGATTTCATTATTTTTGTCTTTTTCGCCAAGGTCATTGGCCAGCTGTTCTTCCCGGCTTCGGTGCCGGACTGGCTGCGGCTGCTGCAGACCTTCGGCATTTTCGCGGCCGGCTACCTGGCGCGCCCGCTGGGCGGCATCATCATGGCGCACTTCGGCGACCTTCTTGGCCGCAAGAAGATGTTCACGCTGTCGATCCTGCTGATGTCGGTGCCGACGCTGCTGATGGGCCTGCTGCCCACCTACGCGACCATCGGCCTGCTGGCGCCGATGCTGCTGCTGGTGCTGCGCATCCTGCAAGGCGCCGCCGTGGGCGGCGAAGTGCCGGGTGCCTGGGTATTCGTGTCCGAACACGTGCCCAAGCGCCACATCGGCTATGCCTGCGGCACGCTGACGGCGGGCCTGACGGCCGGCATCCTGCTCGGCTCGCTGGTGGCCACCGGCATCAACGCGATCTTCGACCCGCAGGAACTGCTGGCCCATGGCTGGCGCGTGCCGTTCGTGCTGGGCGGCATCTTCGGCGTGGGTTCGATGTACCTGCGCCGCTGGCTGCACGAGACGCCGGTGTTCGCGGAACTGCAGCAGCGCAAGGCGCTGGCCGCCGAAATGCCGCTGAAGGCCGTGGTGCGCGACCATCGCGGCGCCGTGCTGATCTCGGTCCTGCTGACGTGGATGCTGTCGGCCGGCATCGTGGTGGTGATCCTGCTGACCCCTACCTACCTGCAAACGCTGTTCGGCTTCGACGCCCGCACGGCGCTGGTCGCCAACAGCGCGGCCACGCTGTTCCTGTCGATTGGCTGCGTAGTAGCCGGCGTGCTGGCCGACCGCATCGGCGCTCGCCTGACGCTGTCGATCGGCGGCGCGCTGCTGGCGGCGACGGCCTACCTGCTGTACACGACCATTGGTACGCGCCCTGAACTGCTGCTGCCGCTGTACGCGCTGGCCGGCTTCTTCGTTGGCACGATCGGCGCCGTGCCGTATGTGCTGGTGCATGCCTTCCCGGCGCAGGTGCGTTTCTCGGGCCTGTCCTTCTCGTACAACGTCTCGTACGCGATCTTCGGTGGGCTGACGCCGGTCATCGTCTCGCTGATGCTGAAGACCGACAAGCTGGCCCCGGCGCACTACGTGGTCGGTGTCTGCGTCATGGGCATCATCACCGCGCTGTTCGTACGCAAACGCGAAGCCTGATTTACGGCCTGGTGCGTGTTCCGGCAAGTCCGGACAAAAAAGGGGAAGGCCAGACGAAGCCTTCCCCTTTTTCCCTTCTGGCGGCAGCCGCATCATGCCGCGCGGCGATGCTGCCGGAAGAACTGCCACATCATCCAGCTTGCGTCTGGCCCGACGTCGCTGTGGTACTGCACGCTGGCATCGCCGCCGCTCCACGCGTGGTCCAGCCCGGCCACCTCCACCAGCCGCACGACGTCGCGGTTCCAGCGGCCAAAGCGCGCTTCCCGATAGTCACCCACTTCCAGCGGCGGCGCGTCGTTGGCGCAGTCCAGACGCTCGCCGGCGCGTTCGCTCAGCCCGTTGTAAGCCAGGAACTGGCGGGCGAGCAGACGGCCATTGACCGGATTCACGGCGTCATCGGTCATGCCATGCACCACGATGGCGGGCATCTCCGGGCCGCCCGCCGTCACGCCGGCGGCATCGAGCAGGAAGGCCGGTTCCAGTTCGGTGCCATGGCGCATCGCCTTCAGGCCCGCGCCCGGATTGCCGGCCGCGCCGATCACGACGCCCGAGTGCAAACCCACCGCCGCGACTTTTTCCGGGTAACGCAACGCCACCACGGCAGCCATGGCGGCCCCGGCGGACAACCCCGCCAGGTAGACCTCGCCCGTACGCACGTCGGGCCGGCTGGACAGTTCGTCGATCAGCATGGCCACGGCCTGCGCCTCGCGCCCCCCCTCGCCGTCGCCAAGGTCGAACCATTGCCAGCAGCGGTGTACGGAACGGCGCAACGGCTGCTGCGGATAAGCCACCATGAATCCCTCGCGCTCGGCCAGCGCGTTCATGCGTGTGCCGGCGGCCAGGTCTTCAGGCGTCTGCTGGCAGCCGTGCAGCATCACCACCAGCGGCAACGCGCCCTTTGCGCCAGACGGAATATATAGACGATAGGACAGCTGCGGCACCAGTTCGCCCGGCAGCGGCTCCAGGCCCAGCTTGTGGGATTGCCACGAACCGGGCAGTCCGGCTGGCGCGGGCTCACCCGCCGCGGGGTATCGCAGCCGCCGTGGGCCAGGCTGCGCCGGATCAAGGCGCCCCAGCCAGGAACGTATTTGCTTCGCGGCCTGGTAGTGCGAGCGACCGAATTGTCGCCACTGCGCATCCCAAGCCGGAGACAGGCTTTTGGCCATATGAAGACTCCTGCTCATCTAGGAACGAGTCTCCTCCTCTATTTGTGCGACGCAGCATAACACAGCCGCTGTGACCAATTGCCGTCATTGTCTGCAAGATGCAACATGAATTTTGGAAACAAAGATTTCCTTGCCGGACCGCCTTGCCCCGAACGGGGGAGCGCTTTCGAAAAAACTTACGTCATGGCGACGAAAGAATGCAGAACGACGGTAAATCCGTACTATTTACGGGCATTTATACTGAAACGCATAAATATCCTATGGACCGATCGGCGCGACGATGTCCTTCGAACGTCCTGGCGCAAGCGCCCCATCCTGCACGATTTGCCCGTTCCGCCAGGCATGTCGCCATGCTGGCGGCGATAGCGCGTTGCGTGCAGCCGTGCCGCTGGCGCCCGGTCGGGTGCGGTTGCGCGCCGGCGATGTGCTCTATGCGCAGGGTCGGCCCACGCTGGCGGTCTTTCCTGTGCGCACGGGAGGACTCAAGCAGGTCTATGAATCCCGCCTGGGATGGCGGCAGGTAAGCGGCTTTTTTCAGTGCGGCGACGTATGCGGCCTGGAGCCGAACGAGTCCGCGGCCCATGGAGCCAGCGCCGTTGCGCTCCAGGACACCGAGTGCTGCACCATTCCCATCGAGGCGTTGCACGGCAGCCTTGCCGATCCGGCATTGCGCGCCGCCATTCTGGCCAGCCTGCGGCAACAGGCCGGCCGTCAAGCCGAACTGATGGTCGCCATTGGGTCGATGAAGGCGTCGCAACGGCTGGCCATGCTGCTGCTCGATCTGTCAGCCGAACAGGCGCGTCGCGGCATTGGCGACGGCGGATTGACGCTGGCGATGACGCGTAACGACATCGCCAGCTATCTTGGGCTGACCCTTGAAACGGTGTCCCGGCTGCTATCGCGCTTCCGGTCGGTGGGGCTGATCACGGTACGGCACCGCATGCTGCGGATCGTCGATCCCGACGGCCTGGCAGACGTCTACGCGGACCCCGACCGCGTGGCGCTGCGGGGTCCGGGCGACTGAAGAAACCCGCCCTGTTCCGCCAGGTTGGGCGCCCGACCGCGCGGCCGGGCCCTGGCAACTACTGCTTGGCCACCTGGCTCCACCCTTGCGGCGCAAAAGTCCGGATGGCAGCAGCTCGCGACGCCGTGTCCTTGCCCAGGTCGCGCTCGTAGAAACGGCGTTCGCTGTCCAGCATGAACGAATGCACTCCCGAATCGCCATAGCGCGCCGGCCAAGCAATGAACGCGAATTTTGCCTCGCTACCCTTCGGCGGCGCGATTATCCGGTAGCGATAGCCGAAGAAGGCCTCATCGGGCGGCGTCTCCGGTCCCATGGCCAGGGCATCCGCCCCCAGGGGACTATCGTTTTCCTTCGACGCCGACGGCCAGTACAGGCCATTGGTCTTGCCCGGCGTGCTGACCAGTTGCCCGGCGTAGGCCCCCTTGCCAACCTGCTCGGCATAGCGTTCCTGGGCATCGGCCAGCTGCAGCAGCGTGTCCATGGCCACGATCTCGTTGCGGCCGATCCGGCGAACCCTGACTTCGCGCTCGCCTGCGGTCAGGTCGAATTGCCATCCCGCCTTGCGCTTCACGATCGGCACCGGAAACGTCCAGCCGCTGCCGCCCACTTCCACGCTGGCGGTATTCTCGCCGTCCTTGCGGACGGCATGGTGATTGGCCCAGGCTCCAAGAAAATCGTAGATATCCTGCTGGTCCAGATGCGGCGGCACGATCCGGAGATACTGCGCGCCCAGCACGCGCTTGAGCGCATCGGTGTCACTGCGTGCCACGCCATCGCCCAGCGCGTCCATGGCCGCCTCGGGCGACGGGAATACCTGCTGCGCCGTCGCCACGGACGGTGCAGACATCGACGCGCCGATCAGCAAGGCCATGGCCAGCGCGCGCAACGACTTCCAACGGCCTGCGTTTCCGCCAGTTCCCTGGTTGTGCCTCATCGTTATCTCCGACCGTGACCGAAATGACCGCCGCCAGCACCGCCGCCGCCGAAATGGCCGCCACCCTGGAATCCGCCGTGCGCCGGCATCGACCTCTGCGGCATCTGGCTACCGGCGTGCTGCAGTCCTCTGCCGCCACGCTCGGTCTGCTGGCGCATGCGGTCGCCATTGCCGGCATCGTGGAAGGCGTTGGCATGATTGCTGTCGCGCGCCCGGTTGCGCGCGTCCATCTGGTCGGCATGCTGGCGGTCTGCGCCGGCCGGACGTGGATTCTGCCCGCCGCCCGGGCGATTGACGCCGGGCGAGCCGTGTCCGGCAATCGACTGGCCGGTCCGTCCCTGGAACGACTGTGCGGCGCGGTCGCGCGCGGCGTCGCGCTGGCTTTGCGCGCCCCCGGCCTGTCCTGGCCGCTGCGGGTTCTGGACGCCGCCGCCGCCCTGCCCCAGCCGCTGGCCACCGGCTTGTCCCGGCTGCGGACGATTGGCCAGTGCCTGCTGCCGCTGCGCATCGAAACGGTTGGCGACGTTTGGATTGTTGTACGGCACGTTGCCGCGGTTGGCAGGGTTGTGCTGCCAGTTCACATTGGCGCGGTTCACGTCGAGCCGCTGGTTCACGTTGATGTTGTTGTAGCGGTTGACGTTGATGTTGACGTCATGCGCGCCCCAGTTGAATCCACCCCACATCGAATTCACGGCCGCCACGCCCAGCCCGAAGCCGATGCCGGCCACCAGCGACGTCGCGAACACCGAACCCGGCGGCGGTGGATAGTAGGCGGGCGGATAGGCCGGATAGGGCCACGTGCCGTAGACCACCGTGGGGTTGTAGGCAGGCACATAGACTACCTGCGGATTGGCGGGCTCGATCTGTACGATCGTCGTACCGCCGCTTTGCTGCGTCACCACCTTCTGCTGCTCGGTGGTCTTCAGCGTGCCAGCCTTCTGGGCCTGCGCGCGCAGCCGCTGCACCGAATCCATGACGTCGTCAGGCTGCGCCAGGAACGCATCGCCGACCGACTTTACCCATTGCGGCTGGCGTCCCATCATGTCCATGACCGATGGGAAGGCCACCAGCGACTGCACGCTCGGGTCCCACGGTTCGCTGGCCACCGCCTTGGTGGCGGCGTCGCCCGACAGGCTCGCATTCGATGCCGACCACTGCGCGGCAGCCGCCACGTCGGCGGGGTAGGTCGAGGCCATCAGCACCTGCGACAGCAGCGCATCGGGATAGAGCGCCACGGGCGCCAGCAACTGGTCGAGATGTGGCTTGTCCAGCTTGGCCTGGGCCAACGCACCGCCGGCCGTGGCCAGCAGGGTCAGCCCGAACAGCCAGGCCAGGATTCGTCGCACGCGCAACATGATCACTCCCTCAATGACGAAAAAGGACCGCTACACCTGCCTGCCAACGCTGGCCCAGGCCGTTGCCCAAACTGAACTGACTGATTGGCTTACTTGCGCGCCTGCGCGCACTCCTGCCGGTAGGCTTCTTCCAGGCGCTTGCGTTCCGGCGCGCGTTCGAGCGTGGAATAGCTGCGCCCGTCGGCGGTGGTGACGTTCGACTGCCCCTGCGACCACTGCGGCCCGGCAGGCAATGCATTGATCTTGTCGAGCAGCTGGCGGCAATGCTCCCGCTGCGATGTGCCTGACGAGGCGCCCGGGTCATCCACCGTTGACGTGGCGGGATCGAGCATGCGCGGCGGCAGCGGGGCGATCATCGGCGTGGACGGATCCGTTGACGGCGCCGCCTGTCCGTATGCAACGAACGGGACCACGCTTACTGCTGCAGCAATGGCTGCCAAAACCTTTCTCACCAGAAAAACTCCAGAATTCATTGGCAACGCGGAGTTCGCGTTGCGACGGCTTCCGGCAGGCGAGGTGTCCGGGCACGATGTCATCCATCCGTCTTGCCGTTGCTCCGCCTGCCGGTTCGGTTGCGCAGCAGCTCCAGTTGCAGCAGCGCATCCGCAAGCATACTCTTCAGGCGCACATTTTCTTCCTCGAGCTGACGCATGCGCCGCGTGTCGGCGACGTCGGCATGCCGTGCCGGACCATACCTGGCACGCCAGCCGTAGAACGAGGCATCGCTGAAACCATAGCGCGCGCACAGCTCCCGCACGGGCACGCCATTCGCGGCCTCGGCGAGGTACATGCGGATCTGCTCCTCCGAATAGCGTCTGTTCACCGATGCCTCCGCTCGTGGCCTCCCCCCGCGCGGCGGGCGCAACGGCCTGCCGTTCATGCCGGTAAGGTAGCCCACCCCTTGTGCAAAAGGAATTCAGTGTCTTCGCCGCACGAGTTAAGCAAATTGAATGAACGCATCGGCATGGTCAATGCCGCTGGCAGCGGCAATCCCATGCGGACTCGACCCCCATATGGGGCACGCATTGCCAGCGCAATCAAATTAGGTTTTTCCAAGTTGGAATATTCCGATTCCGAATTCATGCCCGAGCATCAGGCCGAAACACTTTTCTCATGCACGTCCTATCGCCTCCGGTTCAGTGCCGCGTCGGCGCATCGCCCTGCGTCGTACGTGCCGTGCGGGTTTTCGCCTTGTATGGATGTGCGAACAAAGGGCCTTTGCAAGCCAGATGACAAACGTGACATCGCACGCCGTTCTAGTAGTTTCCAAAATGTTGTATTAAGATTTCCTCGCATCAACTAAATTTCAAACGCCTGCAAGGCACGCCTCCCGGCGTTCGCAGACAGGCGTCCGGCAGCCCCTTCACCGCCATGGTGATGATGGCGATTGCCGGGTCCGGGCCTGAGGAAGAGGAGCCACTGCCGTACCGCACATGCCTTCGATGCACTGTCGGAGAAGCGCGGCAATCGTGGATGTGCCCGCGTGCAAAGACGCGGGTTGCATTGCCCGGGCGTACATGTTTTTTCGTTCCCGCCCCTTGTAGTTTCATGCTGTATTGGTCGCAGGCGTTGCGTGGTGTCAGGACCGGCAACGGCAGGTCTCGCAGTCACGAAGTTGCAACGCTTCACCACAACAAGAAAAACAGAAGTCTCGGATCGGGAGAAGTCAGTATGCGGCACGTCAGTACCAAGCTATTGCATGTGTTTGTCCTGCTCATGGAGTACCGCGACCTCGGCGCGGTAGCGGCTTGTACACAGGGACGCATTCCAACCGTGGCCTACAGCCTGGCGCGCCTGCGAGAAATCACCGGCGATGCGCTGTTCGTCAAGCGCAATGGCACGCTGGAGCCTACGCCCCACGCGCTGCGGCTCGAACAGACGGCGCGGCAGATCCTTGCGCGCTGGAACCAGCTGGTCCAGCCGCAGGACCACGCGGCCCACGCCACCGGCAGCCGCCGACGCATTTCGATCGGGTTTTCGTCGTCGATCGGCGATCCGGTCATCACGGAAATCCTCACCACGCTGTGCGAACGCTTTCCACACGACAGCTTCGTCACGCGGCCGGTCATTGCCGATGCGTCGCTGGGCGACAGTCTCGACGCCGGTCACCTCGATTGCGCCTTCGTGGTGGACGGGGCCAACGTGCCCGACAGCGTGCTGCCGCATAGCATCCTGGCCACGCCGCGACGCCTGGTGAGCGCCGCGCGCGGGGGCACGAACGACGAGGCGGAGACCGACTGGATCCTGCTGCAGGAGGACTGCGAAAGCGGCAGCCCGTTGCATGCGTTTCTGGCGCGGCGCGCCAATACGCCAGGCCATCGCGAGACCGTGGTGCCGTCATGGCATACGCAGATCACGCTGCTGCATTCCGCCGGCGGCATCTGCCCGGTCCTGGATTTCAACGTGCCGCTGGTCACGCGCGACCGCAAGACCCGGCTGCTGGCACCGCCTGCGGCGTTTCCCGCCTGGGCAGCGCTGCACTTCTGGACGCCGCAGCGGGCACATGACCCCGCCGCGCTGCGCGACATCATGGACGTCGGCGCCTCGATCCTGCGCGACCCGCTCAAGGCCATCGACGGACGCCGGCACGCACAGCACCGCGCCCCGGCGCTGGCGGCGATCGCCTGAGCCGGACGAACCGGCCAGCACCGGTCCCACACGCCCCCTACCCGCCGAGACGGCCCCGCGATGGCGACATCGCGGGGCCGTCTGCATTTCGCCTGCGCAATCGCAGGAGTCTTTCGTGCATTTTGCGAATCCTCTTACTCCCATCCGCGTCTGCGGGCATTAACCTCGCCGGGCATCGCAGCGTTGCGGATTGTCTCCCATGCAGTCCGCAACGCGCGTGCACGCAGTCGATGCGTGTTGGCGCCGCACGCCACTCCCGCGTGCGGCGCATTTTTTGACGCCGGCGCGAAGCCGAACGCTGAAGAGCCATGTGTACAGGACAGGAGTCGATGGATGACGTTGAGGATTTTGCTGGCCGACGACCACCCCGTCATTACGGCGGCGATCCGGGCCAGGTTGCAGACGCAGACCGGCTGGGAGGTCTGCGGGGAAGTGATCAGTGCCACCGAGCTGCTGCAGCAGGCCGACACCCTGCGGCCCGATGTCGTGGTCACCGACTATCACATGCCAGGGCCGGCCGAGCTCGATGGCGTACGACTGATCACGGCCTTGCGCCGCCGCTATCCGGCCATGTCAGTGGTGGTGCTGACGATGATCACCAACCCGCTGGTGCTGCGCACGATACTCGATGTCCGCGTGCAGGGCCTGCTGCTCAAGGACAGCCAGCTGTCCGAAATCGTGACGGCCATTGTGCGTGCCCAGCGCGGCTTCACCTATATCGGCAAGTCGGCGTTGCGGGCGCTGGCGCCGACCGAAGTGCGCCCCATGATGCCGATCGGGCGCGAAGGCATGCAGCGGCTGTCGGCGCGCGAAACGGAAGTGCTGCGCCTGTACCTGACCGGCCGCTCGGTGACCGAGATTGCCGCCACGCTGTGCCGCAGCGTCAAGACCATCAGCCGGCAGAAGAACTGCGCCATGCACAAGCTCGGGGTCACGAACGACCGCGAACTGTTCGAATGCGCGGCCCTGCAGGGCATGGTGCTGCCACAAGGCGGATGACCATGGATGCCGCTCGCTATAATCGGCCACACCAGCCGCCTCCCCGGAAGCCGTCACCGTGCGGGGGTTGGCCCGCTGCATCCTCTACGTTCATGTTGCCGACATCGCCACCGCCTTCACTGCCTCCCGCCGCGCCCCCTGCCCGCACGGTGCCCGCCCTGATGATCGCCGCACCGGCGTCGGGTCAGGGCAAGACCACCGTCACCGCGGCGCTGGCACGCCTGCACGCGCGCCAGGGCCGCCGCGTGCGGGTCTTCAAGACGGGGCCCGATTTCCTGGACCCGACGCTGCTGGCTGCCGCAAGCGGCGCACCAGTGCAGTCGATCGATCTCTGGATGACGGGCGAAGCCGATGCCAGGGCGCGCCTGGCCGACGCAGCGGCCGAGGCGGACCTGATCCTGGTGGAAGGCGTGATGGGCCTGCACGACGGCACGCCGAGCAGCGCCGATGTGGCGCGCCTGTTCGGCCTGCCGGTGCTGGCGGTGATCCAGGCTGGCGCGATGGCCCAGACGTTCGGTGCGCTGGCCTACGGGCTGGCGCACTACGGCGAGCCGTTCCGGGCGATGCATGTGCTGGCCAATGGCGTTGGCACGGCCCGCCATGCCGAGATGCTGCGCGAAAGCTTGCCGCCGGGCATTGCCTGGGCCGGCGCGCTGGCCCGCGATGCATCGGCCAGCCTGCCTGAGCGGCATCTTGGACTGTTCAGCGCCGACGAACTGCCGGACCTGACGACGCGGCTCGATACGCTGGCCGACGCGCTGGCCGCACTGCCGCTGTCGCACCTGCCGGAGCCCGTTGCGTTTGCGCCGGCCAGCCCTGCAGCGCCGCCGCCGCGGTTACTGGCGGGCAAGCGCATCGCCATTGCCCGTGACGACGCCTTCCGGTTCATTTATCCGGCCAACCTCGATACGCTGACCGCACTGGGCGCGCATATCGCGTGGTTTTCGCCGCTGCGCGACCCCGCCTTGCCACCTTGCGACGCCGTGTGGCTGCCGGGCGGATACCCTGAGCTTCACGGCGCCACGCTGGCAGCCAACACGACGATGCGCGATGCACTGCGCGACGCGCACGCGCGCGGCGTGCCGATACTGGCGGAATGCGGCGGAATGATGGCGCTGTTCGAGCGCCTCGTCGACAAGGACGGCGTCGGCCATGCCATGGCGGGGCTGCTGCCGGGAACGGTGACGATGCAGCGCAGGCTGGCCGCGATTGGCCACCAGATGGTCACGCTACCCGGCACCGGCGAAGCGCTGCGCGGCCATACGTTCCACTATTCGAGCGCAGCAACGCCGCTGACGCCTGCGGTCCGGGCGGTGTCGCCACGCGATGGCGGCCCCGGCGAAGCGGTGTATCAGGCCGGCAGCCTCACCGCGTCGTACGTCCACTTCTATTTTCCGTCGAATCCCGCCGCGATTGCGGCGGTGCTGGGCACGTGCTGACGGAAGTGCGATAGGCGGCGCCAGGCCCGTCAGGCGGCGTCGCGTTCGGTGCGTGCCACGGCGTCGGCAATGCCCGCTTCCAGCTGGGCCAGCCCCTTCGACAGGTTGTGCATCGTGGTTTCCGACACGCCCGTCAGTACGTCCTGCAGGAATGCCGAACGGCGGGGCATGGCCTGGTCAACGATGTCGCGGCCCAGCTGGGTGAGCGTCACGTTGGTCATGCGGTTGTCGCGCTCGCTCGTGGAACGCTCGATCCAGCCCAGTTCCTGCAGGGCCTTGAGTTGGCGAGTGAGGGCGCCGGGGTCCATGCCAACGCGGTCTGCCAGTGGCTTTTGCGCAATCGGGCCTTCGTGCCCGTACAGGGCAAAGAGAATGCGCCAGCGCGGCAACGGATGCCCGATGCGCTGTTCGAACGCGGCGGCGTATGCGCGGTAAGTGCGTCCGAACTGTTGCAGCACGGCCAGGCTTTGTCGCTCCAGTTCCAAAATCGAGTCTCCAGGTGGCAGATATCAGTCCGCGGCCATCGCGGGTTCATGCACCCGCGCCAGCGTGATCGGCGGTACGCGGCGCACCCGCCATATGCCGATCAGCGCCGCGACGGCCGCCAGCAACAGGCCAAGATGGATGGCGCTTACCAGCGACACCCGCGCCTGCTCCAGCAGCAGGGCTCCATTGTGCCCTGCCTTTTGCAGATGGGTCAGCAATTCCGCCTGGGCGGCCTTGTCGATCAGGATCTGCGGGTCGATCAGCCTGGACGCCCAGTCCGATGCATTGACCGCTGCCAGCGACGCTGTCACCCCCGTGGTGTAGCTGCGCGTCACCAGCGTACCCACCAGCGCCGTGCCCACCATGCCGCCCACCATGCGCAGGGACTGCAACATGGCGGTGGCAATGCCCAGGTGCGCGCGCCCGGCCGTCTGTTGTGCGAACACGGTCAGATTGGGCAGGACGAACCCCAGCCCCAGCCCGGCGCAGAGCATGATGGCCAGCAGCACATTGTGATGCATGCTGCGCGTCGCCTGCGACAGGCCTAGCAGCGCCAGCGCCAGCATGGCAAACCCTGCATACAGCATGCTGTTGGGCTGCGGAATGCGCGTAATGATACGGCCATTGACGATGCTGCCGACGGTAATGCAGACGACCAGCGGCGTGACCAGCAGGCCGGCTTCCTTCGGCGAATAGCCAAACCCGCCCTGGAACAGCAGCGGCGCGTACAGCAGCAGCGCGAACATCGCAAAACCGCCAAGGACGCCCAGCAGGAACAGCGGCGCCAGCGCAGGATTGCGAAACATGTCGAGCGGCAGGATCGGCGCCTCGCACCGCCGCGACCATTGCCACAGCGCGACGAACGATGCGCACGACAGCACCATCAGACCGATGGTCACGATGTCGAAGCCGCGCTCGGGCAACCATTCCACCGACAACTGCAGGCTGCCCAGCCCGGCCGCGATCAGCAGCGCCCCAAGCCAGTCGATGCGGATCGGCCCCTCGTGCCGCGACTGGCGAAGATGGGGCAGGTAGCGCCAGGCAATCACCAGTCCCATCAGACCCACGGGCACATTGATATAGAACACCGCGCGCCAGCCATACCATTCGGTCAGCAGCCCGCCCAGCGACGGGCCGAGCGCGTTGGCCAGCCCGAATGCCGTGCTCAGAATCACCTGCCAGCGCAGGCGCACGTGCGAATCGGGGAACAGGTCGGGAACGCAGGCGAACGCCGTGCCGACCAGCATGCCGCCGCCGATCCCCTGCAGCGCACGCGCCGCCACCAGATACGGCATGCTCGTCGCCATGCCGCACAACACCGAAGCAATCAGGAATACGACGATCGACGCCAGCACAAATGGCTTGCGCCCGTAGTAATCCCCAAGCCGTCCGAAGACCGGCACCGTAACCACCGAAGTCAGCAGATACGCCGTGGCCACCCACGCGTAGTATTCGAACCCCTGCAACTCCGCCACCACGGTCGGCAGCGCCGTGGCCACCACGGTCTGGTCCAGCGCGACCAGCATCACGACAAAGGCAATGCCAAGCATCGCCAGCAGCGACTCGCGAAATGGCAACACCTGCCCTTTGCTGTCCGACTGCGCCTCGCCCTGCACGTGACCCGAATCCGATGCCATTCTATTGCCCGATCAATAATTGTGCGATCAATGATTTTCAGATTATAGGCCCGGAATTTGTTCCGCAGAAGATTTTTGGCGTTCCTACGATGGGCTTTCTGAATCGGTGCGATGATGGGTAGCAGCAGGTTCATCGATACCGGCCACGGGTGCATCACAGGAGACTTCACCCGCTTCCAGCACGAGCGGGAACCCCTGCGGCGCGCGCAGGCCTGAACCGGAAGCCCGCAACACATCGTCCAGCCCCCGGGAGATTGCATGAAGGCAGTCACATTGATTGGCGCGCCCACCGATGTCGGCGCAAGCATTCGCGGCGCATCGATGGGCCCGGACGCGCTGCGCGTGGCCGACATTGCCGGCGCGCTGGCCCGCAACGGGCTGCAGGTCCGCGACCTGGGCAACCTGAGCGGTCCAGGCAACCCGTGGCAGGCGCCGGTGGACGGCATGCGACATCTGCAGGAGGTGCTGACCTGGAACGAGCAGGTTTTCGAGACCGCCTATGCGACCCTGGCGGCCGGCCACATGCCGCTGCTGCTGGGGGGCGATCATTGCCTGGCCATCGGGTCGGTCAGCGCGGCCGCCCGCCACTGCCGCGAACAGGGCAAGCGCCTGATGGTGCTGTGGCTCGACGCCCACGCCGATGCCAACACCGGCAGCACCAGCCCAACCGGCAACATTCACGGCATGCCCGTGGCTTGTCTTTGCGGCGACGGCCCGGCACCGCTGACCGCGCTCAGCGGCGTCACGCCGGCAGTGTCGGCGCAGCAGATCCGTCAGATCGGCATCCGCAGCGTCGATGCCGAAGAGAAGATGCGGCTGCGGGAACTGGGCCTGACCGTCTATGACATGCGTTATATCGACGAAAACGGCATGCGCCTGACCATGGAGCACGCCTTGGCGGGCATCGACGGCAATACGCACCTGCACGTCAGCTTCGACGTCGATTTCCTGGACAGCCAGATCGCGCCCGGCGTGGGCACGCCAGTGCGCGGCGGCCCCACCTACCGCGAGGCCCACCTTGCCCTGGAGATGATCGAGGATACCGGCGCGCTAGGCTCGCTCGACGTGCTCGAACTGAATCCCGCGCGCGACGTGCACAACCAGACGGCCGAACTGGTGGTGGAACTGCTCGAAAGCCTGTTCGGAAAATCGACGTTGTAGGCGGCTACGGCGCCATGCCCACGGCTGGCGGCGCCTGGTGACGGCGCGCATCGCCGGCCCTGTGGCGAATCGTAGTGGCCGCCCCGAGGCCCATGCGGCACATGGGCGGCGCAGTGTAACCACCCATGGCGAAAAAAAAGGAGGCAGCCTCGAAGCTGCCTCCTTCATGCCTGCGGACCGTGCCGCAGAGCGGGTCAGGACGCCGACTTGCTGCCGTTCGACGTGCTGCCCGTGGTGGTGCCGGCATCGGGTGCTGCCGCACCGGTCGCCTCGTTCAGACCGCCACCGAGCGCCTTGTACAGGTTGACCTCGCTGGTCAGCTGGTTCAGGCGGGCCTCGATCAGCGCCTGGCGCGCCGTGAACAGCTGGCGCTGCGCATCGAGCACGGTCAGGTAGCTGTCGACGCCGGTGCGATAGCGTCCCTCCGCAAGCCGGTAGTAGTCCGCGCTGGCTTCCACCAGCCGCGTCTGCGCCGCGACCTGATCCGTGAACGTCCCGCGTGCGGCCAGGCCATCGGACACCTCGCGGAACGCCGACTGCACGGTGCGCTCGTACGTGGCGACGTTGATGTCCTTTTGGATCTTCGCGTAATCCAGGCTCGCGCGCAGGCTGCCGGCCGTGAAGATCGGCAGCGTGATCTGCGGCGAAAACAGCCACGTACCCGAACCCGCATCGAACAGGCCGGACAGCTGGCGGCTGGCCGTGCCGCCCGAGGCGGTCAGCGTGATACGCGGGAAGAACGCCGCGCGGGCCGCGCCGATATCGGCGTTGGCCGATTTCAGGCGGTGCTCGGCCGACAGGATGTCGGGGCGGAACTGCAGCAGATCCGACGGCATGCCGGCAGGCACTTCCGCCACGAGCTTCTGGTCCAGCGCCAGGCCTGCGGGCAGGTCGGCCGGGATGCCGGCGCCCAGCAGCAGCGTCAGCGCGTTGACATCCTGCGCCACCAGGCGCGTATAGCGCGACAGCTGCGCGCGCGCGTTTTCGACCTGCGTCTGCGACTGGCGCAGATCCAGGCGCGATGCAATGCCTTCCTCGAAGCTGCGCCGCGTGAGGTTGTACGTGCGCTCGTACGCGCCCAGCGTGTCGCGCGTGACCTGCAGGTTCGCTTCGTCCGCCAGTTGCGTCAGATAGGCATTGGCCACGCTGGCCACCAGCGCGATCTGCGTGCTGCGGCGCGCTTCCTCGCTGGCGAAATACTGCTCCAGCGCCGCTTCGCTGAGACTGCGCAGCCGCCCGAACAGGTCGAGTTCCCATGCCGTGGTGCCCAGCGACACGCCGTACTGGCTGCTGATCACACGCTGGCCGGTAGAGGAAAGATCCGCCGGCACGCGCTGGCGCGTGCCCTGGCCGGTCGCCCCCACTTCGGGGAACAGGTCGGCACGCTGGATGCGGTACTGCGCGCGATAGGCGTCGACGTTGAGCGCCGCCACACGCAGGTCGCGGTTGTTGTCCAGCGCAACCTGGATCAGCCGGTGCAGGCGCGGATCGGCAAAGTAATCGCGCCAGCCAAGCTCCGCCGCGGCGGCCACCTGCGCATCGCCGGCAGAAGCGGCGTAGGCGTCTCCTTGCGGATATGCCGCGTCAACCGGCGCGGCCGGCCGTTCATACGACGGGATCAGGCTGCAGCCGGCAAGGGCCGCTGCTGCGGCCAGGCAAAGTAGCGTCTTTCTCATGCTTGGGCTCCCGTTTCCTGGGAGGACGGTCCGGACTTGCGGCGCCGCTCCTTGATCGACGTCACCACGACGAAGAACAGCGGCACCCAGAAGATGGCGAGCACGGTGGCGGTAATCATGCCGCCGATCACGCCGGTACCGATGGCGTGCTGGCTGCCCGCGCCGGCGCCTTGCGACACCGCCAGCGGGAACACGCCAAGCATGAATGCCAGCGATGTCATGATGATCGGACGCAGACGCATGCGGCAAGCCTCGACTGCCGCCTCGACCACGCCCTTGCCCTGGTCGTGCAGGTCCTTGGCAAATTCGACGATCAGGATCGCGTTCTTCGCCGACAGGCCCACCGTGGTGAGCAGGCCCACCTGGAAGAACACGTCGTTCGACAGTCCGCGCGCCAGCGTCGCCAGCAGTGCGCCGATCACGCCCAGCGGCACCACCAGCATCACCGAGAACGGAATCGCCCAGCTTTCATACAAGGCCGCCAGACAAAGGAACACCACCAGCAGCGACAGCGCGTAGAGCGCCGGCGCCTGCGCACCCGACAGGCGTTCTTCGTACGACAGGCCGGTCCACGAGTACGAAATGCCCTGCGGCATCTGCTTCATGATCTCCTCGACGGCGGCCATGGCCTCGCCCGAACTCTTGCCGGCAGCCGGCTCGCCCAGGATTTCCACGGCCGGTACGCCGTTGTAGCGTTGCAGCTTCGGCGAGCCATACCCCCACTTGCCGGCAGCGAACGCCGAGAACGGCACCATGTCGCCCTTGTCGTTGCGCACGAACCACTTGTTCAGATCCTCGGGGTTCATCCGCGCGTTGGGACGACCCTGCAGGTACACGCGCTTGACGCGGCCACGGTCGATGAAGTCGTTCACGTAGCTGGAACCCCACGCGATCGACACCGTGCTGTTGATGTCGCTCAGCGAGATGCCCAGCGCGCGGGCGCGTTCGTCATCGATCTCCAGCACGTACTGCGGCTCGTCGTTCAGGCCATTCGGACGCACGCGCTGCAGCGCCGGGTTCTTGGCCGCCAGCGCCAGGAACTTGTTGCGTGCTTCCATCAGCGCCTCGTGGCCCAGGCCGGCCTGGTCCTGCATGTAGAAGTCGAAGCCTGTGGCATTGCCAAGCTCCTGCACCGCGGGCGGCGCAAAGGCAAAGGCCAGCGAATCGCGGAACGTGCTGAACTTGGCTTGCGCGCGCTTGGTCAGGTCGAACACGCTCGTCGCATCGCCTTCCCGATCCTTGAACGGCTTGAGCAGGATGAACGCGAGACCCGAACTCTGGCCACGGCCGGCAAAGTTGAAGCCGTTGACCGTGAACAGCGATTCCACGATCTTGCCTTCGTCATTGAGCAGGTAGTTGCGCATCTGGTCCAGCACGGCCTGCGTCCGCTCGGCCGACGAACCCGGCGGCGTCTGCACCTGGGCATACAGCACGCCCTGGTCTTCTTCCGGCAGGAACGACGTCGGGATCCGCGTGAACAGGAAGCCCATGACCAGCAGGATCAGCACGTAGACCAGCAGGAACGGCGCGCGGCGCTTGAGGATGCCCACCACGCCACGCTCGTACTTCTGCGTGGACCGGATGAAGCCCCGGTTGAACCAGCCGAAGAAACCAGCCTTGTGCTCGCCGTGGTCGCCCTTTTCGATGGGCTTGAGCATCGTCGCGCACAGCGCCGGCGTCAGGATCAGCGCCACCAGCACCGAGAGCACCATCGCCGAGACGATCGTGATCGAGAACTGGCGATAGATCACACCGGTGGAACCACCAAAGAACGCCATCGGCAGGAACACGGCGGACAGCACCAGCGCGATACCCACAAGGGCGCCCTGGATCTGGCCCATCGATTTCCGGGCGGCCTCCTTCGGCCCCAGCCCCTCCTCGGACATCACCCGCTCGACGTTTTCCACCACCACGATGGCGTCGTCCACCAGCAGGCCGATGGCCAGCACCATCCCGAACATGGTCAGGGTGTTGATCGAATAGCCAAACGCGGCCAGCACGCCGAACGTGCCCAGCAACACCACCGGCACGGCGATCGTCGGGATCAGCGTGGCGCGGAAGTTCTGCAGGAACAGATACATCACCAGGAACACCAGCACGATGGCTTCGAGCAGCGTCTTGACCACTTCCTGGATCGAATCGGCGATCACCGGGGTGGTGTCATACGGGAACACGGCCTTGATGCCCGGCGGGAACGACGGCTCCAGCTGGTTCAGCGTGTTGTGGATGTTCTTGACCGTTTCAAGCGCGTTGGCGCCCGATGCCAGACGAATGGCGATACCCGACGCGGGCTTGCCGTTGTACTGGGCGTTGATCGAGTAATCCTGGCCACCCAGCCCAACTTCGGCCACATCGCGCAGGCGCACCTGCGAGCCATCGGGGTTGACCTTCAGCAGGATGTCGCCGAACTGCTCGGCGGTCTGCAGACGGGTCTTGCCGATCACCGTGGCGTTGAGCTGCTGCCCACGCACCGCCGGCAGGCCACCCAGCTGGCCCGAAGCCACCTGGACGTTTTGCGCCTTGATGGCATTGCTGACGTCCAGCGGCGCCAGCTGGAAGCTGTTGAGCTTGGCCGGGTCGAGCCAGATCCGCATGGCGTACTGCGAACCGAACACCTGGAAGTCACCGACGCCGGAGGTACGGGAGATCGGATCCTGCAGGTTCGAGACGATGTAGTTCGACAGGTCTTCCCGCGTGGTCGCCGGATCGGTCGAGATCAGCCCGACGATGATCAGGAAGTTACGCACCGACTTGGTCACGCGGATGCCCTGTTGCTGCACTTCCTGCGGCAACAGTGGCTGCGCCAGGGCCAGCTTGTTCTGGACCTGCACCTGCGCGATATCGGGGTTGGTGCCCTGCTCGAACGTCGCCGTGATGGTCATGCTGCCGTCGGAGTTCGACTCCGACGAGATGTAGCGCAACCGGTCCAGGCCGTTCAACTGCTGCTCGATCACCTGCACCACCGTGTCCTGCACGGTCTGGGCCGATGCACCCGGATAGTTCACCGAGATGGCGATGGTGGGCGGCGCGATGGCGGGGTACTGCGTGACCGGCAGCGAGCGTATCGACAGCACGCCCGCCAGCATGATCACGAGCGCGATCACCCACGCGAAGATCGGCCGCTCGATAAAGAAATTAGACATGGCAAATCCTTATGCGTCGGTCCCGGTCAGGACTTGGCGGCCGGCGCCGAAGCGGCGGCCGGTGCGGAGGCAGGTACCGCGCCAGCCTGCGCCGCAGTGGCTTCGGTAGCCTTCACCTTGGCGCCGGGGCGCACGAACTGCAGGCCTTCGACGATGACGCGGTCGCCGGCCTTGAGGCCGTCGGTCACCAGCCAGCTGGTCCCGATGGTGCGGTCGGTCTTGAGCACGCGCAGTTCCACTTCGTTGTTGGCGTTGACCACCAGCGACGTAGGCTGGCCCTTCAGGTCACGCGTCACGCCACGTTGCGGCGCCAGGATGGCCGATTGCCGCACGCCTTCGGCCAGGCGCGCGTGCACGAACATGCCGGGCAGCAGTTCATTGCGCGGATTCGGGAACACCGCGCGCAGCGTCACCGATCCGGTGCTCTGGTCCACGGCCACTTCGGAAAATTCCAGCCGGCCGGGCTGGGCGTAGGTGCTGCCATCCTCGAGCTGCAGCGTCACCTTGGCGGCATTGGCGCCGGCGCCCTGCAGCTTGCCATCGGACAGTTCCTTGCGCAGACGCAGGATCGCCGCCGACGGCTGGGTCACATCCACATAGATAGGGTCGAGCTGCTGGATCGTGGCCAGCGCGTTGGCTTGGCCATTGGTGACCAGCGCGCCTTCCGTCACAAGCGAACGGCTGATGCGACCCGAAATCGGTGCCAGCACACGGGTGTACCGCAGGTTGATGTGGGCCTGGTCCACGGCAGCTTTCGACTGCAGGTACGACGCCTGCGCTTCGGCATATTGCTGCTTGCTGACCGCTTCGTCGCCGACCAGACGGCCGTAGCGTTCGGCGAGCAGCTTCGACGACGCTAGCGTGGCCTCGGCGCTCTTCGCGGTGGCTTCGTACGTGGACGGGTCGATCTGGTAAAGCTGCTGGCCCTGCTTGACGTCCGTGCCTTCGACAAACAGACGCTTCTGGATGATGCCGTTGACCTGCGGGCGTACTTCGGCGATCCGGTAAGGCAGGGTGCGACCGGGAAGGGACGTATCCAGCGTGACGGTTTCGTCCTTCAGCGTGACAACTTTCACTTCAGGCGTCTGGGCCGCGGGGGCTTCGTTCTTCTTGCCGCAGGCGGTAAGAGCCGTCACGGCAAGAGCCAGCATGCCTGGAATCAAAGCACGCCTGGCGCGCATTGCTTGCATAGCGATTTCCTCGAGGATGAAACGGAATTGGTCTTCTTGTTCCCGGCCTGGGCCAGGTGGGCGCCACGGCGCGCGTGGACGCAATTGGCGTGCCTGTCACCAGGCACGTATCGGATAACGGCTCAACGGATTGTCGCCATGGGCCCCTGCTTTCGCCGGCTTGGCCGGCCTGGAGGAAAAACTGAACACCGGCCGCGCCGCGCGCGCGTCCGGCACAGGGCCGCCCGTCAGGACGATCCTGCTCCCCGTACTCTCAAATGTCCTGCCCGATCTTCGATTATCGGGACTACTGTTGCATGCGTAAGGCCGTGCGCCAATCTGTGCGGGCATCGTCTTGCCGACCGACAACAATAATCGTTTTCACCGATATCTGCAGACGCTCACGTTCCTTGTGGCGCCTTTCACACAATCACGCCGGAAGTCCCGGCTTCGACGACTCCCTCCTCCAAGGTGAGCCGTCCGTACCGCAATGCAGCATTTGAGCCGCCTGCCTGGCAAACAGTTCAATAAGCATGCTGCCTAATTTCAGTCGTCGGCCGATATGCTACCAGTTCGGAGATAAATCAGGATGACAGAAAATTGGCTGTAATGAAGTGAAATAGTCGATCGGACCGGGGAAATTCGAAAGGAGTGCCGCCACATCGAAGGGATGCGGGCCGGCTTGCCGGGCTCGCGAGACAGTGTTTTGCGTGAGCGGGACAGTGACGTTAACCAGCCGCGGTGAAATCGCCCCAATGAAAATCCCCGCCATTGGGCGGGGATTTTGTATCGCGGTGGCGCCGAAGTGGGTTATGCACCGTCGAGGAAACGATTGCGAGGGCCCAGTCGGCTGCCGAGCATTGGGCCGCTCCAGCGCATGTCCCCGCGATAGGCGGACGCGCCCACGCTGTCGGGCGCCATCGCAGCAGTCGGCGCTGGCTGGTACGACGGAGCAGGTGACTGATAAGTCTGCTGTTGGGGCGCCAGGTTTTGCCTTGTCGAACTGTCCGCACCCTGCGAGTACGGATCGAACTTGTCGCCGGCACGAGCACCACTGGTGTTGGGATCGTAAGTCCCGCCAGCGGTCGCACCACCTTGGGTATACGGATCGCGCGGGCCCGGCGTCATCTGCGCAAAAGCCGATATCGAAAGCAGCGCAAGCGCGCCAGCGGCGATAACACTTCGGGGTCGAATCATTGGCATGGTCAGCTCCGGAAAGCGGTGGAACAACGGACGTGCTGTCCCTGTAGCCACGTGGGAGCGAAAGCCGTGCCGGCTATATTTGTGGATTAAAAAGCACAATATCAGGCAAATATCGGCGATCGAGCCGGTATCTGGATGAGCTTTTACAAGACTCAGGTAAGGGCTGCATCGCCTCAGATCGCCGCGTGCCTGAAAATGAGCGACGTAGAAGGCCCTGCGTGCCCTTTCCAGGGCGTCTGCATCGCTCCTACGTTTCCGTCGCCCCAAAGCAAAACCCCCAAGCTTTGAGGGCTTGGGGGTTCTGGGTATAAGAGCCTGGCGATGACCTACTTTCACACGGGTAGTCCGCACTATCATCGGCGCAAAGTCGTTTCACGGTCCTG